>ERZ772942.687-NODE-687-length-14563-cov-3.240006_pt1 | contig 14563 bp, 10 predicted proteins | sample MGYA00511135_ERZ772942 | MGnify/ENA primary metagenome ERZ772942 (study PRJEB29015, sample SAMEA2738099) | human oral metagenome | biome: human oral; feature: human-associated habitat; material: saliva | place: China | collected 2265 ... | reverse complement strand
CACTGAGGGCGCCTAAGCTCTAGGTATTGAATAAATGCGCCTCCCCGGAAGCTGATGCTCCGGGGAGGCGCATTTATATGTGTGCCAATTTATATGCGTGCCCAGAGGTTTTGGGTGCCGAGGTTCGGATGCAGAAAAGCTCGAAGGCGGCGACTGAATCAGTCGCCGCCTTCGAGCTTTATATCTCTAGGTTTTAGAGCTCCTGAGTGCGCGGCATCCAGGAGGGGCGCTTCGCCTCGTACTCCTCGATGGCGTCAATGTTCTGCAGGGTCAGGCCGATGTCGTCCAGGCCCTCCATGAGGCGCCAGCGCACGTAGTCGTCAATCTCGAAGGGAACGACCAGCGCGCCCACGGTTACGGTCTTGGACTCCAAGTCAACGGTGATTTCGGTGCCGGGCTCGTGCTCCAGTGCCTTCCAAATCAGCTCAATATCGTCCTGCGCAACCTGTGCGGTGACCAGGCCCTGCTTACCGGAGTTGCCGCGGAAAATATCGGCAAAACGAGCGGAAATAACAACCTTGAAACCGTAGTCGCGCAGCGCCCACACGGCGTGCTCACGCGAGCAACCGGTGCCGAAGTCGGGGCCGGCCACCAGAACGCTACCGTGCTTGTAGGGCTCCTGGTTCAGAATGAACTCGGGGTCCTTACGCCAGTTAGCGAAGAGGGCGTCGTCGAAGCCGGTCTTGGTCACTCGCTTGAGGTAGACGGCGGGAATGATCTGGTCGGTGTCAACATTCGAAGAACGCAGCGGCACGCCAATGCCGGTGTGCTTAATAATGGGTTCCATAATGGCTCCTTAGCTATAGCGGCGTGCTAGGCCACGACGTCGGACGGGGCGGACAGGGTACCGCGCACAGCGGTTGCGGCGGCAACCACCGGGGAGACCAGGTGGGTGCGGCCACCCTTGCCCTGGCGGCCCTCAAAGTTACGGTTCGAGGTGGAGGCGCAACGCTCACCGGGTGCCAGCTGGTCGGGGTTCATGCCCAGGCACATGGAGCAGCCGGCGAAGCGCCAGTCGGCACCGAAGTCCTTGAAGACCTTGTCCAGGCCTTCTGCTTCTGCCTGCGCGCGGACCTTCTGGGAGCCGGGCACGACCATCATGCGTACGTTCTCGGCGATGGTGCGGCCACGCACGATGTCTGCTGCGGCGCGCAGGTCCTCAATGCGGGAGTTGGTGCAGGAACCCAGGAAGACGACGTCCACGGGGATTTCCTTCATGGGGGTGCCCGCCTCCAGGTCCATGTATTCGAGGGCGCGTTCTGCTGCAACCTTATCGTTCTCGTCCTCGAAGTCGTCCGGGGAGGGAACGGCGTGGCTCAGCGGCACGCCCTGACCGGGGTTGGTGCCCCAGGTGACGAAGGGTTCGAGATCGTCAGCGTTGATGAAGATTTCCTTGTCGAAGACGGCGCCTTCGTCGGTGGGCAGGCTCTTCCAGTACTCGACCGCCTTGTCCCACTCTTCGCCCTTGGGTGCGTGCTGGCGGCCCTTGATGTACTCGAAGGTGGTCTCGTCGGGGGCGACCATGCCGGCGCGTGCGCCCGCCTCAATGGACATGTTGCACATGGTCATACGACCCTCCATGGAGAGGGAGCGGATCGCGGAGCCGCGGTATTCGAGCACGTAGCCCTGACCGCCGCCGGTGCCAATCTGCGCGATGACGGCGAGGATGATGTCCTTAGCGGTCACGCCGGGCTTGAGGGTGCCTTCAACGTTGATTGCCATGGTCTTGAAGCGCGCCAGGGGCAGGGTCTGGGTCGCCATGACGTGCTCCACCTCGGAGGTGCCGATACCGAACGCGAGAGCGCCGAACGCACCGTGGGTGGAGGTGTGGGAGTCGCCGCAGACGATGGTCATGCCGGGCATGGTCAGGCCGAGCTGCGGGCCGACCACGTGCACGATGCCCTGTTCCTTGTCGCCCAGGGAGTGGATGCGCACGCCAAATTCCTTGGCGTTGCGGCGCAAGGTCTCAATCTGGGTGCGGCTGGTCAGGTCGGCAATGGTGCCGAAGATGTTGTCGGTGGGGGTGTTGTGGTCCTCGGTGGCGATGGTCAGGTCGAGGCGGCGCAGGGGGCGGTTCTCGATGCGCAGACCTTCGAATGCCTGGGGCGAGGTCACTTCGTGCAGTAGCTGCAGGTCGATGTAGAGCAGGTCGGGCTTGCCGTTTTCACCGGGGACGACGACGTGTGCGTCCCAGACTTTTTCTGCCAGGGTGCGCGGACGGGTGCCCGCGGTGGTTGCGTTCTGTTCGCTAGTCATGCTTTCTCCTGCTTGATGCGTTCCTACGGTGGATGCGTTCGGTGTGGTGCGTGCCGCCGGTTTTGGGGATTGAGAGGCGGATTATGTACCCGATGGGACCCTCAAATCGGTATTTCCCTGCGGCGTGTCGCACATTTTTTCACGGATTCTTAGCCTGTGAGACGGCCTAGAAACACCCCGAACCAGCGAGTGTTTTTGTGTGGGTTTATTCTATGACTCCAGGGTAATTTTGCGTGATTATCCGCATTTTTCTGCGACTTTTCGCATATTTTCACCCATAAACCCACATAAACACTTATTATGAAAAATTCATAATTTATCCCGTAGGGGGTGATTCCATCTTCAGCTGTGCACCCGGAAGAGTCCACGAAGTCCGGGGTATCTTTCATATTCTGAGATAGAATATAAGAATGACTCCTTCCGCCTCACGTTTTAACGCACACGGAATGCGTCACCCCAACGCATCCACACACCACAACGCACCGATTGTCGACCCCGTCAAGCCGCCCGAACACATGGCCGCCGACGAGCAGATGGTAGAGGTACACTCCCACGGCTCCTCCGGCGTTGGCGTGCTCGACAAGGCGACCCTCATTCTTGATTGCCTCGAGGCAGGACCCGTATCTCTGGGCGACCTCGTCAAGGCAACCGGTCTGGCGCGCCCCACCGCACACCGCCTCGCCGTGGCGTTGGCACACCACCGCCTCGTAGCCCGCGACGTGCAGGGACGCTTCATGCTCGGCCCCCGTCTGACCGAACTCGCGTCCGCCACCATTGCTGACGAGCTCATCACTGTGGCAGACCCGATTCTGCAGAAGCTCAGCCTCGAAGCTGACGAGTCCACCCAGCTGTACCGCCGCCAGGGCGACTGGCGCGTGTGCGTTGCGACCGCGGCACGCCCCTCCGGCATGCACGAATCCATCCCGGTGGGCACCCAGCTGTCCATGCAGGCTGGCTCCGCCGCCCAGGTGTTGCTGGCTTGGGAAGATCAGAACCGCATTGTTGAAGGCCTGCGCGATGCGCACTTCAGCGCCGCTATGCTCGCGGCTGTGCGCCGCATCGGCTGGGCGCAGTCCGTGGGTGAGCGCGAGCGCGGTACCGCCTCGGTCTCCGCTCCGGTGCGCGCTCCCGGTGGCAAGGTGATTGCGGCTGTCTCTATCTCGGGTCCGATTGATCGTATGACCCGCCAGCCGAACCGCAACTACCCCGAGCTGGTCGTCAAGGCTGCTCAGGCGATTACTGATGGTTTGCGTGAGCTTTCTGCTTCTCACTCAGCATCGGATGTTGAGGAAAGCTAAGGCTTCGTTATAGATAGTTTTCACGAAAAGAATCCCTCCCCGCCTCGCTTGAGGTGGGGAGGGATTCTTTTATGCGGTTTCTCAGATGATATGTCGCTAAATGTCCAGCGCCTTGCGGTAGGAGTTGAGGCGCTTAGCTTCCAGCTGCACCGGGGCGACCACGCAGGATTGCACCGCCTTCTCAACGCCGGTCTGCAGGCGACCGCGCAGCTTACGTGCGTAGTAGCGTGAGCCCATGGCGGTGAGTAGTCTGCCTACACCCGCCGAGGCGATGCCGAGGAGTATACCCAGCAGCAGAAGCAGGGTGGGCAGGGGTACCGGGGAGCCTTCGGGAGTCGGGGCGGGCGGCAGTTGAATCTGCAGGTACGCCATGCCGGAGATGAGGGTCAGCCAGCCGACACCTACCAGGGCGCTCAGTAGCGCGATCCACTGCAGGGTGTTGAAGATGACCCAGGGGGCGCGGGTGCGGCCCAGACCGTAGTCGATGCGCATCATGTCGCGTTCGAGTAGTTCGGGTAGCTCCGCTTCGCGGGAGAGGGCGGCTTCCTTCATGCTGCGTTTCCATGGCTCGTCGATGCGGGCCGCCATCTGCTTGCTGTATTGGCGTACGGCGTTTGCCATGCCTGCTTTCTGTGCGGCGCTCAGCGGGGGTAGCGAGGATGCCACCAGCTCGGGTGCGTTTTCGCTATCGGAGCCGAGCATACCCGCGGACTTCGCATCCTTCGAGGAGCTTTTCTTCTCATCCTGTTGCCCCAGGTGCAGGCGGCGCAGGGGGTCAGCTTTCAGGCGGCTCATCCAGCGGGTGAGGATCCAGCCGGTGTGCTGGCCTGCGGCACGGCGGTAGGAGGCGGTTGCCGCCTGCAAAACCTGTTCTGCTTGGCTGGAGGTGTAGCATGCCTTCACGAGCTTCTGTTCCGCTTCGAGGGCGTAGGCTCCGGCGAGTACGGCCCCCTCTCCCCCGGCGTAGGTGCGCAGCTGGGAGGCGGTGGCGTGTAGCTGCGCGTCGGTTCGCTGCAGGGATAGGCTCTTGGCGGCGGCTACCTGGGCGAGCAGGTCGCGGAGCATATCGATGCCCTCACCTGTTCGCGCGGAGACGGCGATAGGGGCGGCGAGCAGGTGCGCTTCGGTGCCCTCAGCCTGGAGCAGGCGGGTGAGGGATGCCAGCACGGCGGGCACCTCGGCGGATGCGAGCTTGTCCGCCTGGTTGAGCACGCAGAGCGCCTGCGCGCCGGATGCGGCAAGCGGCACCATGAAGTCGCGGTGGATGACGGCGTCGGCGTATTTTTGGGGGTCGACAACCCAGACGAGTACGTCTACGTAGCGCATCATGCGGGCAGCGAGGTCACGGTTGGTGGTGGTGACCGAGTCGAAGTCGGGCATGTCCAGCAGGATGAGGCCGCCGGTGCGGGTGCGTATTTCGCCGCGTCCGCCTACTGCACGGCGGATGCGGTTGAAGAGTCCGGGTGCCGGTTCGGTGACGGCGTTGGGTGCCGCCGCTCCCCCGGCTGCTTTATTGTTTCCGGCTGCGTCTCCTTCGGCGGCGAGCGCCTGAGTTTGCGGATAGACGCGCTTGTCAATGCCGAGCCAGTCGAGCAGTTCTTCACTGCCTTCTGCCTCCCAGATAGCCGCCTGCACGGTGGAGGTGGTCGGGCGCGTGGGGGCGGAGAGGGCAATATTCTGCCCGGCGATGGCGTTGAATAGCGTGGACTTGCCGCTGCCGGTCGCGCCAAAGAAGCCGATGACGGTGTGTTCGGTGGAGAGTTCACGGCGCTGGCTGAGGCGTTCGAGGGTTTCGGCGGCGTCAAGCAGGACGGTTTCGGGGACTCGTCCTTCACCGTAGCTGATGGCCTCTTTCAAGGATGCGACGGAGCGCGCGAAGGGCGAGGTCGCCACGGCGGGGGTGGCGCCTCGCTCAGCGTTGCGCTCAGCGGCTTTGTTCTCGAGTTTGTTCGCGGGTTTGTTCTCGGATTTATTCTCGGGGGTAGTCATAGTGCGTTTTTCTTCGTCTGTGGTGCGCTGTGTGGTGGTGCGCTGTGGAGATGATCTGGTGACAGGCGGTTGAGCGCGCTGCCCCGACTATGATGTAGCCGACCAGGGGGTCTGCGCGCCCTGTGTCTGCGCGCCCTGTACCTGAGCACCCTTTGCCTGGGTAGCTTGGCTCTGCGCGCTCATCTCCGCGGCGATTTTCTGCACCTGCTCGGCGGCGCGGTTAATGTCCTCGGCGTCAGCCTGCGGGTCGGTTTCTTCGAGTACCACGGTGAAGGGCTGAGCGTGCTCGGTGAGCAGATCCGCCATGCGTTCGAGCAGGTCGGTGCGGGCGCGGGTTGCCATGCGGCGCACCGCGTCTTCACCGAAGATGGACTCGAGCAGTTTGGTGCCGACCACGCCGCTACCGCCGGCAATACCCGCCTCAATACCGGTGATGCCGCCGGTGAGGCTGAACGCGGCGACCATGAGCATCACGGCGGTGGCGTTCACGCCCAGGGAGAGGAAGCGGGCGCGTTTGCGCTTGTCGGCGCCTTCTTCGCGGATCATTTCGAGGACGGAGCCCTGCCAGAGGCGGATCTGTTCGGCAACGGCTGCGGAGAAGATGTCCTCGGCGGACTGCACTTCACCCTTCGCATCGCCGGTAGCTTCTGCGTTCTGTTCGGGTGCGGCGGAGGCCATCTGCGGCGCGTCCAGGCGCGCCAGCAGGGAGCGTCCGGCGCGGCTGGCACGCCAGCGGGTGCGGGTGTTTTCGGAGGCGCGTGCGGCGGCATCCAGCACGACGGCGTGGATGCCGCTTTCGAGGGCGTCTTCTACCTTCTGTGCGGCGGCGGGCTGACCGCGCAGGGCCGAGCCGACGCGGTCGCGCAGGCGACCGATGGTGCTGTCGAGGGAGCGGAAGAAGTCGCCGGTTCCCACGAAGTCGTGCCAGCGCGAGAGCACTTCGCCGCGCAGCAGCGAGCCGTCAGAGAGGGCGCCGTCGATGGTGGTCAGCGCGTCCTCGTATTCTTCGGCGGCGATAGTGGCAAGCGACTGGTGTGCCGCCTGCTGGCGTGCCTGTTCCGCGGCGAGCACCTGCAGGTTACCGGCGAGGGTTTCGACGGCACCGGCGAGAGTCTGCCGGGCGATGGCGGCGCGGGCGGGTGCGTCGGCGCCGAGTTCACGGATCCACAGGGTCAGCGGGGCGAGGCTGACGGGGGCGAGCATGCCGCTTTCGTCGCGCGGCTGTTCGGTGACGGTGTGAATCAGCACGGCATGGATTCCGGCCTCGTCGAGCATGCGTCGCAGGTCGTTTTCGATGGCTTCTTCGTCGCCTTCGGGCACGCGGTTGAGTACCACGGCGATGGCGATGGAGCGTGCGGCTGCTTCGTGGAGCAGTTCCCAGGGCACGGCGTCGGCGTAGCGGTTGGCGGTGGTGACGAAGAGCCACAGGTCTGCGGCGGAGAGCAGTTCCTTGGCGAGGGTGCGGTTTTCCTCGGAGACGGAGTCTATATCGGGTGCGTCAATGAGCGCGATGCCCTGCGGTAGCGCCGAGGTAGTAATAGGAATGAGGGCGCGCGCGATCTTCGGGTCGAGGCCGGGTAGTGCCTGCGATCCGGCGTTCATACCGGAGGTGCGGGTGCGCGGCAGGGTGGGCAGGAAGCGTTCGGGTGACAGCGCCGCTTCGTCTTCTGCGCGGTGCAGGAGTACGGGGTGGCGGGTGGTGGGTCGAATCGCGCCGGACTGGGTGAGCGGTTCGCCGAGCAGGGTGTTGACGAGGGTGGATTTGCCAGCGCCGGTGGAGCCTCCGACCACGATGGTGAGGGGGTTGTCGACGCTGGCGCTGCGCGGCAGGATGTAGTCGTCGAGTTGGCGTGCCATGGCGGCGAGTAGGGCGCGTGCGGAGGCGGTGCCGTGCTCGGCGGTGCCGTCGTGGGTGACGGTGTAGGGGGTGCCGGGGGTTTCGCCAGCTTCTACGTCGAGCGGGAGGGGGATTCGAGTGAGCAGTTCGCGGGCTGCTTTGAGCTGCGCATAGTCGGTGGTAGTCACAGCGCTATTGTCCCATAGGGTGCATCTGCTTTATGCCATGTTTGGGTGTTGGCGCGGTCGCGTTGTGGCTAGGTTGCGCGGTTGGGGGTGCTGAGGCTGTGTGAGGGGCTGTTTTTGATAGGTGTTTGGACAACCTGAAGGGGTTGAGATACTACTTGCGCATTGAGTGCAATAACTCCAATTTATGATTTACTCACAAGAAGAAAAGATGAGAAAATCCCTAAGTTTCCGCGGGAAAACAGTATGTTTCATTGCGGTTATCCCGAACACATTGGTACGTTCTATAACCCGCATAAAACGGGCAAATATTAAGATTTGATAACTTTTTACGCTCAAGCGCAGATATGGTCATTGTGAACCTGAAAGTACGCTTAGAATCATTGAGCACGACAACCAGGCAGGTCATAACCCATACCGATTCCTTCAGGCGGCTTCTGACCTGCCCTTTTCTATCGCATCCGTACTCACCGCGGTATGCCACACCCATCGGGAACGCTCACCAACCCCTCACGCAACTGCAATCAACTGCCGTTGAGGTTCACTGCATCCGAGCTACCCGTTACTGCCTGCCCGTCTTTACTCTTGCGAAAGGTTGCGTATGTTCGGTTCGCTGTCACGTCGCCATCTTCTTGCTCTTTCTTCCGGAGCAGCATTGAGTGCACTCACAAGCGCCTGCAGTCCCAGCGCAGTTTCTCGCCCTCAACCACTCACTGAACCTTCTCCCACTGATGCCGCACATGCGACTCAGAGCGCCCAGACTAAATCTGCGACCACCACGCGCAGCATCACCTACGCCGAGCCCCTGCCCGCATCCGCCCTGGACGGTCGCGGCCCGGCGATCCTGCCCGATGAGTTCTTTGAGCGTTCCGGGAATTTCTCGAACGGCACCCTGAGCCATCGAGCCGTCAATGTCCCCCGCCCCACCATGCCCCCGGAGGCTAAAGAGCGCACCGTCGAGGGCCTGCACTCCTTTCTGCAGTACTGGGGTGCGGCGCAGAACTATATGCTCCTCACCGGCGATACCGACCCTTTCATGGGTCTGCCCGGCCAGGAGCACTTTAGCAACATGGCGCAGATGTACCGCGATATCTACCGCTACAACATTGGCTGGCTGGTCTCTAAGAACAACCACCCCATGTGCATTAACCTGAGCTCCCCGCAGCCGGTGCCCGCCACTGAGCAGGACGTCTACTGCTGGAAGGCGACCCTGAAGGTGGACGAGAACGCATTCCTGTTCAACCATGAGACCCGTCAGCGTGAGCAGCTCACCGGTATCTACGGCAGCAATCAGAAGGCGGATGCTTACGTCTACTTTGGTGAAGAGGGCTGGCAGATGCTGGAGGATCCGAAGTCTTCCCCGAGTGCTACCGCCACCCCTGCGGCTACCGCTGAACCGTCCGCGAATATTCCGAGTGCGCACCCGACCCCGAATGAGAGCACCCCTTCTAAGGCGGCTCGTTATATTCGAGGCTCAGCCTAAAGCTTCTTTACATCCGTGCCTCAAAGAACCCGTCATATTGGGTGATATGAGGCACGGATGAGGGCTTTTATTTGTGTGCCACGCGTGAAATCTATAGGCTAGGGCTAGATGAGGTCCGCCCATTTTCGCCTCAATACGCGTCTACTCGCCCTGCGGGTGACTGCTTCACGCCCTCCTGTAGGGGTGTGATGTTAGGCTGAGAATTGGAGCGTGAGCTCTTTACTTATCACCGATACTTCCGCATCACAGCACATTCAAGGGGATCACTATGATTCACAGCCGCCGCCACTTTATTGCGCTTACGGGCACCGCCGCCCTGGGTGCGATGCTTGCCGCTTGCGGTTCCAAAAAGACTGAGGAGGCGACCGCCTCCCCCACTCCTTCCGCTTCGATTGCGGGTGCCTACGATAACCTGTCGGGCGAGCTGAAGTGGACCAAGTACATTCCCGGTCATGGCGCAGCCCCGATGAGTAGCACCGACCCGGAGACCGGTCAGGTCTACACGATTGAGCCGACCGCCGGCCCGGCAAGCATGGATTCTAAGGCGAGTGCCGTGCCCATCCCCGTTGAGGATGAGAGCATGTACGACAAGAACGCCCGCGGTCTGCGCGCGACTTTCGCGTATTTTGCGGCGGCGGTGAACTATGCCCGTATGACCGGTGATCCCGGTCCGGCTCTACAGGTGGTTCAGGCGCAGAACGCTACCGACCGTGCGGCGTTGGAGAAGCTGCGTGCGTTCTACGCGCCCGGCACGAACTGGCTGGTGGGTGGCGAGTGGACTTTCCGCCTGACCGATAAGCAGCCGACGACCCGCGGCACTAAGTATTCGTGGGCGTGTTCTGTTACTCAGGCGCACGGCCTGCAGGTTGAGAAGGCGACGAACACCACCAAGCCCCTGGAGAATACTGAGGCTGCGGAGATTAAGGCTCTGTACGCTGAGTACGATGAGGAGGCGAAGCGCTGGTTGGTGATTGCGCCTCAGCAGTATGATCCCGCGTTGACTCCGAAGCCGACTCAGACTCCGCGCGCGCATCCTTCGTCGACTTACACTCCGACGGTGACTGATGACAGCACCGTGGCGGCTAATGGCGGCGCGAACACTGGCACAAATAACGGTGCGAACACTTCGGGTAACGGCGCGGCTCAGGGCACTGCTCAGAACGGCGGTGCGCAGAACGGCGGTGCGCAGGCTCCTTCCGCCCAGAACGGTTCCCGTCAGTACACTGGCTCCCAGAACGGTGGTGCGCAGAATGGTAGCGCACAGACCGGTACCGGTCAGGGTGGTGCGGCTCAGGCTCCTCAGCCTGCCGCTACCCAGGCGCCTGCAGCTACCGCGCAGCCTGTGGCGACTCAGCCTGCCGCTGCGACGGCTCAGCCGAGCGTAGCTCCCGGCGCTCCTGATCCCGGTGCTCCTGATCCCGGTGCCGCCGGTGGAGATGCTACTCCCGCCGGTGGCGCCCGGTAGCCCCTCCCCTATAGACAATCCTTATAGACGATAAACGCGTCCTCGCCTTCGCTATATCCCGTGCCCCCTCGGTGCGCTGTTGCCGCTGGTTGCGGTAAGTTCGCTGATGGGCGGCATATCACGCTCGCTTGAGCGGTGGTACACACGGGAGTGAAGGCGGGGGCGCGTTATACTTAGGACTGTCTCTAGAGGGATATCCGCGTGTGATATCCGCTCGTCGAGGCGCACTCTCACTCGTCTCTCACCTGAGATTCTCACTCGAAAGGTACTCCGTGGCGCTTTTCCCTTTGACCTCTGGGCTTTCTAATGGTTCCGCTACCGGCATCAGCCGCCGTTCTGCTCTGCGTTACGCCGGTGCGGGCGTTGCAGGCGTGTCGTTGAGCGCCCTGCTGGTTGCCTGCGGTGGTTCTTCATCCACCACCGAGAACGCTGACGCGGATACCCCTCAGATTTCTCCCTCGGCTTCTGCGCGCACTGACTTTAGCGGCGAGGTCACCTTCGATAACTACGAGAAGAAGGGCACTTTCGTTCCGGCGACCGACTCTGCTCCCGCGCAGAACGTGCCGGTGCCCAAGCGCCCGGCGAGCGCTTCGGAGAACTCGGTGCAGGGTCTGTACGATTCGATTGCGTTCGTGTATGCGGCGATTAACTACCTGGTGTTGACCGGTGATGCGGCTCCGCTGCGTGAGTCGAAGGCTGATGAGAAGTTCATTGCGTCGTTCTCTTCGTTCATGGATGAGTCGAATGAGAGCTCTCAGGCGCGTAACTGGTTTGTGTCGCCGAAGGTGACGATGTCCGCGTTCACTGCTGTTCCGACCCTGGTGAAGAAGAGCGTGCAGTGGACTTTCGACCTGGTGATTGATTTGGGCCCGACCGTTGTGGTTGATGGCGCTCCTGCGGAGATGTCTGAGAAGGTTCGCCGCACTGAGCGTGGCCTGGTGGTGACCGGTGTGCGCCACGATAATGATTGGACTTTGACTATTCAGGACGAGTATGAGGCGCAGGCTTCGGCTCAGCCTAAGAATGGTGGCGGTTCCGGTGGTTCCGCTAACGGCGGTAATGCTGGTGATTCCGGCAACTCCGGTAATGGCGGCAATTCTAATGGTGACAACCTTTAAGCCCTCAGATGGATGAGGCATCATGCCCTAACTCGCACTCGGGTTAGGGCATGATCTGTTTTACTCTGGTAGTAACGTACTTTCCCGGATTCAAGGTTTTTGTATGTCTTCTTTTTCTCAGTCTTCTTTCTCTCGCCGCTCCCTGTTGCGCCTGGGTGTGGGCGTTTCTGCTGTTGCCGGTTCTGCGGCGCTATTGAGCGCGTGCGGTTCGGGTGGCTCTAGCCAGCAGTCTGGTTCTCAGGGCGGTAGCTTGAGTGGTTCGAAGTCGAGCGCTAACCCGAATGGGTACAGTGATGATGGTCAGAACTATTCGGGTCTGGTGGAGTACACCCACTATGAGGGCGCGTTGAATTATGAGCAGGGTACGGTGGAGCATCCGCCGCGTAATGCTCCGAAGCCGAAGGTGACTGAGGCGCTGTCAGCTAATACGGTGACGGGTTTCCATGAGGCGATTGCTTATTTTGCGGCGGCTATGGATTATCTGGTGAAGACCGGTAGCACGGATGCGTTCTCGACCGGTATCACGTTGTCGTCGAAGACTCGCTCTGAGGTGGATGCCCTGTCGGCTTCTATTCTTGCGGGTGTGCAGAAGGGTTCCTGGTATGTGAATCCGTCGGCTTCCTATGCGCTTTCGAGTGCGCAGCCGTCCATTATGAGTGATGGCAATCTGCTGTTTAAGGGCAAGTACACTCTGGACTTCGGTACGGAGGCGGTGGCTGAGGGCAAGATCCAGCCGGTGGTCGCCTCCGCGAGTGCTTCTGCTTCTGCCTCCGCATCGGTTGAGCCTACTGAGCCGTCTGAGGATGCGCTGGTGTCTGAGTCGGCGTCCCCCAGCGCTTCTGCGACCGCGGCGGGTCCGGCGTCTCAGGTGACGGTTCAGGAGTGCGATTTCCGCGGCCGCTACCACGCTGATTCTAAGATGTGGGAGCTGAGCGTGGCGTACGGTGCGACGCTCCAGGGAGGTACCGCCCAGGGTGGCGCTACTGGTGGCACCGCTACCCAGGGCGCCGCGAGCGCGGCGGCATCCGGTTCGGCTTCCGCGTCCTCTTCTGCTGCCGCTTCCGCTGAGGCGTCCGCCACCTCCGCGGCGTCATAGTTCGTCATAACGCTTTGATCTGCGAGGCGCTTCTCACGCTTCGCCCACTCAACTCTGTATCCTGTTGGGTTTGCGGCTAAACTGGTTGCAATCACCGACTGACTGAAAGGTATCACTATGTCCGAGAACCTGACCCGCCGCGCGGCGCTGGGTGTACTGGGCGTCAGCTCCATGGCTTTGCTGGCGGCTTGTGGCTCTAAGGCTACTTCTGAGGCGTCTGCTTCCGCTTCTGGCTCCGGAAGCGCTTCTGCGGCTGCTTCTGAGTCTGCTACCGCGTCACCGAGCGCTTCGGCTTCGGCATCTGCTTCCCCTTCTGCTTCTGCGTCGGCTTCCGCTACCGCTACGAATTCTCCGCTGCCTAACGACAATAAGGATTACAGCGGCGTAGCGAAGCTGGAGAAGATGGAGGAGCACGGCGAGTACCAGCCGGGTAACGCTGAGCACCCGCCGCAGAACGTGCCTTCCCCGATCGTTCCGGAGGCCATGCACCAGAATTCGGTGGCTGGCTTTGCGGCGGCTCTGGCGTACTTCGGTGCGGCGTTTGAGTACCTGCTGCGTACCGGCGATATGCACTACATGAACGAGGTCAGCACCGACCAGGAGACCCTGGCGGCGATGAAGAAGTACGCGGACTCCACCAAGGCAGGTATTGAAGAGAAGAAGACCTGGTACGTGAACCCGACCGCTACTTTGACTATTGGCACCAAGCAGCCGGTTCTGGCTCAGGGCGCGTACAACTGGACCGTGACTCTGAACGTGGATTTGGGCGAGAAGCTGTTCAAGGATGGCAAGGAGCAGACCGTGGCGGCTGATAAGCGTCACGTGAAGATGTTCGGTGAGGCTGTTGGCCGCTACCTGAACAACAAGTGGGACCTGCACATGGACATCAACTAGTCCTCCGGGCTGGTTTTCTCCCCTGTTTTGGGTCTTTTCCATCTCAGGATGCAGTTTTTCACTGTTTTTTCCATTGATGGCAATAAAATTTGTGGCTCCAGCTTGCGGTGAACAGAGTTCATCATTACTCTTATATACAGAGGTTGTCTTTTGGGCTACATAATGTTTCTAGAGAGCGCCGCACATTCATCATCCTTTATCGAGAAAGGGTTTGTGCGGCGCTTTTCTGTACCCTCTTCCTGAACCTCGTTCCTTGAGGTTTTTCTCTGGCATTATTACGAACTGTGACCGCAGGTTTAAACCTGCCGCCGGCGAGTAGTAGAGTTGCCACGTAACCGATTATTCATTGCGGAGACCCCGTCGCGGCTGGCCTCCCTCCAAGCTCATGTAAGGAGCACCCCATGGCAAAGATTCTCAACAGCATTGTTGAAGCAACCGGCCAGACCCCCCTGGTTAAGCTGAACCGACTGGACGAGGGCCTTCCCGGTAACGTTGCGGTCAAGCTTGAGTTCTACAACCCCGCAGGTTCGGTCAAGGACCGTATCGGTCGCGCCATCATTGACGCTGCTGAGAAGTCGGGTGCGCTGAAGCCCGGCGGCACCATTGTTGAGGGTACTTCCGGTAACACCGGTATTGCGCTGGCTATGGTGGGTGCTGCTCGCGGTTACCGCGTCATCCTGACCATGCCGGAGACCATGTCTGCTGAGCGTCGCGTGCTGCTGCGCGCTTACGGTGCTCAGATTGTGCTGACCCCCGGTACCGAGGGTATGCGCGGCGCCGTGGAGAAGGCTCAGGAAATCGTTGCCAACACCGAGAACGCTATCCTGGCTTCGCAGTTCTCCAACGAGGCTAACCCTGCCATCCATTACAAGACCACCGGCCCCGAGATTTGGGACGCTACCGACGGCAAGATTGATATTTTTGTCTCTGGTATTGGTACCG
>ERZ772942.680-NODE-680-length-14637-cov-16.720272_pt1 | contig 14637 bp, 10 predicted proteins | sample MGYA00511135_ERZ772942 | MGnify/ENA primary metagenome ERZ772942 (study PRJEB29015, sample SAMEA2738099) | human oral metagenome | biome: human oral; feature: human-associated habitat; material: saliva | place: China | collected 2265 ... | reverse complement strand
TTGATTCAGATGAAGTTCGTAAGATTAATAACAATCCTAAGATGTTATACATGGAGGAAAGCTTCAAAGAGGTTAAAGATAACCTAGATGCTTTAGTTAAAGCTTTAGTTGAAAATGAAGATCACCAACTGAATACTGACGAAGCAGCTCAGCGTGCATTGATTAAAAAAGTTGAAGACAATAAAGCTAAAATCATGTTAGCTCTTGCTTACTTAAACCAATACTACGGAATTAAATATAATGGATTGAACATCAAAAATATGATGACCTTCAAACCTGATTTCTACGGTAAGAACGTTAACGTACTTGATAGATTAATCAGCTTCGCTTCAAATGGTAACAACCTTAAAGGTGATCAATCACATGATGCATTCAATAGAGCCCTTGCAAGTGCTACTGGTAAAGCTAACTTACATGAATTCCTGAAGTACAACATGGAATTATTCACTAGTGAAACAGATATGAATACTTGGTTCAAGAACAACATTGCAGATAACGCTTATGTTGTTGAGAAACAATCATCAAATCCAGATTTCGCTAATAAGAAACATAAATTATATGAAGTAATTAATAATGGACATCATGGACGTTACATTTTACCACTTTTGAACTTGAAAAAAGCGCATATGATTTTAATTACAACCTATAATACCATTGCCTTTAGTTCATTTGAGAAATACGGTAAGAACACAGCAGAAGAACGTGAAGCGTTCAAGAAGCAAGTTGATTTACGTGCGCAAGAACAAATCAATTATTTAGACTTCTGGTCAAGGCTTGCTGCAGATAATGTACGAAATAATCTTCTTAAGAGTGAAAATATGGTACCATCTGCCATTTGGGATAACCATGATGTACCAGGTTTGGGATGGGTTGACCGTATGGGACACACGAAGAAAGGCGATTTTGCTCCAATTCGTGAATTCTATGGTCCAACTGATAAATGGCATGGATACAATGGAATGGGTGCATACGCTTATATCTTCCAAAATCCACAACCACAAGAGGCTGTATATTACATTATCTCTAGCATGATTAGTGATTTTGGTACATCTGCATTCACTCACGAAACAACTCACATCAATGACCGTATGGCCTACTTAGGAACATGGCGTCACCGTGAAGGAACAGACGTTGAAGCCTTTGCTCAAGGTATGTTGCAATCACCATCAGTCTCAAATCCAAATGGTGAATATGGTGCCTTAGGATTAAACATGGCTTACGAACGTCAAAATGATGGAAATCAAATTTACAACTATAATCCAAATGTGTTAAATAGTCGTGAGAAAATCGATCACTACATGAAGAATTACAATGAATCCATGATGATGCTTGATTACTTAGAAGCTGAGTCTGTCATCAAGAAAAATACTGGAACAAACGATAAGTGGTTCAAGAAGATCGATAAGAAATATCGTGAAAAAGCGGATCGCAATGGCTTAGTTGGTGAACCACATCAATGGGATTTGGTTCGTGATTTGAATGATGACGAAAAGAATACGAAACTGACAAGTATTGATCAACTGGTTGATGGAAACTTTGCAACGAAACATGGATTGCCAGGAAATGGTCATTACCGTACTGAAGGATTTGATTCTGCTTATACTGTAGTAAATATGATGACAGGTATTTATGGTGGTAATACAAGTAAGAGTGCGGTTGGTTCAATCTCATTCAAACATAATACCTTCCGTATGTGGGGGTACTTCGGTTATCTAGACGGGTTCTTAGGTTATGCATCAAACAAATACAAGCAAGAATCTAAAGCTGCTGGTAATGTAGGTCTTGGTGATGACTTTATTATTAATAAAGTTTCTAACGGTAAATTCCAAAGCTTAGAAGCATGGAAGAAAGCATGGTATCATGAAGTACACGAAAAAGCCCAAAGAGGTTTTGTTGAAATTGAAATCGATGGTCAAAAGATTTCAACTTACGCACAACTTCAGACCTTATTTGATGCAGCGGTCGAAAAAGACCTTCAAGGTAATGATTTCAAGAATACTGTAGATCTTAAATGGAAGGTTTACAAACAACTCTTGCAGAAATCAGATGGATTTGCAGGAAATCTTTTTAAAGTATAGATTGTATTAAATAGATGAGTAAAAAGGTAGATCAGCTTTGTCTGGATCTGCCTTTTTATGCTATACTTAAAATATGCATAGAAAAACAGTGATTGATTTTAGGGACTTGGGGGAGAGATACACCTTTACCCAGCCCATCAAAGAGTTAAAAACGAGAGATTTAGCAGAAGTGGCAGACTTGCTGGCACAGGTGGAAGGCTACCAAAAGAAGGGCTACTATGTGGTGGGCTATGTCAGCTACGAGGCTGCACCTGCTTTTGAGGAGAAATTAGCAGTTCATAAAGCTCCTTTACTGGCAGAGTACCTACTATATTTTACTGTTCACGATAGGGTGGAGACCTCCCCTATTCCTCTGACTTATGATGAGGTTGATTTGCCTTCAAATTGGCAGGAAGTAACATCTGCAGCAGAATATGAAAAGGCGATTGCCCAGATTCACCATCATTTACGCCAGGGAGACACCTATCAGGTCAACTACACCGTCCAACTCAAGCAAGATTTAAGTGCCAATCCTTATGCCATCTACAATCGTATGGTGGTAGAGCAGGAGGCGGGCTACAATGCTTATGTGGAACATGATGATATGGCAGTTATTTCCATGAGCCCAGAGCTCTTTTTTGAGCAAAATGACCGCGAGTTGACAACGCGACCAATGAAGGGAACGACTCAGCGTGGCATGACTGACCAAGAAGACTTGGAGCAGGCCAGTTGGTTGGAACAGGATCCCAAAAATCGCTCTGAAAATATGATGATTGTTGACCTCTTGCGCAATGATATGAACCGTATTTCTGAGGTTGGTAGTGAGCATGTAGAACGTCTTTGTCAGGTAGAACAGTATTCGACAGTTTGGCAGATGACTTCGACCATCAAGAGTCAATTGCGAGAGAATGTTGACCTTGTTGAAATCTTCCGTTCTCTCTTTCCTTGTGGTTCCATAACGGGTGCACCGAAAATTGCGACTATGGAGATTATAAAGGACTTGGAACTACAACCGCGTGGAGTCTACTGTGGAACCATTGGTCTCTTGCTTCCAAATGGACGACGGATTTTTAATGTTGCCATTCGGACCATTCAACTGCATCAAGGGAATGCCATCTATGGAGTGGGTGGTGGCATTACTTGGGATAGCACTTGGGAATCTGAATACCGCGAGGTTCATCAAAAGGCGGCAGTTCTCTATCGTAAACAAGCTCGCTTCCAACTGATTACAACTGGAAAAATCAGCCAAAGACAACTGCTGTTTGAAGAGCAACATATAGAAAGGCTGAGAAAAGCTAGTCGGTATTTTGCCTATCCTTATGATGCAGAAGAGTTAAGACAAAAGATAGAGGGAGAGTGTCAGGCTTGTGAAGCTAATCAAGATTACCGTCTACGAATTAGTCTTAGCAAGTCTGGAGAAGTGGAACTCAGTCGCCAAGTATTAGCACCCCTCAGTCCGACCTTCTGCCAAGCCAAACTTTGCCTGCAGGAAATGGATTTGAATCAAGTTTTTACCTACTTCAAAACGAGTTACCGACCGCATTTAAACCTAGGGGAACAAGAGAAGATTTACTACAATAAGTCAGGAGAGTTGCTTGAAACCTCTATCGGAAATTTGGTTTTGAAAATCGGTGGGAAACTCTACACACCGCCTATCCGATTGGGAATCTTACCAGGAATTTACCGTCAGCATTTGCTGGAAACAGGAGAGGTAGAAGAGAAAGTCTTGACCTTGGTAGATTTAGCCCAAGCAGAATCTGTATACGGCTGTAATGCAGTGAGAGGTTTGTATGAGTTGACGATTGAATCTTAAGTTAGCAAACCTTTGAACAAAGAAAATGACGGAATTAAAATAAAATTACGCAAACCTTTGCATAAGTAACTAAATTTTGTTATACTATTACTGTAAGCATTTTCAATTAATTCATAATGAAAAAGGAGAATATGATGAGTCAAAAGATTATTGGGATTGACCTTGGTGGAACTTCTATCAAATTTGCAATCTTGACAACAGCAGGAGAAATCCAAGAAAAATGGTCTATCAAGACCAACATTTTGGATGAGGGAAGTCATATCGTAGATGATATGATTGAGTCTATTCAACATCGTTTGGACTTGCTTGGATTGGCAGCAGCAGACTTCCAAGGTATTGGAATGGGATCACCAGGTGTGGTTGACCGTGAAAAAGGAACTGTTATCGGTGCCTACAACTTGAACTGGAAAACCCTTCAACCAATTAAAGAGAAAATTGAAAAAGCCTTGGGCATTGCATTCTTCATCGATAATGATGCCAACGTGGCAGCTCTTGGTGAACGTTGGATGGGTGCTGGTGATAACCAACCAGATGTTGTCTTTATGACACTCGGTACAGGTGTTGGTGGCGGTATCGTTGCAGAAGGCAAATTGCTTCACGGTGTTGCTGGTGCAGCAGGTGAGCTTGGCCACATCACTGTTGACTTTGACCAACCAATCGCATGTACTTGCGGTAAGAAAGGTTGCCTTGAGACAGTCGCTTCTGCCACAGGGATTGTTAACTTGACTCGTCGCTATGCTGATGAATACGAAGGCGATGCAGCCTTGAAACGCTTGATTGATAACGGAGAAGAAGTAACTGCTAAGACTGTCTTTGACCTTGCAAAAGAAGGAGACGACCTTGCTTTGATCGTTTACCGTAACTTCTCACGTTACTTGGGTATCGCTTGTGCCAACATCGGTTCAATCCTAAACCCATCAACAATTGTTATCGGTGGTGGTGTGTCGGCTGCAGGAGAATTCCTTCTACAAGGTGTTCAAAAAGTCTACGACGAAAATACCTTCCCACAAGTACGCACATCAACAAAATTGGCTCTTGCAACTCTAGGAAATGACGCTGGAGTTATCGGAGCAGCATCACTTGTATTGCAATAAAATAAAAAAAGGAGAAAATTGCTTTCCAGAAGCGAGTGATTTTCCTCCTTTCTTTTTTTATGCTATACTAGTTAGGACAATAAATGAGGTGAGAGTAAATGACAAAAGCAGATACGATTTTTAAAGAAAATATTGAACGAATCCTCAAAGACGGTGTCTTTTCTGAGCAGGCACGTCCCAAGTACAAGGATGGAACTGTTGCTAACTCCAAGTACGTAACAGGTGCCTTTGCGGAATATGACTTGGCTAAGGGTGAATTTCCCATCACAACCTTGCGTCCTATCGCCATCAAATCCGCTATCAAGGAAGTACTTTGGATTTACCAAGATCAGTCAAATAGCTTAGAGATGCTTAATGACAAATACAATGTTCACTACTGGAATGACTGGGAAGTGGGAGATACGGGAACCATCGGTGAGCGCTACGGTGCCGTTGTTAGGAAACACGACATCATCAATAAACTTCTTAAACAGTTGGAAGCCAACCCCTGGAACCGCCGCAATATCATTTCGCTCTGGGATTACCAAGCTTTCGAAGAAACAGACGGGTTGCTCCCATGTGCCTTTCAGACCATGTTTGATGTCCGCCGTGTAGATGGAGAAATCTATCTGGATGCGACCTTGACCCAGCGTTCGAATGATATGCTGGTGGCCCACCATATCAATGCTATGCAGTATGTGGCTCTTCAAATGATGATTGCCAAGCATTTTGGCTGGAAGGTTGGTAAGTTCTTCTACTTTATCAATAATCTCCATATCTATGACAATCAATTTGAACAAGCTCAGGAATTGCTCCGTCGTGAGCCGTCAAACTGCCAACCACGTTTGGTTTTAAATGTGCCAGATAAGACCAATTTCTTTGATATCAAAGCAGAAGATTTTGAATTGGTGGATTATGACCCTGTCAAGCCACAGTTGAAGTTTGACCTAGCTATTTAAAAGAATAGAAAAAAGAAGTTGAGAATAATCCCAACTTCTTTTGTTTCTTAACGTGATACGCGGCGGCGAGCTGCTTTTTTACGGTTTTCTTCGATGAAAGCTGCTTTTTGCTCTTCTGGTTCGATCACTTTCTTTTTAAATGCGTATACTGCACCTGCAACTGCAGCGACAGTTCCTGCGACACCTGTTACAAGACCTTTAGCGAATCCTTTAGCCATGAGTCTTCCTCCTTTATCTTCTTAATCAGCCAGCCCCCCTCAAGAGGTCACATTTTTCTGACTGACCTTTTTGTGTTATAATAATAGTAACGAAAAAATGGGAATTTTTCAAGGAAAAAAGATGAAAACAAAAATAATTGTGATTGTTGGACCGACTGCTGTTGGGAAAACAGCCCTTGCTATTGAAGTAGCTAAGCGCTTTGGTGGAGAGGTGGTCAGCGGTGACAGTCAGCAAGTATACAGAAGGCTAGATATTGGGACGGCCAAGGCTAGCCCAGAGGAGCAAGCAGCTGTTCCTCATCATTTGATTGATGTCAGAGAGGTGACCGAGTCTTACTCGGCTTTTGATTTTGTTTCAGAAGCTAAGAAGGCTATTGAGGATATTCAAAGCCGTGGCAAGCTTGCTATTATCGCTGGTGGGACTGGGCTTTATATCCAGAGCTTGTTAGAAGGCTACCATCTAGGTGGGGAAACACCTCATGAGGAGATTTTGGCCTATCGGGCTAGTTTGGAGCCTTATTCAGATGAGGAATTAGCCCATCTTGTGGAGCAAGCAGGTCTTGAAATTCCCCAGTTTAACCGTCGTCGTGCTATGCGTGCCTTGGAGATTGCCCATTTTGGTCAGGATTTGGAAAATCAGGAAAGTCCTTATGAACCTTTGATTATCTGCTTGGATGATGAACGCAGTCAGCTTTATGAACGTATCAATCGCCGAGTAGATCTGATGTTTGAGGCTGGGCTTTTGGATGAGGCCAAGTGGCTCTTTGAGCACTATCCAGATGCGCAGGCAGCCAAAGGCATTGGTTACAAGGAACTCTTTCCTTATTTCCGTGGGGAGCAAACTCTTGAGAAAGCAAGCGATAGTCTCAAACAGGCGACCCGTCGTTTTGCTAAGCGTCAGCTGACCTGGTTCCGTAATCGCATGCAGGTGACCTTTTATCAGATAGGAGAGCCTGGAGTTCAAAACCGCATTTTAAGCCAGATTGAGGAGTTTTTAGATGATTGAAACGGAGAAAAAAGAGGAACGAGTCCTACTCATCGGTGTGGAATTGCAGGGCATGGACAATTTTGACCTCTCCATGGAAGAATTGGCCAGTCTGGCTAAGACAGCTGGGGCAGTCGTTGTAGATAGCTACAGGCAAAAACGGGAAAAGTATGACTCCAAGACCTTCGTTGGTTCTGGTAAGTTGGAAGAGATTGCGCGGATGGTGGATGCAGAAGAAATTACTACTGTCATCGTCAATAATCGCTTGACTCCACGGCAAAATGTCAATCTAGAAGAAATTCTCGGTGTCAAGGTCATTGACCGTATGCAGTTGATTCTGGATATCTTTGCCATGCGGGCTCGAAGCCATGAAGGAAAACTCCAAGTTCATTTGGCTCAGCTCAAGTATCTCTTGCCTCGCTTGGTTGGTCAGGGGATTATGCTCAGCCGTCAGGCAGGGGGAATTGGTTCCCGTGGACCTGGTGAAAGCCAGCTGGAGCTGAATCGTCGTAGTGTTCGTAATCAAATCACAGATATCGAGCGCCAGCTCAAGGTGGTTGAGAAAAATCGGGCGACAGTCAGAGAAAAACGTTTGGAGTCGAGTACCTTTAAGATTGGTTTGATTGGTTACACCAATGCTGGGAAATCAACCATCATGAACACCTTGACCAGTAAGATCCAGTACGAAGCAGACGAGCTATTTGCGACTCTGGATGCGACGACAAAGAGCATCCATCTAGGGGGCAATCTTCAGGTTACCTTGACTGATACGGTTGGCTTTATCCAAGATTTGCCAACAGAATTGGTGTCCAGTTTTAAGTCGACTTTGGAAGAAAGCAAGCATGTGGACCTTCTGGTTCATGTCATTGATGCCAGCAATCCTTATCACGAGGAGCATGAAAAAACGGTTCTTTCTATCATGAAAGACTTGGATATGGAGGATATTCCTTGCCTGACCCTTTACAATAAAGCGGATTTGGTAGAGGATTTCACGCCTACTCAAACGCCTTATGCCCTAATTTCTGCTAAGTCTGAGGATAGTCGTGAGAACTTGCAAGCATTGTTTTTGGAGAAGCTCAAGGATATTTTTGAAGTCTTTACCCTACGCGTGCCTTTTTCAAAATCCTACAAGATACATGATCTAGAAAGTGTAGCGATTCTGGAAGAGCGCGACTATCAAGATGACGGTGAAGTGATTACAGGCTACATTTCCGAGAAAAATAAATGGAGGTTAGAGGAATTTTATGACTGATATTAAAACCTTGGCTCTAAAATATGGGGGCTATACAAGTCTGGATAAGGTCTATCTGGATCAACTTCTAGCTGGTAGAACAGAGCAAGAGCAGTTGGCACTGATCACTCCTCCTCCTAGCGTGGTCAATGCTTATTTTGCAGAACTCTATCAGAAAAAGAGTCCTGAGGCTGCGACGGATTATTTTGCGGAACTCAGTCAGGAACTGAATCTTTACAATGCTGAACCTAGTTTCACCCTAGAAAACAAGCCTTTTATTCGGCTTAATCTGTCTGGCAAATCCTTTGGTTTTTGTTATGAGAGTGAGGGTCTGGGTCGGATTTTCTCTGAAAATGAAGAGGTTATTTCAGAAGACTTGCTTTTTGAAATTGCACAAATTTTCCCCCATCAACTGGTCTTTGAAGAGTCTGATAAGATTTACATGAAGGCTGTTGGAGATGAGGAAGTTGTTAGCATGGAGAGTCTCACAGCTTTAACTGATTTAGAAAGCTTGGCTGATGGTCGCAAGCGTCTAAAAGGTTATAGTCAAGAGGATTTACTGCAAGAAGCTGCTTCTTTTTCTGGCAAGCGCTATTTCCGATCGGAAAACCGCACAGCCATGTTATATATTGATTAATTAGAAAGTATCGAATGGATATTCAATTTTTAGGAACGGGGGCTGGTCAGCCCTCTAAAGCCCGCAACGTTTCAAGTCTCGCCCTGAAACTCTTGGACGAGATTAACGAAGTCTGGCTCTTTGACTGTGGAGAAGGTACGCAAAATCGCATTCTGGAAACCACAATTCGACCACGTAAGGTCAGCAAAATCTTTATCACCCATCTGCATGGAGACCACATTTTTGGCTTGCCTGGTTTCCTTTCTAGCCGTGCCTTTCAGGCCAATGAAGAGCAGACAGATCTGGAGATCTATGGACCGCAAGGAATCAAGTCATTTGTCTTAACCAGTCTTCGTGTGTCAGGTTCTCGCCTGCCTTACCGCATTCATTTTTATGAGTTTGACCAAGATTCTCTAGGAAAAATCCTTGAGACCGATAAATTCGTTGTGTATGCAGAGGAGTTGGATCACACTATTTTCTGCGTTGGATATCGTGTTATCCAAAAGGATCTAGAAGGAACGCTAGATGCTGAAAAACTCAAGGCGGCAGGTGTCCCATTTGGCCCACTTTTTGGAAAAATTAAAAACGGTCAGGACGTTGTTTTAGAAGATGGGACTGAAATCAAGGCAGCAGACTATATCTCAGCCCCACGTCCAGGTAAGATTATCACTATTTTAGGAGACACTCGAAAAACGGATGCCAGTGTGCGTCTGGCTGTCAATGCTGATGTCCTGGTCCATGAGTCGACTTATGGCAAGGGCGATGAAATAATTGCTCGTAACCATGGTCACTCTACTAACATGCAAGCCGCACAAGTAGCGGTAGAAGCAGGAGCCAAACGCCTCTTACTCAACCATATCAGTGCCCGTTTCCTCTCAAAAGATATCAGCAAGCTCAAGAAAGACGCGGCCACAATTTTTGAAAACGTCCATGTGGTCAAAGACTTGGAAGAAGTGGAAATCTAAAAGCTTGAGAAAGGAACAGTATGCCTACTATTCTCATTACAGGAGCTAGCGGTGGTCTAGCCCAAGAAATGGTTAAACTTTTACCTGAAGACCAGCTCATCTTGCTTGGTAGAGATAAGGAAAAATTAGCTCAACTCTACGGAAATCATCCCCATGCAGAATTAATTGAAATAGACATTACCGATGACTCAGCCTTAGAAACTCTGCTAGCAGATCTCTATATCCGCTATGGCAAGATTGATGTTTTAATTAACAACGCTGGTTACGGGATTTTTGAGGAATTTGACCAGATTTCTGACCAAGATATTCATCAGATGTTCGAGGTCAATACCTTTGCTTTGATGAATCTGTCTCGTCGCCTTGCGGCTCGTATGAAGGAGAAGAGGCAAGGTCATATCATCAATATCGTTAGCATGGCAGGTTTGATCGCTACTGGCAAGTCTAGTCTCTACTCTGCGACCAAGTTTGCGGCCATTGGTTTTTCAAATGCTCTGCGCCTCGAACTCATGTCCTACGGTGTTTATGTAACGACGGTCAATCCAGGACCAATCCGTACAGGATTTTTTGACCAGGCTGACCCAGATGGAACCTATCTCAAGTCGGTTGACCGCTTCCTGCTGGAACCAGATGCAGTGGCTAAAAAAATTGTTAAGATTATAGGTAAAAACAAACGCGAACTCAATCTACCGTTTTTGTTGAACCTAGCCCATAAGTTTTACACCCTCTTTCCCAAGCTAGCTGATAAGTTGGCAGGGGAAATCTTTAATTATAAGTAAAAAAAGTTGTTCCTAAAATGGAGCAACTTTTTTGACGATTAGAACAAATCAATACCAGTCTTATTTAATGCATGGCAATGATAGGTGAAGGCGTTGATAAAATTAGAGTAGTATTGCTGATCAATAAATTTTGCGCTTTGAAGATAATTAAATAGATTTTTGGCTAGGGGAATAGCCTCAGGTTTATTCCATCTAAATTGATTGTAAACATGTTCAACTTCTAGGAACATGAGGGGAATAGCCAGATAGCCTCGTTCGAAGGTCTGAAGTGATTTAATTTTTTTAATAATATCGTCAGCCTTTTGATAGTAACCCAGTTCAGAGAAGTATTTGACGGAGAAAGTAAGAGAATTTAAAATACGGATGTAGGTGTCAGTATTGGCACTTTCTTTATACATAAGTAGTAATTGTTTGCTCATATGGTCAATAAGTTCCATAGGAGAATGATTGACGATAACACGATAAATTTCAAGTTCGATACTATTAAAGACATCCGATTTCATTAAATGATTGATAATGTTTTGAATTCTGGCAACAGTTTCTGGACTCTTTGATATGGTTGGATAATGTCTTAATTTGATAGATTTAAAAATCATCTCTGCTTGAAGTGGATTGTCTTTTAGATAGACATCAAATAATTTTTCGTATTCTTCAATGTAAGTGAGAATATCTTCTTCGTGGACCACATGCTTGCCAAATTCAATAGCAGGTAATTCTAAGCAGTCTCCACCTTTATTTGCATAGGCTAGAACAAAATCATTCCATTCAACTCCGATAACAATTAACAGTTTGGCAAAGTTTTCAAGTGAAATTCCTTTGTCTCCTTTTTCAAATTGACTTAGGAACTGTGGTGATACGATATCTGATGCTGCTTCCTTTAGGCTGAGTCCTCGTGCTTCGCGCAGGTATTTAAATGTAGCTCCAAATGGGTATAGATTTTCCATAAATAATCTCCTTACATACTTCTAAGACTATTATACAAAAATTTAGAGAAAAAAATGGAGAAAGAAAACTATAGTTACAAAATATTAGAATTCTATGCTATTTTTGGATTTTTTAAATAACATTGAAACTATAGTTTAAATTCCGAAAAATTTAAATATCTATTATGGTATTATAAGGGAAAGAATAGCTAAAAAGTAGGCTTGTTATACTAGTATAACAAGGATTGACTTACCACTCAATCCTATTCTATCAGCCATCAAAGGAGAAAATGATGAAGAAACTGAAAACCCTCACAACTTCAACAGCTATTGCGCTTGCATCTGTTGGTGGAACTGCATTTGCTCAGGAAGCAACTATTACAACAGCAGTTGATACAACTGCTGTCAACGAACCAGCTCTTGTTTCAAAACCTGTAGCTGATGCAAAACCAGAAGTGAAGAAATCTTCTGATGTCAAGCCTGCTCTTGATGCTCAAGCGTCTACTGTTAAGCAAGTTGAAGCTGAAAGCGAAACAGCAAAAGCTGAAGCTACTTCTGCTAACCAAGCTGTTACAACTACTGAAACTGCTTTGACAAGTGCTAAAGAAGACTTGAAGTCTGCGGAAGCTGTTAAAGCAAATGCTACAGAAGAAAATATCACTGCTACAAAAGCTAAACAAGACGCCAATGTAAAAGCTCAAGAAGCCAATCAAAAAGCAACTGAAGCGTCTACTGAAGCAATTAAAGCCCAAACTGAAACTGTAGCAACTGAAACAGCTAACGTTGCAAGCGCAACAAGTAAGAAAGCTGAATCGGATAAAACAGTAACCGCTAAAGAAGCGAATGTAAAATCAGCTGAAGACGCGCTAAATGGTTCAGGACTTGGCGAAGCCAAAGCCTCTCTTGCCCAAGCTGAAAAAGATATTGAACAAGCGAATGCCAATATCTCAAGCGCAACAACAGCTGTCGAAACCGCTAAGAAAGCAGATAACGACCGAGCAGATGCCATCAAACAAGCTACAAACAATGTACATGTCAAAAATGACGCCTTGAAACTAGCTAAAGAAATGATGGACGCCGACCAAAATAAAGTTGAATCTATCCAAGAAAAAGCAGATGCTACAGCGTCTAAAGAAAAAGAAGCTCAAACTGCTTTGGATGCACAGAAAGCTCGCTCTGGTGAAGCAGTCATCAAAATGGGAAATCCAGTTCATCATTTGACAGATGAAGAAAAAGCTTACTATGGTCTTGATAAGAACGATATCACATTTAAAGATGCACTTAGCTATTATGTGAACAACAGTTGGAAAGAAGATGGGAAAGCTAAAAAATTGATGTTCAGATTGGGAGTTGAAATGCATAAAGCTCTCAAAGTTGATTTTAATCAAAACGATGACAAACGTAACATCAATATTGATAATCTAACAGATGCTGAAATTACTGAAATCAGCGATTTCTATGCTAAACTCATCAATGCTTTGCAAGAAAATATGGGATATCCAGAAGAATATCGAGCTTATGTTGCTCAAGATACTCTTGAACATAGCAAGAAAATGGCAAAAGCCTATGAAGCTCGTGGAACTGACCCATCTGTCGCTGGTCACATTCGTGAAAATAATGGTACTGAAAACTTAGCTACTGTCAGTGGTAATAGTGCAACAACAATGCTTGATTTGAAGTATGCTGTATTAGATGCATTTAAACGCTATTCATTCCTTGATGAACAATCACATTGGGGACACGCCGCTAACAACCTAAACGGTGGTGGTGTCGCAATGACTGTCGCTAACATCAATGGTAGACGTTGGTTTGTCAACTCATTTGGTAGCGATGGTAAACATAAAATCAACCTTAACCAAGACCTTGCCCAACTTGAAGCAAAACTAGCTGAAGCACAAAAACAAAACAGCCAAGCTCAAACTGCTCTTGCAAACGCTAAAGCAGAATTGGCATCAGCTTCACGCAAATATGCTTCTGCACTTGAAGCTAAAACAGAAGCTGAAAAAGAATTGGCAAGCAAAACAGCTAGTCCACTTCAAACAGAAGTTGCTGAAAAGAACTTGCAATTGGCAAACCTTGCTTTGAAAAATGCACAAGAACGTAAAGCAACTGCTGAAAAAGCTGTTGAAAACTTCTCAAGAAGCCAAGCTGAAAAACAAACTGCTCTTGAAACAGCTAAAGCTGAACTAGCTACAGCTAAAACTGCGCAAAAAAATGCTGAAACTGCTCTTACAAGTGCGCAAGCAAAATTGCAAGCAGAAGAAAACAAGTTGACTGCTCTTCAAGCTGAACAAGCAAAACTACATGAAGAAAAAGACAAATTGGTGTCAGATGCTAAAGTAATTGCAACAGAATTGAGTGCTTATCTAAACGCAGACAAGAATCTTGCAGATGCGCAAGCAAAAGTAGCTGATTTGGAAGCAAAATTGACTCAAGCAAAATCTACTGCAAAATTGGCACAAGATAAATTGGACGCAGTTACAGCTAAATTGAAAGCTGAACAAACTAAATTAGCTGAAATCCAAGAAGAATTTGATAAGTTGGTTAAGGCTGAAAGAAAGGACTACTACAATTTATCAGGTTGGTATCTGGAGTATCCTGCAGGGAAACAAGCGAATAAGAAAACAGATACAGAAATCAAGAAAGTAGAAGACTCAAAAGCTTCACAAGCTGGTAACTGGATTGAGTCAGCTGGTCGCTGGTGGTACAAACATGCTGATGGTTCATATACAACCAACGGTTGGGAAGAAATCAAGGATAAATGGTACTACTTTGACCAAGCAGGTTGGATGCAAACTGGCTGGATCAAAACTGGTGGCACATGGTATTACTTGAACAAATCAGGCTCAATGGCTACAGGCTGGGTAAAAGATAACGGTACATGGTATTACTTGAACAACTCAGGCTCAATGGCTACAGACTGGGTAAAAGATAATGGTTCATGGTACTATCTTAACAAGTCAGGTGCTATGACAACAGGATGGTTTACAGTTTCTGGTAAATGGTACTATGCCTATCGTT
>ERZ772942.670-NODE-670-length-14761-cov-5.671427_pt1 | contig 14761 bp, 10 predicted proteins | sample MGYA00511135_ERZ772942 | MGnify/ENA primary metagenome ERZ772942 (study PRJEB29015, sample SAMEA2738099) | human oral metagenome | biome: human oral; feature: human-associated habitat; material: saliva | place: China | collected 2265 ... | reverse complement strand
CATTCCAGCTACGATTGCGACGAACACAACCGCGCGCTGATGCCGCCGATTTATCAGAACAGTATGTTCGCGCTGCACGAAATCGGCGAGCAGGTTCCCTACCGCTATTCGCGCCTGAGCAATCCGACCCGTCAGGTTTTGGAAGATACGGTTGCCGATTTGGAACGCGGGGCGGCGGGTTTTGCCTTTTCCAGCGGTATGGCGGGCATTGATGCCGTGTGGCGTACCTTCCTGCGTCCGGGCGATACCATCGTTGCCGTCACCGATATTTACGGCGGCGCGTATGACTTGCTGGTTGACGTATATAAAGCGTGGGGCGTAAACGTCGTCTTTGCCGATTTGGGCAACCCCGACCGCTTGGACGAACTGCTTGCCGCGCACAAGGTGAAACTGGTTTGGCTGGAGACCCCGTCCAATCCGCTTTTGAGATTGGTGGACATCAAAGCGCTTGCCGCCAAAGCCCACGCCGCCGGCGCATTAGTCGGTATCGACAACACCTTCGCCACGCCGTATCTGCAACAGCCGTTGGAAATGGGCTGCGACATTGTGTTCCACTCCGCCACCAAATACCTTTGCGGACACTCCGACGTATTGATGGGCATCGTCGCCGTCAAAACCAAAGAACTGGCGAAACCGCTGCACGACATGATGGTGCATACCGGCGCGATTGCCGGCCCGATGGACTGCTGGCTGGTGTTGCGCGGCATCAAAACGCTCGCCTTGCGCATGGAAGCGCACTGCAAAAACGCGCTCGACATCGCCCGCCGCCTCGAAGCCCATCCCGCCGTAGAAAAAGTGTTCTACCCCGGCCTGCCGTCTCACGAACATTATGAACTGGCGAAAACCCAAATGCCCAAAGGCATAGGCGGCGTGGTAACGGTTTACCTCAAAAACGACACGCGCGAAGCGGCAAACAGCGTGATTAAAAACATGAAACTGGTCAAAATGGCGTCCAGCCTCGGCGGCGTCGAAAGTCTGGTCAACCATTGCTATTCCCAGTCCCACAGCGGCGTGCCGCATGATGTGAAAATGGAAATGGGCATCAAAGTCGGTCTGCTGCGCTTCTCTATCGGTATTGAAGACGCGGACGATATTTGGAACGATATTTCCAAGGCTTTGGATTTGACGCTGTAAGATAAAGAGGTCGTCTGAAAAGTGCGTAGCGGGTTTCGCTGAAGCGGTTTCAGACGACCTTTTAGCTGACCTCACGTTAGAAAGGCAAAATCATGAAAACCCTGATCCCCACCCTTATGACCGCAATCATTCTGACCGCCTGTACTTCGCCTGCTGAAAAACCGCAGCCGTCCCAGCCTGTCACGTCGTCTGAAAAACCATCCGAACCGCGTCAAGCGTCAACGCCGGCTTTGGCAGCGAAATGGTTTGTGGTTTCTTTCGACAAATTCACCGAAAAAGATTTGGCGGGCAGAACGGCTTTTTTGGATTTGAGCAAAATGCCCAAGGCTCATGGCAAGATGGGTTGCAATCATTTGACGCTTCAAGCGCAGGAAGCCGGAGCGGGCAAAATTGATTTTGGTCCGATTGCCACGACGATGATGCTGTGTGAAGACATGAAGCTGGAAGAGGCTTTCTTGAACATGAAAAGCGTGTGGAACTATCGTTTCGACGGCAATGATTTGATTTTGGAGCAAAACGGCAAAACCATGCGCCTGCGCCGTCAGCCGTAAAATTTGAGTTTTATAGTGGATTAACTTTAAACCGGTACGGCGTTGCCTCGCCTTAGCTCAAAGAGAACGATTCTCTAAGATGCTGAAGCACCAAGTGAATCGGTTCCGTACTATCTGTACTGTCTGCGGCTTCGCCGCCTTGTCCTGATTTAAAGTTAATCCACTATAGTTCGGCTTAAAGGTCGTCTGAAAACCGGACAATCAGGTTTTCAGACGACCTTTCGTCAAGCGAACGGGTATAATACCTCTCGTTTCCCATCCCGCACACACAAGGAATCCCATTATGGCAGCCTCGCCCGAAGCCAAGTTTACCGAAGAAAAAGTCTTGTGGATTAAACACCATACGCCCAAACTGATGACTTTTGCCATCAGCCGCCCCGAATCCTACCGCTTCTCGGCGGGGCAGTTTTCGCGGCTCGGTTTTCGCGACGGCGAAGGCTTTATCTGGCGCGCGTATTCCGTCGTGTCCGCCGAATACGCCGACACGCTTGAATATTTTGCCGTTTTGATCGAAGGCGGCCCCATGTCCGCGCGGTTCGCCGCCATGAAAGAGGGCGACACCATACTGCTCGATAAAACCGCTACCGGTTTCCTCTTGCCCGAGCGATTCCCCGACGGCAAGGATTTGGTCATGCTCTCCACCGGTTCGGGCATCGCGCCTTTCCTTTCCATCATCGAGCAGCCCGAAATCTGGCAGCGTTTTGACCGCTTGGTTTTGGCGCACTCGGTTTCTTTCGCCGGGGAACTGATTTTCAGACAACGTGTTGAAGCGTTGAAAGACCATCCGCTGATTGGCGAATATTTCCACAAATTCCGCTTCGTCCCCATCACCACGCGCGAGGAAACCGAAGGCGCATTGAGCGGCAAGCGCATTCCCGAGCTGCTGAAAGATGGCAGCCTCGAAGCATACGCGGGATTGAAGTTCACCAAAGCGGACACGCGCTTTATGGTCTGCGGTAATCCCGCCATGGTCAAAGACACGTTCCAAGCCCTGATGGACTTGGGCTTCGCCATGCACCGCAACCGCATCCCCGGCGAAATCATGATGGAAAACGGGTTTTAAGCCCTTTGAAAAAGAAAGGATTTTCCTTGTCCAAACGCAACATTTTCCCCGTCGACAAATCTTTGGAGCAACCCGAACGCGTGATGCTGGTCGGGGTGATGTTGAGTGCGGATTATTCGGGCGCGAACGAAGTGCGCGAGCGGACTTTTCAGACGACCTTGGACGAGGCGGCGGAATTGGTCGCGGCGGCGGGCGGCGAGCTGGTGTTGCGGGAAACCGCCAAGCGCGACAAGGCGCATACGGCTTATTTCGTCGGCACGGGCAAGGCGGAGGAGCTGGCGGCGGCGGTGAAGCTGCACGATATCGGCTTGGCGGTGTTCAACCATGAATTGACGCCGACGCAGGAGCGCAATTTGGAAAAAATCCTGCAATGCCGCGTCCTCGACCGTGTGGGTCTGATTTTGGCGATTTTTGCCAAACGCGCCCAATCGCAGGAGGGTAAATTGCAGGTGGAGCTGGCGCAGTTGAACCATTTGAGCGGGCGGTTGGTGCGCGGCTACGGGCATTTGCAGAGTCAGAAAGGCGGTATCGGCTTGAAAGGGCCGGGCGAGACGCAGTTGGAAACCGACCGCCGCTTAATCGGGCAGAAAATCACGGCATTGAAAAAACAGTTGGCGCAAGTGAAAAAACAACGTGCCACGCGCCGCAAATCGCGGATGGAAGGTCGTCTGAAAACCTTTGCCATCGTCGGCTATACCAACGCGGGCAAATCCAGCCTGTTCAACCGTCTGACCAAGGCGGACGTGTTGGCGAAAGATCAGCTTTTTGCCACGCTGGATACGACGGCGCGACGTTTGTTTTTATCACATGAGGCGGGCGTGATTCTGACGGATACGGTCGGGTTCGTCCGCGATTTGCCGCATAAGCTGGTGTCGGCGTTTTCGGCGACGCTGGAGGAAACGGCTTTGGCGGACGTGTTGCTGCACGTCGTCGATGCGTCTAATCCCGATTTCGAGCGGCAGATGGACGATGTGAATGTGGTTTTGGAGGAAATCGGCGCGCATGAAGTGCCGCAGCTTGTCGTTTACAACAAAATCGACCTGCTGCCGGAAGGCGTGCGCGATGCGGGCGTGTTGCGGGACAATTCGGGACGCGCCGTCGGCGTGAATATTTCGGTGACGAAAAGTCTGGGCTTGAACGCTTTGCGCGAGGCGATGATTGAACGGGCGTTGGAAAACGGCGGCAAGGGGGCGTCTGAAAACTGCGAAGCCGAATAAAAACAGGATGTTTTGACTGCCGTTGTTTCTCAATGGGAAGGGAGGCGGGGCGGATTTCGATTTCAATCCGGTGTATTTGCCGCCGTGTGTTTCAAAAGGTCGTCTGAAAAATAAAGGCCGTTTGGAAAACAAAGATAAATCAGGGAGGGTTTATCTTTATTTCCAAACGGCCGTTTAAAGGGTTTACCGCTTAGAAAGGAAGGAGGCGGCGTTTTTTCATAACGTTTTCGTAAATCATCCATGCCGCCAAGCTCAGGTAGGCGACGCTGGACAGGATGCCGATAACGGCAAAAATAGGTAGCAGGCGGTCAATCATGATGTTTTCCCGAGTAAGTAGTTAATGGAAATTTTTGTGTAAAAGCGTAATGTTTTGTATTTTTTACCGCACTGTTTGTACGGAATATGCGCATAGTATGCAGCTTCAAATCGAGTCGGTCAACAAAAATGTATGGTGTTTTTTTAAAAAAGTTCCGTTTTTACATTAAAATAATCGGTAAATTCGACCGATATGCGGTATGGCAGGGTAACCGTTCGTCTATTGATAAACGGATATATCGTTGAAAAATATAAATAAATAATATAAAAATATGCAAATTGTTTTAAAATAAACGTTTTGTAAAAAAATTTTAAAAATCTGCTAAAAAGCGACACTTTAATAAAGTTTACATTTTTAAACATTTCAAATCCAAGTTTGAAACGGCAAACCATCTGCCGGCATACACCATCAGGCACATATTATGAATCAAACGGAAAGAACCTGTTTCCATTGCGGTCTGGAAGTCCCCGAACACCTCCATCTGACCGTCCGCTACGAAAATGAAGACCATGAAACCTGCTGCGCGGGTTGTCAGGCGGTGGCGCAGAGCATTATTGATGCAGGTTTGGGCAATTATTACAAACAGCGTACCGCCGACGCGGAAAAATCCGAACTGCCGCCGCCGGAAGTGTTGTCGCAACTGAAATTGTACGATTTGCCCGAAGTGCAGGCGGATTTTGTCGAGGTCGGGGAAGGAAATAAGCGCGAGGCAGTGTTGATGCTGGGCGGTATTACATGCGCGGCGTGCGTATGGCTGATTGAGCAGCAGCTTTTGCGGACGGCGGGCGTGGTGCGCGTGGATTTGAATTACAGTACGCACCGCTGCCGCGTGGTGTGGGACGAGGGCAAAATCGCGCTGTCGGACATTCTTTTGAAAATCCGCAAAACGGGTTATACCGCCGCGCCTTACGATGCGCAAAAAGTCGAGGCGCAGGCGCAAAAAGAGCGCAAACAGTTTATCGTCAGGCTGGCGGTCGCGGGTTTGGGCATGATGCAGACGATGATGTTTGCTGTGCCGACTTATCTTTACGGTGGCGACATCGAGCCGCTGTTTTTGGAAATTCTGCACTGGGGCGGCTTTTTGATGGTGCTGCCCGTCGTGTTTTACAGCGCGTTGCCGTTTTACCGCGGCGCGTGGCGCGATTGGAAAAACCGCCGCGTCGGCATGGATACGCCGATTGCGATTGCCGTCGTGATGACCTTTGTCGCGGGCATTTACAGCCTTGCCGTCAATGCGGGGCAGGGGATGTATTTCGAGTCCATCGCCATGTTGCTGTTTTTCCTGTTGGGCGGGCGGTTTATGGAACAAATCGCAAGGCGCAGGGCAGGGGATGCGGCGGAACGGCTGGTGAAACTCGTTCCCGCGTTCTGCCACCGCCTTCCGTCTTATCCCGACAGCGAGGAAATCGAAGAAGCGGCGGTTGTACAGCTTCAGGCGGGCGACGTCATCGTCGTCAAACCCGGCGAAGTCATTCCTGTGGACGGTACGGTGTTGTCCGGCGAGAGCGAAGTGGACGAAGCCATGTTGACGGGCGAGAGCCTGCCCGTGGTTAAAAGGTCGTCTGAAAACGTTACCGCAGGCACGCTCAATACAGGCAGCCCGCTTGTTATCCGAACCGACCGAACCGGCAACAACACGCGTCTGTCGCACATCGTCAAACTGCTCGACCGCGCGCTCGCCCAAAAACCGCGCGCCGCCGAGCTTGCCGAGAAATACGCCTCCAGCTTCGTGTTTGGCGAGCTGCTGCTTGCTATCCCTGTCTTCATCGGCTGGACATGGTATGCCGACGCGCAAACTGCCTTGTGGATTACCGTCGCGCTGCTGGTCATTACCTGCCCGTGCGCACTATCGCTTGCCACGCCGACCGCGCTTGCCGCCTCCACAGGCGCACTTGCCGACGACGGCGTGTTAATCAGCGGCAAACAAAGCCTTGAAACGCTCGCCCAAATCGACGATGTCGTGTTCGACAAAACCGGCACGCTGACCAAAGGACAGCTTTCCGTCAGCCGAATCATCCCCTTAGGTCGTCTGAAAACAGAAGAAGCGCTCGCCGCCGCACAAGCCCTAGAATATCAATCCGAACACCCCATTGCCCGCGCCATCTTGAACCACACGCTTTCAGACGACCCCGCCCATGCGCCCGAATACACAGTTTCCCAACGCGTCAACCGCATCGGACAAGGAGTCAGCGCGCAAATGACTTATAAAGACGAAACCCAAGTTTGGGCATTGGGACGCGCCGATTTCGTCGCCGGAATAGCCGGCGTGTTGCCTGACGAAGCTGCCAACATCGAGCACGCAGGCAGCATGGTATTCCTCGGCAACCAAAGCGGTTTCCAAGCCGTCTTCCTGCTCGAAGACCAAATCAAAGACAGCGCCGCCGCCATGCTCGACATCCTCAAACAACAAGGCATCCGCACCCACCTGCTCAGCGGCGACCGCACCAATGCCGTTGCACAAGTCGCGCAGACACTCGGTTTAGACACCTACCGCGCCGAAGCCACGCCCGAAGACAAACTCACCTATGTTGAAGACTTGCAGAAACAGGGCAGAAAAGTCTTGATGGTCGGCGACGGCATCAACGACGCCCCCGTCCTCGCCCAAGCCGACGTATCCGCCGCCGTCGCAGCAGGCGCCGATGTCGCACGCGACGGCGCCGATCTGGTCTTGCTCAACGACGATTTGAACATCCTGCCCGCCACCATCGCCCAAGCCCGCTGCACACGCGAAATCATCCGCCAAAACCTCGCCTGGGCAAGCGCATACAACATCATCGCCGTCCCGCTTGCCGTCCTGGGCTACGTCAAACCCTGGATCGCCGCATTGGGCATGAGCCTCAGTTCCCTGTTTGTAGTGGGCAATGCGTTGAGGCTGCTGAAGAAGAGGAAATAGGTAGTGTAGAGAAGGGAAAGGTCGTCTGAAAAACCGGATTTTGGGTTTTCAGACGACGTTTTATTTGAGTTTTTAAAAGATGGATTGGGCGGTAGTTTTTTCGTGGGCAAAGCCCACGCTACGGCTGGGTTGCAGATACATGACAAAAGGTCGTCTGAAAATGGGAAACCCGTTTTCAGACGACCTTGGTTACCACCTGTTTAACAAAAACTTATTCTGCCAATTCGGTTTGCTGGTGCGACATGAGTTCTTGTCCGACATCGGTCAGGAGGTTGAGGTAACGCTCGTACTGCTTGAGGATGTCGGCGATGAGTTCGCGGCGGTTCATGTATTGCACGTCGTAGCCGCTGCGGCCGTCGAAGAAGTAGGTGTAGGGCTCGTAGGTTACGTTGTGGCGGATGTGCGGGAGGTGGCCGTCTTTGATAAGCTGTTCGGACACTTCGCGCTTGATGGTTTTAATGCCGTACATGAAGTCGCGCAGGGACTCTTTGTGGATGGTGAATTCGACGGCAGGCTCTTCGCGGTCGAAGTGGGTTTGGATGTCGACGCTCAGGCTGTATTTGTCGGACAGCTCCTCGCCCAGTTCGCGCATGGCGGGCAGGGCGGTGGTTTTGAGGAATTTGAGGATGTCTTGTTCCTGCGTTTGGTTCAGCATGCGTTCAAGCCTGTCCTGCCAGTTGTCGCCGCTCCAATAGACGCTGGAGGGGGTGACGGCGGTCGTGAAGTATTTGTGGTCGGCGTTTAATCCGCGCCAGAGGCTGAAACACATAATCAGCATGAGCATGGCGAAAGGCAGGGCGACGATGAGGGTCATGGTTTGCAGGGTGGGCAGTCCGCCGAAGCGCAAAAGGACAATGGCGGCGGCAGACATCAACAGCCCCCACATCACTGCCTGCCAGCGCGGGGCGGCCACGCTTTTGTCGCGGGAGGCGATGTTGTTGAGAACGTAAATGCCGGAGTCGGCGGAGGTGATGAAGAAGAGGGCGATCACCATGAGGCTGACAAGCCCTGTGAGGGTCGGCAGGGGGAGGTATTCGAGGAAGCGGAAGAGGAGTTTTTCGGGTGTGCCGGTCAATTCGCCCAATGCGCCTGCTGCGGTGTGGTCGTTAATCCAGATGGCGGTATCGCCGAAGATGGTGAACCAGATGACGCAGAACAGGGAGGGAACCGCCAAAACGCCGAAAATGAATTCGCGTATGGTGCGTCCGCGCGAGATGCGGGCGATGAAGAGTCCGACGAAAGGCGCCCAAGAACACCACCATGCCCAGTATAAGATGGTCCAGCCGCCGAACCATTCGGTATGGTTTTGTTCGTAGCTGTATGTTTTGAAACTGAGTTGTACGAGGTTGCTCAGGTAAGTGCCGAGGTTGTCGTTGAAGGCGGAGAGCAGATGGAGGGTCGGGCCGGTGGCGAGGACGAAGACCATCAGTACAAAAGCAAGGGTCAAGTTCATCTCACTCAACATTTTGACGCCTTTGCCTATGCCGGAGGCGGCGGAGGCGACTGCCAAACCCATGACGGCGAAAATCACGATGGTTTGTACGGAAAAGGTGTTTTCGCTTATCCAGCCGATTTGTGCCAAGCCCGCACCCAACTGCGCCGCGCCGAAACCAAGCGTGGTGATGATGCCGAACAGGGTGGCGACCAGCGCGAGTATGTCGATGATGTCGCCTGCCTTACCGTCGATTTTCTCTTTCAACAGCGGATAAAAGCAGGAACGCAGGGAAAGCGGGAGTTTGTAGCGGAAGGCGAAATAGGCGAGCGCCAACGCCATGACGGCGTAAACCGACCAGGCATGTACGCCCCAGTGGAAGAGGGTGTGGAGCAACGCATCCTGCTGCCTTGCGCCGCTGCCGCCTTCGGTAATGGGGGACAGATAGTGGGTGAGTGGTTCGGCGACACCGAAAAACATCAACCCGACGCCCATACCCGCCGCGAACAGCATGGCGAGCCAAGACCAAAAGCTAAATTCAGGCTCTTCTTCGTTGCTGCCCAGTTTGATGTTGCCGAAGCTGCTGACCGAAAGTGCGAGCAGGAAGAAGAAGAAGGCTGAAAACGCCAAGATGTAAAACCAACTGAAGTTTTTGAAAATGCCTGTTTTAGCGGCATTTAGGACGGTTTCTGCCTGCTGCGGAATCAAAAGCGCGATGCCGATGACCAGCAGCACGAAGGACAGCGTAACGGAAACGACGAAGGGATTGAACGAAGAGCGGTTGCGTAAGAAATGAAATAAAGACAAACCTTGACCTCCTTTGGGATGGTGAGGCAGGCGGATACGGGCGCAAGGCTGTATATGGTTGATTAACAAAAACTAGGAATAAAACATGGTCTGTCGGACAGGGTCCGAGACTTTCCCGATTTTTGGTAATCCACTATAAAACGCAGACAAAAAACGAATGGCGTTTAAACCGTCCTGCCGGATGAAAAACAAGGGAAAAAGAGAGTAAAAACGCACAGATGAATCGGCCGTAATGAGGGCTGAGTGAGACAAAATTGATGATGATTATTTCTTTGTTTGAAGGAATAATAACAAAATCAGGGGATTGTTTCAAATTGGGAAAGGTTGTGCGAAATCTCAGTAAGATTATATTGCCGATAAAAACGGGGAGAAGGTCGTCTGAAAGCTGTGAAGTTGATTTTCAGATGACCTGTCCGGTCCATATGCCGCTGCCTTTCAAAATCGGGTATGATTCCCTCTTTCAAATCAGGAGCCTGACTATGCAGACCCAAGCCGTTATCCGCCATATTGCCGACTGGCTGAAAAACTATGCCGCCGCCGCACACGCCAAGGGGTTTGTCGTCGGCGTTTCCGGCGGTATCGATTCCGCAGTCGTTTCCGCCATCGCGGCACGGACGGGGTTGAAAGTCCTTCTGCTTGAAATGCCCATCCGCCAAAAAGCCGACCAAGTCAGCCGCGCGCAGGAACATATCCGCCGATTGGAGCAGGCATTCCCGAACGTCAGCGGGATGAGTGTAGATTTGACGCCGACTTTCGATACTTTTGCCGCCGATGTCGAAGTCGATGAAACCAAGTTCCCCGCCAAACAGCTCGCGCTTGCCAACGCCCGCAGCCGCCTGCGGATGCTGACGCTTTATTATTACGGTCAGCTAAACGGTTTGCTGGTTACCGGTACGGGCAACAAAATCGAAGATTTCGGTGTGGGCTTTTTCACCAAATACGGCGACGGTGGCGTGGACATCAGCCCGATTGCCGATTTGACCAAAACGCAGATTTATCAAATTGCCGCCGAACTGGACATCGCCGAGTCCATCCAAAAAGCCGTGCCGACCGACGGGCTTTGGGATACCGAGCGTACGGACGAAGAACAGATGGGCGCAAGCTATCCCGAACTAGAATGGGCGATGAGCGTTTACGGCACGCACCGTCCCGAAGATTTTGAAGGCAGGCAGCGCGAAGTCTTGGAAATCTACACCCGCCTGCATAAAGCCATGCAACACAAAGTCAACCCAATCCCTGTCTGCAACATTCCCGAAGAGATGCTGAAATAAGCGAAAGGTCGTCTGAAAACGGTTTTCAGACGACCTTTTCAAAACAAAGAGGGTTGAAATCGTCAAACATTGCTCCAAAATATCGAATGTGCTTACAGCAGGTTGCATAAATTACCCGAACTTATCAAACCCGCCGTTTTGTGTAAAAATACCGCAATGGAAAAAATTACTCACCAAAATCTACATCCCTTACTTTCCAAAAGCCTGACCGACACCGATTTCGTCCTTATCCTCAACGCCTTAATCAAATTCCTGCGGCGCGGCGGCAAAAAACAGGCGGCAGAGCGCTTCGACCTGATTATCGCCACGCTCAAACAAGACGAAGAACTTGCAAAAAATTTCAGCGGACGCTTCTACCACTGGCTCTCGCAAGTCCACATCTATCCCGCGCTGATCAAACTCGGCATCTTCTCGCGCCACAGCTTTACCCGCGAGATGGGTATACGCATCTACGAACGCTTCAGCCCGTCCTACAAAGACTTTGCCAACCTGCGTGAAGTGTTCCTCTACCTTTTCCACTCCGAAAACGACGACAAATGGCTGCAAACCCTCAGCATCCGCCAATGGTTGAGCCTGTACGACCTGATCCGCACCAGCGCCGATCCCGCCTTGCTGCAAAACGCCTGCCGCCAGTTGGTTGACGCCCGCCTGCGTGCCATCGAAATGCTGGCCATTTGGATTGCCTCCGAAGCCATCGAACCCGACCTCATCCGCATCGCCCCGCGCCTGCTCGAAGCCGATTCGCCCTTCGTCGCCCTCCAGCGCGAAACCGCCAAACTGGTCGAACACTACCGCAACGACACCACTCCTTACGACACCGCCCACCTTGAAGTCATGTTCGACCAATGTTGCAGCCAGATCGACTATTTGCGCCGAAAAGGGACGGGTGCAGGTTCAGGCTCGTCCGTCAAAGTCGCCCACCTGCTCGAACGGCTCCAGCAGACCGTAGATCGCCTGAAACTGCTCACCGACATCCAAACCGATGCCGGCAACCGCAACCGCCTGACCATAACCCTGATGAATTCCCTCATCTACGCCGCGGTCGAGCAATACAGTACCCGCCACCTGCGCCGCAGCAGCATACGCATGCTCGCCCGCAGCATTACCGAAAACAAAAGCCACCACGGCGAGCATTACATCACCCGCAACCGCAAAGAATATTTCAAAATGTTCTACTCCGCGGCGGGCGGCGGCGTCATTATCGCCCTGATGGCATTGCACAAAATCCACATCGGCACACTCGGCTTCAGCCCCTTCGTTACCTCCTTGCTGTCAGGGCTCAACTACGGCATAGGTTTCATGCTCATCCATATGCTGCACTGCACCGTCGCCACCAAGCAGCCCGCCATGACCGCCGCCAGCTTCGCCGAACAGGTCGATCTCAACGAAGGCGGCAAAGCGGTGGACAACAAGCTCGCCAAGCTCCTTATCGACGTATGCCGCTCCCAAAGCGTCGCCGTCTTCGGCAACGTTTCCATCGCCATCCTTTTGGCGTGTGCCATATCATTCGGCTATGCCCATCTGCACCAACAGCCTATACTTGATGCCCACACCACCGCCTACCAGTTCAAATCCATAGACATCATCAATCATCCGACCCTATGGTATGCCGCTATTGCGGGCTTGTGGCTATTCTGTTCCGGCATCATCGCAGGCTTCTTCGACAACCGCGCCGACTACCTCAACCTGCGCCAACGCCTGCCCTTCAATCCCTTGTTGCGCAAAATCATGCGCCCCAAACCCCGCCGCGTCCTCGCCGCCTACATTCACAAACACTACGGCTCGCTGGTCGGCAACTTCATCTTCGGTATGCTCTTGGGCATGACCGGCTACTTCGGACACCTCCTCGGTCTGCCGCTGGACATCCGCCATGTCGCCTTCTCCTCTGCCAACCTCGGCTACGCCGCCGTCAGTGGCAACGTCGGCTTTGGCACATTCATGCTCGGCATTTGCAGCGTCCTCGCCATCGGTTTGGTCAACCTCATCGTCAGCTTCACCCTCGCCCTCTTCGTCGCCCTGCGCTCGCGCGGCACGAAAATCGGCAGCGTCGGCAATTTGTGCAAAAGCTTCTGGCAGCAGATTAAAGCCAACCCGCTGATCTTGTTTTTCCCAGTTACGCCGGTTCAGACAGATAAAGACGGCGGGAAAGATACTGCCAAAGAGGGTGAGGACAAACACTAGCTTACGAGAAAAGCACTTGCCTTTATCCTGACTCAAGTCTTCCATTCGAATGGATACAAAAAGGTCGTCTGAAAACCAAAAATCCGGTTTCAGACGACCTTTCTTCATTTCAATACGCTTATTTTTCCATTTTCAAGCCGAAGTGCAGGTAGGCGCGTTCGGTGGCCATTCTGCCGCGCGGGGTACGTTGCAGGAAGCCTTGTTGGATGAGGTAGGGTTCGATTACGTCTTCGATGGTATCCGTAGATTCGCCGATGGCGGCGGCAACGTTATCAAGACCGACGGGACCGCCGCTGAATTTGTGCAGGATGGCTTCGAGGAATTTTCTGTCCATGACGTCCAAACCTTGCGCGTCCACATCCAGCATGCTTAAAGCGGCATCGGCGATGGCGGCATCGATTACGCCGTTGTTTTTCACATCGGCAAAATCGCGGACGCGGCGCAGCAGGCGGTTGGCGATGCGGGGCGTGCCGCGGCTTCGTTTGGCGACTTCCATTGCACCTTCTTCGCCCATGTCGAGTTGCAGTAATTGCGCGGAACGGCTGACGATGGTGGCAAGATCTTGATTTTGATAAAACTCCAAGCGGGCAACGATGCCGAAGCGGTCGCGCAGTGGGTTGGTCAGCATACCTGCGCGGGTGGTTGCGCCGACGAGGGTGAAGGGCGGCAGGTCGATTTTGACGGAACGGGCGGCAGGGCCTTCGCCTATCATGATGTCGAGTTGGTAGTCTTCGAGCGCGGGGTAGAGGATTTCTTCGACGACGGGGCTGAGGCGGTGGATTTCGTCGATGAACAATACGTCGTGCGGCTCGAGATTGGTCAGAAGGGCGGCAAGGTCGCCGGCGCGTTCGAGGACGGGGCCGCTGGTTTGGCGCAGGTTGACGCCCAGCTCTTTGGCGATGATGTGCGCCAGCGTGGTTTTGCCTAGTCCGGGCGGGCCGAAGAGCAGGGTGTGGTCTAGGGCTTCGCCGCGTTTTTTGGCGGCTTGGATGAAGATGGCGAGCTGTTCTTTGGCTTTGTCTTGCCCGATATAGTCGTCCAGCGTTTTAGGGCGCAGGGCGCGCTCAAGCAACTCTTCCTGCGAGGAGATGCTTTGGGCGGTGATGATGCGCTGGGGCTGGGCGGCGGTCAGGTTGTCGGTTTGCAACATGGGTTTTCCGATGGGTTCGGGGTCGTCTGAAAAGCGGTTTGCCGTTTTCAGACGACCTTTTTGAAAGGGGTTTAGCCGCGTGTTTCGCGCCAAACGAGGTAATCGCGCAGGGGCGGCATGGGCGGGTTGATGCAGTGGGGGCAGATGCCTGTGGTGTCTTCGTCGTCGCTGTCGATGTGGTAGGCGTTGGGGTCGAAGCGCACCTGCTGCATCACCGCCTGCGCCAATGCCTGCGCCTGAACGACGTCGAAGCTGAATTTTTCGAGGATTTCGTTCAACAGGCGGATTTCGCCTTCACTGAATTCTACGCTGTGCTTGAGGATAAGGCGTTGGTAATCTTCGTTGTTGATTTTGGGCAATAAATCGGTTTGTAGGGTCATGGTTTTTATATTTGTAACGAAATGGCTGAGAGGCAGATTATAGCGGATATGGCGGCGGCTGTTTTAAAGGTCGTCTGAAAGTTGACGGACTTTAGCGGATGCTGGGATAAACCTGTTCAATTCAGTATTGATTATCTGAGCATCACGGCTGTCAAAAAAATCGCCGATAAGTATGGTTTTTTCCTGATAATCGAAAGGCCATGCGCCTTGTTTGCATTTTTGGATATGTAAGATATTGGGGATATCGTTTTTTGGTTGTTTTATACCATTTTGGTAGTAGTTTTTGTTTGGGTACTTAGCTTCCCTTCCTCTTGCAACAGGAGCTTTGGGAATATTGTCACGAAACTGCCATTCGGAAATTTCTGA
>ERZ772942.669-NODE-669-length-14765-cov-2.907138_pt1 | contig 14765 bp, 19 predicted proteins | sample MGYA00511135_ERZ772942 | MGnify/ENA primary metagenome ERZ772942 (study PRJEB29015, sample SAMEA2738099) | human oral metagenome | biome: human oral; feature: human-associated habitat; material: saliva | place: China | collected 2265 ... | reverse complement strand
CAGATAATCTTATCCGAATGAAAGAAGCAGAAGCCAGAGAGAAGCATGGCTGGGTTACTGTTAATGGCGCAGGCAGCGTGATTACTAATCATGATTAAAATATTATCAATTGCGTAAAAATACATCAGGAGGTAAGATTTGGCAATAGACATCAAAAAAAGATTGAAGGCTCTGCCTTATATTGATATCAAAGCGAAGTCAAAGCACCAGGAAATCATCAGTTTGAAGTCAGGTATTTTACGAGGGCAGCAGTTCGATAGCATGCCGAAATCAAAAAGCAACAAGAATCAAACTGAAGAATTGAATGTGTTAATCATTGACAAGTCAGATCAGCTATATGAAGAAATCAAACAAATGTACCACGAACGTGACGAACTCGTTCAAGCGATTGAGTCGCTCGATGATCCAGTGGAAAACATTGTGATGCGATTATTGTATATTGACGGACTGTCTTGGAAAGAGGTTCAAATCAAACTAAATTGTAGCCCTGCCACCATCCAGCGAGCAAAACATAAAGCGTTATTAAAATTATCTAAAATGTATGATAAGAATGATAGCAAATGATAATTTTAATGTGGTAAATTAGTATCATGAATAATAGCAGAGAAAACCTCTGCTTTTTTTGTGCCCTAGAAAAGGAGGTGAGGATATGTGGTAGTTGTCGAACCAATCAGAAATAGAGATGATGTTCAGCTTATGATTGAATGGCTGACGTTGCATAGCGCAGTCAAAGAGTCAGATAGACAACGCAATCTCATGCTCTTTCTTTCTGGCGTTAATCTAGGATTTCGTATTGGTGATATCGTTAAACTGAAAGTAAAACACGTTAAAGGTTGGCATGTCCAGATCATCGATGAAAAGACAGATAAGCCAACTAAACGAAAGATGCCAAAGAAATTCAAGAATGCCATGAGGCAGTACATAAAAGACAAGAAAGATGAAGACTTCCTCTTTCCAAGCAGAAACGGAAAACATCAGCACATAAAACCTAACACAGCTTATAAGATCATCAAGAAAGCTGCTGAAGAAGTCGGACTGGAAAACATAGCGACTCACTCGATGAGAAAGACATTTGGTTTATTTATGTACGAGCAAACAAAGGATGTTGCTCTGATAATGGACCTACTGAACCATTCAAGCCAAAGCATTTCACTGAGATATATAGGCAAAAACCAAGATTCACAAGACAGAGCCATGACGAAGTTTCAAGGCTTTTAATTTTTTATTTTACTATCAATTCATTATTTTGAGGTTATGATGATTTCATTTTATGTATGCAGGATAAACGCTTGATAAATTTGAGTTAAAACTCATGTAGCGAATTCATTAGAATATGTAAAAGAAGGAATTGAGAGAGCAAAAACAAAGGAGTTTACATAGTTATGAAAGGTATTTTTAAAAGACTATTTAATAAAACAACCAATAGACAAAAACCATTAGGAGAAATTATAGTTGGAGTCGAAATTGAAAATTGCTCAGAACTAAAAGAGTTAACTCAAGAATGTTGTGAAGCAATCGAACACTTGAACAATTGCATTGACAAGCTAAATAAATTTGAGCTCAAAGCATCAACATCAATAATCAAATGATTGAAGTTTCAACTCGAGAAGAACGAAACCAATTTTACAATTCCAGCGAGTGGAGAACCATAAGAAGGCAAGCACTTAAACGAGATCATTACGAATGTGTATGGTGCAGGGATGAAGGTAAGGTCACGACTACTAACTTGGAAGTTGACCACATCAAGGAGCTAGAGTTCTATCCAGAGTTCGCTCTTGACTTAGATAATCTTAGAACGCTGTGCAAAGCATGTCATAATAAGAGGCATGATCGTTTTGATAAGAATGACAGAAATTTCAGAAAAGATGAATGGTGGGGTTAGGTGAATGGAACTTAGACACCCCCCGGTCAAAAAAATCGGAAATTTTTAAAGATGTCGGTAAGCGGTCTGCACTCGACTGTCCAAATTTTTAACAAAAAATTAAAGGGGGTGGGGGGTAATGGAAGAATACTCGGAAAAAAATATAAAAGAATTAGAAAATCAGCTACTTTCTAAAATCGGCTATTTCAGTCCTAGAAAAAAGGATGCGATTCAGTATGAAAAAGTCAATCGCTATCTTTATCTTGTCCGGCTACTTTATGAGCTGAAAGCTCGACTGCATGAGGATGGATTGGTTATCACTGTCCATAATGGGCAACAAAGATTCCAAAAAGCGAATTCTCTCATCAAGGAAATCAACACAACCAGCAATCAGCTTTTGGCTATTGAGCGGTCGTTTGATTTTGATGTTGAAAATTCTCCTGTCGAGAAAGCTACGTCTGGAGCTGATCTGTTATGATTTCTCATCCGCTGGTTGATGACTACATCAAAATGGCCGAGTGTGGAGATATTGTCGTCAACAAGGAAAGGAAGTTGCTGTTTAAAATCATCAAGGAGAAAATCTATCCTCGTGATGATTTGTATTTTGACAATGACTTGATTGACAAGTTCATTCGTTTTGCGGAAAAGAATTTTTTCCCTCTGGCCAAGTATCAGCTTTTCTTGACTCCGTTTATCTTTCTTTTTCGGAGGGAAGACGGGGAGCCACACTTCGACGAGTATCTATACACACTTGCTCGTGGGGGTGGTAAGAATGGTTTTATGTCTGCCAGATCCTCATTTTTTATCAGTCCTATCTACCCTATCAGAGATTATGATGTGACCATCACTGCTAACTCTGAGAAACAGGGTAAGGTTTCCTTTGAGGAAGTCTATGAGACTATTCAAAGGCGTGGTCTTGAGGACCATTTCTATCTAACTAAAATGTCTATTACAGGTCGAGCGAACAACTCGGTCTTTTCTTTTCGGACGAATAATCCGAAGACCATGGACTCGGCTCGCGATGGCTGTCTAGAGTTTGACGAGATTCACCAATTTGAAGATGATAAGGCAGTGAAGGTTCAAAGGTCTGGTCTTGGAAAGATTGCACATGCTCGGACTTTCTACAACGGTACGAATGGATATGTGCGCGAGGGATTTTATGACAAGCTGATAGAGAAGTCTATGCAAATCTTGAATGGAGAGGTTGACGATTTCAGACTATTCCCTTTCATCTGTAAGCTTGATAGTGCAGATGAGGTGGATGACATGAAGAACTGGCCGAAAGCTAATCCGATGTTGGATGAAAGCACTCCTTACGCTAAAAGGTTGCTTGCTAGAACCAAGGCTGATTATGATGACCTTGAGTTGGAGCCATCTGGCCGTCAGGAGTTCATGACAAAACGGATGAATCTTCCTGAAGCAGACCTTGAGAAAGATGTCACTTCTCGTGAAAAGTTAGTTGCTTGTTTGCGGTCTCCTGGTATTGACTTAAAGGGGCGCTCATGTGTTGCAGGATTTGACTATGCTAGCATTCGAGATTTTGCGAGTGTTGGTTTGTTGTTTAAAAATGGTGATGACTTTATCTGGAAGCAACATTCATTTGCCCGTAAAGCATTTTTGAAAGCTTTTAAACTGAAAGCTCCTATTCAGGAATGGGCAGACAGAGGTCTGTTTACGATTGTGGACGGTCCCAGTATTGACCCTCGTTTATTGGTCGAAAAATTGAATGAATGGAGTAGAGAGTATCAAATCGAGCTAGTCTGTGCTGATGGTTTCAGAATGGACTTGTTAAAACCTCTTTTGGAAGAGGCTGGCTTTGACTATGAGTTCTTGAGAAATCCTGGGGCGATTCAATCAAAGGTTGCACCAATCATTGAAGACGGCTTTGCTAATGAGCGATTTATCTTTGAAAATGACAACTCTATGATTTGGTATACGGATAATACCTATGTCAAAGAGGATAAGGATGGCAATAAGCGGTTCTTGAAGAAAGAACCTGTCAGAAGAAAGACAGATGGGTTCCATGCTTTGATTGCTGCTCTTTACAAGAGGGAGCTGGTGCAAGAGTCAAATGTTGGGGAATTCCTTGACATGCTCGATAGTTGGAATTTTTAATCTAATAATAAATTTTGGGTGGGTGGTCGGCAGAAAATAAAAGAAAGGAGGACGAACCTTGGGATTGCTGAATTTGTTTAAACGTGAAACACCAATTGCTAGCTTTGAATTTGAAGAGCTGGAGCGAATATTTGGGAATCTACAGTTAAAAAGTCTGGCTGTCGATAAGTCTGCTGAGTTTGTTGCTCGGATTTTTTCTAGGTCAGAGTTTAAGTATCTTGAAAAGGGAAAAACAAAAAAATCTGATTGGGATTACTTGTTAAATATTAGGCCAAATAAAAACGAGTCAGCTTCTGAATTTTGGCAAAAAGTTGTTTATCGTTTGATTACTAAGAACGAAGTTCTAATTTTTCTCACAGATGATGATCAGTTGCTTGTTGCAGATGCTTTTACACGAACTAAATATGCTGTTTATGACGATGTATTTGAGTATGTATCTTGTAGGGGCTATACTTTTGAAAAAAGATTTAGGATGAGTGAAGTGATTTTCTTGCAATATAACAATAATCGATTGCAAGAGTATGTATCTGATTTATTTTCAGACTACGAGAAACTTCATACTCGTTTAGTCGAAGCTTTGGCGAGAACGAATCAAATCAGGGGGACTCTTAGTACGAGAACAAACGGGAGTTTCAATGATAAAATGCGTGAAAAACTTCAAGCCTATGCTGATGGACTTTTTAAGTCATTTAGCACCAAAACGATTGCGATTGTTCCATCTCAGGACGGAATGGAATACAGCGAGTTAACCAACACTACAGGAACTTCAAATATATCTGTTGAAGAATTAAAAAAACTCAGAAGACAGTTTGATGATGAAGTTGCTGATATATTGGGCATTCCAACAGCTTTGCTACATGGTGACATGGCTAATCTAGAGAATAGTCAAAAAATGTTCAATAGTTATTGTTTTCAGTCTCTTGTTAAGAAGATGAGTGATGGTTTAAATTTTTCATTGCTAACAAGAAGAAGATATGACGATTTAAGCCGCTTTGTCATCGTAGGCGAAGGTCAAAGAGATAAATTTGCACTTGCTGAAAGTATTGATAAACTTATTTCGTCTGGCTCAATGTTGATTAATGAAGTTCGTGCTGAGCTTGGGTTAGAAGCCGTTCCATGGGGGGATAAACCTCTCATCACCAAAAACTATCAAATTGGTGAGCAAATAGAGAAAGGAGGTAAGAAAGAAGATGAAAGTAATTCCGATTAAGGGTACGATTGTATCAAATAATGACAGATGGCTTTACGATTGGCTTGAGTGGGACGCAACCGCTCCGAAAGATGTCGTCCTTCCTAATAGTGGTGAACCGATTGAGGTTCATATCAATTCGGGTGGAGGAGATGTTTATGCTGGTAGTGAAATCTATACTGCTCTACGCTCGTATCCTGGTGATGTGACCGTAAAGATTGTCGGTATTGCAGCAAGCGCAGCAAGCGTGATTGCAATGGCAGGAGATACGGTTGAAATCAGTCCTACTGCCCAAATCATGATCCACAATGTTTCAACGCAAGTAAATGGAGACCATAACACCCTACTTCATGAGGCTGGGGTACTAGAAGGGTTTAACAAATCGATTGCTAGTGCCTATGTTCATAAGACTGGTAAGGCTCTTGATGATTTGCTTAGGTTGATGAACAAGACTACTTGGTTTGATGCTGAATCAGCTTTGAATCACGGTTTTGTAGACAAGATTATGTTTACAAATGAAATCGCTCCAACTTTGGTTGCGAGTGAAACTCCTATGATTCCAAGTGATTTTATCGAGAAAATGAGGTCGGCAATGACACCGGATATCGATAAAATCGCTGAACTGGTAGCTGAAAAGCTAGAAGCTAAACTACCAGATATACAAATTGACACGCAGGCTTTCGAAAATAGCGAATTTGTACAGAAGAAATTCAATCTTCCAGAAAGTCCAGAAAATAGTACAAATAAGGCTGTACCTAAAGGGTTCGGTCTTTTTATGTTTTAAGAAAGGAAAAACAGAATGACAATGACATTATCTAATCAATTTGAAAAACAACGTCAGGCATTTATGGATGCCGTTGCAAATGGTGCACCTCAAGAAGAACAAGCGAAGCTATACAACGAAATGCTTGAGTCTATGAGCAATGAAATGATGGCTCAAGCTCGTAATGCTGCTCGTGAAGAAGTTTCTGCCTTGAATCCATACGATGCCAAGTTGACTGCTGAAGCTCGTGAGTTCTTCAATAACATTGAAAAAACTGCTCCTAAAGGAATTGAAAAGCTATTCCCTCAAGAAACAATCGACCGTATCTTTGAAGATATGGTTATGGCACGTCCACTCCTTCAACATATCGGCCTTAAAAATGCGGGCATTCGTTTGAAATTCCTTAAATCAACTCAAACTGGTCAAGCAGTTTGGGGTAAAATCAATACCGAAATCCAAGGACAACTTAAACAAGAATTCAGCGATGAAGAAGCTATCCAGTCTAAGCTGACTGCTTTTGTTGTAATTCCAAAAGACTCTGAAAAGTTCGGACCTGCTTGGTTGCAGAAATTTGTCTCTGCACAAATTACAGAAGCCTTTGCGGCTGCCCTTGAAGCTGCTTACTTGAACGGTGACGGCGACAACAAACCTATCGGACTCTCTCGTACTCTTACAGGGACTGTTGCAGACGAAAAGAAAACTTATGCTGAAAAAACGGCTGAAACAACTAAGTTGACTTTTGCCGACTCAGCTACCGTAGTTAAAGAATTGACAAAGATTTACAAATATCACTCTGTTAAATCAGACGGGAAAACTCCAGTTGCAGTGGAAGGAAATCTCGTGATGGTTGTCACCCCAGCCGATGCTTGGGATGTGAAGAAACAATACACTTCTTTGAATGCTCAAGGTGTTTATGTCACTGCAATGCCTTACAACCTAATCTTAGTTGAATCTGTAGCACAAACCGCTGGTAAAGTTACTACATTTGTCAAAGGTCGTTACGATGCTTTTGTTGGTGGTGGTATCGAATTTGGTCGATTTACCGAAACATATGCTTTGGAAGATTTGAATCTTTACACTGCGAAGCAATTTGCCTATGGTAAAGCTCATGATGAAAAGACTGCTGCTGTTTGGACTTTAAAATTCCCTGAAGCTTAATTTAGGAGTTGAGTCATGACTGCCGAAGTAGAAACGCATTCTCTCCTTGATGCATTTAAGGAGAGAATGAGGATTTTTCACGACGGAGAGGATGCTAACCTTTCCAGAATGTTAGAAAGCTCTGAACAGGCTATTTTTCAAACCGTGGGTACTACAAACCACAATCCACGGGTGAGAGAACTTATTTTAGAGCGTGCACGATATGCCTACAATGATCAAGTTGAATTTTTTTATCAAAACTTTCAAGGAGATTTGATGGCGTTATCTCTTGAAAATTATAAATTGGAGGAAATAGATGATTAAGGTTTTGAAAGGATTTTACGACCTTAAAGAAGGTCAATACCGCTCAGTTGGTTCCGAATTTGAAGCGACAAAAGAGCGCTTTGATGAAATCAATGAAGCATTGCCTGACTTTGTTGAATGGTCAGAAAAACAACCAGAAGTAACAATTCCTGATGTCCCATCATACTAATCGCCCCAGTTATCGTTACCAAAAGCCTGAGTCTCAAAATGGAGACCTGAGAACTCCCCTGACTTTCTATACTTCTAAGGTTAAAGAGGGGGTTGATGGTCGTGATATGAGTTACAAGAAGGCTTTTTATACGATGGGCCAAGTTTACTCACCTAGTTTCAAAGATATTGAGATTGCGACTGGAAAAGCGATGAAAGCTAAGATGACTTTGAAAATCCGTGATCCTCTAACAGATTATCAGCCTGAAAGTCGGCATTTTGTCGAAGTAGGAGATATCCGTTTAGTTGGTAAGAAATGGCAGGTTATCGATGTGCGTCCTGATTATGATAATCGGGATTTTTTGATTGTCATTATCGGAGGTGGTCGTGATGTCTAGTGGAGCTAATCTAAAAGGGTTTGATGATGTTTTGAGGAATATTGAGGCTCGACTAGGAGAGCCAGTAGTTCGTAGAAAAGTCAACAGAGTCTTGAAGGGGACAGTTGAGGAGTTTGAGCCGACTTTCAAACGGGCTATGGCAGTGTACGCTGATACTGGTAAGACGGTCGGAGCTGTCGTCCATGGGAATGTGACTGGTACATCCAGCGGCGTCCCAATGGTTAAATTAGGATTTAGAAGCCCTCGCTGGACCTTAATTCACTTGAACGAATTTGGATACGCAAAGAATGGGCATCCTCGTGGTTTCGGTATTATGCGCCGCTTTTTTGAGGGTAGCAAACCAGTTTTCAAATCTAAAGTCGGCATGAAGTTAAAACAGGAGTTTTTGTAATGATTAAGGACAAATTAACTGAACTCTCCAACGCTTTGGAAGAAGATGAGTCTTTATCTGGTATTAGTATCAAGTCATTTGAACGTCCTGAGACTTTGGGAGATGACGAGACGAGTATTGTCATTATTCCTGTCGGACCTCCAATGCAGACGGCTCACGGTAGTAATACTAGCCTGGCAAAGACTTTTCTCTATCAAATCAATGTAGAGTCTACTAATAGGTTGGAGTGTAAAGAACTCCAAGGAAGAATTGAAAAAATAATGGAAAATCAGGGATTTTATCAGACTGAAGGTGGTTTGGATCAATGGATCCCTGATATCAAACGCTATGTAGATGCTCGGACCTATAAAGGTCAGAGCACTCTATACGAAGAATACTAAATTTAAGAAAGAGGTGCTATAAATGGCATTAGTTGGTTTTAAACGTATGACAATTCGTGTGTTGGATGGTAACGCTACTCCAATGCTCGGACAAAACCTTTTCGTAATCGAAGGTAAAACTGGTGAGGGTGCAACTCGTACTGCTAAAATTTCTGGTCTTGCAAGTGATCCGGTAAAAACATACGGTAGTGACGTTGCTTATCACGTATCTAATCGTGGTGTAGGCGATGTGAAGATGGAAATGACGGCAGTTGATATTCCTTCAACAGTATTGGCTAAAATCCTTGGACACCAAGTCAAAGATGAAATCATTGGTATTGGTGCTGATAGTACTGCGCCATTCTGTTCGGTCATGCTTGAATCTAAGACAGCAAATGGAACTCAGGCGCAGGTCGGGTTCTTTAAAGGTCAGTTTTCAATGGATGCTGAAGAGCTTGAGACACTTAAAGAAAAGCAAGAAGAACTGCCAGATGACAACTTGAGCTTTTTTGCTATCGCAAGCGATGACGCTGAAACAGAAGGTCTTTATTACGTGAAATACATTGGCAAGGACGAAACCAAGCTCAAAAAATTCAAAGGTCAGCTTAAAATGGTTGCTGCAGGGTAGGAAGAGGGCGCAAGCTCTCTTTTACTTTTTTTAGAAAGGAAAGTATATGGCTAAGGTTAAATTTACAATCAAAAATGAAAAAGGAGAGGATGTCCTAAAAAAGAGCAAGGAAATCACAACTCGTGATTATCGTGATTATTTGGTCATGAACGACTCTTTGACAAGTGATTTATCTGAGGTAGAGAAGCTTGATAAGCAGTTGGCATTTATTGCTAGTTTGTTTGATGATGTGACAGTAGAACAATTGCTAGAATATACAGATTTTGCAAAAGTTATTTCTATTTTTACAGAAATCTATTCTCACCTGGTGGGTGATGTAGACCCAAAGGGAAAGAGCTAGCACCTGGGCAAGCTATCCAACGTTTTTATGGTTTTATCAAGCAAGTTACAGAGGGTCCTTATGGGATGAGTATTCGTGACGTGATGGATACGAGTTGGGAGGATTTGATGGGGGTCTTGGGAACAATGGAAATGAGTGAACAAGAAGAAGTACTTGACTTGGCAGATTTTTTAGAAAGTCAGGACTTTACAAATAAAAGGCTTAGGAATATAATAGAGCTATATAAGGGAGGTGGAAGATATGTCTCGAAAAGAAAAGGCGCGTAGAAGATATTGGTTTTGGTTTACCATTTTTATCCTTTATCTTGCTTTTGGCTTGTATTGTATTTGTACAAATTTTGGAGATACCTTGGGCATGCTCTTGCTATCACCCTTTATCTTTGCTTCCTTGCCACTCTATGCTTATCTATTTCTTGGTTTATTTATCTGGGCTTTTATGAGCCTGGCGATGGATGATTTTTATAAAGAATGATGAAAAGTCCGTAAGGGCTTTTTTCTTTGCTCTGAGGAGTTAGGAAGGAGAACAAAATGGCAAACGGTACGCCGTTAGGAGCAATGTATATAGAGCTAGGGCTGGACGTATCGAATTTCAATCCTACTCTAACTGGTGCAAAAAATGCTGTAAAGTACTTTCAAAATAATGTCCGTTCTTTGGACAGTACTTTAAAAGGCAATGAAAAAAATGCTAGCTTACTTCAAGCAAAATACAAGACTTTAGGACAAGCCATTGATTCACAACGTAAAGTTTTGGATGAGATGAAGAAAAGTTTTGACAAACTTGATCCTGGGACAGCTCAGTTTGACAAGGCTGCTGCAGATATTCAGCGTGAGAATGCTAAGCTGGCAGTAATGGAAAACCAGCTACGTGGTGTTGAAAAAGCTTTACAAGATGTAGGACGTGAAAATAGTTGGTCTGGTAAGATGGATGCCTTGAGTGAAAAATTTGCTAAAGGTGGAGAAAAATTGCGGGCTATGGGTGATGCAATGAAGCCTGTATCTGCTGCTTTATTAGCTGGTTTTACGCTTTCTACTAAGAAGGCGATTGACTTTGAAAGTCAGATGAATACAACTAAATCTCTGCTAGCAGACACTATTCCAACAGCGGATGAACTGAATAGTACTACAGAAAAACTGGGCGAAAGCTCTAAAGGTTGGGCTAAGCAGTATGGGATTTCTACTGCATCTATCAATGAAGGGATGCAAGAAATCATCAAGAAAGGTTTTGATGCCAATCAGACAATCGAAGCCATGCCTGCTATCCTAGATGCTTCAAAGGCGTCTGGTGAGGACTTCAATACGGTTATGAATGCCACCACGAATATCTTGCAACAATTTGGGTTGTCTACTCAGGATACAGAGCGAGTAACAAATAGTTTAACCTTTGTTGCCAATAAAACGGCTGCTGGTTTTGCTGATATGGGGGCTGCAATGGAGTATGTTGGTCCCGTTGCTAAAAACGTGGGTATGGACTTGGAAGAGACTGCCGCTGCTGTTGGTCTTTTGTCCAACAATGGTATCGCTGGTGAAAAGGCTGGTACTGCTCTTCGTGGAGCTTTGACAAGACTTTTGAAACCGTCAGAGCAAAACGCTGAGGCGATGGAAAAACTCGGTTTTTCTGCAGAAGAATTTCGTAGTGGGGCAATTAAGCTACCTGATATTTTGGATCGTATCAAAAAGAATACGGAAGGAATGACAGATGCTCAGAAATCGGCCTTGATTGCTACAGCATTTGGTACAGAAGCTCAGACAGCGATGAATATCTTGGTTGACCAAGGTGGAGATGCTTTGCGTAATCTCGCTAATGAAACCAAGGGCGCGACAACTTATACAAAGGATTTAGCAAATGAATTATCTAAGTCTTCTAAAAATGGGGTGGAGCGTTTTAAATCTAGTTTGGAAGTTCTACAGATTAACATTGGTCAGAAATTATTACCCTTACTGACTCCTACGATTGATAAGGTGAATCAATTTATCGACTGGTTAAGTAAGGCTCCTCCAGCCGTTCAGAGCTTAGCGGTTGGTATTGGTGGTTTTTTGGCTCTAGGATATCCTTTATTGAACTTCCTAGGCAATGGTGCGACAGCTCTTAGTATCTTGATAAAACACGCTGGTAAATTAAAAGGACTGTTACAGGGTGGTCTCGGTCTTGCTAAATTGACAGAGCGTGCTGCTAAATTAAAAGGACTGTTACAGGGTGGTCTCGGTCTTGCTAAGGTAGGAAGCGAAGCCACTGTTTTAGCAGAAGGAGCTGGTGTTGCTACCTCTAGCTCTGGTTTGTTGTCTGCTGCTATTGGTTCTCTGACAAATCCTATTGGTTTGCTGGTGGGTGGTACTGCTTTACTTGCAGGGGGCTTGGTTTATCTGGCTCATAAAAAAGATGAGGCTCGTATCAAGGCAGAGGAATTTGGTTCTCAGTTGAGTGATACTGCAAGGAAAGAGTTAAGAGATTTCCAAAGTAAGGTAGATGATACCAGTACAGCAGTTGCTAACTTTGGAACCCACGCTGGTGATGCTGAAAAAGTTTCTAGTGCTTTTAGAAAACTTCATGAAGAGGTAGCTGCGGGGGCTGAAAAAGCCAATCAACGTATGGAAGAATTGGCTAAGAAGTTGGGATTTAGCGATGAAGAAATCGCTAAAATGAGAGCAAAAAATGAGCAAGTTGTTTCAAATACCGATGCAATGGCTAATCAAGTTAGTGAGATTTACAAACGCCATAATGGAGATGCTAGCAAGTTCTCTCAAGAAGAAAAAGAAATCGTCTTAAATAATCAGAGAGAGATGATTAAAGCTAGAATCGAAATGATGGAATTATCTGGCGAACAACAGAAGGCGGCAATTCAAGCCTTGAATGGAGAGATTAGCACCTTAAACGAGACCCAGCTAAAACACACTAAAGATGTTTTGAAGAAAGCTCTGGATGAAGAAAATCAATTATACAAAACATCAAAAGATGGATTGAAACAACTCTTAGATGCTAAACGTATCGATCAAGAAACTTACAATAAAAAAATTCAAGAACTTGAAACAAACCACCAGCAAACCATGGAAGCTTTAGGTACTAAGTATTATCAGGTTATGCAAAACCTTGATGCTAAGGTCAAAGCTCGAACTGGTCAAAGCTGGAACTACTGGGAAGAAGCTAAAAAGGTTCTGGAAGAATATGGTTTATCTTATGAAGTGATTGGGCAAAAAGCTGCAGAAGCTTCTCAAAAGGCAGGTAATTCACACAGCATTCTTGCTAAATATACTAGTGAGATGAGCAAGGAAGTGAAAGAGGCTAACGATGCCTGGTCGTTGCTTGTCGGCAACATTGATAAGAACGGAAATTTCCAAGTCAAATCTAACGTTAAGGAAGTCATCGGAGAGGCCACCCAGTCAGCTGAAGGTTGGGAACAATTGCAGTTTATTGCTAAGACTGCGGAAATAAACTCGAATGCTCGTGCTACTATTGCTGAGGCTCTTGTCGAATCTGGTAAATGGAAAGACATGACTCTGGAAGAAAAGCAAGTGATTGTCAAGAACCAAGCTGGCTTACAAGCTATCTTTGATAGTGAAACTCATCTTAAAACATGGAACAGCATGCCTGCGGAAGTCAAGGAACTCCTTTTGAAAAACGCAGATGTGATGAATAAGGCTGAGGAGGCTTCCAAAGCTCTGTCTAACTATGATGCCTTGACTCCTAAACAGAAAGAGTTGCTGGCTACGGATGAGGATTTCAGAAAGGCGGTTGCTCGTTCGACTGATACTCTGACAACTTGGAATGCAACCACACCGTTTACAAAAGATTTGAAAGTAGACCCTACGAATGCTCTGAATAACGGTCGGTTATCCATTGACAAGATTACAGCTTGGAATTTCGCAGCTGTCGAGACTAAATCGTTAAATGCAGTAGATAATACGAGTGCTGCTGTTGGAAGTGCTCAAGCAAGTGTAAACTCTCCGAAACAAGAAGCTCCTATCAATTTATTTGCGACTGATCAGACTGGTGGCGTCAGAAGCGATACAAGCAGTGCTATCAATGCGATTAAGCAATATAATCCAGTGGATATTCTTGCTAAGAATAGTACTTCTAGTACTGTTAGTGAGGTCAAAAGTGGTGTTAATAGTATTCAGGACAAAACTGTTACTATCAGTGCTCGAGATAATGCGTCTGGAGTTCTTTCAGGTATTAGGAGTTGGATTGATAGCGTAACTGGTAACTTCTTTACGAATATCTTTGCGAGTAAGCATGCTCACGGTACCAACTATCACCCTGGCGGTCTTGCTGTTGTCAATGACCAACGCAATAGTACCTACAAGGAAATGGTCACTCTGCCAAACGGTCAGAGCTTCATTCCTCAAGGCAGGGACGTCTTGCTTCCTCTTCCGAGAGGTTCAAAGGTCTTGCGAGCTGATAAGACTAGACGTTTGATGCGTGAGATGGGTGTTCCTAAATATGCTTCTGGTATTGGGATACCGAGCGATGCTAAATTCTTACAAGAAATGGAAGCGGCTCAGCGGAATATCACGATTCAAACTACTAATAATCAAAATGGGCAAGATACAGATAAAGTCGTGTCTGAGATGAGGATTCTGAGAGTAAGTTTAGAAAAATTGCTTACTGCTATCCTTAACAAGGACACAAACGCTTATCTGGATAACACAAAAGTTACGGATATTATCACTAAAACTCAGAAAGAGCGTGAGAAAATGTTACTAAGAATGAAAGGGGTGATTGAATGAGCGAAGTGACTATTCGTTTTAATAAAACAGATTTACGAGAGCTTATTGAAATTCATGACATCCAACGTGATGTCGGAAATAATCGCTCTATCTCTATTGACCATGCACCAAGAATCGGAGTGAATATCCAGCACCAAACCATTGATGCAAAATATATCAAGGTGGACTTTTCCATCTGGTCCAAAGACAGAAATACCCTCAAGCACAAACTTGCGGGTATTTTTAATGTTGATGGACCTAAAGAGTTGACCTTTTCAGATGAGCCAGACAAGTATTATCTGGCCATGGTAATTGACGACATATCTATGCAAGAATCAAATGGAAGGCGTTCGACAGGAAGTATAAAATTTATTGTTCCAGACGGTGTTTCTCATAGCAAGGCTTATAAAAAT
>ERZ772942.665-NODE-665-length-14810-cov-3.547679_pt1 | contig 14810 bp, 19 predicted proteins | sample MGYA00511135_ERZ772942 | MGnify/ENA primary metagenome ERZ772942 (study PRJEB29015, sample SAMEA2738099) | human oral metagenome | biome: human oral; feature: human-associated habitat; material: saliva | place: China | collected 2265 ... | reverse complement strand
GACACCGGTGTCATTTTATGACGATTACATCTTACCGCTCAAATGATTAAATGTCAAGCGCTTCCAGAAACACTATTAGTATCCGTATTTTCGAAAACAAAAAAGAATGCTGATTATCAACATTCTTTTTCATTCTATTTTTATTCTTAGTTCATCTGAATTCGTATCGGATACCGCTTCACCGCTTGAGGCAACTCCTCTAGCAGCGCATCGTTGGTTTTGCTCTTTCCCATGAAGAACATAGTCGTAGTTCCATCCTTTTGTTCTATCCTAACAGAGTATCTACTCCCGCCACCATTTCTGCCTCGCATGAAATCAATCAAAATCCGGCGAATCGATGATAGAGGAATACGACGCTTTTTGAAACAGAAAGCCACATGAATGTAAAATGTTCCATTTGAGATATGAAACGGTGCCATAAACGGACCTCCGCTCTGTTTTGCGGCTGTCCATCGGCGAACGAAAATGACAAGCACACATGTCGCAATAAACACATAACTCACTAGGAATACCAGCGGAATCCCAAATCTCGCTCCACTTTCTATTGTTGCCATTGTCGTTCCTCCCTTGTATCAACGATTCGTTATGCCAATTTGTTTTTATATATTTTTGTCGCAATCCATACAACGACAATCGTCATAACTAAAATTCCAGTCTCAGCGATTCCAGCTCCCACGACATTTCGTTGATAGAGAGCTGCAAAGCAATCCACCATCATATGTAGTAAAATGGCTCGGCATAAATACTTTTTATTCTCTGCGATGATACTGTAATAAACGATGATGGTACAGCCAATATGAATTCCCATTGAACTAATTCTTTCAAGAACCGTCATCACAGCTGTTCCAACATTAAACTGTGCTGCAGCTTGAAAACTTTGCATGGCGAAGGCTGCATTCTTTTCAGTGACATGTAGTGCTGCAAGCGCAGAATCGACACTTCCGTTCTGAAGTGATGTCGCAATCACTAAGTAAAGCAGAATTGACGGAAAGACAACCGTTAGAATTTCGATAGCTCCATGCCCAATTCCATACAAAACTGAATTCTCACGGATGCGGTGTTTTTTCATAATGTATTTTAACACGATATAGCGACCACATTCCTCAAAAATCCCTGCCATTATCATTCCATATAAAATAAACGCTACAGTATTTCCATTTAGAAACTGAGAAATCGGGTTATCTGCCAGTAAAAAGAAATAATGGAAGCATGATTCAAGAATACGGGCAGAAACAATAAATCCTAGTGCCCCAGCAATAAAATAACTGATTTTCACTTGACCTTTATGACTTCGCATCCAATAAACAATAGGTAAAATTCCTATCAAAAGAAGCAAAATAATCGTCACGATTAATGACGGAATCGCGGTTGGTCCAAGAACGATTTGATTAAATCCACTCATGCTTGATCACCGTCCCAAATTTCAATACAGAATCCTTTATGTCCGCACTCTTGGCAAGTTAAATTCCGAGTTGTTGGCGTATGCTTTGCAAGAATAGCTTCTTTCTTTCCTGGTTTAAATTCTTGATGGCACTCAGGGCAAATATATTTTACGTGTTTGTAATAATAGTTACATACCCAAATAAGCCATACCGTTGCAAAAAGAGCCCATAGAGCAAATCCCCACCACATTCCTTTGAAAATCCAGAATACAATAGACACCCACTGAAGCGCTCCAACCACCAATCCTGTTGAAAGTATAATCCGGTAAAGTTTTTTGAGTTGTTTTTTACCTTTCATCACTACTGCTATGTCCGCGATGGATTCAAGTGAGAAGGATTCTTTGTTTTGGACTGTCGACTGTAATTCACGCAATTTTTCTAATTGCTCTTGTTTCTCTTGAATTTCTTCCATCAATAGACTTTCCTGTTGTTCTATTAAAATAGAAATCACTTTTTCAGGATGTTCTTCTTCTAACAATTGAGAAATGGCATCGATGGGTACATCCACCTCCCGAAGAAAACAAATGACTTGTAGACGTTGAAGATCACTTTCAGAATATAATCTTCTACCTCCTTCAGAAAGTTCTGTCGGAATCAAGATGCCTCTTTTGTCATAATACTGAACGGTTCGAACAGTCACATTGCAAAGTTTCGCAAGCTCCCCTGTCGTATATTTTGACATAGCTTTCACCTCCTTAATGCCTGCATATTACTACATTACGTAGCGTTACAAGCAATACCTGACGCTAGGGGATTTTTCATTTTTCTTTTAAATACTATATTAAATGCTAATTTTATTTTTTTCCACCTCTTTTAAGTAGGTTTTAGGTTCGTCGTGCAAAGTATAGTTAACCTAACGGAAAGGAGAAGCTCCCCAAACCAGGCGAGCAGTGACAACCATGAAAACAATCGTCATTATTCCAGCATATGAACCTGAGGAAAAATTAATTCCTTTAACGCAGCAACTCATCGCCAAAAGCTTAGAAGTCATCGTAGTGGATGATGGTAGCGGGGAGAACTATCCTCCTATCTTCACAATGCTTACAGGAGCGACCGTTTTAACCCACCCCGAAAACAAAGGAAAAGGAGAAGCGCTCAAAACCGCTTATCGATATATTAGAGAAACTCATGCTCATGAGGAAGTAGCGATCGTAACCGCGGACTCTGACGGACAACATAGCCCAGAAGACATCGTGCGCATCGCCAACCGAGCAGCCCTTGAACAAGATAGCCTCGTACTCGGCGTTCGAAACTTCGACGCTTCCCACGTCCCACTTAGAAGCCGCCTTGGAAACAAAATCACCTTAAAAATTTTCGAGCTGACCAGCGGGACGAAACTTAGCGATACCCAAACAGGTCTGCGTGGATTCTCAAGCTCGCATTTAGATAAAATGCTTGAAATCTCAGGATCCCGTTTCGAATACGAAATGAACATGTTGATGGTGTGGGCAAAAGAAAAACGCCCCTTCTGCGAGCTAGACATTCAAACGATTTACGAGAACAAAAATGAGGGCTCACACTTTAATCCTCTTCGCGATTCATTCAGAATTTACAAAGAGATTTTCCAGTTCGCCCTATCTTCCATTCTCTCGTTTTTTCTAGACTACACTCTCTACGTTTTCCAGATTTTTATTGGCGTTCCACTCGTGACCGCTAACGTGATCGCAAGGATGATTAGCGCAGGATTCAACTTCTTCGTGAATAAGAAGTTCGTCTTTGCCAGCGACAAACCGTTTCTAAAAGAACTCGGCGGCTATATTTTACTCGCCAGCTTCTCATTAACGCTGAACACATTAATTTTAATGGGCCTCAGCTACGGATTCGGCATCGGACCACTCGTTGGTAAAATCATCACCGAAATCGGGATGTTCTTCTTTAACTGGTTTGTACAGAAGAAAGTCATTTTTGGACAAGAGAAAGGTGTGCATTATGTCAAATAACAAAAAAGGAAAATCACTCAGAAAAATCTTAACAACCGCTTATACGGCAGTCCTCATCGGGGCTTCAGGGATGGTTATCGCCGATACGCTCTTCATCTCAAAGAGCCTGGCAAAGTTCAGTAACGAAACGGCAGCGGCAACGAATACGGCCACGGGAACGTCGGGAAACTCAAGCAACTCTACTTCTACAACGCCAACCGTGAGCACGGCGACTGCCTACGAGGACGATACAAAGTCCATCACGATTGACACGTACGAGCGAAATAACACGCAAATCCACGTCGCAACGGTGAAAATTAAAGGGAACGCCTCGATTAAGACCGCCTTGGCCAACGAAACGTACGGTCGAAACGTAACCGCAAAGACGTCAACGACTGCTAAAAGCGTGAACGCGGTCCTTGCGATTAACGGAGACTACTACGGCGCTAGAGATGCTGGATACGTCGTTCGTAACGGACAACTGTTACGAAGTGAGAGTCAGAATGCTAGCCAAGAAGATTTAGTCATCTACAAGGACGGAAGCTTCGGCATCATCAAAGAAGGCGACATCACAGCCCAACAGTTAGTGAACAACGGCGCGATGCAAGTCTTGTCATTTGGCCCAGCGTTAATTGAAAACGGAGAAATTTCTGTAGATAGCTCTGACGAAGTTGGGAAAGCCATGGCAAGCAATCCGCGTACCGCTATCGGAATCGTCGACGACAATACCTATGTATTCGTGGTATCAGACGGACGTACAAGCGAAAGTAAAGGATTATCGTTGAAGCAGCTAGCTGAGTTTATGAAAGAATTGAACGTCACAACCGCTTATAACTTAGACGGTGGCGGATCATCAACCATGTACTTTAACGGACAAATCATTAACAAACCGACTACAAATGGTCGAAACATCGAAGAAAGAGAGGTGAGTGACATTGTCTACTTATAAAAAGAAAACAGGACTGACATTCTACACAGTCGCAACGGTGGTGACACTCGTCGTCGGAACGGTGTATGAATTCTTCAGCCACCAAGTCTACTCCCCATTCATGTACTTACTCTTTATGATTCCACTCGTACTTGGAGTGATGCCAAATCTCATAGCGAAAATGACCGAGAAAACCTTCCTGGAGTCAGAAGACGCACAAGCAGCCTACAAGATGGGTGTCCTCACCTTCATCTTCGGCAGCTTCCTCAAAGGAGTTTTCGACATCTACGGAACTAGCTCCGTCTACCCAACCCTCTACTTACCAGTCGGTGCAGTGCTACTAGTCGCAGCGCTTGGGTTAGAGCTATACTATAAGAAGGCTGTTGGTGAATAAAACGAAAAGGCCGGAGCCCTTTACAGGGCTCCGGTTTGTTGTTGTTAATAGATAATGACTACGAAATAATTAAAAATAAGCAACCTCTGCATCTCCATAATCAATAATATCCATTGTATTCAATGACATTTTTAAGCCAATTCCATGCTCCGATTCTCGAGGAGAACCAAACTCGAGCCCAAAAATAAAATCTGGCTCGTCATCTTCTGACAATAGACGTATTCCCAATAATATACTTTGTTTTCATGTTACACATAACTCCAATTAAATTATTATTAAATTTCTGTACTCCAAATTTCGGCATTAACTAATCTCAAACCTTTTAACATTAGGAATTTATTGTTTTAACAATGAATTTAGATTTAATATAAAAATAGTTCGATTGTAATTAATACATTAAACCTCTAAAGATTTTGTTTTATAAGTTTATCAAACTGATTTTTCCTTTTTTGGATTTGTTTCGCTTTTCCTTTATAGATAAATTCTTTATTAAAATTCTTTTCAATTTGTTGATAATCTAATTTATCGACAATACTATCAAAAATCTTAATATCGATTTCTTTTATCAATTGAATAAACTTTAAAAAGTATATTTCTTCGAATTCTAGTGATGTAATAGTATTAATTTTCTCAATAATTTGAACGGTATTTTCCGAAATTATTCTTTTAGTTTTTTCTTTATCTGTTTTATATAAACTTTTTAATGCATAAAAGCTAAAGTTCCACCATCTTTCTGTAAATAAATCTATCTTTATACCTTTATCGAATGCCTTTATACCGCTTGTGGGTGACATCGATATTAAAGGAGAATACATAGTTGAAATTTCATCAAGATTATTTGCAATGAATTTTTTTGCCACTTTAGGATAACCTAAATATAAAATTTCACATAATTCTGAAATTTCAAAACTACTTTCCCAACATTGCCTTGCTTTTTCAGACAACTTGTTTATATCAATATTATTGACAATTCTCCTTGCTTTCTGCTTATCATGAAGGGCAACTAGATACATGATTGGTTGTATAGCATGCCAATCTCTTGGTTGACAATTAATGATTACTTCAGAGAATTCTTTTTCTGGAAGTACTGATACTATTAATTCAGATGATCTCTTTTCCAAGGTTGTGGATCTATGCCCTCCCAATAAGTTTATACCACATATGTATATGAAAAAATCAAAACTAAATAAATAAATGGCATCTGACATATTATTTAAAAAGTATTCTTCATATATAGGAATTAAATTCCAAATACAACGGTGTATATACTCGGGATTAGTATATATAACCAAACACAAAAAATCTGTTAACTCTGCAATATTTGAAATTGTAATTATTTCCGTAAATTTATTTATAGACTTCTCTAACATTTTCCCCACTAGCAAACAGTCTTTTTTGGGAAGTGAGAATATCAACCGGTTGTATAATTGTCCCCAAGAATAAAAGCTTGGATTTTCTTCTTTATACATTGATTCATGTAGGTTTACCCAATTAATTTTCTTTATAATTTCTTTATGTTTCTTGCGATCTACGTTAATTAAAGTATTTATCAAATGAGAATAAGCATACGCTGTTTCATTATTTGCTTTTTCAATCCAATCAAGGAATACTGCTTCGTTTTTATTGAAATAAAATCTACCATTTCTTTTACACTTCATATTAAAGACTTTTTCAATAAAATAAGCTATTTCCATTTTCTCTTTAGAAGATTCAATATAGCTTATATCATTTAAAATTGTATCTATCATCTTTTCAGTTATAATAAATTCATATTCCCCATAACTACTCATTCCATTGCATAGCCAGACAATCCCTAACGGTGAAACTTCTTTTCTCAGAATCATCTCTTCAATTAGCTTAAGTATTATTTCTTTTCTGTTTGCAGAGCTATCTTTAAAAAACAACGCTATAATTACTTTTGCACTTTCCATATGAACAATACGTAAATCTTCTTCAGAGAGCAGAATCATCTTATCAATTAGATAATCCAAATCCTCTCTTCCCCAAATTAATGAACTATCAATTTTTTTTAATTCATTACATATCCAGTTAAAATCCACATTATTATCTAATTTTAATATTTGGAGAACAGCAATTGCTACTACTAGGAGAGAACGGTTATTCTTTGTACAAATGGCTTGATACCGTTCTTTCATAGTATGCCACCCTCCTCGTAATATATAGTTGAATTGCCACGGCGTTATAGCTTTTTTTGCTTCATTTAATCTCCGCTCTATCGGTTGACCTGCAAGGGTTATTCCAATACTATTATCACAATTGTGTACTATCGAAACAATTTCATCTTTCTTTTTAAGAAAATCCATATATATAATTTCAACTGCATCTTTATTAGTCAATAATATTGTATCTTGTTTAACAACTGTTGAAATCGTCTTTGCTAGTAATATCTTTAAATTTGGTCTTGAAAGATTTTTTAATTCGTTTATTACTTTATCAGATAGTCTTTGTGCATCATCAATCAAATAAAAGGATAATTCTGAATTATTTTTAATTGATGTAGCATCGATATCTTCTGTACCGTTATATTCATAGACTCTCCAATTATTTTTATAAAATTCATACGCAACTTGATAAATACATATAGATTTCCCACATCCCGTTTCACCTTCCAATATTGCATAATCTACAATTGACAATTGGTGTATTATTTTCTCGACTTGTGGAAAATATGGACAAGCTTCAACATCTGCTGATGTTAAGCGATATCCCATAATAGCATGCGATAAATCGCGTTGATAAGAAAAATCAATTTCTTTCCATATTTCTGTGTTAACGGGCTCATAAAAGGTTTCCTGAGTTGTTTTTTGCTTATCAATTAGCCTTAATATTTTCTCCACATGATTTAGCGCCATCTCATGATAAAATCGTAAGTTTGCAACTTTGAAAATTTGATTTGTTTTCTCTCTATTACATGCTGCACAGGAAGGTAGGTAATTTTCAATCGAGTCAACAATAAATCCATCTCTGTTTAATTCAGTAAAATATTCCTTAACTTCATTATCAACGGTTGCTTGTGGATTAGATGGTAGAATATGGTCTATTTGCATATCACGTTGCTGAATCGTTCTTCCGCAATATGCACATTTTTCTTTATATGCCTTAAATATAGCGGAACGTAAATACGAACTATCTTTTTTATATTGGTGAAACATTTTTTCCTCCCATCACTTATTATTAGTAATTATTTTAATTTTTTCTTTCCCATCCTCACAACATACAACTCTTCGTTTTTGTCGACAAGCTGGCTAAGTAGATCGTGGCACGATTCGAATCGTCTTTAATTGTGGCGTTCGAGGCCTCATAGTAGATGATTTTAGCTATGGTACTTGTATTGGTTCGTTAACGCTTCGAAGTAGTCGTTACTCTCGTGATCGATGGCTAAATCATTGAGAGCATATACTTTTCCTACTGATTTATAATCAATATCATTTCTCCAAAGTCGCAATCTGCCTGCATATGATTGCGGTTACAAATTTATTTATATCTTCAATCAAAATAACTGTCCTAGCCCATTATCTCATGTTCTCTTTGACGCTTCAATGGCTTATGGAAGATTATTTATCACCTTTTCAATCTACCTCTAATATTTTTCTCATAATATTTTTCAAACCCTATATCAATCTGTTTTATTCCAGCTTTCCAAAGGGGTAATTCTCTTGTTAAATATTGAGGTCGTATATCATACTCACTTAATCTTTGGAGGTCTATCCATTCACATTCATATTTTCCTTCATCCAACGTATGAGATGGAACCTCCCCTAGAAGAGTCACTTTATAATGAAATTCAATCATATGATGGAGTTCGCCTTTATAATCAAATCGATTTTCCACAACAAACATCAACTCTTCGACTTCACAATCGACACCTAGTTCCTCTTTCACTTCTCTAGCTACAGCTTTACGGCTTGCTTCACCTACTAATATTGCTCCGCCTACTAAGTGATTTTGATCTTCTACTTTATAAGTGAGCAACTTGCCATCCTTCACAACAATGGCCGATACTCTAACGCCATATCTATAAGTATCTCCTATTACTCGAAAATCCATGATCATCACTTCTTTCTGAAAAAATGAATACAACCATTATAGCACAATTCTTATACTTGCGGATTCCGCATAAAAATAACACCTTATCCTACTGATAAGGTGTACTCTATTCGTCACTATGAACTTTCGCACTTTTCTTTGTTGAAGCGACTATTTTTTCTCTTTTTTATTCTTAATAAAGACGATAATCACTATACAAATCACTAACCCAGTAGCTGCTGGTTTAACGAGTGCCATTCCATTTTCTCCACTAGATAGGATACTATGGACGACCTTTAGTACAGCTCCAGCGATTACAACCCATAATAATTGTCCCCATTTTCGGTTCCAAGTAGTGTAAATCATAAAAATAAAGAATAATAAAATCAATGTACAAACCACTATTTTCTCAGTTGTCCAACCACTCGTTAAATAGTTCTTCTCGAACTCTAAGAATAAATGAACCTGTTCATTCACCGCTTCCGGTTTTGGAAACCAAAACATACTCGTGAATAAGCAAAAAATCGACATAAACAAAATCGAAAAAGATTGTTTATAAGCACCAATAACAATTGGGATTATAAATAATGGTCTGATATACCAACTGAGAATATTTTGGTGTCTTGAAAAAGCCCATGTAAAAAAATCTCGATTTGTAAAAAACATATAAATCAATACTACTGTTGAAAAAGCAAAAAACAATCCCATGATTCTATCTAATTTTTTAATTTGCATCCTCTATCTCCATTATTCTAAAAACTTATTTATCTTTTTACAAAACAATTTGTAATTATGGCTCTTCTATCTTTCAACTGTCCCATTCAATAGAACCTTTGCCATTCTCACCACATACAACTCTTCATCTTCATGAACGAGCTTGCTTAGTAATTCGTTTGCGCGAGCCGTATCGCCTTTAATGGTGGCATTCAATGCTTGGTAGTAGATGATTTCTAACTGTGGATACTTGAATTCATTCGTCAAGGTGTCGAAGTAGTCGTTACTCTCACGCGCGATGGTTAAGTCATAGAGAGCCTCACTTACTTGTTCGGTTTTCTTGGCCAATATCGGTTCTGTAATCGTCAATTCGTTAAGCATTACATCCAGTTCTTCTCGGATCAACTCCGGCTGGCTCAAAACGACCGAACGAATCAGATAGCTTTCCAAAATATCCTTAAATTGTGGTTTAAGACCGTCCAATTCCAAGGCTTCTTTGGCCTTCTGAACCGCTGTTTCAAAATCTCCTGTCATGTAGGCGTAAGAGACTTCTGTCGTTTTTGCATCTATCTGAAGGGCCGCTCTTTTGGCCGTTTTATTGAATTCGATATATTGTTTCCACGATGCTAAATCCAAATCCACGTGAAGTAGTTTCGCTACATTGCCTAAATACCATTTATTAATCAGTTGGATCCCCAGCAATAATCCTGCGAAGACCACTAGGACCCCCACCGTTTGAAGAAGCGTATCGCTTATTACCACTGCCACGCAAAGAATCAGAACCATTGCTACAATTCCTGCGCCTCTAGTATAAAGTGTGTATTTTTTTCGTACTGATTGGTAATCCATATCGTCCCTCCAAAGTCGCAACTTATCTTTAGTTGCGGTTACAAAATTGTTTATATCTTTAATCAAAATGACTGTCTTAGCCCATTATCTCATGTTCCCGTTGTTGCTTCAATGGCTTATGGAAGAATATTTGATAACAAGTTTTAATATTTATTCTCATAATACTTACTGATAAAAAACATAAGAATAGGAGAGCACGCTAGCGAAATAGTTAACAACGTTGCAGGTAAGTACGCCTCTACTTCAATACAGATAACTGCAATAATTCCTATTAGGAGCATAAGTACAGATGCCATCGTTGCATTTACTTTATCTCTGATTTTTTCATTTCGTTCATCATTCATACTAATTTTGTAATCACGGTCCTTTGCCAATAGTCTAAGGTGTGTGAGTTGTACATATGAAACAGATACGCTGATGGCAAAAACAAAAGTCAACAGCACTTTGATAGCTCCATTCAAATTAAAAGTCCACGATAGAATCAAACTACAAAGTCCGATTACATATCCTAAATACCAAATGTTATTTTTCTTCATTTTTGATCCTCCTCGTAAATAAAAACCTCTTCAATCGATACGTTGAAGAATCTCGCTATTTTAAATGCCAAGATGATGGACGGATTGTATCTTCCGTTTTCTAAAGACCCCACTGTTTGCCTTGAAACTTCAAGGGCATTCGCGAGCTCTTCTTGCGTGATTCCCTTTGCTTTTCGAATTTCTTCCAGTCTATTCTTCACATTCAATCCCCTCCTTAAATGGAAAGTTTACTTTACATACAATATAATTATTTTCTAGTAAAATGTCAAGTTTACTTTCCATCGTCAAATAAAAAAGTAGCAGGCAAATGTTACTTCGCCTGCTTCTGATTTCAATTTATTTTATAGTTCCCTTACCGACCACAAATCGACTGTTACCCTCTCTCTTTGTACTCATCGAAGTATAGGACCTCGACTTGCCCAGACCAATCCAAGACACAGCCAACGAAGTCAACAAGGTCTAGCCCTGGCATTTCATAAGTGTCGCCGTCATTGACGCTGCCCGTTGCATCTTCAATGTAAGTCACCTTATAGCCTCTGTCTGACGCGATAATGGCAGAAAATAAGCAGCAATATTCCGCGTTCAGTCCCGTAATCACCACTTCATCTACCGGATGGTTCGCAAGAATCGTCTTTAGCTCTTCACTCTGGAAAATATTCGGCGAATCTTTTTCTACGATAAAATCCGCATTCGCAGAAAGTTCTTCGTCAAGCGCTCCTCGTTTATCGCCATTGTAAATAATACTCTCCTCATTCTCATCAATATGACGCGTATGAATAATGAGGTCCCCGCTCGCTTTAAACATCTCTTGTAACTTCAAAATATTCTCTCTAAGCAGGTCAAAATCCCCTCTGGCCAACATTCCTTTTTGGCAATCTAAAACAATTAATGCTTTCACGAATCGTGCTCCTTTATTTTCAACTCGTACAACTACGCCATGCCTTCGCAACGGCCATTAGTTAAACGATTGAATTTCTTCTTCCACATATCCCTCTACATCCTCAACCTTTACAAACAGTGGGTCTAAGTGGCATAAGAAGTGCCAATCTTCGGTACCTCGTTTTCTGTAGAGAATCGCTTCGCCATCTTCACTTCCGAAATAACTTCTATCCACCACATACCCTTTGCTTTCTAAGAAAGCTTTTGCCTTGCGGAAGTTTGCTTCTCTTGCTTCAACATAGGCTTTCACTTCATCGTTGTTAATGACATACGCATCGATTAGTGAGTAGCCTTCGATCATTTTATCGTTTTGTTCGGATAGATTTGAAATTTCCTTCCAAACAATGATCACAATTTCCTCAGGGTCGAACATCCATTTAGACAAGGGTACAATGTTTCCGTTAAAGACAATCTCCATATAATCCGGTAAGTTTGCAGGATTAAAAGATTCCATTTCAAACTCATCTTCTTTTTCTAAAGTATATCCAGGGATTTGAGTGACAAAAGCTCTTCCTTCTTCTAAAGAATCAAACGCGACCAAATCTTTTTTATAATCACCTTGATACAATTCCAATATAACCATCGATGACCCTCCTAAACTTTTTCATTCTAAACATTATTACGATACCTTTAATCACACGAAACAAGCACTCACAATGTACATCCAATAGACCTGTCTGCATGACGACCCTCTCTATAATCCTTTTAAAGGTACATAGAGTTTTCTAAACAACGTATCAGACAGAAAAACAGAAGATGTTTATTTATGATACGCCTCTATTTTGTTTTTATATTCTTTCAGAAGCTGTTTGGAATAAACTTTTTCATTCTTTGAATCTCGAACTTCCCTCCAAAGAATAGAGGCAACGGTTAACTTGTTCGCATACTGATGGCTACTTTCATCTGAACAAAAGTCTTTTAAAAATTGATTCCACTGACAAGCCGAATGATCATACTTCGCGTAATCGGACTCGCCATAATAAATTTTAATCATATCTTGAATCGTAAATTTTAGATCATTATCCCTTTTTACTTTTCGCCAAGCAGTTGCCATATCCGCATTGAATTTAAACGGACTAACCCCTGTTACCGCTGAAAAATAATCTCTAAACTTCTGGTTAAAAGAAAAACCACAGTTCAGGAGCGGAGTCTCTAAAGTGATTACTTCGGATTGAGTTTTGAGACCTTTCCTCACAGATTTCTCTATTTTATTTCCCTGAAAATATTGTTCAATTATATAAACCAATTCTTTCTTCGTCCCTCTATACTCTAATCCAAGAGACTTACAAATTTGGGAAAGTTCTTCTCGATACCAATAGTATTGGTTAAAATCTTCAAATGATTTGATTTCTTTAAAACTAGGTCTATTTTCCGCCAAACTATCCCCTCCATCCTTCAAATCTACGGCAGTAACATCAATTCGCATGCCCTCTCAAAGTGTGGTCATACGGCTATATATACGATTATTTGATTACAACGAATTCTTCCCATCGTCTGAGCACCTCTTTTAAAGGCTCATCTAAATAGGTATAAACCTTATCCTGAATCCAATCCGGAATCCCATAAGCTGCCTCTGCGATACTTCCTGTGATGGCAGCAAGAGTGTCGCTGTCCCCACCAAGAGAAATCGCATTTCGAATCGCATCTTCAAAATCTGTACTCTCCAGAAAGGCAACGATCGCCTGAGGAACGGTATCCTGACACGTTTCATTGAATCGATATGTTGGACGAATTTCATCCAGCGTTTTAGAAAGGTCATATCCATACTTTCTCTCGATATGTTCCTTAACACGTCTTTTGATTTCCGCAGGGTTCTCGCTACCATCACCACCGCAGAAATAACGGCACATAAAAATCGCATCCGCTGTTGCCATTGCGCCTTTGATTCCTTCTGGATGGTTATGCGTCACCTCTGCAGAAAGTTGCGCCAGACGTTTTCCCTCGGACGGCAACTCGCTTGTTGCAGCCTCCATCACCCAAGCGCACGGAGAAACTCGCATCGCAGAACCATTCCCAAAACTATTGTAAGGCTCACGGTTGTCAGTCATAAGCCACCGGTTAAACCTGGCACCGTAATCCGCGTTTGGATACATTCTGCCGTACTTCTTCATGGCATCAATGAAGTCATCCTTCTGTCCACCATTCATGATGGCTTCCGCCACAGCACAGGTCATTACCGTATCATCTGTGAAAAAACAATTGTCCCTAAACAATGGAAAATCCTTCGTTTTAATATTGTTCCATTCATAAACAGAACCAACAACATCTCCTACTATTGCTCCTAACATAAATATCCTCCTTTAAAAATAACCATTATAAATTTACTTTACTTATGAATTAGCTCGCAGAAGCAGTGATACCGACTCAACATGCGCGGTCATGAAAAACATATCCACATACTTTTTAACAATAACATAAGGTTATCATTAAAAAGGTTTACCTCCACAAACTGGAATTTGCGTATGGAATCAGTTTTTGCGAAGTTCCATATAGATTGAGGTTTTCTCCTCATTCTCAGAAATCAGGTACTCCGGAAAGTCTTTCTGCTGAAAGCCAAGCCTCTCATACAACTCGATTGCTTTCATGTTTTCCGGATTCGGATCAACCCATACAATCTCTGCACCGTTTAGAAACGCTTCTTTGATCGCATGGGAGAGCCCGGCCGTTGCAATTCCACATCCCCGTGCAAATCCAAACAATTTTATGTCCAGAGCGGCGCTTCGATGCTCTGCGTCGATTTCATAGAACGCTTCTCCGCAGTATTTCCCGTCTTCGAAAATTGAATAGTGGTTTAAAGTCGGCCTGTTCGATTTAATCCACCGAAACCAATTTTGCATTCCTTCATCCGTTTGATGTAAGCCGTCCGGAAAACCGACGAACTTCATGACATCTCCATCGGCCCAAAGCTGTTGAACACATTTGAGGTCCTCAATCATTGTTTCTTTTATCTCAAGCATTTTAAGTCTCCTCAAATTCGATTATTTCTTTGGTTTTGGTGCAGGTAACTCATCATACATTGAATTGAATAAGCCGGTTAAAAAT
>ERZ772942.664-NODE-664-length-14812-cov-9.755032_pt1 | contig 14812 bp, 10 predicted proteins | sample MGYA00511135_ERZ772942 | MGnify/ENA primary metagenome ERZ772942 (study PRJEB29015, sample SAMEA2738099) | human oral metagenome | biome: human oral; feature: human-associated habitat; material: saliva | place: China | collected 2265 ... | reverse complement strand
GTTCCCAGGGGCACGCTCACGCTCTGAACCTGCGCGACTCCGGCGTGGAGGTCGTCGTCGGCCTGCGCGAGGGCTCCTCCTCCGTGGCCAAGGCCGAGGAAGCGGGCCTGCCCGTCAAGCCGATCGCCGAGGCGGTCGCCTGGGCCGACGTGATCACCGTCCTGGCCCCTGACCAGGTGCAGGCCGCCCTCTACCGCGAGGAGATCGAGCCGAACATCAAGGCCGGCTCCGCCCTGCTGTTCTCCCACGGCTTCAACGTCCACTTCGACTACATCAAGCCGGCCGCGGACATTGACGTCGTCATGGTGGCTCCCAAGGGCCCCGGTCACACGGTGCGCCGTGAGTTCGAGGCCGGCCGAGGTGTGCCCGTGCTCGTCTGCGTGGAGCAGGACGCCACCGGCACCGCCTGGGACCTTGTGCTGTCCTACGCCAAGGCTATCGGCGGTACGCGCGCCGGTGCCATCAAGACCACCTTCCGCGAGGAGACCGAGACCGACCTCTTCGGCGAGCAGACCGTCCTGTGCGGTGGCGTCTCCAAGCTCATCCAGTACGGCTTCGAGACCCTGGTCGAGGCCGGCTACCAGCCCGAGATGGCCTACTTCGAGGTCTGCCACGAGATGAAGCTCATCGTCGACCTCATCAACGAGGGCGGCATCTCCAAACAGCGCTGGTCCTGCTCCGACACCGCAGAGTACGGCGACTACGTCTCCGGTCCGCGCGTCATCACGCCCGAGGTCAAGGACCACATGAAGGAGGTCCTCGCTGACATTCAGGACGGGACCTTCGCCAAGCGCTTCATGGACGACCAGGCCGCCGGCGCCCCGGAGTTCAAGAAGCTCCGCGCCGCGGGCGAGGCGCACCCCATCGAGGCCACCGGCCGTGAGGTGCGTTCCATGTTCGCCTGGCGTGCCGACGTCGACAAGGACTACACCGAGGGTTCTGTGGCCCGCTGAGGACCGCTAAGGCTGACGTACGGCGGTGCCCCGACGACTCAGGTCGTCGGGGCACCGCCCTATTTGCCTGCGTTGTCGCTTGGCTCAGGCGAACCGATGGCGTTGGAGACGGACGCCGAGGGCCACCATGGCCATGACCAGCCCCATGATGCCCACGAGCAGTGCGGCGCCGCGTCCTGGGCCGATGCCGACGACGGCTCCGAGACTGGCGGACAACCTCTGTCCTGGCTCCAGCAGAGGCTGAAGCACGCGGTCAACCAGTACCCCGGAGCACAGGTAGGCCGCCAGGTAGCCCAGCTGGGTGACCAGGCTGATGGTGCCCCAGGTCCGTGCCTGCCGAGTGTTGTCGACCTGCGTGCGCACGAGGACCTCCGCACCTGCCTGGGACAGGGGAAGGCTGCCGAAGGTGAGAAACCCGCAGGCGGTCACCCACCAGGCTCCGGGCCCCAGGGGGACCAGCACCATGGCGGCGCCTGTCCCGGCCAGCCCCGCCGCGAGCAGCATCGTTGGCTGCGCGCTCTTCCAGGCGGTGACCAGGGCGGCCCCCACAAGCATGCCGGTGGCTGCGACGGTCTCGATCATGCCCATCTCAGAGGTGGTCACGGTGGGCAGGAGAATCGGCTTGATGAGAACCTGGATGACTCCGATAGCGAGGGTCGCCAGCGTCATGAGAGCCACGAGGGTGCGCAGGCCGGGGGAGGCGGTGATGGTCCTCCAGCCCGCCAGGACATCGTGGTCGTCACCGGGCTGGGCTGCTGCGCGCTGCGACGCACCTGCTGCCAGAGCCCGGCGCACTGTCATGGTGCACCCCACGGTGACCAGGCAGGTGCTGGCGTCGAGCAGGACGAGCCCCCGAACGCCGACGAGCGGCATAAGGAACCCCGCCGCGGCCGGAGCCAGGAGGTACTTCGCCGCGGATGCCAGCTGAAGCAGCCCGGAGGAGCGCACGTAGTCCTCCTCGGTCACCAGGTCGGTGACACTGGCCCTCAGCGCCGGCTCGGTGAGCGCGGCGAGGCAGGAGGAGAGGACGGCCCCCGTGCAGACCCAGGCCAAGGACGGACGGGGCGAGGACAGGGCCGCAAGGATGAGGCCCAGTCCGAGCACCGAACCGGCATCGCCGATGATCATCATGAGGCGGCGGTCGTAGCGGTCGGCAAGAACTCCGGCCAAGGGTGCCAGGAGGACGAGGGGAGCGAAAGCGCTCATCTGGATGACTGCCACGGAGGAGGCCGTTCCATGGGCGCGCAGCATGATGACCGCCAGTCCGAAGGCAGTCAGCCCCGTTCCCAGCGAGTTGATGAATGAGCCCAGGACAAGTAGGCCGACGTGTCTCATGAGTCGGCCTCCGCGAGGATGGACAGGCTTCCCGGCCGGGCGCCCAGAAGCGTCTCGCTCGCCCAGATGAGACTCTCGTGGCGGCGGGCGAGCTCGTCGGGGCCGGCTTCCAGGATCTCGTGGTCCAGGAGGATGCCCGAGGCGCTCAAAAGCAGCTCGATGGCGTCATAAGGCCGCTCAGTGGTGAAGGAGCCCTCGCTCACCCCCTGGGTGACGACGTCGGCGAGGACTGGGGTCAGGTGCTCGATCATGGCCGTGATGGACAACAGGTGAAACTCCGCGTTTCCAGGTGTGTGGAACTGCTCGATGAGCTCGGACTCGGTGCCCTCGACCCGCATCGCGGCCATGATCGCCTTGAGCTTGTCCACTGCCGGAGCCGATGAGGCGGCGAGCTCACGGGCGCGCTGCTCCACCTGGCCGACGATGCGCAGGACAAGAGCCCTGAGGATCTGCTCCTTGCTGGGGAAGTGGTAGTAGAGCGTCCCCTTGGCGATGCCCACGACCCCCAGGATGTCCTCCATGGTGGTGGGCTGGAAGCCCTTGGTGGTGAACAGGGTGTGCGCGGCGTCGAGAATCTCCTCGCGACGTTGAGCAGCAGGACGGTGGGTGCGTGGCATGGCTCCTCCTTGATGTACTCGCTGGAGCAAGACTAACCGACCGTCGGTCGAAACGCGACTGTGCGATTCGCTCATCAGGTGGATTTCTCGTCTCGTATCGTGACCATGCCCTAAGGTGGCCCCATGACGCAGACCATCAAGCTGGCAGTAATCCCGGGCGACGGCATCGGCAAGGAGGTCGTTCCCGAGGGGCTCAAGGTTCTCGATCGGGCGCTGGAGGGGACCGGTGTCACGGTCCTGCCGACCACCTTCGACCTGGGGGCCGAGCGCTGGCACCGGACCGGACAGACTCTCACCGATGAGGACCTCGAGGCGATCAAGGGACATGACGCCATCCTGCTGGGCGCCGTCGGCGACCCGTCCGTCCCCTCCGGGGTCCTCGAGCGCGGTCTGCTCCTGCGCCTGCGCTTCGCCCTGGACCACTACGTCAACCTGCGTCCCTCGGTCTACTACCCGGGAGTGCCGACCCCGCTGGCCGATCCCGGTGACATCGACTTCGTCGTGGTGCGTGAGGGGACAGAGGGTCTGTACTGCGGAAACGGCGGCGTTGTGCGGCAGGGCACGGCGCATGAGATCGCCACCGAGGTCAGTGTCAACACGGCCTACGGCGTGGAGCGCCTGGTCCATTACGCCTTCGCCAAGGCCCAGTCCAGGCCCGCCAAGCATCTCACGCTTGTCCATAAGCACAACGTGCTGGTTCACGCCGGTGGCCTGTGGCGCCGCATCGTCGAGGCCGTCGGTGCTGGGTATCCCGAGGTGGTCGTTGACTACTGCCACGTGGATGCCGCCACCATCTACATGGTCACCGACCCTGGTCGCTTCGACGTCATTGTCACCGACAACCTCTTCGGCGACATCCTCACCGACGAGGCGGGCGCCGTCACCGGCGGTATCGGACTGTCGGCCTCGGGCAACATCAACCCTGAGGGGGTCTTCCCCTCCATGTTCGAGCCCGTCCACGGTTCGGCCCCCGACATCGCCGGACAGGGGAAGGCCGACCCGACCGCCACGATCAGTGCCGTGGCCCTCATGCTCGACCATCTGGGGCTGGCCGAGGCTGCCGGCCGGGTCGAGGCCGGCGTCAAGGTCGACATGGCCGCCCGCGCCGCCGGCGCTGAGCGTACGACCGGTCAGATCGGTGACGCCATCGCCGCCGCTGTGGCCAAGGGGGCGGTTGCGACATCGCATTGAGATGTCGCGGTGGCCTTTGTATCCCTAGCGTGACAGAACGATCTGGTGATCGTCGTTAGAGTCCGTGTGTGTCGTTCCTCGGTCTCCGGCGCCACGTTGCCGCGTGGCTCGTGCCTGTCGGGGTCGTTGGACTATGCGGGTGCGACGTCCTGACTGACGACCCGCTCACTGCCTCCGAGGTTGAGGCATTCCTGGTTGAGGCGGCGACTCGCGCCGCCAACGCCAAGGGAAAGGCCTTCTAGGCGACCGTGACGGCCGCAGCCAGTCAGCGCTCGACGATCACCGAGACCGCTTCACTGGCTCAAGTGAAGGCGGACGCGACCGTTGAAGCCGCAGCGCTCGCCTCCAGGTCATCGGCCGTCGCCGATGACCTGAGCGAAGCGGAGTCCGTCGATCTTGAGACCAAGCAGGCAGCGCTCGGCCAGGCTCTCCAGGGTGAGGACGTCGGTGCCATCAGACTCGCCCTGGGGGATCTGACTCGGGCCGTCGCCTCCGTCGAGTCGGCGGTTGCCGCTCGGCGGCCCCCTCCGAACCCGGATCGGCTGTCTGCGCCGACGGTCGACAGCGAGCAGGAGGATCCTTCAGGTCGGGCCGAAGTGGATGATCCCGCCCAGTCTTGGGCAGACGGGGCTACGTCGCAGTCCCCGTCCGATGCCGCTGCGGACACGACGCCATCGGGTCCGCAGGACTCCGCTGATCTCAGGAGGGATCCCTCTGAGGGCCAGGAGCGGTCGCAAGAGCCGTGACTGGTGGTCAGCCGGGGACGCTCGTCGTGCACGGAGCCCCTCATACCGGAGGTGGGGGCGGTCGGTGTCGCAGGCTCCGGTGACCTTTCCGGCCAGCGGGACTGTCCCGATAGGTCGTCGATCGTGATGCCATGAACAACCGCGTCCCAGGACGTCGTATCGAAGGTCCCCTGCTGGCACACCTGGGTCACGGACAGTGCGGCGCCGTCGGCGGACCATACCCGCACGAAGGACCTCCCGACGACCTGAGAACCGGCGATGCTGGCACTGAAGGTCGTAGCGATGCCGGCATAGGACTCGGACCGGTTGGCCGCCGTGAGCTCCATCCGCGCGGTCTGCCTGTAGTCCGGGTATTGGCCGGCCAGGGAGGTGGCCCAGTGCTCGGACAACGCATGGTCGTCGCCCCCGGTCACGACCAGCTCTGGGCTGCTGGTCACTTCGGCGCTCACCTGGCAGGTCGAGGAGCGTGAGACGTATGACCGCTACCAGGAGGTTGCAGGAGAGCGCGTGGTCTCGGACGTCGTTGCTCCGGACGCCGCGGTGGGGGCTCGAAGGCTGCCGCGGGCGGAACGCATGGCCGGAACCTAGTCGTTGCCCCGGCTTTGAGTCAGGATATGGGAAGGATGTGTCCGAGTTGTGGCGTCGGCGGTAGGGTGGGCCTATGCCTGAGACAGACGCCGCCTCAACCGACTTCGCATCCACATCCCTGGCCCGTGCAGCTGAGGTCCCCGTTCCTGAGGCCGACGCAATCGCCGGTCGCTTCCCCCTGACCGCCAACCCGTCGCCCGTCGCCGAGGACGAGCGCAAGGCGATCCTGGCGGGTCTCCACTTCGGCGACTCCTTCACCGACCATATGGCCCACGCTCGCTGGAAGCAGGGTGAGGGCTGGGGCGACTACGGCGTCATTCCTTACGGCAACCTCAGCCTGTCCCCGGCCACCGCCGTGCTCCACTACGGTCAGGAGATCTTCGAGGGCATCAAGGCCTACCGGCACGACGACGGATCGGTATGGACCTTCCGTCCCCGCTACAACGCGGCCCGCCTCAACGCCTCAGCCCGGCGTCTGGCTCTTCCCGAGCTGTCAGAGGAGGACTTCGTGGCCTCCCTGGTGGATCTGGTACGCGCCGATGCCGCCTGGGTGCCCTCGGGTGTGGGGGAGTCCCTCTACCTGCGTCCCTTCGCCTTCGCCTCCGAGGCATTCCTCGGAGTGCGTCCTTCGAAGGTGGTCGACTACTACGTCATCGCCTCGCCCTCGGGCTCCTACTTCACCCATGGCCTTGAGCCCATCTCCATATGGGTCAGCACCGAGTACCACCGTGCCGGACGCGGAGGAACCGGAGCGGCCAAGACCGGAGGCAACTACGCCTCCTCCCTGCTTCCTCAGCAGGAGGCCTATGCGCAGGGCTGTGATCAGGTCTGTTTCCTTGATGACGTCTCGCAGAAGAACCTCGAAGAGCTCGGCGGTATGAACATCATGGTCGTCGACGCCGACGGAACTGTGCGCACGCCGCAGCTGACCGGGACGATCCTCGAGGGCTCCACCCGCAGCGCCATCATCCGCATGCTGCGTGACTCGGGGCGGAACGTCGTCGAAGACACCATCAGCCTTGAGGGGCTGCTGGCGGACATCGAGTCGGGCCGGGTCAGCGAGGTGTTCGCCTGCGGCACCGCGGCTGTTGTCGTGCCCCTGGGCCATCTCAAGGGCGAGGGATTCGATGCCCGTATCGAGGGCAGTGAGGTCACCCGGCAGATCCATGACCGGCTCACGTCCATCCAGTCCGGCCATGCCGAGGACCCCTACGGGTGGATGTATCAGCTCGTCCCTCCTCGTTCGTAGAATAACCGGAGGGCATTCTTCTGATTGTGCGGAAAGATATTCTGGACGAGATTTGAATGATGACGAGGAGATTACTCTCGTCTCAGTTGCATCTCATTTCATGATGATTTTGCCCGGATCGCCTTGAAAATGGGAGATCCGGGCAAAACGCTTGAAAAAAGTGTGGTGCTATATGCGTCATGACCCAGACCCCCCTGCCTGATCCTGAAAGCGCCCTGGCGAAAAAGGATGACGCCGGAACCATCCCGGGTGCCCACGGTGCCGATGGCGCTGATGGCACTGACCTCAGTGCCGCTGCTGCTTCCTCAGATGCCGCAGCGGTGTCATCCAGCGGCGCCCGACGTCGTCCCGGCCGGGGCTGGAGGATCGCTCTCCTCAGCGTGCTGGCGATATTCCTGGTCCTGACCCTGGCCGCGGGGGGCCTTGCCCTGTGGGTGCGACACTCCCTGGCCTCCGGTATCGAGACCATTGCCGATCCCTTCGCCGGTATCGCCACGCGAGCACCGCGGCAGTCGGTGCCGGCCGGCCAGGAGGCGGCCACCAACATCCTGGTCCTGGGGACCGACTCCCGCACCAGCGCATCCGACCCGTCCCAGTGGGCGGAGGGCGCCCAGCGTACTGATGCGATCATGATCCTGCAGGTCAGCGGCGACAGGAAGACCGTCTCGGTCATGTCGATCCCCCGCGACTCCTGGGTGGACATCCCCGGTCATGGTCAGGGCAAGATCAACGCCGCCTACTCCTACGGCGGCCCTTCGCTGACGATCCACACCGTGGAGAACCTCACCGGGATTCACATCGATCACTTCGCGGTGGCGAATTTCGAGTCCTTCGTCGCCCTGACCGACGAGATCGGCGGGGTGCGTATCAACCTCAAGACACCCCAGACGATTGCCGGTAAGAAACTCGGCGCCGGACCGCAGACTCTCAACGGAGCTCAGGCCCTGGCCTACACCCGTGAGCGATCCTCGCTCCCGGACGGCGACCTCGACCGCGTCAAGCGCCAGCAGAGCTGGATGCGTGCCATCGCGAGCAAGGCCCTCTCCGGCGGCACCCTGTCGAGTCCCACGGCTCTCTACTCCTTCCTCAAGACCGCCTCCCGGACGGTCGCCGTGGACGAGTCCTTCACCATCAACCGGATGCAGTCCCTTGCCCTGGGAGTGCGTCACCTGCACAGCAACGACATCAAGTTCATGACCGTACCGGCCTCCGGCACGGGTACCTCCGGGGACGGCCAGTCCATCGTCCGGCTCGACAGCGACGCGGATGCGCCCTTGTTCAAGGCCTTCGCCGAGGACCGGGTGGGGTCCTACCTCGCCGAGCACCCCGGCGCCGTCGAGCTGCTTCCCGTCACGGTGAACTAGCGCCCAGAGGCGGAGCAGTCCCGGGGCCGCCCCGTAGGACGCATACGGATGCATGGAGACTCATGACTAACGCTGCTGGAGTAGCTGACGTCGCCGTCATCGGGCTGGGGTACATCGGTCTGCCAACGGCCGCCGTCCTGGCCCGTGCCGGACTCGACGTCATCGGAGTGGATCGGCTTCGGGAACGGGTCGAGGCCGTCAACCGCGGAGAGCTGCCCTTCCTCGAGGACGGGCTCGCCACCGTCCTGGCCGAGCAGGTCGATGTGGGGCGTCTGCGTGCCCAGACGGTGACACCATCGGCACGAACCTACGTCATCGCCGTGCCGACGCCGTTGACGCGAGACGGGAACACGGCCGACCTCTCCCTGGTCGAGGCCGCCACCAGGCAGATCGCCCCGTGCCTCACTGGAGACGAGCTCATCGTCCTGGAGTCGACCTGTCCACCCGGCACTACTCGCGCCCTGGCTGAGGCGCTCATCTCGATGCGTCCGGATCTCTCACTGGACGGCAGCGGCGGACGCCATCGGGTGCATGTCGCCCACTGTCCCGAACGAGTGCTGCCCGGACGCATCATGACCGAGATGGTGACCAACTCCCGGGTCATTGGTGGGCTGACCTCCGAGGCCTCGCATCTGGCCCGGGATCTGTACGCCACCTTCTGCCGGGGCGAGCTGGTTCTCACCGACGCCACCACCGCCGAGATGACCAAGCTGACGGAGAACTCCTTCCGTGACCTCAATATCGCCTTCGCCAACGAGCTGGCCCTCGTCTGCGACCGGGCCGGAGTGGACGTCTGGGAGCTCATCGACCTGGCCAACCGCCATCCTCGGGTGAGCATCCTGCACCCGGGGCCAGGGGTGGGTGGCCACTGCATCGCCGTGGACCCATGGTTCCTGGTCTCCTCCGCGCCCGAGGAGACCAGGCTCATCCGCACGGCTCGCCAGGTCAACGACTCCCGGCCCGCCTACTACGTCGGGCGCATCCTTCAGGCGTTGGAAGGACTGGTCTCGCCGACTGTGGCGGTGCTCGGCCTGACCTTCAAGGCCGACGTCGACGATCTGCGCCAGTCGCCCGCACTCGTGATCACCGAGCAGGTGGCCGCCGGTGCACCCCACGCCCGGGTCCTGGTGGTTGAGCCGCGTACCGACGCGCTTCCGCCGTCTCTGGCTCGGTGGGCCAATGTGCGGCTGACCGGATGCCGGCAGGCTGTCGAGCGGGCCGACGTCGTTGTGGTGCTGGTCAGCCACCAGGAGTTCTCCGATCTCGATCCGCTCCTGCTCAAGGGGCGGACCGTCATTGATGCCACAGGGCTCTGGAGCCGCCGGAGTCCCCGGTTGGCGGGGTAAAGGACGTGGGCGGTCGACGTCTCCTCGGTGCGGCTCTGCGCGCCGTGCACCGGCCCCGACTCAGCGTCATCGTCCAAGCAGTGGGGGCCGGCCCCCACCTGGAAGGGGCCATCCGATCCGTGCTTAACCAGAGCTTCAAGGACCTGGAGGTCCTGGTCGTCGTCGGGCAGGGAACCGACACGCGGAGCTCTGGTGAGCAGGTAGCGACTCGCCTGTCCACCAGGGACCGGCGTGTCCGGGTTCTGCCCAGTGAACGCGGTGGCGACCTGGGTGACCTGGAGGCCGCCTTGAAACGAGCGCGAGGACGCCTGGTCACTATCGTCGACGGCGGAGACGCCCTCGTGGCCGGTGCCTGTCAGAGAATGATTCAGTGCCTGGATCTGTCGGGTTCTGACGTTGTCGTTGCGCGCTCGCGTTCCCTGACACCGTCAACCGGCGCCAGGCAGAGGACGGGACCACCCAGGAAGCCCCGCCTCGGAGAACCACTGGTCCAGGTGCCCGAGGTGGTTGAGGACCTTGTGGCCGGCGCGGTCATGGCTCGCCGGGGGCTGTGGACACTGCCAAGGCGGCTCGGTGCACTGCGAACCTCACCGGTGTCTCTGCCCGCCAGGACCCTCTCGGTGCTCCTCACTGCGACACGCATCGACGTGCTTGATGAGGAGGTCTACACCTGGCGCGTCGGATCAGTGGCTCGTGGTCCGAGTGCGGACACCGAGCCCGCCGCCCTCCTGACAGAGGTGGGGGTCCTGGCGCAGATGGCCGCGGGCGCACCGCCGTCGGTGCGTCGGCGCCTGGTCGCCGGACGCCTGAACCGGGACCTTGTTCGTCTGGCTGAGTGCGCCTACCGGGAGCGGTCTGACTTCGTCTGCGGACTCCGTCGCACGGCGAAGAGGGTGCTTCCGGCCGCTGAGGACTCTCTTTGGGACTCGACCGCGCTGCTCGATCGCCTCGTGCTGTGGCTCCTCACACGAGACGATCCGGCCAGTGCCGAGGAGCTTGAGGATCTGATCGGCCGGCGGCTTGAGGACCTGAACCGCCTTCCCCTGGTCCTTGAGGCGGGGACTCTGCGCCCCGAGCCGCGCTTTCTGGAACGGATCACGGTGCCCGGCCGACTCACCGAGGTCCAAGACGTCGATCTGAGACTGCACGTCAGTACCGACACGGCGCGCTGGGTCGGTCCCCGGACCCTGGAGGTACGCGGCTGCGCCTGGGTCTGGGGAGTCGACCCGAGCCTGACCGATCGTCCGGTCATTGAGGTTGTCGACGCGGATGGGAGAGTTCGACGGCGCACCGAGGTGGATCGCTGTCAGGCGCCTCGCGCCGACCTGGAGGCCGGTGACCCGTGGCGCTCCTACCTCCCCTCGGGGATCACGGTGCGTCTGCGGCTCGAGCCCGGCAGCACCGTGTGGTTCCGGGTGGTGACCCGCGTAGCGGGGCGAAGGGTGTGGACATGGATGCCGCAACCGGCCGGTTCCAGCAGGTGGCGCCTGGCGCCCTCGGAGTCCGGGCAGTGCCTGGCAGTGCGCGGTGAACGGGGGCTGCTCCAGGTCGCCCCGGTGGAGGCCGGGAGTCGGGGGAGCGAGCTGCCGCCCAGCATGCCGATCGACGTCGTGCTCCTCGGAGCGCGTCTGGCTGTCGACGCAACGCTGGTGCTGTCCGGAACGGTGACGGGGGCCCTAGCGGAGCTGGATATCGTCGTCAGCTGCAGCGGCGGCCGGGTGACGGTACCTGCCGTCCTAGCGCCGGGCGGCGAGTGGACGGCAAATCTTGACCTGGTCGATCCCGACGTCCAGCTGGGGACCTACACGGTGGGCTGGAGCGCCACGCCGGAGGACGAGCCCGACCACCGCATCGAAGGGGTCTGTCTGGCAGGGGAGGGAATCGACGGCCCCGCCATTGAGGCTCCCATCGTTCCGGCACCCGCCGGCGGCGCGGTGGTGCCCGATGACGTTGTTCCCGGGGGAGGCTCCGGGCGCCCCGCACGCCGCGCGCGGATCATCACCCGGCGTGACGGCTCCGTGGCCGTGGCCGTCATTCCTCCGCTGACGCCTCGGGAACGCTCACGACGGGGCCGTCGACTCCTCGTTGAGCGTGAGGCAGAGGCCCTGAGGCCGGCAGTCTTCATGGAGTCCTTCGGTGGGCGCAGCGGGGGAGACAATCCGGCCGCGATCTGCGAGGACCTGGCTGCCCACGATGTGCGCGCGCCCCTGTGGTGGTCGGTGGTCGACGGGATGGTTCCGGTCCCGTCGGGCGCGGTCCCGGTCGTCGTCGGATCACAGGAGTGGGTGGAGGCGCTGCGCACCTCACGTGTCATCGTCACCAACGACCACCTTCCCGACTGGTTCTCCAAGCGTGAGGGGCAGCACCTGCTCCAGACCTGGCACGGCACTCCGATCAAGAAGCTGCTTCACGACGCCGCCCCGGGATCCGTCAGTCTGCGCTACCAGCGGCTCATGGCCCGTCAGGTTCCCCAGTGGGACCTGCTGCTGGCTCAGAACCGGGAGGCCGAACAGCGTCTGAGGCGGGCGCTGGGGTACGGAGGGCAGGTCCGGGTGGGGGAGTACCCCCGAAACATCAGGCTGCTTGGTGGCATTGCGGTGGGGCGGCGGGTGCGTTCCGATCTTGGTATCGGTGAGGAGCAGCAGGTCATCCTCTATGCGCCGACTTGGCGCGAGAGGCTGCGTCACCCGGAGGGCCTGGCTGGGCACAGCAACGGGCAGGGACTGCAGGGAGATGTGTATCCGGCTCATCGCACCGATGCGGTGATCCTCATGCGCACACACCACATGAACCGTGCCAGACCCGGTCCCGGGCTGGTTGACGTCAGTCGATATCCAAGCATCGAGGAACTCATGATGGCGGCCGATGTCCTGGTCTCGGACTACTCCAGCATCTTCCTCGACTTCGCCCTCACCGGGAAGCCGGCGGTGGTCTACGTGCCGGACCTGGAGCACTACCGTGACGTTGAGAGAGGCCTGTACGGTGACTGGCCTCGAGGATCGGGACTGCCGGTCGCCCTCGATCATGATGAGCTCGCCTTCCATCTGAACCGGATCCTGGGTGACTTCGATGTCCAGGCTGCTCGCCGAGAAGTGTTGGAGGTTGATCCGGCGCCAGTCCTGGAGAACCTGGCCTGGATCCGTGGGTGGATCACTCGTTTCCTGCGCTGACAGGCGGCGATGCGTCGATGAGTTCAGGTCTGGAAAATACTGTTAAGAAGAATTGTGACATAAACGTGCGATAGTCGGTTCGATAAGATCGATGCACTTGTGATGTGCGGCAATGAGATGGCGCTCTAGATTTCGACCATATATCGGTATCGCATCGATTCTGTGACACCTTCGATATCTCCTGGCGACTGAGGAATACTCACGGTGGTTTGCCTGTGTGTCATCACGCGGGCGATCCTCGACCATCCAACCAGGAAGTGACCTTATGAAGCGTGTGATCACCTATGGCACTTATGACCTTCTTCACTACGGTCATATTGCGTTGCTGAGGCGTGCGCGAGCGCTGGGTGACTTTCTGGTGGTGGCGCTCTCCAGTGATGAGTTCAATGCCGGAAAAGGAAAGCGTGCCTACTTCTCCTATGAGGAGCGCAAGGTGATGCTCGAGGCCATTCGATATGTCGACCTTGTGGTGCCCGAACTGACCTGGGGGCAGAAGACCGAGGATATCTCCAGGTACGGTATTGATGTCTTCGTCATGGGCGACGACTGGAGCGGAGAGTTCGATGATCAGCTCGAGGGACTGTGTGAGGTCGTCTACCTTCCCCGGACTCCCGAGGTTTCTACGACTCAGATCAAGAATGATATGCGTCTGCACTGAGTGGCGGTGCCTTGACTCGGGTCGCTACGCGGATCGAAATGGAGATCCAGGCTGGAAGCCGGTTTGAGTCTCGTCGTACGGCGTGCAGTCAAATGCAGAATGAAACTCATAGGATATGCATAGTAGAACAAGGGCGGTTATGGCGAGCAAGGATGCTGTCCTCAGGAAGATAGGCCGCGCCGTCTCTGGCCGCTTGCGGCTGCCGGTCATCACCAGGCTGGTGCGTTATGCCGCCGCAAGGGAGTATGAGGACGGCAACCTGGCAGAGGCCAAGCGCCTGTATGAAAAGATCCCCGATAGTGCTCACGACACCGCCATCCGCCTGCGTCTGGGAGTCATCTCCGAGCGCCAGGAGCAGCTCGAGGCTGCTCTGAGAACCTACACCGAGGTGGCTGACCGCGACCCCGCCTGCGGAGAGGCCTTCTACCGCGCTGGCTGTCTTCTCAAGCGACAGGATGATCCGGAGGCAGCCTCCGTCTTCTTCTCGCGCGCCATCTCCTCCGGGGTGCGAGACCGGCGCTACTCGGACAAGCTGCTCGCCTGCCTGCCTGAGAGCACCCCGCAGTGGCAGCGTCTGGAGGTTCTGCTCTCCGGTCTGCCCGAGCACGAGACCGATGCCGCCTGGCTGCGCAAGATTCTTCAGGCCCAGCTCCACCTGGGCTTGAACGGGCCGGCCAGGTGCACCCTGGAGTCCTTGGCCGACATTGATCAGCTCAGCGCGCAGGAGCTCTTCGAGCAGGGGCTCATCGCCCACCGTGACGGCGATCGGGCCTCCGCCACCGTCAGCTTCGCCGCCGCCTGCGAGGCTGCCGGCGGCAAGGCGTGCAGGAAAGGGCCGGCCCAGTTCGCGTGCTCCCGGGGTGATTGGAAACTGGCGCTCGAGCTCCTTGAGCTGTACCCGGGAGAGGGGATGTCCCGGGCCGATCTGGTCTATGAGCTGGGCTTGTGCCTTGACCGCCTGTGCGAGTACGAGCGGGCACAAGGACAGTACGCCCTGGCGGCCTCGCTGGACCCGGGAAGCGGGAACAGCCTCTATAAGCTGGGGCTCGCCTCGGAACGTGTCGGTGACCTCGTCACCGCAGAGCGCTCCTACCTGGAGGCCCTGCGGACGCTCAAGAAGCCTGCCCGCAGCTGGTGGAGCTATCGCCGTGGGGTCTGTCTGGCAAGGCTGGGACGCCACGACGAGGCGCTGGAGTCCTTCTGGTCCTACCTGGGACCGGCCCCGCGTGGGCTGGCATCGGTGTCGAAGCAGCGGGCCAGCACTGGCTTCCTCAACCTCCTTCGCGCTAAGAGCTCCCCCCTGCCTCGGCAGCGGCCGGAGGATCTTGTCGAGTCCACCATCGGTGACATCATGCTCGGCCTTCGCGAGGCTCTCAGGTCCCACGGCGGTACGGACGACCCCGACGCCGGCATGGACGTCCCGCCTGCCGCAGCGCGCAGGGCCGCTCGATCCATTCGCCACATTCTTCCTCTGGTTCTCAAGGGGGACCGGAGCAACCGCCTGGTCCTGGCCCAGCTGGCCCAGGATGCCGGGCAGGTCGAGCTCGCCTGCGAGATCCTCGAGCAGGCCGAGGAGTTCGGCTGCAAGGACGGGC
>ERZ772942.662-NODE-662-length-14836-cov-9.415263_pt1 | contig 14836 bp, 14 predicted proteins | sample MGYA00511135_ERZ772942 | MGnify/ENA primary metagenome ERZ772942 (study PRJEB29015, sample SAMEA2738099) | human oral metagenome | biome: human oral; feature: human-associated habitat; material: saliva | place: China | collected 2265 ... | reverse complement strand
CCATTATCATTATGACTTCGAACTTGGGAGCGACTGCTCTTCGTGATGATAAGACCGTTGGTTTTGGAGTCCAAGACATTTCTCATAATCACCAAGCTATGCAGTCACGTATCATGGAAGAACTTAAGAAGGCCTACCGTCCAGAGTTTATCAACCGTATTGATGAGAAGGTTGTCTTCCATAGTCTTGAGGAAGAGCAACTTCGTGAGATTGTCAAGATTATGGTGAAACCGTTGGTATCAGCTTTGGCTGAAAAAGGGATTGACTTGAAATTCCAACCAGCTGCCCTTAAGCATTTAGCTAAAGATGGCTATGATGTTGAGATGGGTGCCCGCCCATTACGTCGTACGATTCAAACTCAAGTGGAGGACAGGTTATCTGAGCTCTTACTAGGTGGCCAAGTAGTTAGTGGACAAACTCTTAAAATCGGCTGCTCGAAAGATAAATTAACCTTTACAGTAGTGTAAAAATCAAACAAAAAGACAGATTACAGGTGTAGTTTGTCTTTTTGTTGTGTCAATAGGAGTCAAGATAGAGTCAATCTTTCTGTAAAGTTGGGGTAAAAGAAAAAGCCGAGCAAAGCTCGACTGTAATAATTAGAGTTTTTCGTTGACAAAGTTGACAAAGTGATTCCACCAGACCTTGAGGAAGAAGCTTTTCTTAACTTCTTTACCAGCAACCAGTTCCATGCTAGGCATACCCTGGTTAGGCAAGTAACCTTCTCCTACAAGTGATTTATCTTCAAAGGTAGCAGTTCCAACCTTGTCACTTGAGTTGACAGGGGCTTGGACTTGATTGGTAGTGACTTTAATATGTTTACTATTGTTAGCATCTATTTTTTGGATGATATTAAAGTCAGACTTAGCAACAGCAGTGACTTGCTTAGATTTACCATCAATAACATGGGCTTGACTTTTACCGATGGCTTGTCCTTTTTTGGCAATGGTCTTACTTTCCCAATGATAGACTACGTAATTAAGTAGGTCATTGGTTGCAGTGAAACGGGCGTAGTCATCAGTATCGGTATTATCAGCATTCAAAATGACTGTAATAATGCTCATACCACTTTCATTTGAGTGGGCCACGAAGGAGGCACCGGCTAAATCAGTGGTTCCCGTTTTTAGGCCATCCACCCCTTTACGGTAACTAGGTTGTCCCTTAAGCATATAGTTGAAGGTTTTGAGTTTGTTGACACCATCAAAATCAGCTTCAGTTTTTTTAGTGATGTCGAGAATTTCAGGATATTCTTTCACCACGTGTTGTGCAATGATAGCAACATCTTTAGCACTCATGGTATTTTCTTCGTCTGATTTAGAGCCTGGATAGATATTGTCACCTAAGTAAGAATTATTGAGACCAGAGGCATTGACAATCTTGGCATCAGTGATACCCCAATCTTTAAGTTGGGCTTTCATCATGTCGACAAACTTACTTTCGGTTCCTCCGATTTCCTCGGCTAGAGCAATAGATGCACTGTTGGCACTGGAAATAAGAGTTGCGTCAAGAAGTTGTTTGACAGTGTATTTGCGGGCATCTAGTGGAATATTAGATACTCCTGCACTGACAGTTAGTTCAAAGGGGTAGTCAGAAATATCAACCTTGCTGTTCCATTTGAGGTCTCCCTGATCTACTGCTTTATAAACCATATAGGCTGTTAGGAGCTTGGTAATAGAGCCTATCCCTGTAGAGGTGGTTGCATCTTTTTCGTATAAAATTTTGCCAGTAGTAGCTTCGACAGCGATGGCATGTTTGGCTGCGGCATCATATCCTTTTTTCTTATCTGCTGCAAAAGCAGGGGCTACGCTTCCCAGACAGAGTAAGAAGGTCATCATAAGCGTAATCAGTTTTTTCATGGTTTGTTCCTTCATGTGTTTTGGATATTTATTATACCACATTTTGAGAGGAACATAAGGTGTAGAGAAGGGGCATTTACTAACAGGATTAATTTTGAAGGCAAGATAAAACTACCTTTTGATATCTAAAAGGTAGTTTTGTGTTTACTTGTTTCCTGTAAAGAAATTAACGATATGGTTCCACCAAACTTTTAAGAAGAAACTTTTCTTGATAGATTGGTTGGCTGTTACCGAAATTTGAGGCGGATCAGAGATGTAACCTGTTCCTACGAGATTCTTATCATCAAAGGTTGCTGTTCCAATAGTGTCACCTTTTTTGATAGGTGCTGTTATGGTTTTTGCTTTGATTTTAACAGCATCATTTTTGCTGTTTATTTTTTGAACGACTGTAAGGTCCGACTCGAGTTTAGCAGAGATGGTTTGACTGTCTCCATCGGCTACCTTAATATCATTTTTCTTGACGATTTGTCCTTTGGTGTTGAGGGTTTTGATTTCCCAGTTTTGAGTCACATAATCTAGCAACTCATTTGTGGCTGTGAATCGAGCAGCTTCATCCTCTCCGCCATTGTCCGCATTCATAACAACTGTAATCAAACTCATGCCATTTTCATTGGAGTGGGCTACAAAGGATGCCCCTGCAAGTTCGGTTGTTCCAGTCTTGAGTCCATCAACGCCTTCACGGTAGTTGTCTTGCCCCTCCAACATGTAGTTGTGTGTCGTTAATTTGTTGTCACCTTCGAAGTCAGTTTCGGTTTGCTTGGTGATTTCAAGTACCTGAGGATAGTCTTTGATGAGGTGGTCTGCAATAATGGCAACATCTAGGGCGCTCATCGTATTCTCGTCATCTGGTTTTGAGCCAGGATAGCGGTTATCTCCAAGATATTTATTATTTAGACCAGAAGCGTTAAATAATTTAGCATCTGTAACGCCCCATTCTTTTAGTTGGGCTTTCATAGTGTCAACGAAGGCACTCTCTGATCCTGAGATTTTTTCAGCCAGAGCAATAGCAGCACTGTTAGCGCTGGAAATGAGGGTGGCATCTAGGAGTTGTTTAACAGTGTATTTACGGGAATCCAGTGGGACATTTGAAACTTCTGAATCAACGGTTAAGTTGAAAGGATAGTCTGAGATATCGACTTCAGTGTCCCAGGTAATTTTTCCTTGGTCAACTGCTTTATAGACCATGTAGGCTGTTAGGATTTTAGTCATTGAAGCCACACCATCAGGAGTAGTGGCGTCCTTTTCATAGAGGACTTTCCCTGTAGTTGCTTCGATAGCAATCGCATGTTTAGCGGAAACATTGAAGTCATCTGTCTGTTCTTGTGCTAGAGCAGGTGTTACTAGGCCTAGTAAGATTAAGGCAATCATAATGATGTGTTGTAATTTTTTCATAGTCATTCCTTTGTCTCTCATAAGTGTTTATTATATCACAAAACGACTTAAATATCTGAGAGAAAGGGAATCTTAGCTGCTAACTTATGCCGGAGCTCTGCCATTTTTGACTATATTATGGTAAAATGAAAGTTATATCAAATGAATGACATAAAGTTGACCGGTTCGTTTTTATAAGGGCTGGTCATGGATAAAAAGAGGGATCAAACATGGCTAAACAAACTTTTGAGATGACCTTTGCAGGACGCCCGCTTGTCGTTGAAGTTGGGCAGGTAGCCAAGCAGGCTAATGGTGCTGTCGTCGTGCGTTATGGAGATACAACGGTATTATCAACAGCTGTTATGTCTAAAAAGATGGCAACTGCAGATTTCTTTCCTTTACAGGTTAATTATGAGGAAAAAATGTATGCAGCTGGTAAGTTCCCGGGGGGCTTTAACAAGCGTGAGGGTCGTCCTTCAACAGATGCCACGTTGACTGCTCGTCTCATTGACCGTCCTATTCGTCCTATGTTTGCGGAGGGCTTTCGTAACGAAGTTCAAGTCATTAACACCGTCCTCTCTTATGATGAGAATGCTAGTGCTCCGATGGCAGCTATGTTTGGCAGCTCTTTAGCTCTTTCTATTTCTGACATTCCTTTCAATGGTCCGATTGCTGGGGTTCAAGTGGCCTATGCCGCAGAAGATTTCATCATCAACCCAAGTGCAGCGGATAAGGAAATTTCACTTTTAGACTTGACAGTGGCAGGTACCAAGGAAGCTATCAATATGGTAGAGTCGGGTGCTCAGGAATTGTCTGAGGATATTATGTTGCAAGCACTCTTGAAGGGACATGAGGCTATTCAAGAGTTGGTTGATTTCCAAAATTATATCGTTGCAGCTGTTGGTAAGGAAAAGGCTGAGGTTGAACTTCTACAAGTTGATGCTGATTTGAAAGTCGAAATCGAAACGGCTTATTATGATCAGTTAGCTAAGGCTGTTCAGGTGGAAGAAAAACTGGCGCGTGAAGCAGCAACCCAGGCTGTTAAAGAAGAGGTCCTTACTTCTTATCAAGAACGCTTTGCAGAAGATGAAGATAAGGAAACCATTCTGCGTGATGTAGCAGAAATCCTTGAGCAGATGGAACATGCTGAAGTACGCCGTCTCATTACCGAGGATAAGGTTCGTCCAGATGGTCGTCGTGTGGATGAAATCCGTCCTTTGGACGCAGAGATTGACTTTCTTCCTAAGGTTCATGGTTCAGGTCTCTTTACACGTGGACAAACTCAAGCCTTGTCAGTTTTGACTTTAGCACCTATGAGTGATACACAACTTGTTGATGGTTTGGATCCAGAGTATAAGAAACGTTTCCTTCACCACTATAATTTCCCTCAGTATTCAGTGGGTGAAACAGGGCGTTACGGTGCACCAGGTCGACGTGAAATAGGTCACGGAGCCCTAGGTGAACGTGCCCTTGCTCAGGTTCTTCCAAGTGTTGAAGAGTTCCCTTACGCTATCCGTTTGGTAGCAGAAGTCTTGGAGTCAAATGGTTCTTCCTCACAAGCCTCTATTTGTGCAGGAACCTTGGCTCTTATGGCTGGCGGTGTACCGATTAAGGCGCCTGTTGCAGGGATAGCCATGGGGCTTATCTCAGATGGTACTAACTACACTGTCCTGACTGATATTCAAGGTTTAGAAGACCATTTTGGAGATATGGACTTTAAAGTAGCTGGTACACGTCAAGGAATTACAGCTCTTCAGATGGATATTAAGATTTCAGGTATTACACCTGCCATTCTCGAAGAGGCTTTGGCTCAAGCCAAGGTAGCTCGTTTTGAGATTCTTGACGTTATTGAGTCAGCAATCGCTGAGCCACGTCCAGAATTGGCACCAACAGCACCTAAGATTGATAGCATTCAGATTCCTGTTGACAAGATCAAGGTTGTCATCGGTAAAGGTGGCGAAACTATTGACAAGATTATCGCTGAGACTGGTGTCACAATTGATATTGATGAAGAAGGTCTTGTTCAGATTTTCTCTAGTGATCAGGATGCCATTAACCGTGCTAAAGCTATCATCTCCGATCTTGTACGTGAAGCTAAGGTTGGAGAGGTTTACACTGTACCAGTTGTGCGTATTGAAAAGTTCGGTGCCTTTGTTCACCTCTTCAATAAGACAGATGCTCTTGTCCACATATCAGAACTAGCTTGGGAACGCACTGAGCGTGTCGAAGATGTGGTTAAGGTTGGGGATATGGTAACTGTTAAAATTATCAAAATCGATGAAAAAGGACGTATCGATGCCTCAATCAAGACCTTGCTTCCTAAGCCTGAAAAGATTGAGGACGGGGAAAATAAAGGAGAGCATCGTCACCGCCGTCGTTCTCATCATAAACCACGCCACCATAATGAAAGTGGTGAAGCACCGAAAAATCCTGATAAATCAGAAACGAAAGAACAGATAGAAGAATGACAGAAAATCAAGAATTGCAAGCTTTTGATGAAACTCTAAAAGAATTTTTAAAGGAACCAGACCACTTTTTGACCAGTCTGGCTTTGGTTAATCACCTACAACGTACTCCCGTCTTGGCTGCCCAAGACCTCTACGCAGTTGAAGTGGAAGGCAAGAAGGTTGTTCCTGTCTTCACTAGTGAACAGGACTTACAATCTTTCAAAGCTACTCAAGAGAGTGCTCGAGAGCAAACTTGGGTAGAACGTTCGAGCTTAGATGTTTTAACACAACTGGTTCAGGCAGAGCTTTTTGGTCTTGCTTTCAATTTAAAAGAGGATGGTGACTTCTCGAATACCACTCTTTTTGCAAGCAGTGAACTCATCCAGTTTATCAACTATTTCACTCAGACCCTTAATAATCTTTTGGGTGAGGAAAATCAAAAGGCAGATCCTAAAGATAAGATTTATCTTGTTCCAGCCTTCATTCATAAACGTGAGGAAGATGGCCAGGATGACCGTCTCTTTGCGACCATGTCGAATGCAGAGGGACAGAGTTATGTGCCTGTGTTTACGAACTTAACGAGCTTTGCAAAATGGTACGGTAACGAAACTTTTGGCCTACCTTTCCGTAAGGCTAAAGGGACGATTTTACAATGGCCACTGTCAGAAATTTACCAGCCTTCAACAGGTGAAAATGAGTTGGATAAGGTTCAAGGTATTGTCATCAATCCGTTTGATGAGCAGCCTGAGTTAGTCGACTGGTCTTATTTTGAAGGGGATAGCGAGTAGACCTAGTGTTTACAGCTTTCCACTTTAAAGAAATAATAGGGCCACAACAAACAATAATAGCAATAATGATATAAGGAGTGACCTAAATGGGTTGGTGGAAAGAAAGTATTGATATAGTAAAGAAAAATGACCCAGCAGCTCGGACGAGTCTGGAGGTTCTTTTAACCTACCCTGGATTAAAAGCCTTGGCTGCTCATCGTATCTCACATTTTCTCTGGCGCCACCATTGTCGACTCTTAGCGCGTATGCATAGTCAGTTTTGGCGCTTCTGGACTCAAATCGAGATTCACCCAGGGGCTCAGATTGCTGAAGGTGTTTTCATTGACCATGGCTCAGGCCTTGTCATTGGTGAGACAGCTGTTGTGGAGAAGGGTGCTATGCTTTACCACGGTGTCACTTTAGGTGGTACTGGTAAAGATGTCGGAAAACGTCACCCAACCGTTCGTGAGGGTGCCTTGGTTTCAGCCCATGCTCAGGTCATAGGCCCTATTGAGATTGGAAAGAATGCTAAGGTGGGGGCGGCAGCCGTGGTTGTTGCGGATGTCCCAGAAGATGTTACAGTCGTTGGTGTTCCTGCTAAGGTTGTGCGTGTTCATGGTCAAAAGGATGAAGAAGTTATCCACGATATTGAAGAAGGACGTGAATACTATAGCGAAAAGCTAGAAGACCTTCTAAAAGCAGCTAGCTTCCACTCATCACGCCTATAAGGAAAGGAAACGATGAAACTCTTTAGTTCAAAGGTGACTCGATTGACGGTTGTGGGTCCTCTTGCTCTTGTTTACATTGCTTTACATAGAGCAGACTATAGCATGGCAGCCTTGTGGTTTTGCATTGCTCTTTTATGGGCTGGTCTTGTTTTTAAGCAACGTCACAAGTAATACTTGAGTTATGAAAAATTTATTCAAAAACAATCCTTTTTTGGTCCTCTATATAGTTGGGAGTTTCCTTTCAGCTATGTCTCTCTTGGCTCAAGGTCAGCTAGTTGCGGCTATATGGATTATCATTCTTGTGATACTCTTGTGTTTATACCTAAACCATATCAAGGATAAAAAATAGTTTCCAGTTAATTGAAAGGAATCTCTAGTGATTAAAATTTATGATACGATGACGCGTTCGCTCCGTGATTTTGTACCTTTGACAGAAAATGTTGTCAATATGTATGTCTGCGGACCAACAGTTTACAATTATATTCATATCGGAAATGCCCGTTCAGCAGTAGCTTTTGATACTATTCGTCGTTATTTTGAGTATTGTGGCTATACAGTCAACTATATTTCCAACTTTACGGATGTAGATGATAAGATTATCAAGGCAGCTAATGAAGCTGGTATTTCAACTAAGGAATTGTCGGACAAGTTTATCGCGGCCTTTATGGAAGATACCGGACAACTTGGCATCAAACCAGCGACACAAAATCCTCGTGTTATTAACTATATGGATGAAATCATTGCATTCGTGTCGACCTTGGTTGACAAAGGATTTGCCTATGTCTCTGAAGGTGATGTTTACTTCCGAGTAGCTAAGTCAAACAACTATGCTAAATTGGCTAACAAGACCTTGGAAGATCTTGAAATTGGTGCAAGCGGACGTACGGATGCTGAAACAGAACGTAAGGAGAATCCTCTGGATTTTGCCCTTTGGAAAGCTGCCAAAGAGGGAGAAGTTTCTTGGGACAGCCCATGGGGACCTGGTCGTCCTGGTTGGCACATCGAATGTTCTGTAATGGCGACTGAAATCCTTGGAGATACTATCGATATTCATGGTGGAGGGGCAGACCTTGAGTTTCCACACCATACCAATGAAATTGCCCAATCAGAAGCCAAAACTGGCAAGACCTTTGCTAACTACTGGATGCATAATGGTTTTGTCAATGTGGATAATGAAAAAATGTCAAAATCCTTGGGTAACTTCGTGACCGTTCACGATATGCTTCAAACGGTTGATGGTCAAGTGCTTCGTTTCTTCCTAGCGACACAACAGTATCGTAAACCAATTAACTTTACAGAAAAAGCTATCCATGATGCTGAAGTTAATCTTAAGTATTTGAAAAATACCCACAGTCTTCCGTTGACAGAACAGGTGAATCAAGCTGAGTTGCAAACTTATCTTGACACCTTCCAAGAAGCTATGGATGATGACTTTAATACGGCAAACGGAGTGACTGTTCTGTTTGACATGGCCAAATGGATTAATTCAGGCAATTATGACCAAACCGTTAAGGATGCTTTTGAAAAAATGCTCCAAGTCTTCGGTATTGTTTTTGAAGAAGAAGTCCTTGATGAAGATATTGAAAAACTCATTGAAGAGCGTCAAGCGGCGCGTGCCAACAAGGACTTTGCGACAGCAGACCGCATTCGCGATGAGTTAGCTGCTCAAGGTATCAAACTTCTTGATACCAAGGATGGTGTGAGGTGGACACGTGACTAAACACCTTGATGTCAACCTTATTAATGGTATTGCTCTCGCTTTTGAGGGAGATGCTGTTTATTCCTTGTACATTCGCCGTCACCTGATTTTTCAAGGTCAGACCAAGCCAAATCAATTGCACCGTCTAGCTACACGCTATGTGTCGGCAAAGGCCCAGGCTAGTCTCATTGAAAAAATGCTAGAACAAGAGCTTTTGACTGAGAAAGAGCTAGATATCTATAAACGAGGTCGTAATGCCAATAGCCATACCAAGGCTAAAAATACAGATGTTATTACCTATAAAATGTCAACAGGCTTCGAAGCAGTCATGGGCTATCTTCATATGACCGAGGATATCGCTCGCTTAGAGGAACTGATTGCTTGGTGTATTGACGAAGTTGAAAAAGAAATCTAAAAATTCTGCCGAGAGCAGAATTTTTTGTTACTTAAAGGCTATAAAAATTGTAACAGTTAGCCGGAGTTTCAAAATTTAGATTATTTGAGAATCAAAGTAATTCAGCGTCTTGACAATAAAAAAATAAGATGAAACTAATATTTAGCACCTTGAAAATGAGAAAGTTAAGGGATGTCTGACACGTGTAAAACCCCGATATTATAGCGTTTTTTAATAAAACTAATTTGACAGAAAGTAAAAAAAAAGTCTATAATATTAATAAATGAGGCCATCTAAAAAATGAGGAGGTGAATGGAAATAGCTAAGAAAAAAGTTTTCTATACAACTTTTGCTGCTTTGATTTTATCTAGCTTTACGCTTCAAACAGGTAAAGCAGATGAAGTTCAGGTAAAACCTGATGAAGCTAAAATAGATTATGTTAATAGTGAGGCACCGGCTCCAGTTGCTCCTCAGGCTGATTTTTCTTCAGTAGGAGCTAAGGCAGAGCCAGCGAGTCAAGTAGGTTCAGTAGTGACCTCAACATCACTGATGGTTGTCTCTTCAAGTGAGACAGATGAGGGGCTTCTTGAGGTACATTCTCAAGTTGATATCGTGGAGTCTAGTATTTCTACGGCTACACCTCATTCAGAAGAGGCTCGTGCCCAAGCTTTTGGTGAGGATCGATCAGTAGCGGCGTCTGAACGAGGAGATGCAAATCCAACATCTGATTCTGAACAAGCTAAACCAAATATTGTGCTTACTTATGATAAGTCTCGTGAGGCTACAGCGACTGCAGAGTCTCAAGCTGTGACTTCAATGTATAAGAGTGAAAGCACACTATACACATCTGAACTTGCTGGAAATACACATGCAGTTATTGAAAAATCAGAGTATTCTTCACTGGATTCTCATACGACATCTGTAAGTGCGACTCCTACTAGCCAAGCTATTGCAACTTCTGAAGTCGCTTCTGAGTCTGCAAGTACTGCAAGCTCTCTTGCATCTACGGCTCCAGAAACGAGTCAGTTAAATAATAATTCAGAAGATAGCTTAACTGTCCTTACGGTTGGCTGGAAAGATTCATCATCAACTTCTGAGGTCTTTAAAACTTCTGAAGTGGTTTCTATGTTGCAAAGTGAGAGTTTGACCTATTCGTCAGAGGTAACCTTTACGGATGGACTCATCTCAGAAATCTTAGCGACTCCAATCACTTCTGAAGTATATACCGTTGTTCCAAAACGAGACAGTACTGGAGCGCTTCTTGAAGATCAACCTGCTGTTACAGGGAATACAGACATTCTTTATTTAGCACGTGGTGAAATCTTTAACGTCAATTTTGATGTTAACAAGATGGAAGGTAAAAAGATTAAGGGGCTTAATCTAGTCCTTGATGGTAAACAAATTCATCATAGTTACTTTGTTGAAGGAACTCTGGATGAGGTCAATGCTGGTTTGAGTGCCTACCATTTGGCAGAGCAAACGACTGGTATTCATAAAATGACCTTTGAGTTGATTGATACGAATAACAATATTCATTACCTGACACAGACTTTTAGCGTCTTCAATGAAGGCGAGCGTCCAGTGACACCGGATAGTTACCGTAGGAATCAGTATTCATCAACAACGACAACAACGACTGTACCGGTTACTTATAATACCAGTGCAAATAGCTACACTGAAACCGCCAATCATATACAAGCTACGGCTGTTAATGAGTTGGCTGAGACAACTAGAGCGTTAACACAGCAATTAGCAGAACAAATTGCTGAGGTTTTGAGTGGTTGGTCTTCAGCGATTTCTGGAAATAATTCAACAAGCACAGGTTCAATTGATATCTTCCAAGCGGCAGGTAAAACCATTACTCAAGCTGCGAGAAAGATTGCAGAATCAATCTCAGATCCAGATACAATTGGTAAGCAAGCTTTGGCTGCTGCAACTGTTGTTCTCGTTCTTCTAGTGCTTTACCTAGCAGCAATTACATTTATTTAACATGCTTTGCCCTCGTAAGAGGGCTTTTTTTATGATAGAATTAGCTTATGAAAACAACTAAAGAATCAAGTCTAGACATTGTTTATGGTGTGCACGCCGTAACAGAGAGTCTAGAAGCAAATACTGGTAATAAACTCTATATTCAAGATGATCTTCGAGGGAAAAATGTTGATGCCATTAAGGCCTTGGCAGCTGAAAAGAAGGTTTCCATCTCTTGGACACCTAAGAAAACCTTGTCTGATATGACAGGTGGGGCTGTGCATCAAGGTTTTGTTCTTCGTGTGTCAGAGTTCGCTTATTCTGAGCTCTCAGTTATTATGGATAAGGCTGAACAAGAGGAGAATCCTCTAGTCCTCATTTTAGATGGACTTAACGACCCTCATAACTTTGGTTCTATCCTACGTACAGCTGATGCTACTCAGGTGACAGGAGTTATTATTCCTAAGCATCGTGCTGTAGGGGTAACACCTGTCGTTGCTAAGACATCAACAGGGGCCGTGGAGCATATTCCCATTGCCCGAGTGACTAATCTTAGCCAAACTCTTGATAAGCTTAAAGAAGCAGGCTTCTGGGTGTTTGGAACGGATATGGATGGGACCCCATCTCATAAATGGAATACAGCTGGAAAGGTTGCCCTTATCATTGGTAATGAAGGTAAGGGAATCTCTGCTAACATCAAGAAACAAGTGGATGAGATGATTACTATACCCATGAGTGGTCATGTGCAGAGCCTTAATGCCAGTGTGGCAGCAGCAGTTCTCATGTATGAAGTTTATCGAAACCGATTGTAACTATGAAAAAAAGAATACTTCTAGTTGATGGTTATAATATGATTGCCTTTTGGCAAGAAACCCGTCAACTCTTTAAGACCAATCAGCTTGATGAAGCTCGTGAAACATTGCTTCGTAAGCTCAATCATTATGCTAACTTTGAACATATTGATATTATCTGTGTGTTTGATGCTCAGTTTGTTCCAGGGAGCCGTCAGCGTTATGATCAGTATCGTATCAGTGTTATTTTTACTGAGGAAGATGAGACAGCAGATAGCTATATTGAGCGGGCAGCGGCTGAGATGAATACTGTTCAAAATCTAGTTGAAGTAGCAACTAGTGACTTAAATGAACAGTGGGCTATCTTTTCACAAGGAGCTTTACGTGTTTCGGCGCGTGAGTTGGAAGAACGTGTCAATACCGTTAAATCTGATCTAGACAAGATGTCGGCACATATTGACTTAAAGACACCAAAACTACGTCCATGGGACGATGCACAATTAGGGAAATTACAGGACCTTTTAAATGAAATAGAATAGAGGGACATATGACATTTAACATTTTGACAGATTCTACAGCAGATCTAGATGAAAAATGGGCTCAGGAGAATAAGGTAGAGCTCGTTGGTTTGACCATTACGCTTGATGATATTGCCTATGAGACCGTTGGTCCTAACCGTTTAACGAGTGACCGTCTCTTAGAACGTATGCAAGAAGGCAGTCAGCCTACCACAAGCCAGGTGAATGTTGGTCAATTTGAAGAGTTTTTTCGTCGTCATGCCCAAAATGGTGATGCTCTTCTCTATATTGCCTTCTCATCAGTACTTTCAGGTACTTATCAAAGTGCTGTTATAGCGCGTGACATGATTTTGGATGAGTACCCAGAAGCTGTCATTGAGATTGTAGATACCCTGGCGGCAGCAGGTGGGGAAGGTTATCTCTCTATCTTGGCGGCAGAAGCTCGTGACCAAGGTAAGAGCTTATCTGAAACGAAAGCTATGATTGAGGACATTCTGCCACGTTTACGGACCTATTTCTTAGTTGATGATCTCTACCATTTGATGCGTGGGGGTCGCCTTTCTAAGAGCTCAGCCATTATTGGTAGTTTGATTAATATCAAGCCTCTTCTTTGGTTGGACGCTTCAGGTAAGTTGGTTCCTCTGGCCAAAATCCGTGGACGCAAAAAAGCTATTAAAGAAATGGTCCTACAAGCTACCCAGGATATTGGACATAGCACAGCAATTGTTGCTTATGCCAATGATATTGAAGCGGCGGAGAATCTAAAAGAACAATTGTTAGCAGTTGACGGTATTGAGAAAGTTCTCATTATGCCACTTGGACCAGTCATCTCTACCCACGTCGGACCAGATACCTTAGCTGTCTTTACGATTGGTAAAGAAGCTAGATAGAAAAAGTGTCAGATAGGATTTCCTATCTGATTTTTTGTTTTCTGAAATGCTAGATTAATAGAATATAAAAAGATAATTCATACAAAATGAATGATATATTTGACATAACGTAAAATAGTGCTATAATGAATCTAGAAAATGGAGGAAACAAAATGAAAAAGTCAAAGAAAAAAGTAGCTAGCACGATGGATGAACGTGCTCAGTTGATCAGCGGAGAATCTTCTGCTAGAGGTTATTGGGTAGCCATGCTTGGTCTATTTGTAACGATTATGGTTGCTAGTAAGACGCACTCCGTCGAATTAGTGCAGTCACTATTAATCATCACTTTCTTTGGTTCTATGTGCCTAGTATTAGTTCACAGCGTATCACGTAATGGGCATCCATGGTTGCTAGACAAAAAACTTGAAAAGAAGATGCTCAGATTATCCTGGGTAATGTGTTTTTTTGGAATTTTTATATCGCTAATGGGCCTCTTAAGTCTATTTCAGTCGTTTAAGATAGGGAAGAATCTTATGAGTAGTGTAGCATTTTTGACATTGGGTTTGACCCTTATTTGTGACTGCTGGGTTATTATTAAAAGAATCAAGAAGAACCGTTTGGAAGAACTAGAAGACGAAGAATAGGATTTTTGAATGAAAAATTTAAAAATGAAGTCAGCTCGTGTAGCAAAGGATCTCACTCAACAGGGGTTGGCAGATGCTATAGGAGTCTCTCGTCAGACTATCTCAGCTATTGAAAAGGGAGACTACAACCCGACTATAAATCTGTGTATTGCTATCTGCAAAACTCTGGACAAAACTTTAGACCAGCTTTTTTGGGAATCTGAGGATTAATTTGTACCCCCTTAGAGGTTAATTAGGTATGATTTCTAGTCTTACACCTTATAAAATTAGAGACTAAAAAAATACAAAAAATAAAAGAAAAACACCTCCAAATGACTTGCCTTGGACGTGTTTTTTTGATATTATGTTAAACGGTATTGTTTACCCCATTTGAAAGGCCCCGGAACCTTCCAAATACTTTTCGATGGGAAGGAACACCCATCACCGTAAACAAAAATCGAACTATATATAGGAGAAATCATGAACAAAACAACATTTATGGCTAAACCAGGCCAAGTTGAACGTAAATGGTACGTAGTTGACGCAACTGATGTACCACTTGGACGTCTTTCTGCAGTAGTTGCTAGCGTACTTCGCGGAAAAAACAAACCAACATTTACACCACACACTGATACAGGTGACTTTGTGATTGTTATCAATGCTGAAAAAGTTAAATTGACTGGTAAAAAAGCAACTGATAAAATCTACTACACTCACTCAAACCACCCAGGTGGATTGAAACAAATCTCTGCAGGTGAACTTCGTTCTAAAAATGCAGTACGTTTGATCGAGAAATCAGTTAAAGGTA
>ERZ772942.658-NODE-658-length-14874-cov-3.103246_pt1 | contig 14874 bp, 20 predicted proteins | sample MGYA00511135_ERZ772942 | MGnify/ENA primary metagenome ERZ772942 (study PRJEB29015, sample SAMEA2738099) | human oral metagenome | biome: human oral; feature: human-associated habitat; material: saliva | place: China | collected 2265 ... | reverse complement strand
GAGGGATTTTGTTTTATGGAACTAACTATTATTAGAGAAGTGAGAAAAAATGGTTACTAAGAAACAACATTATTATCCAAGAAGTTTATTGAAGTATTTTGCAGATGAAGAAAATAAAGTGTATGTTTATATAAGGCAAGGAAAAGTATTTAGAAAAATGACATATGAGAAACTATGCGCGTCAAATAACACCTATGAGACTAATAATATTGTTGATAATATTTTAGAAAATAAATTTTCTAAATATGAAGCTAAGATGAGTGGTATTTTAGAAAATATTATTAATAATATTGAGAATGGAATAATAGTAACTTCGAAAGAAAATCAGGATTTTATTTATAAGTTTATGTGTCTTCAAGCAATAAGAACGGATGCTGGTAGAATTAACTTTATGAATTATTTAAAGAATCCACTAGTTTTCAGACCAAGAAGATTTCCTTTAGAACTAGAAGAAATAAAAAATAATGAAGTGGCTATTGATGCTTTTAACCGTATATTTAAGGTGAAAAATAATCTTGAAAATCTATTCCATTTATTTGAAAGACCAGATGAAATGGATTTTTATATTGCTTTGACTAATAAAAATTTAATTACGAGTGATAATCCTGTTACAGGAAATGATGATTTTAGACAATTTATTCTACCTATTCATCCCAATATTTGTATTGAATTTCTTGATAAAAATAAATATCAATTTAAAGAACCAACGTTATTTCTCACAGATAATAAAGTTGATTTTTTAAATAAAACAACAATTAATACGGCTAATTATTTTGTGATATCTAATCAACCATTTACGGAAGAAGAACAGGCGTACATTACTATGAGATTTAAAAATCCTAAAAACATTCGCAAACCACCTTTTTTTGAAAGTGATGATTTAATCTAAGTTAGTAATTTGGAGGGGAAAATGGAAAATTCTAATTTTACGTTGTTTATAGATTGGACTTTAAGGATTATACAGATTATTAGTTTTATCGGAGTGATTTTAAAAATTAGTTTTAATAATAATGGTTATTCAGATAATGTAAAAATTAAAAAAATAAGATTAGAAGATTTAGATTCTTTAAATAAAAATTATAGTTTTATTCAAAATTTTGACGATATAAAAGGCGATATATCTAAAGAGTATTATGTGCTATATCCTGAAAATGTTGATATCATTAATCTAGATTTTATAGAAATTAAGTATGGCAAAAATGCTAAAGAAATAGAGGTAGTTAGAGAAACCAATAAGTTTATAAAAAACCATTCTTGCATAATAATTACTACAATTTTACCTGAAGGGGCTCCTCATTTAAGAATAAGGTGGAAAACTAGTAATGGAGAGATTGGTGAACATACTTTTCATTATAATGGTTTTAATGGGAATTCAGATATGCTTGCTTATCGGTATAAGTATACTATTTTGAAAAAAATCATGTGTATTGTTGGTTTAAACTGAATGTTGATTTAAATAAGAGTTTCTAAAAACTAAAGAAATAAATTCAAATAGAATTAAAGAAGTATTCGTTAAAATAAAACTATTAAATCAAGATTATTATTTTTATATTTCTCTGGTTACAGAGCTGAAATCTAGTGCCCGCGAGGGCGTGCCGGTTCGACCCAGGCCGCCGGTATACGCGTAAAGACAAGGTTGTAAGACCTTGTCTTTTTTGTTTATAAAAGGATGAGCATAAACAATTGAATTCATTTTACATAGTGGCATAAGTTGATATGGTGTCTGCTTTGTTTTACTATTAAATCAGATATTCTAATTTTGAGAAGGGTAGTTCATCAGTTCTATGTTCGAAACAATATACTATACATTTGTATCTCTTTTTCTTTATTTTATAGTCATTATTTTCTCGCAAGTGCTATATTCCGTTTTGAAAAGAAAGAAGACTTCATTAGAATTTTTAAAGATTATAATAGATATTTTTAAAACAATTATTTTCATACGACTCCTAATTTATACACATATTTTGAATGAATTGTCTTTATCAGTGAACTTTATATCTCTTTTCTTTTTCGGATTGTGTACTATTTTATTTATCTTTTTATTTACTAAAAAGGATAATAGTCATTATCCTTTACATACAAAAGTTTCAGCGATTCTTCTATCACCTATTATTGAAGAAGTGATTTGTAGAGAAATTGCTTATAATTCTGATTATGTTTTGGTTTCTTATATACTGGGAACAATCATCTTTATCTTTTTCCATTTTGCTTTTGACTTTAAGAGCATCATTTATTTTCTATGTATGTCGAGTTTTCTCTTCCTTTTAAGGGAACAATCAGGGGCAGTTCTAAATTCTATTCTCCTTCATATGTTGGTGAATCTAACCATTATCTATAGAAAATAATATTATGAGAAATTTTTTAATTTTCGAAATAGGGAAGCCCGACGAAAATCAATCGTTGGGCTTTTTAGACTGTACTATTTTTTATAAAAGGCATTTAGTAATTTAAAACAGAGGGCTAGATTGAGAAGAATAATAAGTAGTGTTAGGATGGAAGAAAAATAGAGTTGGAAAGGGTTTTGTACTAGTTGATGGATCCATATTGAACAACATAATCCTGTTACAATTCCACTCAAAAGACCCGGTACATATTTTTTTAGATAAAGACTTTGGAGTACATGGATTACAATGTGATAGTTATATGCGATGATGATTGTTTGATAAATTGTAAAATCACCCACATAAAAACTATAGGCTAGAACAGCCAGAAGAATTAGGAATTCCTCGAAAACGATTAGGTTAAACTTAAAAGGAGAATAGAGTTCCTTGAAATTTTTAAATTTTGGATTTTCAACCATAGAGGACATAAATGAGGGCATAAGAAGAATCTCTTCCATTTCGTGAATCATAAATAAGCTAGGAAAAAGTAAATATAATAACATTGAATCCATAATGTTAACCTTCTTTATTAAAAGTTTGTTTTACATTGAATATTATACCAAGAAAACGAAACCGCGATGAAATATTGACACTTTCCTATAGTTAAAATGGTTAAATTATCAGCTATTAGTGACACTACTGTTTGTATCGTTTATAATAGAAGAGATAGTAGAAATATTTATATTTCAAATTTAAGGAGGTAAGTATGCGAATCGGTATATTTACAGATACGTACTTTCCACAAGTGAGTGGGGTTGCTACTTCAATTCGAGTACTAAAAGAAGATTTAGAAAGACAAGGGCATAAGGTCATTATTTTTACAACTACTGATCCAAAAGTGACTGATCCAGAAGAAAATATTGTACGATTAGGAAGTGTCCCGTTTTTTGCGTTCAAAGATCGTCGAGTTGCGATTCAAGGGCTGGGGAAAGCTTATCGAATTGCGAAAGAAAATGAATTGGATATCATTCATACGCAAACTGAGTTTAGCCTTGGATTAGCAGGCAAACTAATTGCTGCTATGTTGAAGATTCCAACGATTCATACGTACCATACAATGTATGAAAAATATTTACACTACATTGCAAAAGGTAAAGTGCTACGTCCAAGTCATGTGGCGTATATCTCTAAAGCATTTTGTAATCAAACAAGTGGAGTAGTTGCTCCTAGTCAAATGACAAAAGATAAGCTACTTGAATATGGAGTGCTTCAGGAAGTTCGAGTGATTCCAACTGGAGTCGTTGTTCCTCCGCAAGAACCAGATATAGCGAAAACTTTAAGAAGTGAGCTGGGGTATTCGGATGATGAAGTGGTATTACTATCACTCAGTCGTTTGTCTCAAGAGAAGAATATCGCTGCAGTGATTGCTGCGTTACCAGCTATCGTAGCAAGTAAGCCAAATGTACGCTTATGTATTGCTGGTGGCGGACCTGAAAGAGAGAAGCTCGAAGCACAAGTGGTAGAACTTGGCATGAACGATTTTGTTCAATTTGTGGGCGAAATCAAAAATGAAATGGTCTATAAGTATTATCAAATGGCAGATCTTTACGTGAATGCTTCTGAATCAGAAAGTCAAGGATTAACCTACCTAGAGGCACTTGTTAACCGCGTTCCGGTAATCGCTAAGAAGAATGATTACTTAAGCGGCCTGATTACAGCAGATGCTTTAGGAATGTTATTTGAAACAGACGCAGATATTGCCAACTGTGTCTTAGGTTATATTGAAAATCAACTAGGAAACGAAGCGGAAGTATCAGTATTACAAGACCAATTATTATCGGAAATTTCTTCTGAAACATTTGGAGAAAGAATTGTAGATTTCTACGAAGCTGCAATTAATGGCTATCAATGGAATCAAGAACATTCGCATAATATTATGAATCTGATGAAATTTTTACGTTTATCAACAAGTGAGTTAAAGGATGAAGAAAATGAAAATTAATACAGTAGGCTTTGTTGGCACTGGCGTGATGGGGAAATCCATGATTCGCCATTTGCTAAAAAAATATAATGTTGTAGTGTACAATCGTACGAAAGAAAGAGCATTAGACCTTCTTGAAGAAGGAGCGATTTGGGCGGATACACCTACTGAAGTTGCTAATCAATCGGATGTGGTTTTAACAATTGTAGGCTATCCAAAAGATGTAGAAGAAGTGTACTTCGGTGAACAAGGAATCTTCAAGTCTACGAAGGAGCATCTTGTTGTAGTAGATCTTACAACAAGTACCCCAACTCTTGCTAAACGCATCGCAGAAGAAGCTACTAGTCGTTCGTGGGAGGCTCTAGATGCACCTGTATCCGGCGGAGACTTAGGAGCAAAAAACGGAACTCTTTCTACAATGGTTGGTGGGACAGAGGAAACATTAGAAAAAGTATATCCAGTATTGGATTGCTTCTCTAAGACGATTACGTTGCAAGGAACTGCAGGTGCTGGGCAACATACAAAAATGGCTAATCAAATTATGATTGCAGGAACGATGACAGGTTTAACAGAGATGCTCGTTTATGCAAAAGCTGCAGGACTTGATTTGGATAAGGTATTACAAACAGTTGGTGCAGGAAGTGCGGCCAACTGGTCACTCTCAAATTATGGACCTCGCATTTTAAAAGAAGATTATTCTCCAGGATTCTTTGCAAAACATTTCCTTAAAGATTTAGGAATTGCACTTGATGAAGCAGAGAGAATGCGTCTATTTTTACCAGCAACTTTACAAGCGAAGAAACTATACGAAACGCTCTGTGACGATGGTTTTGCAGATGATGGTACCCAAGCTTTAATCAAATTATATTGGAATTTACCAACTGAATAAAATTCTCTTAAAAGAATGGTTATTCTTACTATCAAAGATGGGTTTTATGGTAGAATAATGGAAGAAAGTTTGAAAGGGGTAGTAATTATATGAAACCTTCACAATTGGTGGCAATTGTTCAACGTCTGCAAACAATGGCAGCACAAGATTCTGAGATTGAGGTGCGTCGTTTTGAAAAGGATGGCGTTGAGAAAGCTATCGTTACTTTTAATCATGAAGCAAATAGTTTTGAATTAGAAGACGTAGAAACAAATCAAACATTCCAATTTGATGATATTGATTTAGTGACAATTGAAATCTTTGAAATGTTACAAGATTAAAAATTAACTGTGAGTAAAGCCACGGCGCAGAGTGTCTGTGCTGTGGCTTTTCAATATAAAAGGTAAGGATGAACAAATGAAAATTGCGTTATTAGGATTTGGTACTGTTGGTAGCGGTGTTTATAATATTTTGAAAACAAATGTAGCAAAATTACAGAGAGTACTTCCAGAAGAAATCGAGATTAAGACGGCTTTAGTTCGTGAACCAGAGTTGATGCAACAAACAGATGTTGTATTTACAAAAGATATTAATGATATCACTAAGGACCCAGAAATCGAATTAGTAGTTGAAGTGATGGGCGGAATCACAACCGCATATGATTATGTGAAAGCTTGCTTATTAGCGAAAAAATCAGTTGTAACAGCCAATAAAAATTTAATTGCTGTTCATGGAGTTGAATTGACAACGATCGCTAAATTAGAAGAGGTGTACTTGTACTATGAAGCAAGTGTTGGTGGGGGTATTCCTGTTCTTCGTCCCATGGTGCAACATTTTGAAACAAATGAAGTGAAGTCCATCGTTGGGATTGTTAATGGGACAACAAACTTTATTTTAAGCTCTATGGAAAAAGAAGGGCTCAGCTACGAAGCAGCACTGAAGATTGCTCAAGAAAAAGGCTTTGCTGAAGCGGATCCAACAAGTGATGTGGAAGGACATGATGCAGCTTATAAATTAATGATTTTGACTCGTTTAGCTTTTGGCGTAAATGTTACTTTTGATGAAGTAGCTAAAACCGGAATTTCTGGAGTTACAACAGCTCATATGAAGATGGCTTCTGAGAATGGGTATGCAATCAAACTTCTAGCGAAAGCTCTTAGCGATGGCAAAAAAGTTTCGCTTGAAGTAGCACCAACTTTTGTACCAGCAAATCATTTATTAGCTCAAGTTCATTACGAAAACAATGCGATTTCTGTAACAGGAAATGCAGTGGATGAAGTTTTATTCTACGGAAAAGGAGCAGGCTCACTTCCAACAGCAACAAGTGTCTTAGCAGACGTAGTGGAAGTACTTCGTCGCAAAGGTAACGGTAGTGCGGTGGAAACTTTTGGCCGTGTAGAAAGCCCACTTGTGGAATTCAGTCCTGAAGCGGCGACAAGTTCTTATTTCGTATATGGAAAAGGAAACTTGGAAGAAGCTCAATTCAATGGAGAAATTGTATCAAACAGCCAAGGTGAATTCGGTGTTCGTTATACAGCTTTAACTGCAAGTGAGTTAGCTAAAGTGAAAGAAGCCTTCGCTCATCTAAATGAAGTCGCTATTTATCCAATCTTGGAGGAAGCATAATGGCATTAACAATTAAAGTTCCAGCAACTTCAGCCAATATCGGACTAGGATTCGATTCACTTGGGATTGCAGTGAATTTATATTTAACACTTCACGTAGGAGAACCTTCTAGCGAATGGATGATCTCACATCCGTTTGGAGAAGAAATCCCTACAAATGAAGAAAACTTAATTATTGAGACTGCTTTAAAAGTTTGCCCAACATTAGCACCGCATAAACTCGTATGCGAAAGTGAGATTCCTTTAACAAGAGGACTTGGAAGTAGTTCGAGCGCGATTGTTGCCGGAATCGAATTAGCCAATGTTTTAGGCAACTTACAGTTAACCAACGACGAAAAAGTCAAATGGGCAACTCTTTTCGAAGGGCATCCTGACAATGTCGCTCCGGCAATCTTAGGAGGCGTCGTAGTCGCTACGTATGATCACCACACACAAGAAGTATTGACGGTTCATAAGAATGTGGAGGCACCGATTGCAATGGTCGCTGTCATTCCAAACGTTCAATTATCAACGAAGAAGAGCCGTAGCGTACTGCCAAGTTCGCTAGCATACGGTGAGGCAGTGGAAGCAAGTAGCCGTAGTAATGTCTTAGTAGCTGGATTAATGGTGGAAGATTGGAAAGTCATTTCATCAATTGTAGAAAAAGATTTATTCCATGAAACATATCGTTCCTCGCTTGTTCCTTGGATGGAAGAGATTCGTACGATTACCAAAAATGAAAGCCTTGAGACATGCGGAACTTACTTAAGTGGAGCAGGCCCAACGGTGATGACGTTTGTTCATAAAGAACAAGTTAATCGTTTTGTACAAACATTAGAAAAGTATTTAGAAACAACGCTGAAAGATTGCACAATTCGTGTGCTTGAAATTGATGCGCAAGGCGTTTACGTAAAGTAGAAGGAGAACTATGGCACTATTCAAACCAACGTGGTTTAAAAAGACCTTTCAAGAGATTACCGCTCCTTTCTTACAGGAGAATGGAATCGAAGTTGTCTTAACCGATTTAGATAATACACTGATTGGCTGGGACGAAAAAGAAATCGATGAAAACTTACTTGCCTGGGTACGTTCATTGAAAGAAGCAGGCATCAAGATTGTTCTTGTATCGAATAATAATGAACATCGTATCAAAGATGCTGCTGAAAAGTTGGATGTCCCATATGTGTATCCTGGCTTGAAACCACTGCACAAGGGGTTCAAAGCGGCACAACAATTACTGGATTTTGATAAATCGAAGACGGTAATGGTGGGCGACCAATTATTGACAGATATTCTAGGAGCGAATACATTTGGAGTTAGAACCATTATCGTAAAGCCTAGAAAAGAGAGCGATGCTTGGAAAACAAAAATCAATCGTTTCTTTGAAAAAGGAATCTTTGTAGTAACACAAGGTGCGTCCTATCATAAGAAATGGGAGGAGGATTAATCATGGAACAGTATGTATGTATTGGATGTGGAGCAACAATCCAAACGGAAGATCCAAAAGGAACGGGGTACACACCGCAAAGTGCATTAAATAAAATGCTGGAAAGTGAAGGCCCTCTCTATTGCCAACGTTGTTTTAGACTCCGTAATTATAATGAGTTGCAACCGGCATCTCTAACAGACGATGATTTCTTAAAGATGTTAAGTAGTATCGCCGATGAAGATGCGCTTGTTGTTTTTGTCGTTGATTTATTCGACTTATACGGAAGCATGATTTCTGGATTGAAACGTTTTGTGGGCGATAATCCAATTTTATTTGTAGCCAACAAGGTGGACTTATATCCAAAATCGGTAAACCGTAATCGTCTGAAAGCGTGGATTGAACGTCATGCAAAAGAGTACGGCATTAAACCAGTCGATACCCTTCTTGTGAGCGGTCATAAACGGATTCAAATTGACGAATTGCTAGAGAAGATTAACGAATACCGTAAAGGTAAGGATGCGTATGTCGTAGGAGTAACGAATGTAGGAAAATCAACACTGATTAATAAGTTGATTCAAAGTATTGGTGAAACAGGAGAAGTGATTACAACCTCTCAATATCCAGGAACAACTCTTGGACAAATTGATATTCCATTTGATGAACATTCTTCATTAGTGGATACACCGGGGATTATTCACCGTCATCAAATTACTCACTACTTAGCGGAAAAAGAAATGAAGAAAGTCTTACCGCAAAAAGAGTTACAACCAAAGACATTCCAATTAAATAGCGAGCAAACAATTTTTATCGGTGGTTTGATTCGTGTCGATTACGAACAAGGAGAACGAAACTCATTTACCTTCTATACACCGCAAACAATCGATTTGCATCGCACGAAGTTGGAAAAGGCGACGGAGTTTTATGCAAAACATGCAGGAACACTTCTAACGCCACCAACAGGAGACAATATGAAGTTGTATCCAAAACTAGTGAAGAAGACATTTACGATTAAAGAAAAAACGGACTTAGTGATTGCAGGGCTTGGCTGGGTAACGATTCAAAAACCAGGTACGGTATCTGTATGGAGTCCAAAAGAAGTCGACGTGATTCAACGTCAATCGATTATTTAAAGAAAGGAGAGCTTTCATGGAATTAAAAGGGAAAGAAAGACAGTTCTTCAAAAAAGAAGCACATGCCTTGAAACCAATCTTCCAAATTGGAAAAGGCGGACTTAGCGAAGAGATGATTCATCAAATTCAAAACGCTGTTGAGAAACGCGAATTGATTAAAGTGACTTTATTACAAAACACATTAGAGGAGCCCCAAGAAGCTGCCGAAACAATTGCAGAAGCGACTGGGAGTACCATTATTCAAGTGATTGGCCATACGATTGTGTTATATAAAGAAGCTCGAAATCCAAAACATAGAGATCTTTCAGTACGATTTGCAGAATTCAAAAAAAGAGGTCGATAGACGATGGTTGCTGAACTCAATATTTTTTCTGAGACATTAAACAAAACTGAAAAATTCGGTGAAGAAATGCCGGTAGAACGCGTAGGGCTTATCGGAGGAAGTTTCAATCCGCCACATATTGCTCATTTAATTATGGCTGAACAAGCGCGTGTGCAATTAGGATTAGACAAGGTTTACTTTTTACCAAGTCATATTCCGCCACATGTGGATGAGAAAAAGACGATTGATGCGAATATCCGTGTAGAGATGACACGTTTGGCGATTCAAGATAATATTTATTTTGATATCGAAACGATTGAACTCGATCGTCAGGAGAAGAGTTATACGTATGATACGATTCAGCTCCTAAAGAGACGGAATCCGAATACGGAATATTACTTTATCATTGGTGGAGACATGGTAGATTACTTACCAACATGGCACCGTGTGGATGAATTGGTTCATGAGGTCCAATTTGTCGGCGTTGAACGTCCAGGATACGAAAAAGAAACGCCATATCCAGTCCTATGGATTACAGCACCGAAGATGGATATTAGTTCAACACAAATTCGAAAAAATGTCTTATTCCAACAAAGCATTAAATATTTGGTGCCAGAATTAGTGGAAGCCTATATTGCCGAAAAGGGGTTGTATTTAGAATGAGCGAAGTAAAGAGCTTTGAACCTTATACAACAATGACAAGAGAAGAGTTGTTGTCTCATGTCCAGTCAAATATGAGTGACAAGAGATATCAACACTGCCTGCGTGTCGAACGAAAAATATTAGAATTAGCAAAACTTTACGGCGTCGATGAAAAAGCAGCTGCGTTTGTGGGGTTAGCGCATGATTATGCTAAAGAAATCCCAGTGGAAAAACAGCAAGTTCTTGCCAAAGAAATTGGACTTCCTGAAATGTATCATCATGAAGGTTCTGAAATTCTACATGGACCAATTGGGGCCTATTTGATTTCAAATCTATGCGGAGTAAAAGACGAAGCGTTGTTAGATGCTATTCGTGAGCATACGATTGGAGGACTTCAAATGAGTCTTCTTTCGAAGTGTCTCTTTGTGGCAGATGCAATCGAAGATGGAAGAGATTATCCAGGTGTGGATGTTGCAAGAGAAATCGCTACGAAGAATATTGATGATGCGGTCTTTTATTTATTGAAGCATACATTGGAATTTTTATTGGAAAAAGAAGTAAGTATTTTTCCAAAAACAATAGAAGTTTATAATCATTATTTGAAACAAAGAAAAGGAGAATAGAATGGAACATACCAGTAAAAAATTATTACAAGTTGTTTTAGATGCTTGTGAAGACAAGTTAGCACAAGAAGTGGTTGCACTAGATGTAGCAAGTCTTACACCAGTTGCAGAATATTTCGTGATTACACACGGTAAAAACGAAAAACAAGTACAAGCGATTGTCGATGCTGTAGAAGAAGCGGTTGAAAAAGAAGGCTTCGAAGTAAGAAGTATCGAAGGTAAAGATGGTGGTAAATGGATCTTGATGGACTTAAATGATGTCATTGTCCATGTATTCTATTATGCTGATCGCGAATTCTATAATTTAGAAAAATTATGGAGCGATGCACCAATCGTGAATATTGTGAGTGAAAACTAATGAACTATCAAAAATTTGCTCATGTATATGACCAAGTGATGGATCAACAACTCTACGATGAATGGACGGACTATGCAGTTCGTTCTTTTTCGCATAGTGCCAAAAGACCGGTTCGTAAAGTGATGGAACTTGCTTGCGGGACAGGAGAAGTATCTATGCGTCTTGACGATAAAGGATACGAAGTTATTGGCGTTGATTTATCCAAAAATATGTTAGAGATTGCTGAAAAGAAAGCGCAAGGTAGACATATCGAATGGCTTCAAGCGGATATGCGAGTATTGGAAGAGGTACCGACAACCGATGCAGTAACGCTGTTTTCAGATTCACTCTGTTATTTAACAGACTTTGAGGATGTCGTTTCGGTATTTGAAGCGGTATACGACCATTTAGAAGAGGGTGGAATTTTCCTCTTCGATGTTCATTCACTGCATCAAATGCAAGAAGTTTTCCCAGGATACCAATATCATTTTGTGGAAGATGATTTTGCGTTTCTATGGCAAAGCTATGAGTTAGACGAGCCAGGTAGCGTGGAACACGTCATCGATATGTATATTAAACAAGAAGATGGCAACTTGTATGAGCATTTCCAAGAAGTGCATGAAGAGCAAACTTTTCCAATTGAAATGGTTGAAGCCGCACTAGAGATGGTGGGGTTTACCGATATTAAGGTGACGGCTGACTTTGGAAGAAGCCAAGTCCAAGAAACGAGTCCGCGTTGGTTCTTTCAAGCGGTGAAATGAGGCTTATGTATGAAAGTATGTGGAGTAATTGCTGAATTTAATCCATTTCATCAAGGCCATGCTTATCTGTTAGAACAAGCACGCGAAAAAACGGGTGCGGATGTTATTGTTGTCGTGATGAGCGGTAATTGGGTGCAACGTGGCGAACCTGCTATCGAACAGAAATGGAGTCGTGCAGAAGTCGCGCTTCAAAACGGGGCGGATGTTGTGATTGAGATGCCGACTTCGGTCAGTTGCCAAGCAACAGACCTCTTCGCAAGAGGCGCAGTAGAAATCTTGCAAAAGGTAGGGTGCCACTTCTTAGCTTTTGGTTGTGAAAGTGGAGATGCGGCATTTTTTGAAGTAGCGGTATCTCAACGAAATACCATTGAAAAAGAAATTAGTCGGTTTGTAGAAGAGAACCGTTCACTAACTTTTGCTAGCCAATTAACACAGCTCGCTGTGAAAGAGTTTGGAGAAGGCAGTGCACTCGCAGAAGCCTTGCAGTCTCCAAATCAACAGTTGGGATTAGCTTACGCCGTTGAAAATGCTAAGAGTGAACATCCAATGCAGATCGTTCCAATTACACGAGTAGGAAGTGGACATTTGGATGATGCGTTAGACAAAACTGCTTTTGCCAGTGGAACAGCCTTACGAAAAGCGCTGAAGGGGAATCGCGTTGAGAAAGTATTACGAGAACAATTGTCTTATGTACAGTTTGATGAAGAAGAGTACAAAAACGATTGGAGTTCTTATTGGCCAATCTTGAAGAGTATCGTCTTAAGAAGTACTGACGAAGAACTACGTGCCATTTATCAAATGGAAGAAGGAATCGAGAATCGCTTGAAGGAAGCTGTTCGAACAACCTCGACTATTGAGGAGTGTCTCCAACATCTCAAAAACAAACGATGGAGCTGGGCAAGGTTGCAACGACTCCTTGTTTATGTTTTACTTGGAATAACCAAAATGGAAATGGAAGACTATTGGAATACACCGTTTCATCAAGGTAAAGTTCTGGGGTTTACATTAAAGGGCCAAAAGTGGTTGAAGAATATGAGGGAAGTAGAGTCGTTCAATTTAATAACTAATTACGCAGCCTATAAAGATGAACGACAAGAAAGTTGGGATTTATTGTATGATTTTTGGAATCCATCCAAGCAAATTTCTGCTACGGTCTTTAAGCCGATTCAAGTGAATAAGGAGATAGGATTTTAATCTCTGTATTTTCAAGCTTGTAAAGTAAAAAGCTTTGACAAACTTTCAATAAACTAGTATAATTCAGTATGTTGCTTTAGGGGTGAAAATTGTGAAAATATCAGTTAAACAACTTCAGGATTCTCAAGGGACTCCAACTTACTTTGATACAGAAATTAATGTGGAAGAGGCTTTAAAACAACGAGATGATTCCATTCTTGCTGTTTCGCCAGCACACATCAAAGGATTTCTTGTTTATCAAAGCCAATCAGTTGTAGCGCAATTTACTTGCGATGTTGATATCACACTTCCTTCATCCAGGTCTTTAGAGCCAGTGGTAGTTCCACTCCACATAGATATTGTGGAAAGATACATTCCGTCCCATATCTCAGTTGATGAGAAAGAGCTAACAGAAATTGTGATGCCTCTAGATGGTGACTGGGTTGACCTTGAACCCGCTGTGGAAGATCATATTTTACTTTCAATTCCTTTACAAGTCTTATCGCAAGAGGAATTGAGTGAAGATAGAATGCCTTCAGGAAATGATTGGGAGGTTGTAACGCAAGAAGCTCTTGAAGAGCGACGCAAACAACAAAAAGAACAATCGGTTGATCCAAGGCTAGCGTCTTTACAGTCTTTCTTCGAAAAGGATGAGACTGAGAAGTAAAAAGCATTATGTAAAGAAGATTGATTAGGAGGTGTACAAAAATGGCAGTACCAAAACGTAAAACATCAAAAGCGAGAAAAGCAAAACGTCGTACTCACTTCAAATTAGAAGTTCCAGGATTGAGCGCATGCCCATCATGTGGAGCATTAAGAAAGAGCCATCACGTTTGTCCTGAGTGTGGTTCATACGACGGAAAAGAAGTTGTTTCTAAAGAAGCATAATCATAAACGTTACAAAACCTTAGACAGTTGTCTAAGGTTTTTTCTTTTTATAGTTAAGAAGCAAGATGTATCAAAAATGATCTGTATCATTTTTGATACATTTAAAAATATTATGAGTTTTAAGAAATCTATTGTAAACTAGTAGTAATGGAGGTGAGTCAATGTTATTTTTTGAAATCGTACTATGGTTAGTATTTATTTTAAGTTTCGTGGGCTTCACGGTCGTTTTTGGAAATCGAATCTTCTATAATGAGACTCGCTTCATAACTATTCGTGAAATTATGACGCCAATGATGTTATTGGTTTTACACACTACCAGTGTGAATGTATATGGATATTCATGGTTTAGTTTTGCCACACTCGGGTTCGCTGTGATTGGGTTGGCGTTACTTTATTTTAAATTAAAGACTGGAAAATTAGTTTTAAGACCATTCATCCACCAATTATTTTCTATTTCGTTTTTATACTTCGGATTACTCGTTATTCTTATTCAGGTGGGTAGATTCTTTAAATAATCGCATAAAATCAATGATATTAAGCTCTTTACGATTGAATCGTAAAGAGCTATTTTTGTGCTTCAAAAACACAAATTGTGGGAGGAAAAACTTTTTTTACCTTTTTTTGATAAAAAAGTGGTGAAAAGTGGTGGGATGTGGTAAACTATGGTTACTAAAATTATTGGAATGGAGGAGTCTGCATGTTAATCGGTGAATATCAACATACTATTGATGCAAAAGGACGTATGATTGTGCCTGCTAAATTCCGTGAAGATTTAGGATTCACCTTTATCGTGAC
>ERZ772942.657-NODE-657-length-14897-cov-2.745183_pt1 | contig 14897 bp, 9 predicted proteins | sample MGYA00511135_ERZ772942 | MGnify/ENA primary metagenome ERZ772942 (study PRJEB29015, sample SAMEA2738099) | human oral metagenome | biome: human oral; feature: human-associated habitat; material: saliva | place: China | collected 2265 ... | reverse complement strand
CTCAGAAGGGCAGTTCCCCCTGCCGGGGCGGCCGCGTGTGTGCATCGGGGGCGGCTTCATGGGCGGCATCGGCACGTTCCAGCGACGACACGCGGATGCCCAGCAGCCGAAAGCGCCGCTGCAGGTCCACCCGCTTCAGACAGCGGCCGGCCAGCCGTCGTATGTCGCCGGCGTCCTGGGTGGGAGACTCTGTCGTCAGCTCGCGCGTTACGGTGCGGAAATCCGCATAGCGCAGCTTGATGCCCACCGTGCGGCCCCGATAGCCCTTGCGCTGCAGATCCTGCGCTGTCTGCTCGGCCAGCCGCGTGAAGATGGCGGCCAGCTCCGCGCGGTCATGCACGGCATGCAGATCGCGCTCGAAGGTGGTTTCGCGGCTGATCGTCACCGGCTCCGCCCGATTGGCCACCGGGCGGTCATCCTGCCCCCAGGCAGCATCGTGCAGCCACTGGCCGGTTCGCGTGCCGAAGTGTTCCACCAGCCAGGCCGTGTCGCAGGCGGCCAGCTGGGCAATGGTCAGCACGCCCAGTTTCTGCAGTCGTTCGTCGGTCTTGGGGCCGATGCCGTTGATGCGGCGGCAGGGCAGGGGCCAGATCCGCGTCTGCAGATCCTTGGGGTGGATGATCGTGATGCCGTGCGGCTTGTTCAGATCGCTGGCCATCTTGGCGATCAGCTTGTTGGGGGCCACGCCGATCGAGCAGCTCAGCCCGGTTTCGGCCTGGATGCGCGCCTGCAGCCGTGTGGCCAGCGCACGTCCGCCGTCCTCCTGAACGCCTGCCACCTTCGTCAGGTCGATGAACACCTCGTCGATGCCCCGATCCTCCATCACCGGCGCTTCGGACAGGATGATCGCCTTGAAGGCTTGCGAGAAACGGCGGTACCGATCGAAATCGGGTGGCAGCAGGATGGCCTGCGGGCACAGGTGGGCGCCCCTGGCCAGCCCCATGCCCGAACCCAGCCCGAACTGCCGGGCAGCATAGGTGGCGGTGGTGGCCACGCCTCGGCCCCGGTAGTCGCCCAGCCGGGGGAAATGGTCCGGGTTGATGGCCTGCAGTGCGTCCGCTCGCCATGAGCTGCCCGGATGGCGCTCGTTGATGTGGGCCACCAGTTCCTCGGGTGTCATTCGCCGGCCGCCGATCACCACCGGCAGGGACTGCAGCTGCGGATACTGCAGCAGCGTCACCGAGGCGAAGAAGGCATCCATGTCCAGATGGGCGATGCGTCGTGAGAGGGCGGTGCTCATGGCCGTTTTCCGAGGGACGAGCCGTGTGGAATGCGGCGGATATTCGGGTTTTCCCTGAGTGAATATCCTGAGGTTGCCGCCTGTTTCGCCGGGGCCGTTGTCCGTGGCTGTCGAGCAGGGAAACACGGACACCTTGTGCTAGTATCGAACCAGTTGCTGGCCGAATTTCTTCGGCTGTGTTTTCTCTCTCCGTTCCAACTTTCGAGGTTGACTGGCATGTTTCCGGAATTTCGTGGACTGATCACCAAGCTTAAGACCGAAGACTCGCATTTTGCACGTCTGTTCGACAAGCACAACGAACTCGACCACAAGATCAAGGCCATGGAAGCCGGTGTCGAGCGCACGGCATCCGTCGAGATCGAGAATCTCAAGAAAGAGAAGCTGCGCCTGAAGGACGAGATGTACGAAATCCTGCGCAAGGCAGACGGCAAGGCCTGATCCGATTTTCGGATCACCATGAAAAAAGCGCCCCGCGGGGCGCTTTTTTCATGGACGGCCCCATGACGAGGGGCCTTCGGGTCATCGTGGATGGAGAGAGCCCGTCAGCGGCAGGCTCCCACGCAAGGAGCCTGCGCCGATGAACCGCTGCGCTTACAGCAGGGCATCAGGGCGTTCGCCGCGCTCATACACCACATGGGCCCGGCCCACGATCAGCGGATCCAGCTTGCCGATCCGTTCGATGGACTTGTTGCTGTAGGGCAGCTTGTGAAGGATGTAGCGCATGGCGTTGAGGCGGGCGCGCTTCTTGCAGTCGCTCTTGATGACCGTCCAGGGGCTGTCGGCCGTGTCGGTCTCGAAGAACATCGCTTCCTTGGCGCGGGTGTACTCATCCCACTTGTCCAGCGACGCCTTGTCGATGGGGCTCAGCTTCCATTGCTTGAGCGGGTGGGCGGCGCGTTCGCGGAAGCGGCGGCGCTGTTCCTTCTGGCTGACGCTGAACCAGAACTTCACCAGGTGGATGCCGCTGCGAACCAGGTGGCGCTCGAACTCGGGCGCCTGCTTCATGAACTCCTGGTATTCCTCCGTGGTGCAGAAGCCCATCACGCGCTCCACGCCCGCCCGGTTGTACCAGCTGCGGTCAAAGAGCACGATCTCGCCGTGCGTGGGCAGATGCTCGATGTAGCGCTGGAAATACCACTGACCGCGTTCGGTGTCGGTGGGTTTCTCCAGTGCCACCACCCGGGCGCCCCGCGGGTTCAGGTGCTCCATGAAACGCTTGATGGTGCCGCCCTTGCCGGCCGCATCGCGTCCCTCGAACAGGATGACGATGCGCTGGCCGGTTTCCTTGGCCCAGGCCTGCAGCTTCAGCAGCTCCACCTGCAGACGGAATTTCTCCTTCTCGTAGGTGGCACGGCGCATCAGGTTCTTGTACGGATACGCGCCGTCACGCCAGTCATCGGCCAGCTCCTCGTCGGGGTTGGCCAGCGAGTGCATCAGCTTCTTGGGCATCTTGCCCTTGAGGGCCTTGCGGATGACCTCCCGGTCGTCGGCTGCGGCACCCTCCAGGATGGCGCGCAGAGCTTTGGCGCGCTCCTGCACGGTCTTCTTGTCGACGTTGTCGAGGATGGAACCGTCGGCCTCGACCTGTTTTTCCTGAGAGGCCTCGATCTTCTGGCTGGTCACGAATTTTTCCAGGGCCTCTTTCTTCAGGCTGGGCGGCGTATCGCCCTTGGCCACGCGGCGGACTTCGGTGGGCAGCGGCCCTGCCGGAGCCGCCTTGCGCCGGCGCGGGGCGGCCGTGGCGGCGGCTTTGGGGGGGCTGCGGCGCGCACGTGTCTCGGATGCGCTTTCGGCAGGTGTTGCGACGGCCGGGCTGTCCGAGGCCTTGGGGCCGTCCGCGGTGACAGATTGAGGGGGGACGGGTAGCGTTCTGCATGCAGGAGGTTCCTTGGTGGTTCAGAAAGAATAGATATGAATGAATATGCGCCGGCCCGGAAAACGTATCTTGATTCGAGTCAATGGCCGTTGTTTCCCGGGATTCAGCGCAGTGCTCTAGTGCTGCTGAAGGATCCAGTCGACGATGATTTTCAGGTCGCGATCGTTCACGTGCGGCTGCGGCGGCATCGGCACCGGTCCCCAGTTCCCGTTTCCTCCCCTGAGGATGCTTTCGGCCAGCTGCTTGCCCGCATCGGGTTGCCCGGCATGACGCCGTCCGATGTCACGGAAGGCCGGCCCCACCACCTTGCGTTCCGGCTGGTGGCAGGATGTGCAGTGGTTCGATTCCAGCACGCGCAGGGCTGTTGCGTCGTCGATGGCCTGAGGGGCAGATGCGTGGTCCGGTGCCTGTGGGCGGGATGGCCCGGCATCAGGGGCTGCTGATGACGAGGCGGGTGTGTCGGGCACGGGAGGAGGATCCGATGGCAGGACCAGGGTGCCTTCGTCCGGCTTCCCGCCTTCCTCTGCCTGGCCCGTGGAGACTGAGCGCGTCTCCGACGTGGCGGACTGTGCCGTGGCGATCCGGGTGTCTGGCCTGACCACCTGTCCGGATCCCGGAGGCTTGCCTGTCCCGGCGGGTGGTGTAGGGGGCTGAGAGTCGCATCCGCCCAGCAGCACAACCGCCATCAGCCAGGGAAACAGCAGGTGGCGGCAGGGCAGGGGCAGGGGCTGGCGGGACATGATGAACCGGGTGGGGGTCTACATTGCCAGTATATCGACCCCTTCAGCAGGGCGGTCCGATCACACCATCGACTGCTCAAGTTGTATGGAATTCCAACATCACGCAAGGAATTCGGCGCATCAAGGCCAAGTCTTCGCAAAAGAATGACGACGCAATGGGAAAATCGCTGAAAAAACGTAGAGGCTTTGTAGATATATCGCCTTATATGTAACTACAGTAAGTGCTGTGAGTCATGAGAGGCTTGATGTTCATCAAGCAAGACATGGTAATTCATTGATTTCAAAGGAAAACATGTCGTGTATCCCTGTTTTTCAAATGGGCCGCCTGCCTGGCGCTCCGGGCGCGTGTAAGTAGGGTTTACGTTCATTGTTTTTCGTTAAGTTTGGAGAACAGGATTTTTTAGCCCCGCCCCTTAAGCTTCGCCTGCCTTTCAACACAAAGGCCTGAATGACGACGAATCTGGGCGAAATGTCGTGTCAATCGACAGTGTCTGCAGGTGTCGTGATGAGTCATTCAGTACCCCTCAATCAGGCGGAGAATAACCATCGTGTCTCATGCGACAACCCATCGGGCATCGTCCCGTCGAAAGGTCGTTTCGCGACCGGCCCTGCCGGCGCTGACGGCCCTGTCTGCTGCGCTGCTCGGGCTGACCTCGCTGTCAGCCCAGGCGCAGGATGCCACCCTCTTCAGCGTCGTGCGCAACCCACCCGTGTTTCAGGGTGAGGACAACGTGAACGCCGCGTCCGGCGGTCCTGGCATCCAGGCGCAGGGCAATGTGAGCGAGGCCACGCTGCCACCGGCTCGTCAGCGCAACGTGCGGCTGGATGTCGGTTATGTGGATTCCTACATCTGGGACCCGAACAACGACAAGTACGACCGTGTGCGGCTGCGTAGCTACCACGGTGATTCCAGCCGCCCGCTGGTGGCGCCCACCATCGAGATCCAGCCCGGTACGCGGCTGAACGTGAAGCTGACCAACAACCTGGAGCCGGATCCTGATAAGACCTGCAAGGACGCGAAAGAGAATGACCCGCGTTGCTTCAACGTCACCAACCTGCACACGCACGGCCTGTGGGTCAGCCCCCGGGGCAATGCGGACAACATCTTCCTGAAGGTCGAGCCGGGCCAGTCGCAGCTCTACGAGATTGACGTGCCGAGCGACCACCCGGCAGGCACGTTCTGGTATCACAGCCACTTCCACGGTTCCACCGCGCTGCAGGTGTCCAGCGGCATGGCCGGTGCGCTCATCATCCGTGGCAATCGCCTTCCCAGTGGCAACACCAACGGTGACCTGGACACGCTGCTCAAATCCACGGCAGGCACCCGTGTGCAGGAACGGCTGCTGATGCTGCAGCAGATTTCGTATGGCTGCGTGGGGACCGATGGCAAGCTCAAGCGCATGCCGGCCAATGGGGGCGACAATCAGGGGCCGAATGCCCGCCTGCCGCCCCTGCGCTGTGATGACGGCGACGTGGGTAGCGTGGACAACTACGATGCCTTGCTGGGGCCGAACAGCTGGCGCGACAGCGGCCGCTTCACCACGGTCAACGGTGTGACGCTGCCGCGCTTTGTCGGTGCAGTCGCGGGCCGGCTCGAGCGCTGGCGGATCATCCACGGCGGTGTGCGCGATTCCGTCAACCTGGAATTCCGAAAGGCCGTCCTGAACAACATGCCGGTCAGCGACGTGCGCAACCTCAGTGGCAAGCCGCTGCAGCGCTTCATCAACAACAACTGCACGGGCGCACCGCTCACGCACTACCGGGTAGCGTCCGATGGCATGACCATGGACAGCATGCAGCCGGCCACGCAGACCACCTTCCAGCCCGGCTATCGCTGGGATCTGGTGACGGTCTTCCCGCAGTCCGGTTTCTACTGCGTGCTGGACAAGTCGGTACCGGCAGCCGGCGCCGTCAACAACGAGCCGCCGGCCACCACGCTGGTCGGTATCGTGGAAGTGGGCAATGGCGTGAACATGAACGTCACCGACATCCCCAGCTACGTCAAGCAGCAGATGCTGAACCTGGCCAACACCAATGTGCCTGAGTCTGTTCGGGCCAACGTGGTGGCTGACCTGAACGACGGGCTGAAGCTGTCGCGCTACACGCCGCACAAGACGCTGACCGAAGCGGACGTGACGGAATCGACACCGCAGACGGTGACCTATGCGATCCTTCCGCCGGCTCAGGCCCCCGCTTCACGGTCGATGGCAAGGAGTTCAGCGAGACTGATGCCCCGCGCGAACTGAAGCTGGGCGCCGTGCAGGACTGGGTCATCAAGTCGATCAATGGCGGCCACCCGCACCACGTCCACGTCAATCCGTTCCAGGTCGTCTCGATCCTCGACCCGCAGGGGCGTGACGTGAGCGGCCTCGACACGCCGGACACCGCCGGTGCCAGTGGCGGCGTGGCCGACACCCAGTACCGCGGCATGAAGGGGACGTGGCGCGACACGCTGTTCATCAAGTCTCTCCCGACCCAGGGTACGGCTGGCCAGTACACGGTCACCGTACGGACCCAGTACAACCGGTATTGGGGCGACTTCGTGCTGCACTGCCACATCCTTGACCACGAAGACGAGGGCATGATGCAGAAGGTTCGGATCTATGATCCGGCCAACCCGATCGCCACCCGCTTCGGCCCGGTGCCTGTCTGCGGCCTGGACGATGGCAAGAGCAAGCCTTTCGCGACCAAGTTCAAGAGCCCCTATGGGGTGAGCAACCCGCTCCTGCTGCGCAGCAGCAGCAAGAGCAAGATCCAGGCCAGCATCATGGCGACCCCGGTCGTGCGCTGATTCCGCAGGCTGCCTGATCGCCCAGGCGACAGGAGCCCATGACGGGAACCTCTGAAAAGCCCCGGAGGCAGGGAAACCTGTCCCGGGGCTTTTCTCTTGCCTTGGAGGGTAAGGGCATGCCCGGGAATCGCCCGGATCAGCTCCCGACAGAGGTGCCGGTGTGCGGCCTGAGGGCATGAAAAAAGCCCCGGGAAACCGGGGCTTGCTGCTGCGGTCAACGCCGCCCCCGGAGGGGGCAGCGTCACGGCATGCCTCTTTTCAGAGCTCCTTCTCGACCAGCTTGAAGCTGTTCAGGATCGCATCGGCCGAGGCACGCAGCTTGGCTTTCTCGTCCTCGCTCAGCGGGGTGTCGAGCACCTGCTCCACGCCGCCTGCGCCCAGAACGCTGGGCAGCGACAGCGCCACGCCCTCGATGCCGTACTGGCCGTGCAGGATGCTGGAGACCGGCTGCACCGAATGCTCGTCACGCAGGATGGCTTCGCAGATCCGCGAGGCCGACAGGCCGATGGCGAAGTTGGTGGCTCCCTTGCCGGCGATCACCTTGTAGGCACTGGTCATCACCTGGTGGGCCAGGTCGTCCAGCACGTCCGGCGGGAACACCTGGTGGCCGTTCACGCGGTAGTCGGCAATGGGTACCGCGCCGATCCGGGCCACCGACCACATCGGGAACTCGCTGTCACCGTGCTCGCCGATGATCGAGGCGTGCACGCTGGCCGTGGAGATGCGGGCGCGGTCGGCAATCAGGCGGCGCAGCCGCGAGGAGTCGAGCACCGTGCCACTGGAGATCACCCGGCTGGTGGGCAGGCCCGAGATGCGCTGTGCCACCATCGTGAGCACGTCGCACGGGTTGGTCACCAGGATGTAGATCGCGTCGGGCGAGGCTTCCACCAGTTTCGGGATCATCGCCTTCAGGATGCGGGCATTGTCCCTGACCAGCTCCAGCCGGCTCTGGCCCGGGTTCTGCTTGGCGCCGGCGGTGATCACCACGATGTCGCTGCCGCTGGTCACCGCGATGTCGCTGCTGCCGCTCACATGGGGCCAGCCCGTGAAGTGCGAACCATGCGCCAGGTCGGCGGCCTCGGCCTCGACCTTGGGCGTGTTGATGTCATACAGGGCGATCTCGTTGGCGACCTGACGGATCAGGGCTGCATAGGCCACGGCCGTGCCGACGGCACCGGCACCGACCACCGAAATCTTTCTTCCTTTTGCCATGTGACTCTCCTGGGGTTTCACAAGGGCCCGGGCCGCCCGGCAGGAGTGCCATTGGCTTTCCGCGACCATACCCACCCCCGATCTGTCCATCGGACAGGCCTGCGGGGGCAGGGCTGTCCCCTATTGTAATTCCCGTTTAACCATGATTGACGATGCCGCATCCGCCATCCGGGTTTTCGGCGACGTCATGGGCCGAACTGTGGCAGTGTCAGCGACGCCAGGCGGCACCTTGGCCGCGTCGCCGGAGATCATCGGCGATAATCCCCGGATGGCAACTCGTTCATCCTCATCCAAAAACGGCGCCGACTCCTCCGAAGCCTCCATCCGGGTGCTGAAGGGTCTGGAGCCGGTCCGGCAGCGGCCGGGCATGTACACCCGTACCGAGAACCCGCTGCACATCATCCAGGAAGTCATCGACAACGCGGCCGACGAGGCCCTGGGCGGTTACGCGCGCCACATCGATGTCCGCCTCTTCAAGGACGGCCGCGTCGAGGTCACTGATGACGGCCGGGGCATTCCTGTGGGTCTGCACCCTGACGAGGGCGTGCCGGTCATCGAGATCGTCTTCACCCGGCTGCATGCCGGCGGCAAGTTTGACAAGACCGCGGGTGGTGCCTACAGCTTCTCAGGTGGCCTGCACGGTGTGGGCGTCTCGGTCACCAACGCCCTGTCCCGCCGGTTGGAGGTCACCGTCTGGCGCAAGGGCGACAAGGACGCGGCCGGCACCCGGCTGGCTCACACCATCGCCTTCGCCGATGGCGAGCTGGCCGAGTCCCTGGTGGCACGGCCGGCCACGCGCGATGAACCCTCGTCCGGTACCCGTGTCACCGTCACGCCCGACCCCAAGTACTTTGACAGCGCCACCATTCCGGTGGCCGAGCTGGAGCGGCTTCTGCGCAGCAAGGCCGTGCTGCTGCCGGGTGTGCGCGTGACGCTCACCCTGGAAAAGACGGGCGAGACCCGGCAGTGGCAGTATGACGAGGGACTGCGCGGCTATCTGCAGGAAGAACTGGCGCAGGAGCCGGGCGTGGAGCCGCTGGTGCTTTTCGAGGACCAGCAGTACGCCGGACGGGGTGACGACAGCTTTGCCGAAGGCGAGGGCGCCCACTGGGTGGTGGCCTTCACCGAGAACGGACCGCTGGCGCGCGAATCCTACGTGAACCTCATCCCCACGCCGGCGGGCGGCACGCACGAATCCGGTCTGCGCGAGGGGCTCTTCACGGCCATCCGCGGCTTCATCGAGCTGCACAACCTGCAGCCCAAGGGCGTGCGGCTGATGGCCGAGGATGCCTTCGCACGCGCCAGCTTCGTGCTGTCGGCCCGCGTGCTGGACCCGCAGTTCCAGGGCCAGACCAAGGAGCGGCTCAGCTCACGCGATGCCGTGCGGCTGGTCTCCGGGGCCGTGCGCACCCAGTTCGAGTTCTGGCTCAACCAGCACGTGGACCAGGCGCGCAAGCTGGCCGAGCTGGTGATCCGCCAGGCGCAGGCCCGCCAGCGCTCGGCCCAGAAGGTCGAGAAGCGCAAGGGGTCGGGTGTGGCCGTGCTTCCGGGCAAGCTCACCGACTGCGAGAGCACCGACACGGCGCACAACGAACTGTTTCTGGTGGAGGGCGATTCCGCCGGCGGCTCGGCCAAGATGGGGCGCGACAAGGAAAACCAGGCCGTGCTGCCGCTGCGCGGCAAGCTGCTCAACACTTGGGAGACCGAGCCCGACCGGCTGTTTGCCAACAACGAGATCCACGACATCGCCGTGGCCATCGGGGTCGACCCGCACCCGCGTGGCGCCAGCCCCGACCTGTCCGGCCTGCGCTACGGCAAGATCTGCATCCTGTCGGACGCCGACGTGGATGGCTCGCACATCCAGGTGCTGCTGCTCACGCTGTTCTTCCGGCACTTCCCGGTGCTCATCGACGCGGGGCACATCTACGTCGCTCGCCCGCCGCTGTATCGGGTGGACGTGCCCGCGCGCGGCAAGCAGCCACTGCGGAAGATCTACTGCCTGGATGCCCGCGAACTGCAGCACACCGAAGAGAAGCTGCGCAAGGACGGCATGCGCGAGGGCAGCTGGACCGTATCGCGCTTCAAGGGCCTGGGCGAGATGACGGCCGAGCAGTTGTGGGAGACCACGCTGAATCCGGCCACCCGCAGCCTGTCGCAGGTGCGCTATGGCGCCGTGCCCGTGCCCGACACCGAGGCACAGTTCACGCTCCTGATGGGCAAGGGCGAGGCCGCCGGCCGGCGCAGCTGGCTGGAAGAGCACGGCGATCAGGCCCGTGCCGACGTCTGACTGAATTCAACGGGCCGGCTGCGGCTGGCCGACGGATCGAGACCGAATGGATACCGAGATCATCCTCGACGAGGAAGAGAGCACCGACGGGCTGACACTGGCCCGCTATGCCGAGCGGGCCTATCTGGACTACGCCATCTCCACCATCCGCAGCCGTGCGCTGCCTGACGTGAGAGATGGCCAGAAGCCCGTGCAGCGGCGCATCCTGTTTGCCATGCACGAGATGGGGCTGGGGCCTGCTGCCAAGCCGGTCAAGTCGGCCCGGGTGGTGGGTGACGTGCTGGGCAAATATCACCCGCACGGAGATTCTGCCGCCTACGACGCGATGGTGCGCATGGCGCAGGACTTCAGCCTGCGCTACCCGCTGGTCGACGGCCAGGGCAACTTCGGTTCGCGCGATGGTGACGGCGCGGCTGCCATGCGCTACACCGAGGCACGGCTCACGCAGTATGCCCGCCTGCTGCTCGACGAGATCGACCAGGGCACGGTGGAGTTCGTGCCCAACTACGACGGCTCGGCCACCGAGCCGGAACTGCTGCCGGCGCGGCTGCCGATGATCCTGCTCAACGGCGCCTCGGGCATTGCCGTGGCCATGGCCACCGAGATCCCGTCGCACAACCTGGTGGAGGTGGCCCAGGCCGCCATCGCCCTCATCCGCGATCCGAAGCTGTCGCACGAGGCGCTGATGCAGATCATGCCCGGCCCCGACTTCCCGGGCGGCGGCCAGATCATCAGCAGCAGTGCGGACCTGGCCGAGGCCTATCGCAGCGGCCGGGGCTCCATCCGCGTGCGTGCCCGCTATCACATCGAGGAACTGGCCCGGGGCCAGTGGCAGCTGGTTGTCGACGAGCTTCCACATGGCGTCTCGTCCCAGAAGGTGCTGGAAGAGGTCGAGGAGCTGAGCAATCCGAAGGTGCGCAGCGGCAAGAAAGCCCTCACGCCCGAGCAGCTGCAGGCCAAGTCGCAGATCCTGAACGTGATGGATGCGGTGCGTGACGAAAGCGGCCGCGAGGCTGCCGTGCGCCTGGTCTTCGAGCCCAAGACCTCCCGCATCGAGCAGGCGCTGCTGGTCAACACGCTGCTGGCCTGCACCAGTCTGGAAACCTCGGTGTCCATCAACCTGGTGATGCTGGGCCAGGACAAGCGGCCACGCCAGAAGACGCTCACCGAGATCCTGCAGGAATGGATCGACTTCCGGCTGCACACTGTGCGCCGGCGCAGCGCCCACCGTCTGGGCAAGGTCGAGGACCGCATCCATATCCTCGAAGGCCGGCAGCTGGTGCTGCTCAACATCGACGAGGTCATCCGCATCATTCGTGAATCGGATGAGCCCAAGCCCGCGCTGATGCAGGCCTTCGGGCTGACCGAGCGCCAGGCCGAGGACATCCTGGAGATCCGCCTGCGCCAGCTGGCACGCCTGGAGGCCATCCGTATCGAGCAGGAGCTGAAGGAGCTCTTTGACGAGCGCAAGAAGCTGCAGGGCCTGCTGGGCAGCGAGGCCACGCTGAAGAAGGCCGTCATCAAGGAGATCGAGACCGACATCAAGACCTACGGCGACGACCGCCGCACGCTCATCGAGGCCGCCGAGAAGGCGGCCGTCGAGGCCCGTCAGGTGGAAGAACCCGTCACCGTCATCATCTCGGCCAAGGGCTGGGTGCGCGCCCGTCAGGGCCACGGCCACGATGCCCGCCAGTTCAGCTTCAAGACCGGTGACGAGCTGGCTGGTGCGTACGAGGTCAAGACCACCGACCAGCTCCATGCCCTGGCCAGCAACGGCCGGGTCTATTCCATTCCGGTGGCGGGCCTGCCTTCGGCGCGGGGTGACGGGGTGCCCATCACCAGTTTCGTCGAGCTGGAGGCCGGTTCCCAGATCCTGCATGCCTTTGCCGCCCCGGCCGATGCGGGCGTGCTGCTGGCCACCGAGAAGGGCTTTGGCCTGACCTGCGTGGCTGGTGACTGGCAGAGCCGGATGAAGGCCGGCAAGCACTTCCTCACGCTGGAAGAAGGTGACGTGCCGCTGCCTCCCGTGCTGTTCGACGCCAGCCGCACCGATGCCACCGTCGTCTGTCTGAGCGACGGTCAGGATGGCGGCGACAAGGGTAGGGTGCTGGCCTACCCCGTGTCCGAGGTGAAGACCCTGCACAAGGGCGGCCGGGGCGTGACCCTGATGGGCCTGGAGAAGAAGGAGAAACTGCGTCAGGTCATCGTTGCGGCCGACGCCGGCCTTGTCGTCACCGGCACCGGCCGCATGGCCAAGCCGCAGAGCCGCACCATGAGCACCCGCGAGATCGCCGCCAACACCGGCACCCGCGGCCGCAAGGGCAAGCAGCTCGACCCGCGCTGGAAGGACGTGCGGCTCTGGCTGCCCGGTACCGAGCCGGCGGCCTGACCCCGCCTGCCATCGGGGGGCGCGTCCGGGATTTTCTTTTCTGCCAGGACCTTGAAAAAGAAGGTGTCGCGCCTATCTGCTTTCCCACGATATCTGCAAACCACCAAGCACCATGAGCGACACCCACAAGGAAACCCTGGGATTCCAGACCGAGATCAAGCAGCTGCTTGATCTGATGATCCACTCCCTCTACAGCAACCGCGACATCTTCCTGCGCGAGCTGATCTCCAACGCCTCCGATGCCTGCGACAAGCTGCGCTTCGAGGCCCTGGACAACGACAAGCTCTATGGTGGCGACAGCGATCTGGGCATCTGGATCGAGACCGACCGCAAGGCGCGCACCATCAGCGTGCGTGACAACGGCATCGGCATGAACCGTGACGAGGCCGTGAAGAACCTGGGCACCATCGCCCGCTCCGGCACGCGCGAGTTCTTCAGCCAGCTGACCGGCGACCGTGCCCGTGATTCCAACCTCATCGGCCAGTTCGGCGTGGGCTTCTATTCCTCGTTCATCGTGGCCAAGAAGGTCACGGTGGAAAGCCGCCGTGCCGGCGCTGCCGAGGATCAGGCCATCCGTTGGGTGTCCACCGGCGACGGCGAGTTCACCATCGAGACCATCACCCGCGCCGAGCGCGGCACCACCGTCACGCTGCACCTGCGTGACAACGATGCCGACCCCGAAGAGGGTCATGAATACGACTCGCTGCTGGAGCCGTACAAGCTGCGCCAGCTGGTGCGCAGCTATTCCGACCACATCGCGCTGCCGGTGCGCATGAAGGCCGAGAAGTGGGATGCCGAGAAGCAGGAAATGGTCGACACCGGCGAGTGGGAGGTCGTCAACCAGGCCAAGGCTCTGTGGCAGCGCCCGCGCAACGAGATCACCGAGAAGGAATACGACGAGTTCTATCGTCACATCACCCACGACTTCGAGGGGCCGCTGGCCTACACCCACAACCGGGTGGAAGGTCGTGCCGAGTACACGCAGCTGCTCTACATCCCCAGGCACGCTCCCTTCGACCTGTGGGATCGCCAGCAGCGCCATGGCGTGCGCCTGTACGTGCGGCGTGTCTTCATCATGGACGATGCCGAGCAGCTGATCCCTGCCTACCTGCGCTTCGTGCGCGGCGTGGTCGATTCCAGCGACCTGCCGCTCAACGTCTCGCGCGAGATCCTGCAGGAAAGCCGTGACATCCGCCTGATCCGCGAGGGCAACGTCCGGCGCGTGCTGACGCTCCTGGAGGATCTGGCCGAGAACCGTCAGGCCGACTACGTCCGCTTCTGGCGCGCCTTCGGGCAGGTGCTGAAGGAGGGCGTGGGCGAGGACACGAAGAACCGCGAGAAGATCGCCGCGCTGCTGCGCTTCCGCACCACCGGTGAGCCGATCGCCATCACGGTGCCGGCTGCCGAGGCCAAGGCGTCTGAACCTGCCGGCACCGAGGTCGAGGACGCCGTCATCAAGGGCGAGGGCAACGCCGAACAGGGCGCCGATGCGCTGGATGACGACATCCGCAACGCGGACGGCATGGTCTCGCTGGCCCAGTACAAGGCACGGATGAAGGAAGGCCAGAAGGCCATCTACTACATCACCTCCGACACCGAGGCCGGTGCACGCCAGAGCCCGCATCTGGAGATCTTCCGCAAGAAGGGCATCGAGGTGCTGCTGCTGTCGGACCGGGTGGACGAGTGGATGCTCAGCCATCTGCAGGAATTCGACGGCACGCCGCTGCAGTCGGTGGCGCGTGGCGGGCTGGATCTGGGCGATCTGGAGGACGAGGCCGAGCGCAAGGCCAGCGAGGAAACGGCTGCCGACTTCAAGGACCTGATCGAGCGCCTGAAAGGCACGCTGGGCGAGCGCGTCAAGGACGTGCAGGTCAGCCATCGCCTGACCGATTCGGCCGCCTGCCTGGTGTCCGACAAGGGCGACATGAGCGCCACGCTGGAGCGGATGCTGAAGCAGGCCGGTCAGGACGTGCCCAGCCGCCGTCCCATCCTGGAGATCAACCCCGAGCACCCGCTGGTCAAGCGGCTCAAGCAGGAAGACGGCCGCTTTGACGACTGGTCCAGCCTGCTGTTCGACCAGGCCACGCTGGCCGACGGCGGCAAGCTGGAAGATCCGGTCGGCTTCGTGCGCCGCATGAACGACCTGCTGCTGGCTTCCAGCCACTGATCGCGGCTGCCGAGGGGTAGTGTAGTTGTGATGAACGGCGTTTTGTCCTGCACTCGCGGGCGGAACGCCGTTTCTGCTTTTGCGGAGCGCCTGCCGCTACACTCTCGGCTTTCCTCATGAAGGGTCGATTGACATGAGCGTCTGCCGTACCCCATCCGAGCCCGTCATCAGCTTCTCCGAGCTGGACGGCATCCG
>ERZ772942.652-NODE-652-length-14946-cov-7.623934_pt1 | contig 14946 bp, 10 predicted proteins | sample MGYA00511135_ERZ772942 | MGnify/ENA primary metagenome ERZ772942 (study PRJEB29015, sample SAMEA2738099) | human oral metagenome | biome: human oral; feature: human-associated habitat; material: saliva | place: China | collected 2265 ... | reverse complement strand
TCTTGGTGTAGCTGTGCGATTCTTACTCCTAACTTTTTTCTTCACCTTCTAGGTTTGAAAAAACTAAGGCTCAGTCGATACTTGCAAATCATTTCGTCTCTGCATTCCTTATTCTTTGAGTATCTTTGAGAAGCTTCCTCGTAACCATCTCTTCGTATTTACAATACTTGAAATGCTAACGATGTAGCCTTTAAGAATTAACTTTCACCATTGCTGGTCTGATTACTCTATCTTTTAGTTTGTAACCTTTTTGGAATGTATCTAAGATTACTCCGCTTTCTTTGTCACTTTCTTCTCCTTGCATTACTGCGTGGTGGAAGTTTGGATCGAACTGAGCATTTTCAGTTTCTACTAGTTCAACACCTTCTGATTTAAGCGCTGCTTGTAATCCTTCGTATACCATTTGTACACCTTTTAGAACTGTTTGTACTTCTTCATTAGTTGACTCAACTTGTAAAGCACGTTCTAAGTTATCCAAACTTGGTAAGATTTCTGTAATCACTTTTTGACTCTTATAAGCATTTATAGTGTCAATTTCTTGATTTTTACGTCGTTTAAAGTTTTCAAACTCTGCGTAAAGTCGTAAATATTTATCTTCTGATGCTTTTACTTCTTCTTGCAGTTTTTCAATTTGTTCTTGTAATAACTCTTCTGCAGTTTTTTCAACTACTTCTTCAGAGTCTGTCGTTTCTTCAGTCTCAACAGTTTCTTCTGTTGTTACTTCTTCTTGTAGAGTTTCTTTTTGTTCTTCAGTAGCCATCTCTACCTCCTAATTATTTTAAATTATTATTTAAATTATCACGAACACAAGCTATAAGTGTCATGATTTTCGAATAGTCCATTCTCTTTGGTCCAAATACGGCTATTACACCTTGACCTTTAGATGTGTTATAACTACTAGACACTAATGAAAGATCATCTATATTCCCAAGCTTAAGCTCAGTTCCTATTTTAATAGATGGTTTGTCTGTTACTTCATTATTATCTAGAAGCTCGACTATCTTATCATCTTCTAAGAGCGATACTACTTCTTTTAATTTTTCTACATTGTCTATATCGGGTTGTTTAAGTAAATTGTACTTACCCCCTAATGCTACAGTCTTTTTAATTTTATTTTGCAACAATCTATTTAAAGCCACCACTATCATATCGTAGTTGTTAACTTTATTCTTTAGATATTTTTCTAACTCACCATGAATCATTACGTGAGCTGTTGCCATATCCACATCATAGAAGTAACTTTGAAGAAGTTTATTAATCTCTCCTATATCTTCTGCAGTGAAATCCGCATCAAGTTTATAGTTTTGTTGGAATACTTCTCCTATATTTGTTACTAATATAACGAGAATACTACGACTACTTAGAAGAATAACCTCTATCTTATTAATGCGCCTATCTGTTTTTGTCGGGGCTAGTATCACCGCCGTACAATCCGTTAAATCCGATAGTACTATTGCATTTTTTTCTAGATAATTATTTTCTGAAACTATATCACCACCAGAGAGTTGTTTAAGTTTTTCATTCTCACTATTCGATAGTTCATAATCTTTTTTTATGTAATCTACATAATAGCGATAACCTTTTTCCGAAGGTACTCTACCTGATGAAATATGAGTCTTTTTAATCAATCCTTCTTTTTCTAATTTACTCATATCATTTCTTATCGTTGCCGAACTGAAATCAATATTTTGAGCAATTTGTTTAGAACCTACAGGTTGATTAGTCGTAATAAAATTTTCGACTATAGATTGAAGAATGAGTACTTGTCTATCTATTAACATTGTCATCACCTATTCTCCAATTTTGTGTTTTAGCACTCTAAGTATCTGACTGCTAATCACATATATAATAATATCATTAAGGTCAAAATAAGTCAATAGGTTTTTTAAAATATTTTTGACTTTTTTTGACCTTTCTGTTTTCCATGTAAGACAAACCTTGTAATACCAAGTTTTAAATGCGTCTTAGAAAGTATATATTGAAACAAATAATAATAATAAAACCCTTCAAAAATTTTCATCACTTATGATATAATAAAGATTAATCAATAGAAAAGGAGTTTTTTATAATGAAGAAAATAATTAAAATAATTACACCATTACTTGCAGCACTTTTCTTACTTACAGCATGCGCAGGTGAAAAAACAAAAGTATTTACTACAAAATATGGAAATAATCAAGAAAATGAAACAACATTAACTTATAAAGGAGAGGTTGTTAATAAATTAAAAACTATTTCTAATATCACTGATCTAGGAACTGATGAAGAAGCAGCCTACAATAGTATAAAGACATCTATCGACCAAGAGAATAAAGATATCGATGGACTTTCTTACACTATTGAAAAGAAAGATGGAAAAGTAGTTATTACTTGGGATTTAGATTTTACTAAAATAAACTTCGAAAAAGATAAGGATCGCTTGCATTTCAAAAAATCTTCTTTAGATGAAGAAAGAAAACTAAGCTACATAGAAGAAAACCTTAAGAAAAATGGTGCTGTAGAGAAAAAATAATATTTTGTAAATAGAGTGTTTATTAGCTAGAACTTTTAATCTTGCTGATAAACACTTTTTTCTTATAAATACACTGTATTTTATCCTCGCCTTCCTTGTATCTTCAGTAAAATTCTTGTATAATAAGTAAACGAAAGAAGTTAATAGAGGTAAAAATTTTGGAACTTATTGAACTTAGAAAAGAACTCGAAGAAATTAACAAAAAAATAACGGAATTTAAAACTTCATTAAAAATAGAAGATAAAACTGAACGAGTTGCTGAAATTGAAAATATGATGCTAGAGGCTGATTTTTGGAATGATAGCGAAGCAGCTAGTCTATTAGTTACCGAATCAAAAAGTATAAAAAAAGAACTTGATGAATTTAGTGAAATGATAGACTATTTAGAGCACTCTGAAGAGATGGTTGAATTTCTAAAAGATGAAGATGATGAAGAAATTTATCAAGATTTACTAGAAACAGTAGTCAATCTTAAAGATAGTGTTGAAGATTTTAGCTTTAGATTATTATTCTCAGAAGAATATGATAACAACACTGCTATACTAGAAATACATGCCGGGGCTGGTGGAACTGATGCTACAGACTGGTCAGAATTAATGTTACGTATGTATGAAAGATTCTTCACAAAACAAGGATTAAAATATAGTTACTTAAACTATCAATCTGGTGATATCACTGGAGTTAAATCAGCAACTATAAAAATTGAAGGTGACTTTGCATATGGATTATTAAAAGGAGAAAAAGGTGTTCACCGAGTTGTTCGTATCTCACCTTTTGATCCATCTGGAAAAAGACATACATCGTTCGCTTCAATCGATGTAATTCCAGAATTTAATGATGATGAAATTAATATCGAAATTAATAATGAAGATTTAAAAATAGACACTTACAGAGCTCAAGGTGCTGGTGGGCAGCATATTAACACTACTGATTCAGCAGTTCGTATTACCCACCTTCCTACTGGTATCGTCGTTCAATCACAAGCAGAACGAAGCCAAATTAAAAATAAAGATGCTGCGATGAAAAATTTAAAATCAAAACTTTATCAACTTGAAATAGAAGAAAAAGAAAAAGAATTAGCAGCAATTCGTGGTGAACAAAAGGATATTGGATGGGGATCACAAATTCGTTCTTATGTATTTACTCCATATACAATGGTAAAAGATCACAGAACAAACTATGAAGTATCTACAGTAGATAAAGTAATGGATGGCGAGATAATAGATTTTATCGATGCTTATCTACATTACAATATGAAAGAAAAAGAAATATTATAAAAAAGAAAAAAGCGAGAAAATATTTTCTCGCTTTTAATTTATTTAATCTTCTTTTCTACGTTTATACGCAACCAAGCTAGTACCAACACCTAACAATATTAATCCTAATAAAGAATTTCCAGACTCACTACCAGTAAGTGGTAATTTTTTATTGTTATCCAGTTCTCTTGATTTATCTGGATTAATAGTTTTTGGTTCTGGATTTTTTGGTTTATTTGGCTCTGGATCCTTCGGTTTATTTGGTTCTGGATCTTTCGGTTTATTCGGTTCTGGATCCTTCGGTTTATTCGGTTCTGGATCCTTCGGTTTATTCGGCTTATGATGATTTATTATATTCATACCATTTTCTTCAACCTCATAACCGTTTGGAATATTCACTTCTTTAACCGAATAAGTAATTAATTTTCCATCTTTATATTTATCTAAATTTGAAAATTCATATCTCCAACCATTATTTTCCGTAACAGTCGCTGTTTTTCCTGTATCTTCTCCATTCGCATAAAGTTTAACAGTTATTGATACTGGTCTTATTTGATCAATATTATTCATATCATCCCAAATTTTTTGTCCTTGAAGACTTATTTTCTCTGGTTCGTGAGTATTTGTTATTGTATATTTTCCATTATCATCTTTTGAAATATCAGTAGAATATGTTTTTACTTCCATTTCTTTAACTGCATATTTAATTTCTTTACCATTCTCATATTTAGGCAATGATTTTGATTTAAATGTCCAGTTAGTTTTTTCTGATACTTCTATTTCATCAACAACTTTTTCACCATTTAGAATCTGAACTCTTATGATTTTCGAACGTTTTCCATCTTGGTTATTATTATCATTCCATACTTTAGTACCTTCTATTACTATTTCTTCAGGAGTATGACTATTTGTAATTTCTTTACCAACAACATTTGAAACATAACCTTCTGGAACATTAATCTCTTTAACTGAATAACTTACTTCTTTACCATTTTCATATTTCGGTAAATTTGTAAAAATACCAGTCCATTTATTCGGATTATTTTGCCCTTTTTCTTCGAGTGTTAAAATCTTATCTGGTAAAGGAGTTTCCACAGAACCCTCTATAGACTTATAAAGTTGAACTTGTATAGTCGAAGGTCTCTTACCATCTTGATTGTTTGCATCATCCCAAATTTTCGTAACTTGAAATTCTACTACTTTCGGAACATATTTATTAACTACATTAAAATCAGTAATCGTAGTTGTATACTCATTCACAGCTTCTTCTGTAATAGTATATTTTATCTCTTTACCATCTTTATATTTCGGCTTTCCAGTAAATGATACTTCCCATTTTCCTGATTGATCTGCTTTTACTGTTTTAGTTTCAACTTTTTTACCATCAGCTAATAAATTAATTTTTATTTCAGATGGTCTCTTACCATCTTGGTTATTACCATCATCCCAATTTTTGACAGCCTTAATATTTACTGTCTCATTAGAATAACTATTTGTAATAGTATATCCAGTATTTACATCACCTGTCACAGAAGCTTGGTATCCGTTAGTTGCAACTTCTACAACAGAATAATTAATAGCTTTCCCATCTTTTTCTGCGACTAAGTTTTGGAAACTTCCTTTCCAATTGTTTTCAGAGCTTAAGATTAGTTTCTTCCCTGTAGATGATCCATTTTCTAATAATTCGACTTCCACATTATTTGGTCGTTTACCATCATTATTATTATTGTCATTCCACACTTTTGTTACTGGTATATCAATCATCTTTTGTACAAACGTATTCGTGAATTTTAATTCTTCAGGTGTTTTTGATACTGTTGCATTTAGTCTATTTGCTTGTGTATCTTTTGTTACACTCACTTCTACTTCATACACAGTTTTATCATATGTAATACCTGGTTCGTTTCCTGCAACTTCTGATATTTTGTACTTATGTGTACCTACTTGACTTTCGTCATATTCGATTCCCGCAAATGATATTGTTCCATCTGCTTTGTTCGTTACTGTTTGAAGTACTTTATCTTTTTCGTCTTTCAACTCAAAACTATATTTTCCTTCTTCTAGCGTTTTCCCTTCAAGTACTTTTTTAGCACCTAATGTTACACTTGTTTTTTCTGCAGGAATGTATTCATTTATAAATCTTTTTTCGTTATTAGGATAACTTACCTCAGATGTAAGATTACCTTTCCCATCATCTGTTACTTTTACAGTGACATTAATTTCTTTATTGTCATATCTTACCCCGTTAATAGTTTTTCCACCATTAACTTCCACTATAACAAAATTATATGTACCTTTTTCTGTAAAATTAACATTTCTAAATACAATTTCTCCACTTTCAGAATTTCTAACTTTTTGAATTTCTCTACCATCTTCACTTTTTAGAATAAATTCAAATTCATCTTGTTTAAGTTTCTCTAGACGATTACCTGATAATTCTTTTGAAACAGCTATATCTATATTTAACGGATTAACACTATACTTATTTTTAATAGTTAAATTATCTGTTTTTTCTACACTATATCCCGCTGTTTTTTCAGTTAAGATATTTCCTTTATCATCTACTTCTTTTACGCTATAAGTATATTCGCTTCCTGCCTCGGTTGTTTTTGGTAAATCGGTCCATTCTACACTACCATTTATTTTAGGTACTTCTTTGTTGTCTACTTTAACCTCTTCTTCAACTCCATTAATTGAACGATACAATTTGAAAAATAATGTTGGACGTACCTCACTTTGACCACCTTCCCAAATTTTATTAGCGGTAATCTTTGTTTTTGGTACTTCATATGTATTTATAACTTCTGTTTTAGCATTATTATAAGATACTACATAATTTCTTTCTCCTACAGTTACTTTATCTCCTGTTTCTAATGGTAAATCAGTCTTTTCTTGAAGTTCGCGGACAGAGTAGACTAGTTTAGTTCCATCAAGATTTCTTTCTGGTAATTGGTCTATCCATCTATAAGTATAAACACCATTAGCACTTGTTACAGTTGGAGTATATGATCCAGTAACTGGTTTTGCATTACTAGCATCTTCACCTTCTTTATGTACATATAAACCTAATTTGACTTCTTTATAATCAGAAGAAACTCCATTTTTCCATACCTTCGTAGCTTCAAAATCAATAGTTTTTCGTTTATTAGGAATGTTTAAAGTCGACGTATTCTTTTTATTAGCTTTTTCCTTAGCAGAGTCAATTTCAAATGGATATTCTTTTTCATTAAGTTTATATCCATCTTTAGCAACTTTTTCTTTTGCAATATATTTTCCATCAGGTAATAATCCTGAAACTGCTATACCTTTTTCATTTGTAGTAATAGTTTCTACAAATTCACCATTTTCTTTCTTAATATCAAACTGAACACCAGAAAGAACAACTGAGGCATCACCCTCATCATATTTAAGTATCTTAACTTTACCTGCTAAATCAGCAGTTATCGTTGCCCCAATAGCTTTTGTACTTTTAAGATCTTTAACATGTGTTGTCTCAGTATTTTTTTTACCTGCCCACTCTGTCCAAGTAGGTTGAGCTTCGTTATCTATTTCCATACCAACACTATTGTATAATCTAGTTGTATCTTGAGGTGACGTTGAGCTATATTCTAATAGAAAACTCTTTGTTCCTGTATTAGTAGGTAATAATAAATCAAATCCTGTTTTACTATTTGTAAAAGTAAGTAAGGCTGTGTTGTCTGGATCAGCTTTATAAACAGCTGCATCTGTTGTAACCTTATATACTTTTCCTGTAGAAACAAGATCTTTCTCATATGTTGATTCTTCTGTATATACAGCTTCTTTTAGAGAGAATGATTTTTCAATATATGTTGCTAATGAACCTTTACTAGTATCAAAAAAGTCCTTGATTTTAACGACTTTCCCCGATAAATCTTTTTTAGAGCGGTTCACTCGAACCCAGTAATTCATATTACCACCATCATAACCCGCTTTATAAACAGTTTCCCCTTTTACGTTCTGATTAGCAGCTTTCAAAACTTTGTAAGTAATAGATTGTGTTTTTCCATTGGGAAGAGTATAAACAATAGTCTTATCCTCATTCGTTACTGTTTGTTTAGCCGAAACTTTAAATGTTCCATGTATATGATGTTTATCTTCTACTTTTTCGTTAAAAGTAAATGTAATTTTACCTGTGGCACTTGAAGCTACTACTTTACCTAAAGTTTCATTACTATTAGTATCAACTAATGGAAGTTCCGCATCTTCTAACTTTAACGGTGATGGTATATCTACAGAAAAACTATCACCATTTCTAATTACACCAGGAGCTTCATTAAATGAATATTCCCCAGCAAAATTTACATTAGCTTCCGTTTGATCCTTTCCGTGAAGTATATTTCCAGGTAATACATTGTCATCTAACGTTGACAATAAACGAAGGTTTGTAAGTTGTACCTTATTATTTAAATCAGCTGCCTTCACTTCCTTTAAAATACTATTATTAAGAATCATAGATATTAATAAAATCGGAATTGTAAGTAGGCTAATTATCTTCTTGAACCTTCTTTTCATATTTTTTAAAAAACCTCCTATTTTTATATTTAATTGTCAATTTACAAAAAGCGATTATTTACGCTAAAAATCCTATCCTCCTTCCTAATATATAAATAAAGTCTAGTTTTATATACAATAATAATTTCTGTATATTAGACTAGATTAGTATGTATTAATTTTATTCGTTTTAACAAATTGAAGTTTTAACACCTACTATGAATAATTATACTCTTATTTTTTTTTTTTTTCAATTATTCTGTTTTTTAAATTTTATCAATGTTTTAAAACCCTATAAACACCTAAATAAACTACAGATGTAAACCCTTTATTATTTCCAATTGTTTTATTGTCTATGAAAATAATTATGTATAAATAAGTATTTTAAATTAATTATATGAAATAAGCAAGGTATATCTAAGATTTACATATTAGTATATAAGGTTTCCGAAACTAATATCTCTATTTTTAGAATTTTATAAATTACTGTGTAGCAAAATAAAAACTATATAATTAAAATAAAAAACTTCAAAAATTAATTTCTAGGAAAATCAAATTTTTCAAAGTTACTACTACCATTTTATTAAAATAAATACTTAATGAAGTATTATTTATCAGCTTATTTCTACTACTTTTATGAAGTAATTTTACGTTTTTTCATTAAACACCATAACTAAATACACGTAAGACATTTTATCTGTCTTACGTGTATTTTTTCTATATTAAATTATAGTTTTTCGTATTCGGCAGGTACATCAAACGGGAAAAGATCACAGAACAAACTACGAAGTATCTACAGTAGATAAAGTAATGGATGGCGAGATAATAGATTTTATCGATGCTTATCTACATTACAATATGAAAGAAAAAGAAGTATTATAGAAAAATGGACCTACCGGTGTGTACCGATAGGTCTATTAATTTTTATTTTTTCTCATCAAATCTTTCTTCTATAAGTTTTTCTTCTGTTTTTTTCAAACTTACTTTTTCATTTCCTACGCCTACTCCTGGTAATCCTGATAGTTCATGGACATTTGCGATAGAATAATCAACCGTTACAGTTTCTATAGCAACTTTATCTTGATAATCAACCTTGTCTTCTAACCCTTTTATACCTTTGAACTTTTCTCCTAATTTCTCCGCTTTCTTTTTAAAAGCTTCTTTAGTTAGTCCTAATTCAGAATAAGTAATAATATTTTTGGCTGTTTGTTTTGTTACAACATCACCTTTATAATAAAGTGTAATTTCCATTTGTACACCAGGTTGTTTTTTTACATAAACCTTACTTCCTTCTTTTTCAGAACATCCTACTAAAAATACTAATAAAAAAACTGATATAATTTGTAATATCTTTTTCATTTTATAAACTCTCCTATCCTTTAGATAACAATATTATACCATAGTTTGAAAACAATACAAACATTATTAGAAAAAGCGATACAAATTTGTATCGCTCTTTATTATTATAGTTTTTCGTATTCAGCTGGTACATCAAATGGATTTTCTTTATTAATATGATCGTAGAACATAACTCCATTTAAGTGATCAATTTCGTGTTGGAAACAAATTGCTGGTAAGTCTGTTAAAGTTAAAGTAACTTTCTCATCATTTTCATTATAACCAACTACTTTAATTTTTGAATAACGAGGAACATATCCTTTAATTTCTTTATCTACTGATAAACATCCTTCTCCACCAGCTAAGTAACATTTTGCAGCTGAGTTTGAGATTATTTTTGGATTATACAATGCATAAGAAACTGTATCTTCTGGGAACTCTTCGTCTGGGATGTGCACTGCGATCATTCTTTTTGAAACGTTAATTTGCGGTGCCGCTAATCCTATCCCTGGTTTTAATCCTAATTTTTCTGCTTTTTCATCATCTTGAGAAGCAATTACATATTCTAGTAATCCACGTAAGATAGCTTTATCTTCATCTGAAATCGGACTTTTTACTTCTTCAGCACGTGCTCTAAGTGTTGCGTGTGGATCAATAATTATATCTTTAGTTGTAATCAAATTTTTTTCTCCTTTATTTCTAATTATTTCTCTCGGTCTTTCATCCTTATTTTATTATTTCATAAATAGCTCAGAATGTCAAAGTTTCCTACCCGACAGTTTTTTAAAATTTTATTTTACGAAACATATTAGTATAATTTTCAATCTTTGTTTTAGAATTTTCTGAATTTTACTTTTGTGTTTTTCTATATTTCATGATATCATAGTAGTATTGATAATTTATAAATAAGATTTTTAGGAGGGTGTATTATGACTTTTGAAAATTACCAATATACTAGACCAGATACTAATCAAATAAAAAAACAATTAGAAACATTAATAGAAAAATTAAATTCGGCAAATAATGTTGAAGAAACTTTAGAAATTTTTAATGAATACAACAAACTTCGTAATAGCGTTGAAACATTAGCTCAATTAGTAGAAATTCGCGCAACAATCGACACTACTGATAAATTTTATGAAGCTGAAAGAGATTTTTGGGATGACTTCAATCCTGAATTAACTTCTCTTCTTAGCAAATTCGACAAAGCAATGTTCGATTCTAAATTCAAAGAAGAACTTAAAAAAGAAATTGGGGAACACTACTTTAACCTAATTGAATCTTCTCTTAAAGTATTTAGCGATGAAATCATTGATGATTTAAAAGAAGAAAATAAACTTACTTCTGAATATACTAAACTTACTTCAAGTGCTAAAATTCCATTTGATGGTGGAATTCACAACTTAAGCGGTATGGCTAAATATACTCAAGATGCTAACCGTGAGACTCGTCTATTAGCAAGTCAGGCTGTCGCAAAATTCTTCAAAGAAAACTTAGAACAATACGATAGCATATATGACCGTATGATCAAAGTTCGTACTCGTATTGCGAAAAAACTTGGTTTTGATAACTTCATAGAAGTTGCTTACCTTCGTCTACATAGAACTGACTATAATGCAAAAGATGTAGCAAACTACAGAAAACAAATTTTCGAAGAAATCGTTCCTGTAGTTGAAGAACTTAAAAAAGCACAAGCTAATCGTCTAGGACTTGAAAAACTTTCATTCCATGATGAAGGTGTAACATTCAAATTTGGTAACCCTACTCCAAAAGGTGACCGTCCTACACTTGTTGATTATGCTAAAACAATGTATAAAGAATTATCACCAGAAACTGATGAATTCTTCACATTTATGACTGAAAATAACTTATTAGATTTAGATACAAAACCAGGAAAAGCTGGTGGTGGTTACTGTACATTTATTCCAGATTACAAAGCACCATTTATCTTCGCTAACTTCAACCAAACTCCGCATGATGTTACAGTTTTAACTCATGAAGCTGGACATGCTTTCCAAGTTTTCCAAAGTAGAAATCATATGCCAGATTACGTTTGGCCAACATTTGAAGCTTGTGAAATTCACTCGATGAGTATGGAATTTTTAACATGGCCATGGATGAATCTTTTCTTTAAAGAAGATACTGATAAGTTTAAGTATTACCACATGACTACAGCTATTAAATTCTTACCTTATGGTGTTACTGTCGATGAGTTCCAACATGAAGTATACGAAAATCCAGAATTAACACCACAAGAGCGTCGTATGAAATGGTTAGAAGTAGAAAGAAAATACCTACCATCACGTTACTACGAAGAAATTCCAGAACTTGATGAAGGATTATTCTTCTATAGACAAGGACACTTATTCAGTGTACCATTCTACTATATCGATTATACTTTAGCTCAAGTTTGTGCCTTCCAATTCTGGAAAAAAGCTAACGAAAATAGAGAAAAAGCATGGGAAGAATACCTACACTTATGTAAACAAGGTGGAACTAAACCATTCTTAGAATTAGTTAAAGAAGCAAATCTAGAAAATCCATTCAAAGATGGAACTATTTCTAATATTGTACCAGAGCTTAGAAAATACATTGACTCTGTAGATGCTTCAGAATTTTAAAACTTCTTTATAAAGGCGAGTTAACCTCGCCTTTAAATATATAAAATATAGAATTTTATATTCAAAAATTAGGAGGACAAAATATGAAAGAAAAAAAGATAGCAGCATTTTTTGATATTGATGGAACTCTATATAGAGATTCTTTAATGACAGAACATTTTAAAAAATTAATTAAATACGAAGTTGTAGATGAAAGATATTGGATAAATGGCGTAAAAGATACATACATCAACTGGGATAAGCGTTTTGAAGACTATGATAACTATCTATTTGGTGTATCTGAAGCTTATGTTCAAGCAATAACAGGTCTTCATAAAAAATATATTGATTTTGCAACAGAGCAAGTAATGAAACTTAAAGCTGATCGTGTTTATAAATTTACTAGAAATATTATTGAAAAACATAAAAAAAATGGACACCTTATTATTTTTATCTCAGGTAGTCCAGACTATCTTGTTGAAGCTATGGGGAAAAAACATCATGCATTTCTTGCAATTGGTAGTAAATATATTATAGAAAATGATAAATTTACAGGTGAAGTAATTCCAATGTGGGATGCAGATAGTAAAAACAATATGATTGATAAGTTGGTAGAAGAATATAACATAGATCTTTCTGAATCATTTGCTTACGGAGATACTAATGGGGATTATAATATGCTAAGACGTGTCGGCAATCCTGTTGCAATGAATCCAAGTCGTGAACTTCTTAGTAAAATTAAAGAAAATAAAGAGCTAGCTGAAAAAGCTACTATTTTAATCGAAAGAAAAGATGTTATTTATAAAACACAAGCAACTATTGACATTGTTGAAATATAAAATATAGAACAAGAGCCTGACCTAATCGTCAGACTCTTGAATTATTTATTCTATATCTATTGATTCTTTCAGACTATTCCTCAGAATCTTTCCATACAAATAGTGCTCCAACACTGTTGATAATGTAGAAGATGTATTTACCAACATTAGCGAAGTTCCTTTGAACTATTGCTTTTGTAAGTTGAACTATATTGTACAATAACCAGAACTGCCATTGAGTTGATAATTTAAATATATTCAATCCATTTCCAACTAACGAGAATGCAAATGCAATTGTTGTTATATATGCCAACAGACTCATATGACCTTTGTATCCAATATAATTTGTCACATAAGAAAATACAAACGAAACAACAACAATTCCTGTCACTAACATATATAGTTTAGTTTTAGATAATATATTAGGTTTATCTGTAGATTTATTCCAGACATAAATTGCACCTAAATAAATTAGAAATGTCACAGGATATGTAATTATTGCCGCCTTATTTCCTAAAATATAATCAATCACTCCTGATAACACTGCATTGATTATACCTAAGTAATTCCCAAGTTTACTTAGTTTTCCAGTAAATCTTGTTGAAAGCATTGAAAGGCCAACATTAATAACTGATATAAAACCAAATGGTACATACGCAGTCCATGAGCCCCAATCTACAAATTTATCTAACCTTGTTGCTAAATATCCTGAAGCAATAGCAATACTAATAACTAATGCAACACCTAGTAAATCGAAATACTTAGATGTAGCAAATATTTTTAATTTTTGTTTCATAAAGCCTTTTATTCCTTTTTAAAATAATAACATCTTCATCTGATGTTAACCTGATTTTTTTGTTTTTTTAGCAAACATTTTATATCACTTACTAAAAAACTAATTTACATTATACATCAATTTATTTTCAATTTCAATAAATAAATTCCAATGAAAGTGACTCAAAAATCTTGATTTCAAAGAGGTCAGTTTTATCAAGTTACGACCACAAATTTCATTATATATCTAAAAAGTTTTTACAAAGAGATTATATATACCACTACCCCTATTAGTTCTCATAATATCTTTTTTAAAATTTAGGACTTTTAGATTAGCACCTACTTCTTAAAATTAATTCAAATTACTCTATACATCAAATAATTTACTCTTTAGTTTTCTATGAAAAATTTTATTCACCTTGTAAAACTTTTATTTTTTAAAAATTTTCTTTCTAATTACTTTACTTTCTAATTGATAATGATTATAATTTATAATAGGACAAATATTAATCATGAAAGTGAGTTTAAATTAATGAAGAAAAATAAATTATTTTTAGCCCTAATGGCTGGAACTATCGTTATTAGCGGATGTTCTGCTAAATCAGATAAAAAGGAAGAAAATAAATCAGCTCAAGTTGATACATCAAAAGGAACAAAAGAACAACTTAAACAAGCTACTGAGCTTTACAAAAAATTCGTAGAAAATCAAGTAGATACTCTACTTAAAGATACTGAAAAATTTGCTGAAACTATTAAAGCAGGAAATCTAGAAGAAGCTAAAAAACAATATCCACTTATTCGTATGGCATATGAACGTTCAGAACCAATTGCTGAAAGTTTTGGTGAATTAGATGTAAACATCGACTTCCGTCTTGCTGACTACTTAGAAGAAAAGAAAACTGAAGATGGATGGCGTGGATTCCACAAAATAGAAAAAATTATGTGGGAAAAAAATACTACTAAAGGTACTGAAGAATATGCAGACCAACTAGTAAAAGACATTAAAGAACTAAAAGCTAAAGTTGCTACTGTAGAAGTTACTCCTGATTTAATGGTAACAGGTGCTGTTGACCTACTTAACGAAGTTGCAACACAAAAAATTACAGGTGAAGAAGAAATTTACTCTCACACTGACC
>ERZ772942.646-NODE-646-length-15077-cov-3.868926_pt1 | contig 15077 bp, 15 predicted proteins | sample MGYA00511135_ERZ772942 | MGnify/ENA primary metagenome ERZ772942 (study PRJEB29015, sample SAMEA2738099) | human oral metagenome | biome: human oral; feature: human-associated habitat; material: saliva | place: China | collected 2265 ... | reverse complement strand
TTTAGTGTCTCTTTTGCCATCCTTTGGCACGGTTTTATTCTAGAAATCCAAGCAGATTCACTTGAAAAAGAAATGAAAATTGAGGAGCGAAAAAAATCCATCGTTTGCGCTAGGGAGCACACTATTTATTTCTTCATGCTGATTTCGGAGAAGCTTGCGGATTTTATAATCGCAGTAACGGGGAAGTGCATCGAATGTGAATTACGCGGAGTAGGAACTCGTTCCTTACTCCGCGTTTGAAGCTTCGAAGGTGTAAGACCACGACTTACACCGGTGCCCCGTAACAGCGATTATAAAATAATCCGCAAGCATTCGAAGAAATCAACCCCCGAAGGGAGTGCTTTTAAGAAGAGAAAACTATGTATGGAATACTCCCAGCATCTAACCGCAAAAAACGATGGGATAGTTTCATTTGCGCCCTTTATTTTGTCGTTTCCAATAATTTCTTTCTCAAGCGGTATCTACTTGCTTTTCAAAAAGAAGTTTTGTATAATAATACGTGCCGTTAGGCCATATGGCAATAGCGAACTTATGAATCGAGTCAGGTCCGGAAGGAAGCAGCTATAAGTAATGTTCGCTATGTGCTGTATGTACATAGAAGAAGATTCAGGCTGGACCAGAGGTTCAGCCTGTTTTTATGAGAAAGAATATCCAGTGGAGGGAGAGTGAGTCGCATGAAGAACCAGAATTTCCAAGAAGAAGCTAAACATCTAGAAGGTGTGAAAAAGCTAATGGAAGACAAAATTACATTCGAAGAAAAACGTCTGCAAGAACGCGACCTGGATATCACTAGACAAGATACAATTCAGTATGGAATCCAGCAATTAGAAAGACAAAAAGAATCTCCGTACTTTGGAAGAATTGACGTTCAATTTGGAAAAGACGAAAAAGTAGAAAAAATGTATATTGGACCAGCGACCTTCTTTGATGAAGAAGATCAAGTGCAAGTGTATGACTGGAGAGCACCCATTGCAAGTTTGTTTTATGAAGGAACCTTAGGAGAGCTCCATTACGAGACTCCAAATGGGGCGCAAAAAGCACAAGCCTTCCTAAAACGCGACATCGTCATCAAAAAAGGGACCTTACAGTCTGTTTATGATATTGAAAATGAAGAATCGCTCTTAATGGAGGCCTTAAGTGCACCGACGAATAAGGATGGGCATTTAGAAGGAATTACCGCAACGATTCAAAAAGAACAAAATGAAATTATCCGTCTGAACCCGAAAGACTGGCTCATCGTGAATGGATGTGCCGGAAGCGGGAAAACGACGATTTTACTACAACGCATTGCGTATTTGATGTATCAAGCCAAAGATAAGCGGATGAGCGATATGTTGCTCCTATCACGCAACCAACTCTTTGCTAAATATGTATCGCATGTGATCCCAAGTTTAACGGGAAGCGAATTATACCAACAAACGCTTGCGCAACATACGATTGAGTTATACCGCAAGATGTACTTGCATAAAACAACGACTTTAAGCCAAGTACCAACGCGTAAAGTGTACTTAACGGATAGTGAGTGGATTGCACTTGTTCATCGCAATCTCCAAGGACTAACGGCAAAAGACTTACCGTATCGAGCAATCGGGATTAAAGGACAAGCGGTCTTCACGATGAAAGATTACGAAAAACTCACTGAAAGTGTGAATGTGACCTTACCATTGCATCAACAATTAACGCAAATGCAAACCGTCTTAGAGCGTACTTTAAAACGCCGTCTCAATAAATTCTTTATGTCCGAGAAGGCCAAAGCCGTCTACGAGTCTATGAATGCAATGCAAATCGAAGTCTTGATGAAGGATGTTGAGACGAAGAGTGAGGCGGAGTATTTCCAAGTACTCGGACAAAAGGTCTTCGAAAAAGAAGTGCTTGAAGTGACGCAACAAGTAGAAATGTTCGCATTCGTGGACATCGCCTACTTGGTTCAAAAATGGATGCCGCAAGCCAAAGCGCGCCGTCAAGAACTAGAGAAGATGGACAATGCGCCAATTCCGTTGAAAAAAATCGAAGGGTCTCGCCTCCAAGTGACGGCAGAAGGGATTCGTCTGTTGCAGTATGTGGCGACAAGAGTCACTCCGGTTCGCGATTATGTGGGGTATAGCCATCTCTTTATCGACGAAGTGCAAGACGTGTCCTTGTTATGGCTAGGCACCTTATCGAATTTTTATTTCCGTGCGAAATTCACGGTCGTTGGGGACACTTACCAGTCGTTTACGACGTCTTCTACGATTTTCACATTGGGAGCGCGACATCCAGAACTGGTCGAGCTTGTCTTTCCAAACCGGACCTTGACGAATCGCTCGCTTGAAATCAGCTATCGTTGTACCGCACAAATTACACGATTTGCCAATGGAATTTTAAAATGGCCTCTCGATAAAAATGTATTCCCACGTACGGGAAGCGAAGTAACGCTCTATAGCGATGCAGATGGCATGCAGCTCACGCGCTTGAAAGGCTTATTGGAAGAAAGTCCCAAAGTTTATCACACAACGGCGATTTTATGTCGCACGATGGAAGAAGCCAAAGCCTTACATCAACTGCTAAACGTGGAAGATATTGCGCTTCTAGAAGATAGCAGTGAGTCTCTTGGCAGTCGCTTTGTATTAACGACGATTCAAGTGGCGAAAGGGATGGAGTTTGACGAAGTGATCATTTGGAATGCGACGGATGAAGCGTATCATACCGCGAAAGAACAAATGATGCTGTATACGACTTGTACAAGGGCGAAACACCGTCTATCCCTCATTGTTCCAAAAGGGACAGAAAGTCGCTTTATTCAGACGTCACAGGCGCCGATGAAACGCGTCGAACAGTAGAATTTTTGAAGAATCTATACTAGAATAGAACTGTAAATTTTTAAAAAGGCAGGGAAGTAATATGGCTTATCAAGCATTATATCGAAAATGGCGTCCACAAACGTTCGATGATATGGTCGGACAGAGTGCGGTGACGCATACGTTAAAAAACGCGATTAGTAATCAAAAAACGAGTCATGCTTACTTATTTACGGGGCCTCGTGGGACAGGAAAAACGAGTGCCGCGAAGGTCTTTGCAAAGGCCATTAACTGTCCAAACCAAAAAAACGGCGAACCTTGTAACGAATGTGAAATCTGTAAAGGCATCACAAACGGAACGATTGGCGATGTGATCGAAATCGATGCGGCCAGCAATAATGGGGTTGAAGAAATCCGTGATATTCGTGACAAGGCGCGTTATGCACCAACGCAAGCCGAATACAAAATTTATATTATCGACGAAGTGCATATGCTCTCAACAGGAGCGTTTAACGCACTCTTAAAAACCTTAGAAGAACCGCCTCAAAAGGTCATCTTCATTCTCGCAACAACGGAACCGCATAAGATTCCAGCGACGATTATCTCGCGTACGCAACGCTTTGACTTTAGACGCATTACGTCGCAAGAGATTATCGACCGCTTGGCATATATCCTCGGCCAAGAAGGAATCGAGTACGAAGCGGATGCCTTAAGCGTGGTGGCTAGATGTGCCAACGGGGGAATGCGGGATGCCCTCAGTTTACTCGACCAAATGATTTCATTTGGCGACGGGAAAGTCACGTTTGAAGAAGCGATTCAAGTGTCAGGAAGCCTGACGGATGACTTGATGATTGATTTTGTAGCGGACTTACAAGCGCAAAAGGCAGAAGAAGCGTTGGAAAGCTTACAACAGCTCTTTAAAATGGGGAAAGAAGCAAGCCGATTAGTCGAAGAATGGCTAGAATTTGCCAGAGACCTCCTCGTAGCCAAACAAAGTGGTGAGGCAGTCGGTCGTAGCGAACGCTTCTTGCAGTTTAAAGACGAAGTGGATGCCGCCTTTTTATACCGCTTTGTGGAAGCTTTAAACCAAACGCAACAAGAAATGCGCTTCACGACGAAACCAACGATTTCACTTGAAGTCTTAACGATTAAAATGGCACAACCACAAACAAGTGCTTCGCCTAGAACAATAGAAGCGCCAAGTAGCGAGGAAGTGGAGCAATTGCAACAACAACTCGCACAGTTACGGCAACAAATGGCTGCATTGATGCAAGGAGGAAGCGTTCCTTCTGCGCAACCAGCTCCGCCAAAACCAGCTACAAAAGCACCAAAAGCAAGCTTCAAGCCGAATGTGTCGGCCGTGAACAAAATTTTGATGGAAGCGACTAAAGAAGACATCGAAAAGGTGCGCGACTTATGGGGCGACTTGCTCAGCTGTTTAACGCCGCAACAACGAGCGCTGATGAATCAGGCGCAACCGGTTGCTGCAGGGCCAAATGGGTTTGTGATGCAATTTATGTATGAACATATTTGCGGACTGGCCGAGACGACTGTAGGATTCCATGAAGAAGTTCAAGGACATCTCGAACGCCTCGGAGGCTACAGCGGAACCTTTGTCGGAGTCACGAGCGAACAGTGGCAACAAATTCGTTCCGATTTTGTTCTCGAGCGCAAGAAGAATAAAGAAGGCGAAGCGGTCTCTCATGTGACGGAAGCACCCGTTGTGGAAGAGTCGATTTCTGAGGAAGAACAAGAATTTAAACAAAAAGTACAAGATACGATTGAGCTTTTCGGAGAAGAGTTCGTTCAAATTGAAGAATAGAAAAAATACGAATTAACGGAGGTACAACCATGCGTGGAATGGGAAATATGCAAGGCATGATGAAACAAATGCAAAAATTGCAAAAACAAATGGCACAGGCTCAAGAAGAGTTAAACCAAACAGAATACACTGGAACTTCTCAAAGTGATTTGGTAAAAGTAACGGTAAACGGAAAACGCCAAGTCTTAAACGTGGAAATCAAACCAGAAGCAGTTGATCCAGAGGATGTAGAATTATTACAAGACTTAGTGTTAATGGCGACAAATGATGCGTTAACGCAAGCAGAAAAAGCCAACGACCAAACAATGGGTCAATTCACTAAAGGATTAAATATCCCAGGATTTTAATCAATGGAGGTTGGAGCATGCATTATCCAGAACCGATTGCACGATTGATGGACAGCTTTATGAAGCTTCCGGGGATTGGTGCGAAGACGGCTGCACGACTTGCCTTCTTCTGCATGGATATGCGTGAAGAAGACGTCTTAAATTTTGCGAATTCGCTCATTAGCTGCAAGCGTGACTTACGAATGTGTTCGGTTTGTGGCAATGTGACGCAAGAGGATCCGTGCGAGATTTGTGCGGATACAACGCGCGACCGTACGAAAATTCTTGTGGTGGAAGATGCCCGAGATGTGATGAGTATGGAGCGGATGAAGGAATATAAAGGGCTCTATCATGTGCTTCACGGGGTGTTGTCTCCGATGGAAGGGACGGGGCCGGATGATATTAATATTACGTCACTGATTACGAGGTTGCAGGACCCGGAAGTTCAAGAGGTTATCATCGCCACTAATGCGACAGCGGAAGGCGAAGCGACTGCCATGTACTTGTCACGTCTCATCAAGCCAGCGGGCATCAAAGTAACGCGTCTGGCTCATGGGCTAGCGGTCGGCAGCGACATCGAATACGCAGACGAAATGACTCTCTTCCGCGCCATTGAAGGACGAAGAGAACTATAAAAATAAAATAACAGGTTGATACTGCTAAGATAAATGAGAATTGGCAACTCCCGTTTCCTCGGATATCTTCATAGTAACGACAATAGCTGTACCGGATTGAGCCAAGGTCTCAATCCTACCGAGCTTCAAAGAGGGCGCTGGGAATAAATTCCTGGCGCCCTCTAATTCACATCGGTTACTGTTCGCTATTGTTGTTACTATAGAATCCGAGGAGGGTCGTTTCCAATCGTGCAGTGTCAACCTGTTTTATTTTTCCTTCGATAGGACGGGAGAGTGCGTTTCGATGCGGTGCGGAGCTAGGATGAGCAGGGTGTTCCTTTTGTGCTTGATGAAGGGACAGGTATGGCAGAGCTTGCCTTCTGGTCTTGGAACTGCGACAACGGAGCGTGTGCTTTGGAAGGGGGGAGTGCTGGGAGAGATGGGTGCTGGAAAGTTTGCTGCGGAAGGGTGTTTTTCTTAATCATCCGATAAATTCATGGGGGTGTAGGCGAAGTGGGGCCGGAGATGGTATAATTGGGAAATAAAGTAAAAAGGCATGTTCCAGGAAGGGGAAGGCAGTGAATCAGTTGTTTAGAAGTTTTCTGTCGAAGAAGGCGGTCAGTCGTTTTCGTGAAATCGTTGAGTTTTTAGCTGAAAAGGCAGGGTTGACAGAGGAGGTTCCGGCTAAAGTGGAACGAAATCCTGTTGTGCCAACGGTTGTCGTGCTGGCACTTGCCATCATTTTCTATCGGAGTTCGTTTACTTGGGTTCCGTTTCAGACATTGTTGGAACAGTTTGGATGGTTTTCTATCGGGATTCCCGCTCTCTTTATGGGGCTCTGTGTATTCTTGGTCTTATTTTTAGATCAATTATGGATTCAAAAGGATTTAAAACGAGAATTAAAAAACTTAGTGACTTTTGCTGAGCAGGTGGTCGCTCGCTTGAAGGAAGAGGGGCGCACGGAACTGGCAGAGGATATCGAAGATGTAGAAGTCCTGATGGCGGACTATAAGGACCGATTTGGATTTTAGGAGGAAGATGGATGAGATTATGGCATGAAGACTTGATTGGAAAGCTTCCGCGTCCGCAACTCTTGGGGCAACACCGTGAATGTTGTGCCCTTAGAGGAAATGGATGGGGCAAGAAGCACGCAACGGTGGACTATGTGTTTACTTATAGCCCGTATGTGCTTTATCAGTACCATACGTTGATTATGGATGAAATGGAGCGCCGTGGGTATAATGTGACCCCTCTATGGAAAGAGGCGTCGTACCGGGGAAAAGTGTGTCCGCCGTATACCGAAGTTGTGACGTGTGAGTGGAAGAGTCCGTTATACAAAGAGCATGATGATGCGTATTACAAAGAATGTGTGGAGAATTTGGCACAAAAAGGAATCGCTCTAGGAGGAGAATAGTATGTTTAAATTTCTATTTAAAGACGTTGCGACGAGAAAAATGTTAGTGAACTTCCGTGAGTTGACAAGCTACTTAATGAAAGAGGCGGGAATGGATGATGAACTACCGGGACTAGTCGACAAAATAGCATTCATCAAAATGATTGCGGGCATGTTTTTATTCATCCTAGTGATGCGTACAGGGATTTTTGGGCTACCCGTTAAGTATTTTCTTGGTAAGTTCGCCCAAGAAAATAGTGTGGTTTTTCTAATCTTCCCATTTATTTCTTTATCCTTATTTTTGGTATTCTTTTTTCTTCTGTACCGAATCTGGTCTAAAAAAGTACTGACACGTAAACTTGGCGAACTGATACCCTTTGCGGAACGTGCGATTGCATCGCTCAAAGTAGCTGGACGCGACGACTTAGAAGAGGATATCGAAGACGCAGAATTTCTGATTGAGGATTATAAGGACCGATTTGGATTTTAGGAGGAGAAGAGGATGAAGTTTTCGTTTCATAATCGCATTACGAATCAACAGTTAGCGCAGTTTCGTTATTTGACCGACATATTGATGCAAGAAGCAGGTGTCACACAGGCAAAACCAAAGCGTGCAGAACAAAAACTGGCGACGATTGGATTTATTACGGGGTTTCTAGGCTATTTCTTTATCAAGACCGAAATCTTCAAAGCCCCAACAATGGCCCTCGTCGCTCGTGTAGCACAGGAGCCGGGATTTGTCTCCATCTCGCTTTTAGTCTTGTTTTTTGCCGTTCCACTCTTCTTCCTCTGGTGCCTACTCCTTTTTCTAAAGCAAAAATTTTATGAAAAAGAAATCAGTGGACTCATCGTGCTGGCCAAGAAGAGCATGGCGATTTTAAAAGAAACCAAGCGCATAGATATGGACGATGACATCGAAGACGCGGAGTTTATTATCGCAAACTATGAAAAGAGCAGCTTATGAAGGTATGAAATTCATTGATAGGATGGATTTGTAAAGGGAGTTTGTTTACATACTTGGGCGAAGAGTATTTGAATGTAATTGAAAAATACCTTCAACAAACCATCAGATTGAAGGCAATGAAAATGCAAGCCCCAGAGTTAGGGTTAGGAATCATAGAGGTCTAAACATAGAGAGATAAATAAAAACGGCTTTCTTGTAAGTGCATGTAGCACCACAAGAAAGCCGTTTTTTGCGACGAAACTATAAAAGGTAATTTTGATGAACGGAAGTATGCAAAGATAAACAAAAGACTTTAGTTTTCTGTTTATCTGCTTAGCCTAAGATGAATCAAATAGCGTAACTACTCAATCAAAAGGATGTTACAGCTGCTCAAACATTATTGTTAGGAGGACTATAATCAGGATTATAAATCTAATTTACTCCTTCTGATTCCATTCAAATAAGGTGTCCAACCAATCAAAAACGACATTATGAACGAGTCTCAAATTGTTGACTTGGCAATGAGCATCCGCACCACTTTCTGCTTCAAAAATTTGAAGTTTAGTTTGCGAATTTTTAGACTTAAGTGCTTCGAAAATCACTCTGGTTTGGTGTTGTAATTCGGCGCCTTCACCCTCTCCCATGATAAATAGGCAAGGACACTGAATTTTTTGATAGTCCACAACCTTTGTACGGTTAAACACTTCATTAATAGCACTCTTAAAATCAGAAGTACCAAACTGCCAAGCATATTTTTTAAGATTTAAATCCGCAGACTCATTCAAAGTTCCAGCTAACTTTAAAAGGATATTCATTAACCAACTTGGAGTTTTTAGGCTGGCCCCAAATTCTTTTCTAAAGATTTCCGAAACGTCATAAATAGGAGTGCTTGCAATCCATGCATGTATTCTTGAATCTTCTTCGACAGCTTGTGCGGTAAAATATCCCCCTCCGCTAACTCCATAAATGGCTAGATGATTCAGCTGAGGATTTCTGCCTTCTAACCAGTCTATGCACTTTGAAATTGGAATAGAGGCATTTACATCAAAAGTTAAACCTCTGCCAGGGTTGGAGCCTTGACCAGGTAGATCAACCATTAAAACATTGTAACTTCGCATCCAGCCTGGATAGCCAGCAAAGTAAAATAAATCTTCGCGATAGGTATCGCCACCACCAACCATAATCAATGTTGGACAATGATTACCACTGTGAAGATAATAGCCCGGCAAATAGGAATTTTGATAATGAATCGATAATTCTTCGACTGGGGCTCCTAGTGATTGAATGGCGTTAGAAAACGCCGTCTCCATTTTATGAACAGTAGGCAAATATTCGTCAGAGAAAGGATTGATAAACTGAATTGCTGAACGAAGGGAATAGGTCTGTGCTAGATAATATTGTGCCTTTGTTTGTTCACTCAAAACCGAATGACTTACTTTTTGTTCAAGATAGTTTCCATGCGATAAAAAAACATTTTTCCATTTATCAGGTTTTGGTGATTTACCCAACTCTTGGGCAAGATAATAAAGTTCTCCATGAGAAAAACCAAAAACTTCTCCAATACCTAACAACCAATTAAAGAAAAAATCAGTATCCCCATTTTTGAAAAATATTCGGGTAGATTGTCTTTTTAAAATAACTTCATTTTCTTTCATAACGCGCCTCTTATATTTAGGATATTTCTGTTTTTTTTATCATACCATATCGATAAATCTTTAACACATTTAAATGTTCGAAGATTGATTTAAGCTTTATTTACAAAGGTTTTTAACTATCTTGTCATATTCATTTTCCCTATGTTTATGGTACAATATAAGCAATTCTCGTTACCAATAGAAGATAGAATCATTTGTTGAGGAAAGTACATAATGTATGCTTCGGAGCTACAACGTCAAAATGTTACGGCTCCACCTTAAATAAAGAACTTTGGTAACTTTTTACTATATTGAAAGTGTTAGAAAAAAATTAAAAAAAATGAACCTCACAGATATGGCGAGCGACATTGAAGACGCGGAGTTCATTATCGCAAACTACGAAAAAAATGTTGGGGTGTAGGGAGGAAAGAGCGTGAAAAAACGCCTGAGTGAAGAAGAAATAACTCAATTACGAACGAGGCTTGCCAAACGGATACAAAGAGAAAAGACCCCTGTAGCCTTACCACCTGGAAGGAAACTCGCCAGAAGAATCCTTTCCGATGGAGAAATACTCATGATTGCGGTGTTAATCGTCACGTTGTTTCCACTTGGAGTATACTTGTGGTTCACCATGGGTACCACTTTCTTAGCAGGAAGAAATAGAGTTCTGTTACCGATATGGGAAACGGCCATCGTCTTGTTTTTTGTCTTTCGTTGGATCCGAAACAGACTGTACAAAAACGAAGTAGAGCACTTATTGCAAATGGCTAGTCCGGATGTTGAGGCAGAGCTGATTTCTGAAGAAACTCATCCGCAAGAGAAACAACTGTATGCGCAGGAAATACCACCCCAATGGAATGCCGAAAAGCTGGCTTTCACAGTGGAGGCGCCGATTAAAAAACAAAATGCGTTACTCGCGTTATTCTTCCCGACAGAAGTCTCTCAAGAGGAACTGTTAACACTCCGTCAACGGATTGCGGAGGATTCATCTGGAAATCTTGAGGAGAAAGCGTCGTTACCAAAAGGCTGCTCGGAGTATTGGGTTGAAAACTCTCGCTTTTTCGGCGTAATCATTTTCTGGATTTTATCCCTTTTCGCGTTTGGAATGGTTTTCGTTTTGGTTTTGATAGAACAATTGGACCATGCTTTGAATCTCTTATGGGAGAATAATTGGATATGGTTGGTCGTTCTGTTTATTTGTTGGATGGGCTGGACCATCTCTTACTTTATTCGTGGACGACACTTCAGACAACTGTTAAAAACGGCTTGCACAGATATCTCAGCCTATAAAGATGTTCCTTGGGACAAGATTCCAGAGCCTATCAAAGCGCTGTACGATTACGTGCTGTTTTTACGAATAAAATATGGGGTGTAGGGAGGAACAGATTTGAGAAAAAGGGTTAGTGAAAAAGAAATTACGCAATTACGGGACCTGCTAGAGAAAGTCTCTATGGAGAATAGTAGTCCTCAATCGTTGCCTACTGCAAATGGAAAGTTAAGAAGACTTTGCTATATTGGAGAGTGGGCAATGATTGTCATACCCTGTTGCACATACTTTCCACTAGTAGCATTAGCTTTTCTAGTGAGTGTGGTGTCAGGAAATATTAAAGGGGCACTGTTTCTTGCTGCTATCAACCTGATGGCATGGCCACTCGTGCTAATATTCTGGGTACTCCCTATCATTTTATTCTTTGTTTTTCGTTCTATTAGAAAAAAGACATATTCTGATGAAGTGATTCAGCTAAATCAACTGATTAATAAAGAACTACGTGTACGAAAATATATTGAAGATAAAGATTTAACGGAAGAAGCTCGAGAGTTAAAAGAATTATATAAACGCATCTGGCATTAGGGGGATTTATGAAAAAGAAAAAAAGGATTAAGGAAAATGATATTTCTCTTTTAAGAGAATTGTTACAGCAAGTGATGAGTCAGAAAAAATCATCACAAATCTTGCCAAAGAGCTATAAATGGTGGAGAGTTGTGTTACTTAGTATTGACCGACTCTTGATAGCCATTTTTAGTATTATGATTTATACATTTATACGTTTAAGTTGGATGTTTATAGGTACTGATTTAGAGCAATTATATTTAATGGGACTGGTACTAGCGCTTCCAGGCGTATCGGTAGCAATCTTAGTTTTGCTAGCATTCTATTTTTTATTTCGCGAAAAAAGGCGAGTTCTTTATAACAGGGAAGTGGGACAATTATTAGAACTCACTAACGAAGAAATAGGTTTAGACACGACGGAGTATCCTACAGAATTGTCTGAGGAAAAGAAAGAGCTCGGAGAATTTTCTGATGAATTGCATGTTCGAAAACATCTTGAGGATGAGGAAATATCAGCAGAAGTAAGAAGTTTGAGGAATCTTGTTGAAAACTTCAGAGTAGAATATGACATAGAAGAATTTATGTGATAAAAAGGAACAAATTACGGGATTAGGGGGAACTATGAACAAGAAAAAAGGATGGAAGATAGTCAGTTGGCGCGACTAAGAGAATTGCTAATTGAAGCAATTCGAGAACGTTCAGGGGAAGTGGTTGTACTTCCTAGTAATTCGGTGATGCCAATTGCTGTAAAAAATATTCTTGATAATATTAACTGCATTCATCTTTCTGTTTTCTTTACTAAAAGGGTTTGATTTTGGGCTTCAGACGTTGGTTGCAAACCCTTTTGAATTCTTAAAGGAGCAAATGGAGTTTAATCCGTTCTTTAGAATATATGTATTTATTTTATCGTAGGAGTTGGACTTTCTCTATGGGAACGTAAGGCATTGAAAGAAGAGCAAGCACAAATTATCCGTAGAGCAAAAGAAGAAGTCTTAGAATGGCAAAACTTCACCGAAGAAGAACTTCCAAATAGTGTAAAAGAATTAAAGCAGTATTTATCTGAAAATGATGATGCGTTCAACATCGAAGAGTCGCGTGAACCGGTTATAAAGTCATTATTACGATTATTTCCTAAAAACGTTTCACAAGAAGATATTAATGAACTACGCCAACAGCTTATAACCATTTTATCTGAACAACAGCAAGACACTTCTAAGTTACCAAAAGGTATGCCGTACCTTTTTGTTAGTCTCATACGACTTTTATTGCTGTGCGGGTGCTTGGTGGTCACTTTACCAATCATCTGGTTATTCATTACGTCATACTATGATGCCATCATCATGCTCGCTTCCTTAGGGATTCCTATAGGTATGCTATTAGGTATGCTATGGATCTTGTATTTTGGGCTTTCTTCTAGCGTTCATGAAAAGCGAAAAAGAGCGTTTGATAAACTATTTGAGATTGCTCGTGCAGAAGTTGCAACGATGTTGCTATAGAGGATGTTCCAGAACAAATCAAGCAGCTTCAAAAATTTATAGAAGTGTTAGAGTCGAAATATCACTTACCAGGAGAAAACTCAGGATGGAAGAAAACAGAAAGTTAATCAAGTTCAACTACAATCTATCTGAAGACCAGCTTAGTAGATTAAAGACGCTTCTAGGTAGAGTAGTAACCAAAGAGAATTTAGATATAACCGTTCCTTATACGGATGAAAAGAGACGAAAAATAGCTTCAATGTTACTGGCGTTCTTTGCAATTATTTTATCACTGACGGGGTTTGGAACCGTCCTGTTATCCGTGGTTGCGATAATTATCCCGCCTGTACTGTATTTTGTCCTTCTGGTTATTGCTACTTTATATTTATGGCTCATCTGGGGGATTCCCATTTTAGGAATTCTTTTTTGCAACGGATTTATTCGTTTCTCTAGGCAAGAAGAAACAAACGAATTTGTCACTGTTGCTTATACAATTCTTTCTCAATATGAGGGTGTGCATCGAAGTTCTCTTTCGCAGGAAGTTTTACAATTAAAATATTTTATGAGTGGTTTGAAGCAAGATGCTGAATCTAGTCAAAAGAAAGAGAGAAGAGAAGATTTCAGAATCAGTCGATTAAAACAACTATTGCGAGAAATAAATCCAACAAGAAAGGATTTACCAGAATCCGAATGGGGGACTTCTAAACTGGCGCTCAAATGGATTGTGCTGGCGAGTAGTGTTTTATCCATAGTGCTTGGATTGCGTTTTTTATATAGATCTTCTGAAGGCTTATCAACCATCAGCGGCTTCGCTTGGTTCATCCTACCGTTTCTAGGGGCGCAAGTGGTGATTATCATTATTTATAAATTACTCCTTCAGTTCCAGAAGAAGAAAGCACAACAAGAGCTTGAGGAATTGTTACAGGTTGCAAAAGAGGAAGCACAAAGAATCAAGAAACAACCTATAGAACTCCCAGAAGAGTTAATTCAAGAGTTGGATGATTGTGTGTATGAATTGAGCCAAGCATACGGAATGACGGTTTAAAAAGAATCTTTGGGGATAGAAGATACGACCTTTGAACGTCAGGAGGAATGACAACGAAATCGAAACGGAAAGTGAAGGAAGTGCGCACTCTTGCCGGTTGCCGAGGAAGCGTTCGGTGCCTTTAGAGGAAACGAGAACGACTACGTCAAACACGCTCAGTTCCTCGTTAAAAAATACAAAACTTACGCGTTATAAAATAAAAGGATTTGAAAACAGAAGGAGTAAGAATGAAGAAGAAAGTCACACAAGAAACAGCCAATCAACTCCGAGAATTATTAGAGAAGGTGATTTTAGAAAGAGAAGATGCGGCACCTTTGCCGAAAAATCATCAACTATTGCGCGTGCTATTGCCAGTGCTCGCTCTTTGTTTTGCAGGTGTCTATTTACAAAATGCGCACGCTTTTTCGATTATAGGAGGTGCATTTGCAACTATTTTTGAGGTTGGCGCTTGGGAAACGTTCGAATTCGTGGTAACCGTCACGAGCCACTATTTCTGGACGTGGAGTGTTCCTCTTATCTTTCTAGGAGTTGTCTTTTTCTGGAGACGTCATTCTTTCAAGAAGGAATTCAATGCTTTAGTGGAACGAGCAAAGGAAGAGATTGCTCTCGGGAAAAAGAAACCACTCGAGACAAATCGCACCCTTGTAAAAGGACTAGAAGGCTTTTTAAAAACATTGCAAACGGAATATCAATTTGAACAAAAAATAAGGTAACAATGTAAAGAGGTTAGGAACATGATTTATAAAACACTATTATTCGACCTGGATTCAACGCTCTGGGACTTCCATTCGGCGGAGAACTACGCGCTGACAAAGCTCTTGGAACAGCAAGGCGTGGAGGATGTCGAGGCGTATATCGACGTCTACGTGCCGATGAATCGTGCCATGTGGCGTTCGTTGGAAAAGGACGAAATCACGCGTGAGGAACTCGTTGAAACGCGCTTTGCCAAGTTGTTCGACCACTTCGGTTTTGAAAAAGACGGGAAGGAACTCGCCTCAGATTATGAGACCATCCTTGGAACGCAAGGGCAAACGTACGAAGGAGCGGAGGAGTTGCTTCAAGCATTACGGGACGCTGGATACGACTTGTATGCTGCCACAAACGGCATCACGACGATTCAAAAGGGGCGCCTGTCAAACTCACAGATTGCAAAATATTTCAAGAAAGTCTTCATCTCCGAAGAAGTCGGGGCACAAAAGCCAAGTGAAGCCTTCTTT
>ERZ772942.635-NODE-635-length-15154-cov-3.344327_pt1 | contig 15154 bp, 19 predicted proteins | sample MGYA00511135_ERZ772942 | MGnify/ENA primary metagenome ERZ772942 (study PRJEB29015, sample SAMEA2738099) | human oral metagenome | biome: human oral; feature: human-associated habitat; material: saliva | place: China | collected 2265 ... | reverse complement strand
TTTTCAAAATCGCAAATAATAATAGTAAAAATAAAACTATTAAAAGTGCGAAATAAACCCAAGCAAGTTGTCCCATTACTTGGAAGATAAAGTGCATATCCTTCGTAGAAACATTGGCACTATCTTGAGTAAGACGCGTTTGTTCACGAATTTGATCAACTATCTTATTTCTTAAATACTCGTTTCCTACATATCCTCGAAATAGATTAATCATTCCACCTACAAATGCAATATACACAATATAAACTATACTAGAGATAAGTAATAATATCTTCTCTAATTTATCAAAATACATTAATTCTCACCTTTATTTTTGCAGTTAGCACAAGTTCCATAAAATGATAATGAGTTATCTTGCACTTCAAAAGAGTACTCTTTTTTCATATATTCAATAAGTTTATTGAATATTGGGTTAGATACTTTTTCGATGCTATTGCAGTTAGTACATATTAAATGATGATGAAGTTCGTCATCTACAGATTGTCTCAAATGATATTTAGAAACACCATTGCTAAAAGATATTTTTTCTAATATTTTTAATTCATAAAAAATATCTAGAGTTCTATAAACGGTAGCTATACCAATATCTGGTGTTTTTTCTTTCAGAATAAAATACAGTTCCTCTGCACTAAGATGTTTATCTTCATTTTCAACTAAAATCTCTACAATCTTTTCCCTTTGTGGAGTTAATTTGTATGAAGATTTTTGAATAATTTTAATTATTTCATCATAAATACTCATATACTATTTCGCGCCTTTCCTATTTTTTAAGTAAGCTAATGCAAGCATCGTCTTACTATCAGTTATAACATTATCATCTAAAAGCTTGAATGCTTCTTCAATTTTATATTTTCTTAAATTAATAAATTCATCGTCATCTGGATCAATTTCTCCAGCATATTCTAAATTATCAACATAGTAGATTGTGATTAACTCAGAGCTATAACCTAATGCTACGTGAACATCGCATAGTTTTTCCAGTTTTTCTTCTTCTACTACATATCCTGTTTCTTCACGTAATTCTCTAATAGCAGATAATTTCTTATTATCTTCACCTGGTTCTAGTTTACCTGCAGGAATTTCTAAAGTTACTGCTTCTATAGCTTTTCTATATTGTTCAACAAGAACTACTTCATCATTTTTTGTTAAAGCTAATATTGCTACAGCACCCCTATGATTTATCAGCTCACGTTTTGAAGTTTCTCCATTAGGTAAAGTTACTGTATGTACTTCTACATCTAAAACTTTCCCCTTAAATATTTTTTCAACTTCAATAGTTTTTTCTTCTAAATTCATTTTCACAATCTCCTCTACATTTTTACAAACTATATTCTTCTAGATCATGTGCTATCTTCACATTACATTTATCGCGTAATGATTCTACAGCCTCTTTTTCAATATTTCTGTCATATCTAGCACTAATATGTGTTAGATATAGATTCTCAACCTTACTTTGTGATATTATTTTCTCAATATCTAAAATACTTAAATGATAGTTTTTTCTCGCATGGTGTGCATCTTCTTTAAGTAAATAAGTGCACTCTGAAATTATAACGTTACTGTTTTTAACAAATTCCCTTAAGCCATCAAAGTACCTAGTATCCGGTATAATAGAAATTTCTTTTTCAGGTTTGTCTTCGGATAAAAATTCACTTGAATTATATACTATTCCGTTATATTCGAAAGTATCTGCTTCTTTAATTTCTTTATAAAACGGACCTGGCATAATACCTAGCTCTTTCAATTTATTTGCATTCAAACTTCCTTTTTGTTTTTTGAATACAATTTTATATCCAAAACATTCAACATTATGTGTTAACGGATGACTAAAAACAGCTACATTTTTATTATCTATTATACACTGTTCACTAGAAATTTCAATATATTCTACCCTATAAGAAAGTGAACAATGTGTGAACAACAAATTGTTTTCTATGAAATCTTTAATACCAACTGGTCCATATATAATAATATCAGAAGCCTTTGTGTCTAAAAGAAAACTTCTTGATGATAAGAATCCAATTAATCCAAGAACATGATCAGCATGAAGATGGCTAATAAATATTTTAGTTATTTTTGTTGGTTTAATATTTGTTCTTAAAATTTGATGCTGTGTCGCTTCACCACAATCAAACATCCAGCATTCTTTTAATTCTTGCATAAAATTAAAAACAAAACTCTGTGTATTTCTAAACTTCGCAGGAAGCCCTGCTCCTGTACCTAAAAATTGTACTTCCATCATATTCCTCAATTCAATTTTCTAAAATAATAGTGGCCTAAAAAGAAATACCATTTAAGCCACCGTATGTAATTTATAGTTTAACTACAAAAATCTGTGCATCTTGTAGGCATGTAATCACATGCTCTACTCCTGCTGGAATTTCTAATAGTTCAAATTCATTTACAGGTTCTACTTCTTCTTCAAAAGAAACTGTAATTTTTCCGCTGATGTTTAGTAATAAGATATTTTTATCATTACTATATGAGTCTGTTTGGTTCCCTGTTTTCAGATTCATGTGAACTACTTGATATCTATCATTTTCTAAAACAATTCCACCTAATAATGCATTTTTATCTAATTTTATTTTTTTCATAGTTTTATCTTCCTTTACGTTTGTATAACCCGTCTTCTTCAATCATAATTAATTTATTCTTGAACAGTCTTCCTACCGCACGTTTAAAGCTTCCTTTACTCATTCCAAATACTGCTTTAATCTCTTCTGGATCTGATTTATCAGTAAATTCGCAATAACCGTTATTTTCGATATAGTCTATTATAGCTTGACCATCGCTATCCATCCTTTCGTGAGCGCGTGGTAAGAATGAACCGTTGATTTCTCCGTTATCTTTAACTCCTATAACACGTAGAGTCACTTTCTCACCAAGACGTGGTTCTTTTTCACGTTCGCTTTCATGAACAAAAACTTTGTAACCATCTTTTGTTAGTAAAAATGTTCCTACACGCATTAAACGATAAGGATAAGCTTCAATGTCCTTGTTTTTCATACTCTTAGTAGCTTTTGAATATAATGACGCTACAATAGTTTCTGTCGCTAAACGAGCGAATAATTGCCCACTGAAGTCACGACGAAGTGTGATAAATAGCTCATCCCCTTCTTTTGGCCAAACACTTCTTAGCTTAGGTAAGTCTTCCCCTAAAAGTGGGATTTCACGAGAGAACCCAATATCAAGCCCTACTCTATCTTCCTCCACTTTTACAACTTTACTAAATGCATAATCACCATAAGTTACTTCTGGTATATTTGGTGTAGCGAATAATTTCCCACTACGTGAAGGATATACGAACATTGAATACTCTTCTCCAATTTCGTAATCATCTAAACTTTCAACGTCAGATTCGTTACAGCTTATTTCTTCTTCATTAGGACCTTTAAATACTAACGATGAACTCTTCTTCTCTACTAATTCTAGGAAATGAATCTCTCCTGTAATAAATTTAATATCTTCTTTTTCCATTAAGTACCTCTTTCTTTTATTTTTGTTAAACACTTTACAGTATTATTGTTGAGTATCTTCTCATAAAAAAAGGCTGATACCTAATATCAACCTTTAAATTAATCGGTAAAAGTAGTATCAGGGCGTACTTACTTAACCATATTTTTTATTTGTTTTAATTGATTTACTCTTATTTCCTTTGGAAGAAATCTTCTTATTTCATCTTCATTATACCCAACTTGTAATCTCTTATCATCAACAATGATAGGTCGTCTAAGCATTCCTGGATTATCTTGAATAACTTTATATAACTGCTGAATAGACATACTTTCGATATCCAAGTTTAATTTTTGGAACGTTTTTGATCTAAAAGAAATTATATCTTCTGTTCCGTGCTCTGTGATAGATAAAATATCTTTAATCTCATCTGTTGTTAGAGCTTCTGAAAAAATATTTCTTTCCACAAAGTCTATATCATTTTCTATAAGCCAAGCTTTTGCTTTTCTACAAGAAGTACAACTAGGCGATGTAAACAATGTAACTACCACCAGCACTCACACTCCTTTATAAAAATAACATTAATATTTTTATAATTCTATATACTTCTATAATTATACTACATATATTATAGTTTTACAATATACTATTGAAAAAATATTTTAATTTGTCAACTAAAAACACTTATTTTACATTGTTTTACTGTTGACTATCCTTGTAGACATAAGCTTTATGTTCTACCCTTACATTTTTATATTTGATTAGTTAAAATAAATTATATAATAATACACTCTAATACTACTTTACATAGTCTTACTATCTTATTATAAACTTTGTAATTAAAATTTAAATTAAATATTGACTATAAATCATCAAGTTCTTATAAACATAGCTAAATTGACAATAACTTTTATGTATGATATTATATAAATATGCCAGCATGGCGGAATTGGCAGACGCACTGGACTCAAAATCCAGCGATGGCAACATCGTGCCGGTTCGACCCCGGCTGCTGGTATAATGATTAAGACAAGGTTTTCAAACCTTGTCTTTTTTATATATAAATACCTAATTATTAATAACTACCACCCTCTAAGAATTTAAAAAATCAATAGCTTTTTGATATTTTTCTTTTCTCTTTATATCTTTTTCAGTAACTTTTGTTAATCTTGTTAAGTCTGAATTATGACGTAAGTCTGCTAATTTTACAGCTCTTGCAAGTTTATTATTCTTTACTGAATTTAAATAACTTTGATAGTCTTCTCCCCTCTTTTTAGTTATAATATTAACTGCTTCTATAACTTCTTTAGAAAAGCCATACTCACTCAAATCTTCTAATGTTAGTTCTGTATCTTCAATAATATCATGAAGATATGCTACTGCTTTTTCTTCATCTGTTTTTACAAAACTAGCCACCTTTTCAGGATGTTTTATGTAATCTTCTCCAGCTTTATCTACTTGTCCTAAGTGGGCTTTTTTAGCTATTTTATAGGCTTTTTCACTTTGAGATTGTTTCATATTTTTATTATATACTTACCTATTTTGTTAGTCAAACTTTACTAATATGAATCATCAAACAATTTTTGTTATACTAAGCTTCTATTCACTATATACTCTTCAATTATTTCATTCAACTATTTTGCTTTACAAGATACCTTTACTATGATACTATTATGTATAACAAGATAGTATGAATTAATAACTTTTATTTTAATAAATTTCTTTTATGTCATCATTTTGCAGAATATAAAATTAAGTGAAAATTATATGACTTTTATTATTTTACTATATTCTGCGGTTGGACTTTTAAGTCCAAAGATTATAAAAATTTTTGGAGAAACTAAACTAAAGAGGAATTTGTTTATATTTTTAAGTGCAAGTTCTATTTTATTTATATCGTTGATTTCAATTAAAAACATTTTTGTAATAATACCAATGTGTTGTTTGCCAATGTTAATAGGGGTTATTGAAGCGTATTTTTTAAAAGTGGAAAATCAATATGTTGATAAATTAAACGAGAAAAATCGTGCTACGATTTTGTCTACATTCAGTATGGGTGCAAATTTTGTAGATGTAGGGTTTTTGTTAGTATCTTCAAAATTATCTGAAACAAGTTTGGATTATAGCTTTATTTTTATAAGTATATTACTTTTAATATTTAGTCTATTTTTTATTACGACTAAATTTATAAAAGAAAATTAATAGAGAAATGTTAAAGGAGCTTTTTATAAAGCTCCTTTGTCCTTTTTGTAGTTTATTCCTTGGTATGAATTTCTTTGTTTTAGAATTTTACTAATTTCTCCAATAGTTTTAATTTTATTTTTTGACCAAAGGGGAGCAACGAGTTTTTCTTTATCGCCATCTCCTGTGAGCCTATGAATAATTATGTCCTTGTCTAAATTTTCTATTGCCATAATTAGAGCATCTATATATTCATCCCAAGTTATAACTTTGAAGCTACTTTTTAAATATTCTTCATATAGTTCACAATCGTTCTGAATATAAAGACTGTGGATTTTAATACCCCAAGGTTTTTTGTTATTCACATAATCAATGGTATTTTTATAATCTTTTTCTGTTTCATTTGGAAGACCGAAAATTATATGAAAGATAGTTTTTATATTTAATTCTTTAAGCTTTTTCACACAATTTTCAAATGTTTTTGTACTGTATCCAATATTCATATTATTTCTTGTTTTTTCATTTGAGCTTTGTAATCCAAGCTCAATCCAGACTTCAATTTTTTCATTCAGTTCTGCAAGTAATTTATAAATATCTTCATTGAAACAGTCGGCTCTTGTAGCTATGGATAGCACTTTGACATTTGGAAAATTTATTGCCTCATAGTACATTTTCCTTAGTTCTTCTACAGGTAAAAATGTATTTGTATAGCTTTGAAAGTAGGCAATATAACCATTGCTTTTATCTTTTTCTTTTAAAAAGCTGATTTGAGCTTTTAATTGTTCTGTTATTGATTTTCTTTTTGTGGTAAATTCTCCACTTCCAGTTTCTGAGCAAAATTTGCAGCCTTTTTTTCCATTTTTTCTATTTGGACAAGAAAACCCTCCATCGATGGAGAGTTTTAAAAGTCTTGAGCCAAATTTTTTCTTTAGATAAGAACTTAAATCATTATATCTTTTCATATTATCTCTTTCTTAATTGTTCTTTTTGTTCTAAAACATGGCGTTTTAATTCGTCTAGATATTCTATTTCATCATTTGAGAAATCAACATTTTTCAAAAATCTTCCGGCACCTTTTATTACCATTAATTCAGGATTTTCCGGATTTATAACCTTTAGATGAGTTCTATCCGTTATTAATTCAACAAGTCCGGGAATTAGAGATGTACCTCCGGTTAATATTAATCCCTTTTCAGAAATGTCTGCAATTAATTCAGGAGGGGTTTTTTCTAAAGTTTCTGTTATTGCATTTAAAATCTTATTTAAAGTCATTCCAATTGCGTGAGAAATATCTGAATCATTTACAAAAATATGCATTGGAAGACCATTCATTACATTTCTTCCTTTAATTTCATACATTGAGCCGTCATTTGTAGGATATGCTCTTGCAGCTGATAACTTGATAAGTTCTGCCGTGTTTTCTCCAATAAGCATATTATATCTTGTACGAATGAAATCCGCAATGGCTTGATCAATTGTATTTCCACCGACACTTAAACTTTTTGCAATAATTATTTCTCCATTTGAAATTACGGAAATATCTGTTTTTCCGGCGCCAATATCAACAACCATAGTGCCTGATGGATCATTTATATTTATACCACATCCAATGGCAGCCGTTATTGTTTCTTCTAAAAGCACAACATTATTTGCACCCGCAAGTTTTACAGCTTGAGTTATTGCTCTTTTTTGTACTTGTGTCAATTCACTTGCAATACAAACTAAAACATTCGGTCTGAAAAAATTTTTTCCGACAGATTTTTTTATTGCTCTTTTTATAATAGCTTCTGTTGCATTAAAATCTACAATATTTCCTGCAATTACAGGCCTTTTTGCAACTACATTTCCCGGAATACGACCCAATAATTTTTTTGCTGTTTCTCCATAAGATAATATTTTATTTTTATATGTATCCATAGTAACGACTGACGGTTCATTTACAATGATACCTTTATTTTCTACAAAAGTTACTACCTTTGATGTTCCAAAATCAATGGCAAGAGTTTTTCTAAAATACTTCATAAAAATCCTTTAAAAATCTCCTATCTATTTTACTCTAAAAATTATTCAAAATGTAAAATCTTGAATAATTTTATTTATAAATTTAGTTTAAACATAATTTTTTGTTTATTTATTTTAAACGAAATTATATTACTATAATTTTACACTAAAATTTACATATAGTAAAGAGTAATTTCCATATAAAAAAATTTGATAAAATTTATGTAGTGTAGTAAAATAAGAATGATATAATTAATAATAAATTATGGAGGACTTTTATGTTTAGAATGAAAAATAAACTTAATAATTTATATAATGCAAATAGAGAAGTTAAGTTTGCTCTTGTTGGAGCCGGAAAAATGGGAAAAGGACTTGTTAATCAACTTTCCAGAATTAAAGGTCTTACAAGTTCTGTTGTAATAGATGAAAAGCCTGAAAAAGCTATGGAAGCTCTTATTTCATCCGGTGTTAGAAAGTCGGATATTACTACAAGCGATAATATAAAAATAATTGAAAATTCTATAAAGAATGGAATGTATGTAGTTTCTGATGACTATTCTATTGCTTGTAAGCTACAAGATATTAAAGGAGTTGTTGATGCAACGGGAAATCCTCCTTTTGGAGCAATTTTAGCAATGGAAGCAATTGAAAATAGAAAGCATACAATTATGTTAAATGTTGAATGTGATGCAGTTATTGGACCGTATTTATTCAATTTAGCAAAAAAGAAAAATGTTATTTATACAGGATCTGCTGGGGATGAACCCGGAGCTATTATGGAACTTGCTGATTTTGCTTTAGGTGCAGGGTTTAAACTTCTTGCTGTTGGAAAAGGGAAAAATAATCCGCTTAATCATTATATAACAGAGGATGAAGTCAGAGAGGAAGCAATTTCAAAAGGACTCTATCCAAAAATGCTTGCCGGTTTTATTGACGGAACAAACACCATGATTGAACTTACAAGTGCTGCAAATGCATTAGGTTTTGTCCCTGATGTTATTGGTTGTCATGGTCCAAATACTACACCTGCTGAACTAGCGAAAATTTTTTCTCTAAAGGAACAAGGTGGAATTTTAAATAATTATAAGACTGTAGATTTTGCTTTTGGAGTTGCTCCCGGAGTTTATGCTATCGTAACAAGTGATAGTGATGAAGTTCACGATTTAATGAAATATTTAAAAATGGGTGACGGACCGAACTATGCAATTTATAGACCTTATCACTTAACAAGTTTGGAAACTCCAATTACAATATATAATGCAATTGTTGAAAAAGAGTCAACTATTGTTCCTGCTTGTGGACAAGTTTCAGACACTGTTACAGTTGCAAAGAAAGATTTAAAAGCAGGAGAAATTTTAGAAGGGATTGGCGGCAAATCTGTTTTTGGAACTATAACAAGCCATGCAGATCAAAAAAATAGAAATCTTTTACCAATTGCTATGATTACTAAAAAAACTAAATTAAAAGTTGATGTAAAAAAAGACGAACTGATAACTCTTGATATGGTGGAATTGGATGAGGATCATATTATAACTAAACTTAGAAGAAAACAAGATAAATTAGGTCTTTAGGAGAAAATATGGAAATAATTTTAAAATATAAAAATAGAATTGCAATAGGAATTTCGGTTATTGCAGTTATTATATTGATTATATTTTTAAGTTTTAAATTTTCAGGCAATTCTGATAAAGAGGTAGCTTATGATTTTTCAAAACTTTATAGTAAAATCGAATTTATAAAAGATGAAATGTACATCTTTGAAAAAAATAAATTTTTACGATTTAATAAAAATGGAAAACTTAAATTAGAAAAAGAGATTGAAAACAATGGAAAAATTAGAGTTTCAAATGATGTCATCTATTCACTTATGCCTAATGAAATAATTATGTATAGCAAGAATTTTGATGAAATTAAAAGAATTTCATTGGAAAAAGAAATTCAAGATTTTATTATTGAAAATAGTAAATTAATTTTAATCAATAATGCGAGTTTTAAAATTTTTGATGAGAATCTGACGGAAATATATTCAAATGAAGATGTTCAAAATCCCGGATATGTAAAATTTTCAAAAAGTAAAAATAATTTTGCCTATACAGATTATGTAAAATATGAAAATTCAATTAAATCTAGATTTCATATTTTGAATTTAAAAGATAAATCAACTGTTTGCGATTTTACGTTTTTTAATGAATTTATAATAGAATTTGGCTTTGTAAATGATTCAGATGACAAACTTTTTGTTGCTACAAATGAAAAATTATATTTGTTTGAAAAAAATATTATAAAGAGTCAATACTATATAAAAAATTTAAAAAATGTTGTTTATGATTCAGGGAAAATTTACTTGTTTTCTGAAGACTTAAAAATCTTTAATGCTAAGGATTTAAAACTTGAAAAAACTGTTGATATTGGCGATGACTATATGAAATCTTACATTTTAAGTAAAGATATTCTGTTAGTCAAAAAAAATGGGTATGTATTGATTGATAAATCCACTTTTAAAACTAGAGAGTTTTCAGCTGAAATACTAGATTCTATTCAAAGTGAAGATTCAGTCTATTTAATTCAAAAAGATAGATACAAAAAAATAAAATAGGAGGGATTTTTTTGGACGAAAAATATTTATTATTGACTTTTAATTCAGTTAATCATACAATGCAATTAGAGAAAGAACTTAAGAATTTAGATAAGAAATTTAAAACAATTCCAACACCAAGGGAAGTAAGCCGTTCTTGCGGCCTTGCAATTTTACTTAATCCAAGTGAACTTGAAACAGTAAAATCATTAAAAGAAGCGGGTAAAAATGTTGATTACCTTTGGCTTTTTGAAAAGACACAAGATAGAGGAAATGTTGTAACGGAGATAAATATTAATGAATAAATTTTTTGAAAAATTGATTTATTCGGAATCAATTAGAAGTATAATTATAAAAATAATTTTATCCATAATAGTTTTCTTTTTGGCTAAAATTATAATTTATATTTTTACAAAAGCTTTAAAAAATTTGGTTAAAACTTATAAGCAAAATGATTTTAGAAACTCACAAAAGGTAAATTCTATAATTTCCATTTCATCAAGTGTTTTGAAATATATTATTTATTTTATAGTAATAGTTATAATACTTAGCATTTTTGATGTAAATACTTTATCTTTAATAGCAACTGCCGGAGTTGGTGGTATTATCATTGCATTTGGAGTTCAAAGTATTATTAAAGATTTATTCAGTGGAGTTTTTATTCTACTAGATGATCAGTATAATATTGGAGATGATGTTAATATTAATGGAATTTCTGGTAATATTATGGCTATAAATATGAGAAATACACAGATTCAAGGTTATGACGGAAGTATAAATACAATATCAAATGGAAGTATAACAACTGTTACGAACTTTAGTAAAAATAATCAAAGATCTGTTGTTACTTTTTGTTTTCCAACTGATGTAGATGTTGAAAAAGTTAAGAAAATCATAAATGATTTTTCACCAGAATTTTCAAAAAAATATAAAAGTGTAATTAAAGATCCAGTATTTTTTGGAGTTACTGAAACTGAAAAATATTATGTAAAGATTGCTATTGCAATTTGGAGTAAACACTCTACGCAATGGCAAAACGAAAAAAATTTAAGAGAAGAATTGTATAAAAAATTTAAAGAAAAAAATATTGAATTTTTGAAACTTGAAAAGGGTGATAAAATTGTATAAATACAAAGTATCGGACATTGTAGTGCTAAAAAAAGAACATCCTTGTGGCACAAATAGATGGGAGATTTTAAAAACGGGAATTGAAATAAAATTGAAATGTCTAGGTTGTGAAAGGGAAGTTTGGATTAAAAGAATTGATTTTGAAAAAAGACTAAGAAAAGTTGAAATCGACGGAAAACTTTTCAAAGTTGCAAATCTATAAAGGAGGTAATTATGGATTTTTTAGAATTGGCAAAAAAGAGATATTCAGTAAGAGATTTTTCAAGTAAAAAGGTTGAAAAAGAAAAGATTTTAAAAATTTTAGAAGCTGGAAAAATTGCACCAACTGCAAAAAATAGCCAACTGATAAAAATATACTATTGTACTGATGATGAAAAATTAAAACTTTTAAATGAGTCATCTCCTTGTGAATATAATTCACAACTTATGTTTGTTATAACATATAATTCGGATGAATGTTGGAAATATGAAGACGGAATTCCAAATGGAGTTGTTGATTCTGCAATTGTTGCAACACATATGGTTCTTGAAGCTGAAGATTTAGGATTAGGTTCAGTTATCATCAAAGCATTTAAATCTGAAATAGTTAAGGAAAAATTTGATATTCCGGAACAAAACAAAGTAGAATTACTTTTATTCATGGGATATAAATCTGATAATGCTATGCCTTCACCAATGCATGAAACTTATAAATCAGACGAAGAATTATTTGAGGAATTAAAAATAAGATAGTCAGAAGGGAAAATATATGGATAAAATATTAAAAGATTTATTTTCTTTTCAAGATATCGAATATAAAAATTTTAATGCAAAACTCATTCCCACGGTAGATAAAGACTTAATAATCGGAGTTAGAACACCGGATTTAAGAAATTATGCAAAAAAATTATTTAAAGAAGATGAAAAACGAAGCTTTCAGTTTTTAAATAATCTTCCACATAAATACTATGAGGAAAATAATCTTCATGGATGTTTAATTGAGCAGATAAAAGATTTTGATTTAGCAATGGAATATACAGAAAAATTTATTCCTTTTATTGATAATTGGGCAACTTGCGACTTATTTTCTCCAAAAGTTTTTAAAAGATATCCAAATGAGACATATAAATATATTTTAGATTGGATTAAAGATGAAAAAACTTATGTTATAAGATATGGGGTAGGTCTTTTGCTTTCAAATTATTTGGATGAAAATTTTAAAGAAGAACATTTGAAGATTGTTTCAAAAATAAAGTCCGAAGAATATTATGTAAATATGATGATTGCTTGGTATTTTGCAACTGCTCTTGCTAAACAACAGAAGTATGCTATAAAGTTTATAGAAAATAAAAAACTTGATGATTGGACTCATAATAAATCCATTCAAAAGGCAATAGAGAGCAGAAGAATTACGGAAGAAGATAAAGCATATCTAAAAAGTCTAAAAGTTAAAATAGTGAGACAATAAAAAATATTCTGTAATTAAGATTGGGAAGTAAATTTTTAAAGGGACTTCCCAATTTTTTTATTGATAATTTATACGCAATAAAAATATGTTATAATATAGTTATTAAATTATGTTATAGATTTTAAAAATGTTTATTTGGGAGGTTTGTATTTATATATGAATAATTTTTTAAGCATTGATAGGAGAAAAATCAGAAAGCAAAAATATATTTTCTCCTCTAATTGGAGAATGGGAAATTGAATGGGTTGATGGAAAAGGAACTGAAAAAGAAAGGCATGTAATAGGAGAATGGTTGTTTTCAGAGATATTGAATGGTCAAGGAATTCAAGATGTTTTCATTTGTCCTTCAAGAGTAGAAAGAGCTGTAAATCCACAACCGGATGCTGAATATGGTACAACTATAAGAATATATAACCCTAAAAAGAAAAAATGGGATATTTGCTATTCTTGTTTAGGAAAAATGGTTTGTTTGGAAGCAGAAAAAATAGATGATAAAATTGTACTAGTGAATAAAGAGAAAACAGAGTGTCTTAATCAATGGATATTTTCAAATATTACTCTCGATACATTTCATTGGGAAAGCAAGACGTCTTTTGATAATGGCAAGAGTTGGGTTACAAATGGTGAAGTATTTGCAAAGAGAAAATATTGAATATATAGATTGAATTTAATATGAAAGGTAGTGTAAAAAATTTTTTTATCTTAACACACTACCGTTTTTGTTGGACTTGACGAAAATATCTTAATAGTATAAAATTAACTGTAATTATATTTTTGTTATTGAATTTAATTAACTCTATTTTTAAATAAAAAATATCCTTTAAAATTTGTACCTACATTATAGGGTAGTACAATCTAAAAACTGTTAAACTATATCTAGAAAGGGGAAATCAAATGAGTATAATAAAATCTTTTAATAGTACGATAGATTATATAGAAACTGTTTTAGAAGATGAAATTGATGAAAAGAAAATAACTCATTTATCCGGATATTCATATGCGATGTTTAGTCGATTGTTTTCTATTTTAACTGAAACAACACTCTCAGAATATTTGAGAGGAAGAAAATTAACAGAGGCCGCGATTGCTTTAAGAGATACGGACGAAAAAGTAATTGACATTGCATTTAGATTTGGATATGAGTCATCAGACTCTTTTGGAACAGCTTTTAAGAATTTTCATGGATTTACTCCTTCTGAAGTAAGAAATGGGAAACCATTCAAATTGATTTCTAGAATTCAATTAGCATTAACAGTTAAAGGAGGAAGAAGTATGAATGTTACAATTCAAAAGAAAGGTTCATTTACAGTTGCAGGTTTCAATGAAGAAAATATTAATTCATCATTATGTCCAGAAGTTTGGAATAAATTATATGAAAAATATAGCCATGAAGAACTTGCAAGTCTAGGAGATGGAGAAAGTGTAGGCATTTGTCATGACGTAGAAAATCCAAATGTAATAAATTACATGGCAGGATATATTGTTACGGATGTAGATAAAGCAAAAAGTATGGGACTTGATATCCTAGAAGTAGAAGAGGCTGAATATGCTATTGTTGAACTAAAAGGAGTAGTTCCTGAATGTATTCACAATGGTTGGAAGTATGTAATGGAAGTGTTTTTTCCGGAACATGGATATGTTCATTCGGGAACTCCTGACTTTGAATATTACTATGAAGGGGATATGGATAGTAAAGATTATAAAATGGAATTATGGATTCCAATTGTAAAAGCGTAATATATTAAAAATAAATTAGAGCCATTGGCTCTTTTTTGTTGGACTTGACGAAAATATTTTAATAGTATAAAATTAACTGTAATTATATTTTTATTATTGAATTTAATTAACTCTATTTTTAAATAAAAAAGATTATATTTTATTGTTGTCGTTGGGGGAGAGATGGAAAATTTAAGCACAGTAGTCGAAAGATTAAAAAAACTGCAACAAAATTTATCAGAAATTGGTGATTCACTTTGACATTTCAAAGTTAGAGGAAGATTACAGAGATTTTGAGACTCAAACTTTCGAAGAAGATTTTTGGAATGATTCTAAAAAGGCAAAGTTAATTTTAGATAATATGAAAAATTTAAAATGTAAAATTGAAACTTTTACTTGTCTAAGTCAAAAAATTGTAGATTCGTTAGAATTTTTGAAAATTTTATCTGATGAAGAATTTATGGAATATGAAAAAGAAGTGTTAAAAAATATTTTAAATATTGAGAAAGAATATTTATCTTTAAAGTTAAATACTTTAATGATTGGAGAATATGATTCAAATAATGCCATTTTAGAAATTCATGCTGGTGCAGGTGGTACAGATGCACAAGATTGGACAGAAATGTTACAACGTCTTTATACAAGATGGATTA
>ERZ772942.630-NODE-630-length-15226-cov-10.787357_pt1 | contig 15226 bp, 12 predicted proteins | sample MGYA00511135_ERZ772942 | MGnify/ENA primary metagenome ERZ772942 (study PRJEB29015, sample SAMEA2738099) | human oral metagenome | biome: human oral; feature: human-associated habitat; material: saliva | place: China | collected 2265 ... | reverse complement strand
TCTGGTCATCGACGATCATGACTGTGATCGGGGTAGGACGCTCCAGGGGGAGTGGGCAGGACGGGAGGGAGGCAGGGGTCATGCTTCCTCCAGATCCGGAATGTAGACCGGGACGACGGCACGCAGCACCCACCCGCCGGATCCTGGGGCGATGCTGGGGCCGACCTCAAGCGCACCGCCGCGCTCATGGATCACGGAGGCCAGATTGGTCAGTCCGTGGCCGGTCGATGGCTCATGGGAGTCCTGCGAGGAGTCGGCGTGGACGGTGACCTGTCCGTCATCGGATACGGTGACCCGGGTGGATGAGCCGGTGTGGTCCAGGGAGACGACAACACGCGTGGCGCCCTCGGCGTGCCGCATGACGTTGGTGAGAGCCTCCCGGATGACGATGTAGACAAGCTCCCCGAGTGCTCGGCCCACGGCCGTGTTACTGGGGCGCCGACCGGTCTCGGTCAGGGCCGCGCTGAGGCCGGTCGCTCGTACCGTGGTCAGCAGGTCCCCCAGCTGATCCCAGCCGCGTACGTCTGCGACGACCTCTGGGCGCGAGCTGGTCACCGTACCGGATCCGTAGTCGTCGAGGAGGGCTGGTGAGGACTGCAACGAGGCAACCGCGTTCCTCGTATCGGCCAGGCCGTCGCGGGCCAAGGAATTGACCAGGTCGATGGCCTCGTCAACATCCGGGATGCCGCTGGCGCCTTGGAGCCCCTCGGACAGGGCGATGATCGCGGTGAGGGAGTGGCCCACGGAGTCGTGGAGCTCGGCGGCCACTCGGGCCTGGTACCGGGCGGCATCGCGTTGCACTACGAGCTGTTGCTCGGCCGCGTGGGAGGCGAGCTGGGTGTCCCCGTGCTCCAGGGACTCCCGATGCGAGCGGGAGATCGATGCCACGGTGAGCACGGCGATGAGGAGTCCGCCCTCCCACATGAAGTCCGACAGCGGCACCCTCTCCTTCATGAGCCCCGGCAGTGGTCCGTTGATCGACGCGAGATAGGGGATGAACATGAAGGCCATAGTGGCGGCAATGCCCAGGAGCCGCTGGCGGATGCTCGCGATGGCGATCAGGGTGTAGACCGCCACCAGTAGCGGCAGGAGGAACTCTGCGGAGTCATTCTTGATCATCTTGATCATGAGGGCCACGTTGTTGACGATGACGATCCCCAGAGGCCAGCGCCGTCGCCAGATCAGGGACAGGCCGGTCACCGCGGTGAGCACGAACTTGATCATGGGGACGTTGAAGCCGAGAGAAAAGGCGAGCACGATGCCGGCGCCCTGGAGCAGGGCGTTGATGATGACGACGCCCCACGTCCCCATGGGGCTGGCACGGTACCACTCGGCGATGCGGTCCAGGCGCGTGCGCGGGACCCTGGGCCCGGCCGCGGAGGCCCGTTCAATGGATGTGCTGCTCATGATGGCGTCTCATCTGCGTTTCACCGTTGTCTCACCGCCGCCTGACCGTCTGAAGCAGGGAGATGGCGAAGACTGTCACCCATGCCAGGTTGATGAGACTGTCGACGGCGGCAGCACCAGGCGAGGTCATGGCCTCGGGTTTCAAGGATGCGGTGGCTCGGATCAGTGCGGTCATGGGATTGAGGACGCTCAGTGGCTGTGCCGTCAGAAGCATTGCCGTCCCCACGATCGCCCCCAGGGTGACAGTGATCATTGTGGTGGCGAAGGACCTCACCATTGTCCCCAGCCAGGTGACGAAGGTCAGGATGCCCCACATTCCCAGTACGGTGGCGCCAAAACGGGGAAAGTACGCGGTCAGACCAAGTAGGCTGAATCCGGCGACCAGGCCGGTGACGGCCGTGGTCAGGATGAGGATCGCAGTGGTGGCGACCGCAACCTGCAGGCAATGGAGCAGCTTGCCTGCGACCATGGCCGTCTCCAGACGGTTGGCTCTCATTCGCTGCCAGTTGTCTCCCTGGTGCTCACCGGTGGTGATCTGCGCCGCGAAGCCACTCATGACCAGCGGCAGAAGCCACATGGAGAGTACAAGTGTGGACTGTGGCCAGATGATGTCCCAGGTGTTACCTCGGGCCTGGAACTCGCTCTGGTGGGTGCGATACTGCAGGTATCCGGACAGGGATGCCAAGGTGCACAGTGCTGTCACGGCACCCCAGTACCAACGGTTGGGAGCCTTGCGGTTCTCCCAGTACCAGGCGGCGCGCACCGATGGCCGACGACGTACCGCATCGGGCGGCCGCGCGGTGAGGTCGGTTGGATGCGGTGATGTCGTTGGGAGACCGGGACTGGTGAGAGGCGTCGAATACGAATGCATGGCGTGACTCGGGGCTGGGAAGGTGGGTGATGCGGTGGTGCCCGTCACCAATTATCCTCATGGATAATAAGGCTGTGGGCGATGGAGGTCTAGCCGGTTCAGCCGGCTCGGAACGTATGGTGCGGTCAACGATGAGTGCCTGCACGTTTCAGGGCGCCGAGGCGGCGTGTGTGGAGTAGACCAGCTCCAGGAAGGCCTGCTCCCGGGTCTTGAGCGCGGTCTGAACTCGGTAGACGGCTGTTCCTGAGGAGACGATGCTGGCGATAAGTCTGCCGATGTCGGCGTCGGGCATGATGGCGGTACGCACTATCCCGCCGCGTACTTCATGGACCACTCCTAGGGAGGTCAGGAGGGTGGAGACGGCCGTGGGCGCGGAGACCGCCAGCTCAATGACGCCGTCGCTGTCCAATCCGGACAGAGGGCCCTGGTAGCGCAGATGTCCGGCACACAGGATGCCAACGGTGTCGGCCAGCTGCTCGATCTCCGGCAGCACATGGGTGGAGATGATCATCGTCATGCCCTCCTGGTGGGCCAGGGCGGCGATGATCTGACGAACCTCTGCTGCGGAGGCCGGGTCGAGTCCGTTGGTGGGCTCGTCCAGCAGCATGAGAGGGGGATCGGTCAGAAGTGCCATGGCCAGCCCGAGGCGCCGCTTCATCCCCGTCGAGTAGCGTCTGACCCGCGTGTTCTCATGTCCGCTCAGGTGGACGGTATTCAGGGCGTGAGTGACGCGGCTGTTCGGCAGTCCCAGGTAGGAGGCCATCATGGCGAGGTTCTCCCGGCCGGTCAGGCTCGGGTAGTAGGAGGGGTTCTCGATGAGGGAACCGATCGCTCCTGGCGGTGGAGAGTGGCGTGGCTCTGACGGACTGTTCAGGACGCTGATGCGGCCCGATGTCGGGTGGATCAGCCCTAGCAGGAGCTTCAGAGTGGTCGACTTGCCGGCCCCGTTGGGGCCCAGGAGCCCGTAGACACCACCGGCGGGCACCCGCAGGTTCACTTCGTCGACGACGTTGACGCCGTTGTAGGAGCGGGTCAGGTCGTCGGTGGTCACTGCGAGCTCTCCGGTAGGGGTGGGGAAGGCCTCTGGCGCAGTGGGGGCGACGAGACGTGAGCTGGGAGGGGAGGATGCTGTGGGGACGGGAGGTGAGACCGGGGTGGGGCTGGCGACGGGGTGAGTGATCCTGATGTCCTGCTCGGGTGAGAAGACAGTAGGTGGTGCGGGCGTTGTGGCAGTCATCGGAGAGGTCAGCGATACCGTCGGAGGGGCGATGCTCATGAGCCCATGCAATCGGTCAAATCCTATGAGCGCAGCACTTTTGTCCTATTTGTCCCCCTCGGGGGACGAGTGCGGTGCCGCAGCCGGCCCGTGTCAGGGCGGATGCGGCACCGCGCAGTGAGCAGCTGCTCCGCAAGGGCCCGACGTCGGACCCTTACGGAATCTGAGAGGTCCTCAGATGAGGGTGAGCGACTGGCGGGCGATGGCGAGCTCCTCGTTGGTGGGCACCACGAGCACGGTGACCTTCGAGTCCGGGGTGGAGATGACGCGCGGCTCGTCGGAGCGGGTCTCGTTGACCTCCTGGTCGATCGTGACGCCCATGAAGCCCAGGCGCTCGCCGAGCTCACGGCGCAGGTTCGCGTCGTTCTCGCCGATACCGGCGGTGAAGGTCAGGGCGTCCAGGCCGCCCATGACGGCGGTGTAGGCGCCCACGTACTTCACGAGGCGGTGCAGGTAGATGTCCATGGCCTCGCGGGCCTCCTGCTCACCGGCGCCGATGCGCTTCCACACCTCGCGCATGTCGTTGTCCCCGGCCAGGCCCTTCATGCCCGAGCCGCGGTTGAACAGGTGGTCGATCTCGTCGATGGACATGCCGGCCACGCGTGCCAGGTGGAAGACGGCGGCCGGGTCGATGTCGCCGGTGCGCCCGCCCATGACCAGGCCCTCCAGCGGGGTCAGGCCCATGGAGGTGTCCACGGCGTGCCCGGCCACGACCGCCGAGGCCGAGGCCCCGTTGCCCAGGTGCAGGACGACCTGCTTGAGGTCGTCGCGTCCCAGGAATTCGGAGACCGCCCCGGAGACGAACTGGTGGCTGGTGCCGTGAGCCCCGTAGCGGCGGATGGAGTAGGTGTCGGCGACCTCGCGGTCCAGGGCGTAGCGGGCGGCCTCCTCGGGCAGGTCCTGGAAGAAGGCGGTGTCGAAGACGGCCACGTGCGGCACGTCGGACAGGAGGCGGCGCCCCACCTCGATGCCCTTGAGGTGGGCGGGGTTGTGCAGCGGGCCCAGCGGCACGAGCTGCTCGATCCGGGCCACGACGTCGTCGTCGATGAGGGCCGGGCCGGAGAAGTAGCGCCCGCCCTGGACGACCCGGTGGCCCACGGCCACGATGTGGGCGTCGGCCAGCGAGGGGCCCTGCTCCTCGAACAGGCGCAGCACCTCGGACAGGCCGTAGCCGTGGTCGGGGACCGGCTCGGTGATCTCGGTGCGCTCCTCGCCGTGCTTGTGGGTGATGGCGCCGGTCTCCTCACCGATGCGCTCCACCAGGCCCGAGGCGAGCGAGGCGCCCGAGTCGGGGTCGACCAGCTGGTACTTGATGGAGGAGGAGCCGGAGTTGATAACGAGGACGGTGCGCTGAGTCACGGGGTGCCTTTCAAGAACGGTCGGGGATGAACGCGGGGATGACTGGATGACTGATGCGGGTCCCGGGTGGGCCTCAGCGGCGTGGGGCCGGGACCCGGCCCCACGCCGCTGAAGGGCTCAGCCCTGGGCCTGGACGGCGGTGATGGCGACGGTGTTGATGATGTCCTCCACCAGGGCGCCGCGCGAGAGGTCGTTGACCGGCTTGTTGAGGCCCTGGAGGACCGGGCCGATGGCGATGGCGCCCGAGGAGCGCTGGACCGCCTTGTAGCCGATGTTGCCGCTGGACAGGTCCGGGAAGATGAAGACGTTGGCCCGCCCGGCCACGAGCGAGTCCGGGGCCTTCTTGGCGGCCACGGTCGGGTCGATGGCGGCGTCGTACTGGATGGGGCCCTCGACGGCGAGGTCGGGCTCCTTGGCCCGCACCAGCTCGGTGGCCTCACGGACCTTGTCCACGTCCGCGCCCTTGCCGGAGGTCCCGGTGGAGAAGGACAGCATCGCCACACGCGGCTCAACGCCGAACTGGCGGGCCGTGGCGGCCGAGGAGATGGCGATGTCGGCCAGCTCGGCGGCGTTGGGCTCGGGGTTGACGGCGCAGTCGCCGTAGACGAGCACCCGGTCCTGCAGGAGCATGAGGAAGACCGAGGAGACGATGGAGGTCCCCGGCTTGGTCTTGATGATCTGGAAGGAGGGGACGATCGTGTGGGCGGTGGTGTGGGCGGCGCCCGAGACCATGCCGTCGGCGTCTCCCATGTGGACCATCATCGTGCCGAAGTAGGACACGTCCTGGACCTTCTCGCGGGCCTGCTCCAGGGTGACGCCCTTCTTGGCGCGCAGGCGGGCGAACTCCTCGGCGTACTTCTCCAGGAGCTCGGGGTCGTCCGTGGCGACGACTCGGGCGGCGGCGATGTCCAGGCCCAGCTCGGTGGCGCGGGCCCGCACCGTGGTCTCGTCACCCAGCAGCACCAGGTCGGCGATGCCGCGGCGCAGGATGGCGTCGGCGGCCCGCAGGACCCGGTCGTCGTCGGGCTCGGGCAGGACGATCGTCCTGCGGTTGGCGCGTGAGCGCTCCACCAGCTCGGCCTGGAACATGATGGGGGTGACGACCTCGGAGGGCTCGACCTCCAGGGCGGACAGGAGAGCATCGACGTCGGCCTCCTGCTCGAAGGTGGTCACGGCGACGTCGATCTTGCGCTCGGAGCCGTGGGCGAGTAGACCCTGCAGGGAGCCGGCCGCGGAGGCGGCTTCGAAGGTGTCCAGCGGGGAGGTGATGACCGGGATGTTGACGTCCAGCCCCTCCAGGAGGCGCAGCGCGTGGGGCGCCACCTCGAAGCCTCCGTTGAGGATAAGACCCGACAGGATCGGGAAGCTCGAGGAGGCCTGGGCCGCCATGAGGGAGATGAGCATGGCGGAGCGGTCGGCAGGGACGATGGCGAGCTGTCCCGCGGTCAGGCGCTCCAGGACGTGGGAGACGTCCATGGCGCACACGAGGACGGACTCGGCCTCGCGGTCCAGGAGGGTCTTGTCGCCGGCGATGAGAGTGCCCTCGACGGCGTCGAGCACCTCGCGCACCACCGGGGCCGCCAGCAGCGGCACCTCGGGCAGCGTGGTGGAGGTGATGCCCTCGATGGCGGTCAGTGCCTCGCCGACGGCCTGGCGGGTCTCGGGCAGGCACTTGTTGGCCACGACTGCGACGGTACGGGCGTGGTTGTCGGCGATCTCGGCCATGGAGACCTCCACGGAGGCGACGACGTCCTCCACGTCATTCTGTCCGGAGACCACCAGCAGCACCGGGACGCCGATGTTGGCGGCCACCCGGGCGTTGAGGGCCAGCTCGGGGTTGCCGGCGACGTCGGTGAAGTCCGAGCCGTCGATGATGACGACATCGTGCTCGCGCGCCATGGCCCGGTAGGCGTCGACGATGCGTGCCAGGGCCTCCTCGGGGTCGGCGTGGAACTCGTCCCAGGTCGCGCCGACGCACTGCTCGGGGGGCGTGGTGGAGCCGGCACGGTTCAGCAGGAGGCTGAGGAAGGCATCGCCCTCACGGCTCTCCACGAAGGGGCGGAAGACGCCGACCTTGGCGACCACCTTGGTCAGACAGGAGACCAGCCCGAGGGCCACCGTTGACTTCCCGGTTCCGGCGTTGGGTGAGGCGATGTAGATACTGCGCGCCACGTTAGGTCCTTCTCGCGTTGTCTTGGAGTCAGGGGCGCCGGCTCATTCCGGTGCCGTACGGGTCCGATTGTGCCCCCACCTGCGGGTTGTCTGCGACCAAAGGCCCGGTCTCAGTGTGTCTTGTGATGTGGGAACGGGCACATGCGTCCGGCTCGGGGTGGGGTTCGAGGGGCTGGGGGCTAGTCGGCTCGGGCGGTTTGCTCCCTGCCGGCACCGGACGGGACCGTGGTTCGCCCGGTATCGGGGTCGACGCTCACGGTAACGCTGGTGACGGGCCGCTGGCGGCTGCTCAGCGTGCCCTGAGAGAGCCAGACCGTGTATGTCGACGACGGGTCGTTCGGCTCGGGGAGGAAGAGGGCGACAGGTTCGCCGCCGCGCGTCTCCTGCGCTGCCGCGACGGCGCGGCTCGGACCGGTGTCCTGATCCTGACTGGCACGTGTGTTCCCGGTCGGGGCCCCGACCTCTGTAGCAGGGGCGCGGGAGGTCGGCCAAGCGGGGTGGATGCCGTAGGCGCTGGCGTAGTAGCCCCACAGGAACAGCAGGGGCAGCAGAACCAGCCCGGCCGCCTTGAGCAGGTCGGTGTCCCGCGACAGGCGCTGCGTACGCCAGCGGGTGGACAGGACGGTTCGCCGGTAGCGCTGCAGAGGCCACCACACCCTGAGCCCACTGACGACCAGGACCAGCAGGACCACGCCCGAGGTGCCCACGACGAGACCGCCGACGGTCAGGCCCTGGTGCTCGCCCCACCAGCGGGTGTGGGGAATCTCCTGGGACATCCAGCGGACGTGGCCGGGCCCCTCACAGGACAGGAGACAACGGTGCAGGTTGTCCAGGACCGAGCTCCACGCCGGGGCAACGGCCGTCCGGCCGATCTCGACGCCGGTGGAGGCTCCGACCGCGTAGGCGGACCGCTTGGTCCTGACCTCGATGGTGTCGCTGCCCCGAGTGGCGGACAGGACGGGCTCGCCGGGGTGATTGCTCTCGATCGTCGCAACGGCCTGGGGCAGCGAGACCTCGTCGGGGCCGGCGCCGCGGGGGTAGGAGCTCGAGCTCAACGAGCTCGCGATCTCCGCCTGATACGGAAGGGCTGTGCCACTGAGAGTGATGGCCAGCAGGACCAGGCCGGCTACCGCCGACAACCAGCGTCGCACGAGCGACATCGTCCGGGAGGCGAGGGACGGCGGGGAGGTGGATGGGGCGACCGTGGGGTTCATGGCGGGGCTGCGTGGGAGGATCTAGAACCCTGCGGGGGCCAGCAGGGCGGCAAGGGTGCACAGACAGGTGAGGATCGAGATGAGGACGTAGACGTGGCGTCCACGATAACGGCGCCTCCACAGTGAACGGGCTCCATTGAGGCTCACGGCGGTACCAGCGACCTGGATGACCAGGGCCGTACCGACGGCCAGCGGACCGAGAGGGCCGATGGTGGGGGCTAGGGCGTAGACGATGACGCACCTGAGGCCCGAGGCCCACAGTCCCAGCATGACGGCCTGGACGTCGGCGCTGATCAGGACCGGCGTGTCCGCATCGGCCCGAGAGGCAGCAGGCTCGGTGGTGCCGGGGCTCTCGGGGAGGTCGGGATCGGCGGTGACAGATGAGGTCTGGAGGGCGGTGCCATCGACGATGCCGTCGGCATGCTTGCCTGACGAAATGTCTACATAATCAATACCGGGCGCACTCTTCATACTGATGAATACGGTAACGTTCAGGATAAATCGCGTCAACGCTCCAGCGTGAGACCGAGATGTGATGTCAGACAGGCCGTCTTGAGCGAAATACTCGCTGGTGGGGTCCTGTTCTGTGAACCGGAGAAATGGGTTGGCCGCCGGTGTCGCACTGTCCTAGCGCAGCAGGGGCAGCGCGGAGATGATGGTCAGTGCGACGATGACCGGCTCGAAGACCCGCTGATCCATGCGCTCGGCAAGACGGCGGCCTGCCAGGGCCGAGACGATGACGACCGGTGCGCAGATCGCGGTCAGCGACATCGTGGTGGTGTTCACCAGCCCGGCCGAGATGGAGAAGGGCAGCTTGACGAGGTTGACCAGGAAGAAGAACCAGGCCGTCGTCCCCAGGAAGGCTTTGACGGGGTAGCGGCAGGCCAGGAAGTACATGGAGGTCACCGGTCCACCGGCGTTGGCGACCATCGTCGTGAAGCCGGCCAGGCCGCCGTAGACCAGACGGGCGAGGCGGCCGCTGGTCGTGGGAGTGGCGAGCGTCGTGGTTGCCTTCTGCATCTCGGGCGCCGGGGCGGGTGGGGACGGTGCCTGCGCCGTGGAGGCGCCGTCGGACACCCTCCTGCTCGTCGAGCGTCGTTGGGTGAGGGTGATGGCCACCAGGAGCAGCAGGATGACGCCGATGAGGCGCCGGGTGGAGTCGTTGGAGGCCAGGTGCAGGAACAGGGCACCGGCGCCGACCCCCGTCAGGACCGCGGGGACGAGCCTGCGCAGCATGCGGAAGTCGGCGTCGCGGCGATAGCTCCACACGGCCAGCAGGTCCCCGGTCATGAGCATGAGCAGAATGGCGCCGGTGGACTCCTTGGCCGGCAGTACCGCGGTGCACAGTGCCACAGCGACGGTGGCTGCCCCGGGCAGGGCGGTCTTGGCGATACCGCACAGGGCCGCGACGACCATGAGCAGGATCCAGGTGGTTGCGGTCAAGGTGGGGAGCACGAGCCTGCCTCGCAGCGTTGAGAAGGAGTTGAGAAGGACGTGAAGGATCGGGTTTTGTCAGGACTTTTGCTCAGCCTAGCGGGCGGACGCCGACGGCGAGGGCCGGATGGTGGGATCCTCGCCGTCGGCGTCGTGGAGTGCGTGCGGCGCGGCCGCTTGCCAGGGCCGCTCAGAGCCCGGCTGCGGCCTCCAGGAGATTGCGCGCGGAGATCTGGAGCCCCTCGACGTTGCCGTACTCGGCGTCCTCGTGCTCGATGTTGACGTTCATCTCCGGGTCCACCTCGGCGATGGCGGCCAGGAACTCGGTCCAGTACTCGGTCTCGTGCCCCAGGCCGAGGGCGACGAACCGCCAGGCCGGATCCTGGGGCCAGGAGTTGCACCAGTAGCCGTAGGCCACCGGGACCTTGCCCTCGGCCTCGGCGGGCACGTGGCCGAAGTCGGTGTCCAGGACCCCACGGTAGGCAGCGCCGGGGAAGATCCTGGTGTCCTTGGCGTGAACGTGTCCCACGAGGGAGCCCAGGCGCTTGGTGGCCGCGATCGGATCCATCTGCTGCCAGAACAGGTGGGAGGGATCCATGTTGACCTTGATGTGGGTCGCCCCGGTCTCCTCGATGAGCCGCTCGAAGGAGGGAACGTTGAAGACCAGGTTGCGCGGGTGCAGCTCCAGGCAGACCTGGACGTCGTTGTCGCGGGCCAGGGCGTCGATCTCCTTGAAGAAGGGGATGACGACGCTCCACTGGTAGTCCAGGATCTCCATGTCGATCCCGTTCCACGGGTTGACGACCCAGGTGGGGTACTTCGCGCTCGGGTCGGTGCCCGGGGTGCCGGACATGGTGACGATCTCCTTGACGCCGAGCAGGCCGGCCAGGCGGATGGCCGCCCGGATGTCCTCGGCGTGCTTGAGGCCCTCATGGGGAAGGGGAGAGGTGGGGTTGCCCGAGGTGTTGAGGCCTGAGAGCGTCATTCCCTTGTCCTTGAAGATGCCCAGGTACTCGTCGCGGGCGGCGGGGGAGGCCAGGAGGGCGTCCACGGGGCAGTGCGGGGAGGGGATGAAGCCTCCGACGTTGACCTCCGCCCCGGTGAGCCCTGCGTCCTTGAGGACGTCGAGGGCCTCGGGCAGGGAGCGGTCCTGGAGGCAGGCGGTGTAGGCGCCGTAGGTCAGTGGCATGAGAGGTCTCCTTGTGTGTCGTTCGGTACGTCGTTGCGTGGTGGTGTGTCTGAACGTGTCGGCCCAGCGGGTCGGCTGACGGCCTTCTCTTACAGGCTCGCGAGCTCGGGCAGGTCCGCGACGTCGACGGCCGCGCCCCCGGCTGCAGCCGAGCGGGCCACGGCGTCGGCCAGGAGCATCTCGCGGTAGCCGTCGGCGAAGCTGGCGCAGCGCGGCAGGGCGCCCTGCTCGGGGGTGATGCCGGCGATCTGCTGGAGGAAGGCGTGGGCCTGGTAGGTGAACTGCTCGATCTGGGTCAGGCCGACCCCGCCGAAGGCCATGGAGGAGCCCCGTGCGAAGTAGGGGAAGTCGGGATTGACCAGGACACGGCGGGCCCCGCCCAGCCCGGCTGGGGAGCTGACGTCGTCGATCTTGATCTCACCGCAGCGGGCCAGGTCCCATGAGGCTCGGCCCTTCGTGCCCAGCACGTCGACCATGAGGGAGTTGGGCAGTCCCCAGGCCACGCGCGAGCAGGAGAAGGTGCCCACGGCGCCGCTGGCGAAGTGCGCGGTGAAGGTGGCGACGTCGTCGTTCTCCACCGGCTCGTAGGTGACACTGGCGGAGTCGCCGGTGTCGAGGGCGGTGCCGCGGGTGACGTGGCCGGTGGCCACGGGGCGCTCCTTGATGGAGGTCATCATGGCGGCGCCCGAGACCGAGGTGATGGGGCCGCAGATGACCTCGGCGGTGTCGATGAGGTGGCTGCCGACGTCACCCAGGGCCCCCGAGCCCATGGGGCCCTTGTAACGCCAGGCCATGGGGGTGGAGGGGTCGACGCCGTAGTCGCACCAGTAGCGGCCGTCGAAGTGGTTGATCTCGCCCAGGTGGCCCTCGGCGACGAGCTTGGCGAGCTCGGCCACAGCGGCGTTGCGGCGGTAGGTGAAGCCCACGCCGGTGACGACGCCGGCCTCCTTCTCGGCCTGGGCCATGGCGCGGGCGCTCTCGAGCGTGTCCGCCAGGGGCTTCTCGCACAGGACGTGCTTGCCGGCCTTGATGAGGGTCTCGGCGATCTCGCGGTGCAGGGCGTTGCCCACCACGATGGAGACGATGTCGATGTCCGGGTCCTCAGCCACTGCCCGCCAGTCGTCCGCGGCGCGCTCGTAGCCGTAGCGCTGAGCGGCGTCCTCGGCGAAGGGGAGGTAGGCGTCGGCGATGGTGTGCAGACGGACCTGCGGCAGACCCAGATCGAAGACGGTGCCGACCTGACGCCAGGCGTTGGCGTGCGTGGTGCCGGCCATACCGGCGCCGATGACGGCGACTGACAGGGGAGTGGTGCTCATGGTTACCTCGGATGTCCTCATTGACGAGCGGGTGACTGGTTGAAGTCCTGTGCTGACAAGAATTCACGCGCGTGAACTGATGACCTCAGTCTGCGTTCCGGCGGTGGCGATGTCAACCGGTGAGGAGATCTTCATCCTGACAAAGGAGGCCGTTCCGAGGCGTGGTCGGAGAGGCTGGGACCGTGGTCCTCGGTCCGGCAGGCGATTCGAGGCGCCGCCGCTTCCGACGACGGTCGGTGCGTGAGCCGGCTCGGCGCCGGACGTAGTGCTCGTCAGCCGTGTTGTCTCATGACTTCTAAGAGTTTCGGATGCCGTGACATCTCAAGACACTGGGGCGACGGGTGGATCAGGCCTGATTGTCGTCACTCGCCCAGCCGGCAGGGGGCTGGTTGGGTCGTTTGGGTGGTGCCTGGCGTGTACTGCACGAGGGTCGGGGGCTGCTGGGCAAGGTTCGGGGGTACTCCACAGGGGTGGGGCTCTCGTGCAGCACACACAACCCTTGATCAGTACACCCCCACCCTCGTGCAGTAGGCCGGGCCGGAGCCGGCGTTGAGTCAGTGCCATCAGGTCCTTGTGCAGGAGCCAGAAGGGGCCAGACAGGGGCAGATGGGGCCGGACCTGGGCGGGGTGCCAGAATCCCGCCGCAAGGACCGTGGACTCGATCACGCGCGAGGCCCGGCGTCCACGCAGCGGACATTATCCCTTGTCGATACGCCCGGAGGGGATCCCCGGAGATCTGCGATCTTTTCTCTGCTTGCGACGCCTGTGCGGTGTTGATGTCCGCCGTGTGGACACCTACGACCTGCCAAGCCTCTTTCATCGGCTCGCCGTCGCCTCAGGACGACCAGCCCCATCCTGGGGTCCCGCTCGAGCGAGTGTCTCAGAAGTCATGACACTCACATGTCTCAGAAGTGAGGAGACAAGACAGTATCGCTCGTCAGCGCCCCAGGGATGAGGCTCGCGCGACGAGCTCTGGCTCCAGGACCACGCTGTGGGCCTCGGTTCCGCTGGCTGCCCCGACCTGTGATCCGTCGTCGGACGTGAGCCCGGCGCGTCGGCACACCAGGTCCACGCCCTGCTCGCCCAGGAGGTCCTCGGGCTGGTCGACGCTGGTCAGCGAGAACTCCTCGCGCAGGGCCAGGTAGGTGTTGTCGTAGGAGGCCAGGGCGACGTCGACCCCGGGCTCACGGCGACTCTCGCGCAGGACGGGCACGGCGTCGATGGCCAGGACGTCGTTGTGGATGACCAGGCCCAGCGGCTCGGGGTGGTCCTGCAGGGCCGCCCGGGTGGCGGGGCCCGCGTCCTCGCCGCAGCTGCGTACCTCGAAGGCCAGACCGGCCGCGTCAGCGGCACGGGCCAGCGAGTGCTCACGGTCGTGACGGGAGGCCGCGTCGGTCAGGCGCGGGCCGATGTAGCACATGGTGCGCATGCCCAGGGCTGCCAGATGGTCGACGACGAGGCGCGCGGCGGCCTCCTCATCAACCCGCACGGAGTCGACCCGCCCGCCGGGACTGCGTCGCCCGATGACGCATACGGGCACTTCCTCGCCGATGGCCACCAGGTCCTCGCCGGGCAGCCAGGGTGAGACGAAGATGATGCCTGCGACCCGCACCCCCAGCAGGCTCTCGACGGCCTGGTGCAGGACCTCGGACTGATCGGAGCCGACCGTGACGAACAGGGTGAGGCCGCGCCGGGCGGCCGCCCGTCCCAGGCAGGCCGCGATCTGCTCGAAGAAGGCGTTGCGCAGGTTGGGCAGTACCAGGCCGATGATGGTCGAGCGCTTCCGGGCCAGCGAGGAGGCCGAGACGTTGACCCGGTAGCCGAGAGAGGCGGCCACCTCCTCAATGCGCTCGCGGGTGCCAGCGGCGACCTTGGGTGATCCACTCAGGGCCAGTGAGACCAGGCTGCGCGAGACCCCGGCGGCGCGGGCGACGTCGCTCTGGGTGGCGGCATGGGCCTTGGTCACCGTCTCCTCCTGCTTCCTGCGGCGCTGGGCCGCCTATTGCTGGGCGTGCGCGTGTACTCGCCCGAATAGTGCGCAGGCTACAGGCCGACGGGCTGGGTCAAGGGTGGGCCGGAACGGTGCGCAGCAGCGTGACGACCCCGGAGGTGCCCAGGAAGATGAGTGCCGTCGCGGGGAGGGTCGCGCTGAGCAGGTAGTCCCAAAGAGTGGTGTGCTGGGCCGCCAGCCCGATCCCGTGAAGCAGCCCGAGAGCCGCTGCTCCTGCGCCGATCGAGAGGATTGAGACTGCGGCTCGCAGCGCTCGTCTGGCAGCCGGCCAGGGGGTGATGAGCTGCAGCGGGGGCAGGGCCGCCCAGGCAGTGATCCCCGTAATGCCGCAGACGAGTGCGCTCGAGGCGGGCGAGTCGTCCTCGAGCAGGTTTTCAAGCATCCCCTGGCCCGCGACGACCCAGAAGAGGACGCAGTAGGCGACCAGCAGACCGTCGCTCCAGGTGAGGCGGGGATTCTCGCGCTCCCAGCGGCGGACGTCGGAGAAGAACCCCTGAACCGTTCCCGATGTCTCTGTAGAAGGCATGTTCTCCTTTCCCGTGCGTCATCGCGATGAAGAACCTCTCTTCTACGGTATGACTGCCGCCGGCTCTGTGTGAAGGGTGACGGTCGTCGGGCCCCAGCGGGGCGGGCCGATCGCTCTGGTCGACGTCCTTGAGCCGCCTGGGAACGACGACGCTCCCGACCGGCGGTGGTCGGGAGCGTCGAGGTGAGGCGTCAGCCGTTGAGGTCCGCACGGAGGGGAGTCCGTGCGAGTCCCGCGACGTCTCAGGCCTTGAAGAGCGTGCCCTCAAGGTAGGCGCGCGCCTTGCGGGCGTACTCCAGGGGGTTGGCGATGGCCGGGTCCTGCTCGGCCTCCACCAGAATCCACTCGGAGTAGCCGTGGTCCACGAGGAACTTGTAGGGGACGGTGAAGTCGATCGTGCCGTCGCCGGGGACGGTGAACATGCCGGCCAGGAAGGAGTCGAGGAAGGAGC
>ERZ772942.626-NODE-626-length-15279-cov-5.449488_pt1 | contig 15279 bp, 12 predicted proteins | sample MGYA00511135_ERZ772942 | MGnify/ENA primary metagenome ERZ772942 (study PRJEB29015, sample SAMEA2738099) | human oral metagenome | biome: human oral; feature: human-associated habitat; material: saliva | place: China | collected 2265 ... | reverse complement strand
TATCCGAAGAAGAACTTGAAAAACGCAAGGCAGAAACAACCTTGCCACCACTTTATAGCCGTGGTGTCCTCGGTAAATATGCCCATACCGTATCTTCTGCTTCTCGTGGTGCCGTTACGGACTTCTGGAACATGGAACAGTCTGGCAAAAAATAAGCACTATTACAGATTGCTTTATTACTAACCATTCTCAAAAACATACAAAAAGGATGAAGTTCTTAGGAACTTCATCCTTTTCTAGTATCATAGCCGCAGAGCATGTCAGCTATTCTATTTTTTTTTTCCACAAGAAAACGAGTAGAATAAGAGAAGCTAGCGAAAGCATTACTCCAAAGTTTAACCCTGGTGGGCTATAACTCCATACAATCTCATGTTCTCCTTCCGTCAGTGATACACCCATAAAGAAACCAAGCGATTTTTGAACTTCTTGAGCTTGACCATCTACTGTTACACTCCAACCTGAATGGTATGGAATAGTGAAAGTTGCAAAGGATTGCTCACTATTTGTAACATTAACGTGCGCTTTCACTGTTGAATTTGAATAGGAATCAATGGTGATGTCATTTGCTTTTTTAAACTGGTCCAAAGCTTTGGTTAGAGTTGGTATATCGATTGAATAGAATTTAAAACCACGAAGATCCCATTCTTTGGCTTTTCCTTCATCAATTGTAAATGTGAGCGTTTTGTTTAAGTTTCCATTTCCAATCACCCATAATTGATTTTCTCGGAATCGATTTTCATAGGGATAGCCTGATCCGTCTACCAATACTTTTGACTTAATGACTGAACCGGCTTGTCTTTCTGGAATTTCAACAAAGTACAACTTATTGGGTTCAAGAGATAATTGCCATTCAATTTTTACCGGAGTACCCTCTTGAGTAATTGTATATTTATCACCATTTTTCGTTAAATTTTCAACATGGGCTTCTGATACACTTACTTCTTTAAGACCTTCTTTCTCAGAAATCCCCACAACTTGTAACAATTGATTTAAATTATTAACAGGTTTGTTCTTTTCAAAACTTACATTTGTTGCAAAATCCTTATTTGTTAAATATCCCAAGGAGAGGGCATATGGATTTTGATAAACAGCAAGGTTCTTTAAGGTTCCTTCTTTCTGATATAAACCACGAATATCCGCAAAGACTTTATTTTCATCGCCACCCATCATAAACCGCGAAAAACCAAACATAGAATCTAAAATAATATTTCGCCCTGTATAGTTTACAACTGATTGTGAGGCAGGAAGTCCCAAGTGACTAAATTCTTCAATTAATGTATGCTCTAAACTCGATGTAAAGTGAGAGGCTCCATTATAATTATAAGCAATCGGGAAATTGGCATGCGACAATCCCTTATTCATCTCCAGACGTGTAAATTGATTTAATTTACTATAACCTTCTTCATCAAAAGCAATCGCATTCTCCATTTGAGTCTTTAAACTAGAATTACTAACGAAAAATGGTACTCGTTTCAGTCCAATAAACGCACCCAATAGTAACTCTACAATAACAACTCCTGTTGCTATTTGTAGTCTTCGAGATAAATCCACCTTTGTTAAAAAGAATGCACATAAAACGATACTATAAATAATAAATGCCAGTATTTTCTGTAATGTTTCTACATAAGAAAGTGTAGCAAGCATTGAGAACAATAAAATTGACCCAAAACCTATAAGAGCTACCAAAAATTCATTAAATCGGAATCCATTTTTCCACTTCATCAAACTTTCGGAAGCTAAGACCAACATAAAGGCATTTGCAATCCAAGAATTTCTAAAGTAGAAACCGACCGGACGTTGCCCCATATGCCAAATTTGATCAAAGCCTTGAATATTGAAGGAAAGTAGTAAAATCAATAATACGAATGTTGCAGATAATTTGCTACGAAGAGAAATTTCTTTTTTTACATAGAAAACAAACAGTCCAAAGAGACCTAAACTTCCAATGAAAAGGTGCGGTAAGGCTTTTGGGTCCCCCCACTCTTTTTCACTAAAGGATCCTAAAATGAATTTCTGAGGTAGTGTTATAAGATCATTTACGATTTTAGAAGACCATTCAAATGTACTTCCTGCACTCGCCTTACTTTCTACCAAGGCACCAAATACTGGTAGTAGCCAGAACATTGCAAGTCCTACTCCAATCATTGCAAACAATGCAACCCTACCAATTTTCAATAGGTAGTCTTTCAAGGAAGCTTTCTTTGAAAAAACAGCATAGAATGCATAGAGAGCCACAAAAAGGCACATCATATACCCTGTATAGAAATTCGTAATCAAGCTGACTGCAAGGAAAATCGGTAATTTAAATGATCGTTTTCCTTCTACGATTTCTTCAATACCAAGAAGAATGACAGGAACGTAAATTAGATTATCTAAAAAGTTGGGATTGAAATGCTGAGATACAATAAATCCACTAAGCGCATAAGATGTAGATAAACCTAATGACAGCCAGTAATTTTTGCTAATACCTTGATATTTCTTTTCAAGAAAATATCCAAACGCCACTCCCATTACTCCAAAGCGAATGAGTGGAATCACATAACTCAAAATATGAAATGTCGAAATTGGAAAAATTACGTATAAAAACGTGAAAGGACTTAAACTATTAAAGCCCCATACACTTGGCATTGCTCCTCCCAGGGATTTAGAAAAGGACCAAAACAGACCGCTAAAATCGCCGCTCCAAAATAGTTTATGTAATCCGATATAAAGCGGAAAATATTGTGAAAGAAAATCTCCACTATGCACCGAATTTTGTGAAAAGGGAGTCAACCCTAAACAAAGGAAGACTCCTAACATACCCATAAATGGAACAAAGAATAGCGAACTAAATTTTAATTTCATTTTTGAAATTTTCATTATAGTCTACTCCTACTATATTAAATCCATTTTTTATAAATTGCAAATCCATAAAGAGAGGTTGATAAAATTGAAATTAGAAAACCTACGACAAATCCATCTGGCAAGTAACTCATTTCAATTGTATGTTCACCTGGTGTAATCTTGTAGGCTAACAAACTATCCCAAACTTTAGCAGTTTCAACTACTTTTCCATCTACTTTAACAGTCCAACCTTTTTCATATGGGATACTGGTCATCATCCAAGTACTGTCATCAGTTATATTCACTGTTCCTTTAAAACTACGATTATCCCAATGAGTTAATTTTATTCCTTGCAGCTGACGTTCTTGAATGATACGATTTGCTAGAGCAGCATTAGAACGAGCCAAGCGCAGTCCAGATAAATTATATTCATTATCCGAATCAATTTCAATCGTTAAATCTGTAGGTTGACCAACTGAATTATGTGCAATTTGAATAAATTGCATTTGTTGGAATTTATCTTGGAATTCATAATTTTTGCCATTTAACATGACACGAATTTTATTTTTGTCTGTATGAGATAATATTTGCGGAATTGCTACCCAATAATCCTCAGCAGATTGAGGTACTAAATGATAGGTAATCGTTCCTGGTTTTGAAGAATCAATACGCTTATAGGTTTCCGGTTTAGACGGATCTACAACTTCCATATTGTCCAATTTCATCTCATTTGCTCCGAGTACAGCTAAATAATTTTCGCTCGTTGCCCCCATAGCTTGTACAATCTTATTTTGATTTTGAATCGGTTGATGATTCTCTAATTTCACATTCACCGTTGCATCATTAACACCATAAGCAATTGGCAAAATCAAACCTGTCTCGAATGTCTTTGTTCTAGCAGCTTCATAAACAGGTGCTTTTGTCGTAATATCTTTACGAGTTACCATGTTTCCGAATACATACAGTTTGGATGTATCAGGATAGTCCTCTTTAAGCACTGGTTTTGGAGTCACTAGATATTTTACTGAGAAGAGCGCATCTTGGAACGGAGTTCCTTGATAGTAGGTCGTTGCATTAATTCCGTTGTTTCCTAAACGGTCAAATAAATCACGTGTACTATTTTCCAGGTTGGAACTGAAAACCGATAGACCCGGATAATCCACCATAAATGGATCATTCTTACTTAAATTGAATGATTTATTAATTCTGTAAAAATCACTGTGGTCAGGTCTAATTGGATTAATCGCTTCCTTTAATTGTAAAACTGCATCGTGATACTTATAAGCGTCTGTATACCCAACTCTTGATTGAACAAGTGCTGCATTAGCTGTTAACTCAACTACAGTCAAAGCAGCTATAATCATCCAAGCTCTTTTTACTTTAGGATAGAATAAAGCTGCAAGCAAAACCACAAAAATCAAAATCGTAGCAAGACGTTGCCAAACTGTTAAGAAAGAGTGTTGTTGTAACTGTACAATAGAAAAGATAACTGCACCGCTAATCAGTAGGAAGCTAGCTTCTCTCTTAGTAAATTTTTCTACTTCTCGTAGACTTAGATAAGCCAAATAAACTAAAAAGAAAGCAATAATCCATGAGAAGCGATAGAAAAATCCAGCAGGATTTTGTCCCATATGCCACAACTTACTTGTAAATTCATGGGCACAAGAAATCAAAAACACTACGAGAACAAAACTTGCTGCAATTTTACTCCATTTTGAAATCTTACTTGAAATAAAGTAATAAAGTGTTCCTAGTAAACCAAAGCTAGCCACATATATATTTGGCAAGTTAGGTCCAGCTGGCCAAGAAGTATTATCAAAAGCTCCTAAAAAGAGTTTTGCTAAAATCTCAAACGGATTGATTTGTAACTTCCAATCAAATCTCAGAGTGCTTTGCAAGCCCCCTTTTGTTGATACCAAACTAATCAGAATTGGGAGCAATACAGCTGATACTATTCCAACAGCTAGTATAGATGCGGCAGCTAATTTCCCTATTCTTGTTAGAATAACCTTTTTATTTCGTAAGTTCTCTGAACGAATAATGTAGAACAAAGCATAAATGACCACAAAAATGCAGGTCATATAACCCATGTAAAATTGTACAAAGAGAGATAAGGCAAGCATGCCAATATAGCCTCTTGGAGACTTATTATCTAGTACTTGTTCAACCCCAATTAAAACTAATGGAAGCATGATCATTCCATCATAGAAAATTGGGTTCATTTGATAACTAACATTAAAGCCATTAAGTGCATATATGGTGGCCACAATTGGAACCAAATAAGCTTTACTCTTTAATCCGTCATAACGCTTAATAAGGAAATGCGCCATGGTTAACCCCATAGCTCCATAACGTAGGGCGATAATGATAGGAACCACCCATTGGAAGTTTTCCTCAGGAAATAGAAGAAATAAGAAGTTAAACGGGCTCAACAAGTTGAAGCCCCAAATTCCCAACATTCCACCACCAATGGATTTAGAGAAGGAATAGAAGAAACTACTCCAGTCTCCATTTAAGAATAAATGTTTGAAATAAGCATAAAGCCCAATATACTGTGCATTAAAGTCAACTGCCATTAGTGACTTTGTGCCGAAGGGAAAGAAGCCATCAATAGCCCAAGCCACAAACATGATGGCTATAGGTGCAATAAAACTTGCTAGATAGACTTTTTTCTTAGTCGTCATTTTGCTCTCCTTTCACAGTAATGTTCGTTTGGTCGACAAGATAATGTGGACGTTTCTTCACTTCATAATAAATCTTACCGATATATTCTCCGAGTACCCCAATAGAAATCAATTGAATTCCACCAAAGAGAACGACTGAGAAGATTGTAGTAAAGTATCCACTCACGAGTGAATCCGGTACTACGAGATATTGGATAAAGGTCCAAAGAACATAAACCAATGAAATTAATAAACAGAATAAACCAAAATTAATACACATACGTAGAGGTTTATCGTTGAATGATAAAATACCTTGAATCGCATAGTTCAATGAGAACTTCAACGAGTATTTTGTTTCACCTACAGTACGTACTTGGTTTTCATATTCGATGACTTTTTCTTTAAAGCCAATCCAAGCGAAAATTCCTTTAGAAAATCGGTTGTATTCTTGTAATGAAAGGATAGCGCTGACTGCTTTACGGCTGAAGAGACGGAATTCAGATACTCCATCCATTAATTCGATATCCATCATTTTATTAGCAAGTCGATAGAAATGTTTTGCTAAGAATGTACGATGTGGTTTTTCACCTGTGCGTGTGCGACGAGCACTCACGACGTCATAACCTTCTTCATACGCTTTAATCATTTGCGGAAGAAGTGCAGGTGGATGTTGTAAGTCCCCATCCATTAAGATGACAGCTTCGCCTGTTGCATATTCAAGACCAGCAATCGTTCCAGCTTCTTTCCCAAAGTTTCTGCTAAAACTAATATATTTCACGCGAGAATCGCCAGCTGCGATGGCTAACATACGTTCAAAAGTACGATCCTTACTACCGTCATTAATAAAAATAATTTCAAATTCGGCTTTTGTAATTTGATTGATTTCTTTAACCAATTCATCATACATCTTCTGAATCATATTCTCTTCGTTATAAAATGGAATTACTACAGATAATTTCATATCTATCCTACCTTATTCTTTTTATTATAATCACTTCTACTATAATAACATTTTTTTGAGTGAAGTGGTTACTCTTAACAAAAATTTTTGTTTATTGTATGAAATAAATAAACAAAAAAAGAAAAATATAAATCAGGTTTTTAATCCCGATTTATAATTCATCTTATCACTCTATGTTTTATCGTGGTGGCAGTCCAAGTGCTATGCGTCCATAACGACTAATGCGTGTGATCTTCCAAGCCGGAGACCAGGTAACTTCAACCTTTACATCTTCAATGCCATCAATTTGTTTTAAACCTGCTACGATCTCAATCGGCAAACTTTCTGCACAATCACAGGCAGTATCAGTGAAGGTCATGACAACTGTACAAAGACCAGCCTCATCTAAATGAATCTCATAAATCAATCCAAGATTGTATACATCTAGCTCTACATCTGTATCATAAACTTTTTCGAGTACTTCAATGATTTGGTCTTCCAATGCTAGAGCACGGTCATTAATCTTGATGTCTTCTCTCATTGTATTCCCTCCATTTTTTGACTGTTCCTATTTTCTCATAATTCTGACAATTTGGCAAGTTTTTCCCAATCCTGTTTAAAGCAAAAAAGTAGAGATAGAATCTCTACTTTTCATTGATTATTTTGATTTGACAGGTTTATCTGCAAGAGATTTAACAGCTGCGTTAATCGTTTCTGCATATAGTTTAGCACCTTCATCCTGCTTAGTAGTATCACTACCAAAGTGAACTTGGTCTGTCCCTTTCCAAATATCTGGATGATCTTTGGCTACTTGATTCCAATCTGCAAGTGCAATATATGGATATTTTTGTGCCAATTCACGCGCATAGCTTGCATACTGTTCTACGTAAGGTTGTGTTTCCTGTGTTGTGTCACCCTCATATGGAGTTACAAGAACAAGCTGATGTCCCTTAGGTAGATTTGTTATCAGTAGATCAAGATCTTCCTTATAATTTTCAGGGTTATTGACACCAGTCGCGATGACTACAATTTTAGGCAAGGCTTTATTCTGACTGTAATTCAGCATCAATGCATTTGCTTGTTTAGTATTTCGACTGATCTGGCCATCAATCTGAGCGTCTGGTAAGAGCTCTTTCAGTCCAGCTGAAGCACGTAAGGTTACAGAATCTCCAATGATAGATACACCATCAGCTATGTTGTAGCGACTTGCTTCTGCTTGTTCTGCCATAGTTTTTGTTCGAGTGATATTAGTTTGAGCTTGATTAAGGCCAGTAACCATCAAATCCGTTTCAAAAGCACCTACTTGTGGAGCTATCAGAATCACAACCAAGGTAATCAAACTAAGAACTCCAACACTACCAGCAAAGATTGGTTTGATGTGAGGAATTTCTTCTGCCATCCGCAAGAGTTTGCTGGATTTCCCTGCAATGAAAGGTTCGATCACATAGAAAGAAAGGGTAGCAAAAAGATAAGAAAAGATGGTCGTTAGAATCACTGCCGGTATATTTCCCACCAATTGAGAGAAAATAATATAAAACGGCCAGTGGAAAAGATAGACGGCATAGCTAGTGTCTGCTAAAAAACCGATAACCTTTGGTTCTTCGATTGTCGGAGTTTTCTCGTGCAACAGTCGTGCTGCAACAATCATCAGAAGCGCAGCTAAGCTTGCCAACAAGAAACCAAATAAATAAGCAAAAAGATAATTAAATTTTACAAAGAAGGTCAATAAGAGCAAGACTCCTAGACCCGCCCCAAAGACTAGTAAGGTTTGTCTCAAATCCAAGATTCTATTCAAACGTTTGAGAAGAGGCGTTACATGACGAACACCTACCAAGGTCGCAAGCACACTTCCTAAGAAGAATGGATAAACATGAGTCAAAGTTGAGAAGTAGAGTGTTGAGTAGGAGCTAACGATAAAGCTACCAATAAACATAGAAAGGAAGCTAACCATAAAGGTCGCTGAGGAAAGTAGGAAAATCATTCCTCGTAGTTGTCCACTTGTTTTTGCTCGCTTGGCCAAGAACCAAACTGCCAAGCCCCACAAAACATAATAATGAACTTCAACAGCTAAGCTCCAGTTGTGAACAAAGAGATGGGGGATAAACTGGGACTCATAACTTCCTCCTGTCAACATTTCATAGAAGTTTGTCATAAATCCAAGAACACCAGCAATCTGGCCACCGATACCTGCCACATAATCTTGACGAACCAAGAAAGTGAAGGGCATAACGACGAGGACCATCAAAACAACCGGCGGAAAAATCCGATAGAAGCGTCGTCTAAAAAATCCTAGGATATCAATTTTACCTTTTTGTTCAAATTCTTCTAATAAGAGAGATGTAATTAGAAAACCTGAGAAGGTGAAGAAGACGTCAACCCCGAAGAAACCTCCTGGGAAAAGCGTCTGAAAGAAATGGTACAAGAGTACCAAAAGCAAACCTGTAATCCTAATCAAGGAAAACCATTTAATACGCATACGAGTTTATTCTCCATTCATTAGATTAGCAAAAAAAGCCATCTAATTTTCAATCCATAGTACCTTTATTTTATCAAAAAAAACAGAAAAATCCTAAGATAAAACTTAGGATTTTTAGCTGATATTAAGCAAAATTTAGAAATTTCGCCCAGACTTGTTATATCCATATTTTTCAACAAAATGCTCACGGAATTCCAAGAGATTGTCATCCATAATCGCCTGACGAACCTGCTTCATGAGATTGAGCAAGAAGTAGAGATTATGGTAACTTGTCAAGCGGATACCAAAGGTTTCATCGGCCTTGAGCAAGTGGCGAAGATAGGCACGAGTGTAGTTCTTACAAGTGTAGCAATCACACTCAGGATCAAGCGGTGTAAAGTCCTCTGCAAACTGAGCATTCTTCACAACCAAACGACCTTGACTGGTCATACAAGTACCGTTACGAGCAATACGTGTCGGCAAGACACAGTCAAACATATCTACCCCACGAATCACCCCATCAATCAAGCTATCTGGCGCTCCCACTCCCATCAAGTAGCGAGGTTTATTCTCAGGAAGCAGCTGAGTGGTGAAATCCAAAACAGCGTTCATCTCCTCATGAGTTTCTCCAACTGCTAAGCCCCCGATAGAGTAGCCTGGGAAGTCCATGCTGACAAGATCCTGAGCTGATTGACGACGAAGGTCTTCAAAGCCTGCACCCTGTACAATCCCAAATAAACCTTGGTCATGTGGACGACGATGAGCTTTTAAGCCACGTTCAGCCCAACGGCTGGTACGTTCGATTGATTTTTTCACATAATCATAGGGTTGATAAAATTGAGGGCATTCATCAAAGGACATCATGATGTCTGAACCTAGATTATTTTGTATTGAGATGGCCTTTTCAGGTGAAAGGAACATCTTAGAACCATTAAGGTGATTCTTGAAGGTTACTCCTTCCTCTGTGATATTACGGCTATCCGCTAGAGAATACACTTGAAAACCACCGCTATCTGTCAAGATTGGTTGGTCCCAGTTCATAAACTTATGAAGCCCACCAGCGCGGGCAATGAGTTCATCACCTGGACGAAGCCACAAGTGATAGGTGTTGGATAGGATTATTCCTGACCCCATCTCTTTTAATTCTTCTGGTGACTGAGTCTTGACCGTTGCTTGAGTCCCTACTGGCATAAACATAGGGGTTGGGAAGGTCCCATGTGGTGTGATAATTTCACCCAGACGAGCTCCCGTGTGTTTTTCTTTTTTGATCAAGCGGTATTTGATTGGCGAATCTGACATTTTTTACCTCCGAAGCTGGGAAAGACAGTCCCAGTTCTTACTTTGTGCCCAAGGGCATACTGTATGATTCTATCAAAAAAAACAGGAACTGTCACGAACTATGGTATAATGAAAGAATGAAGTACCCAAAAATTAATTTAAAAGAAGTTCGCCAGCAAGCTAGACAATTTCAAGCTGAACACCCACGTCTGTTGCTTGTCTTTTTATTGCCAAGTATTCTCTTGATTCTATCGAGCTTCATCAGGCCTTTATCCCTGCTCGACGAGGGCATTCTTGAGCAGTCCTTCTTGAGTTTTCTAGGCATCACAATCCAGTCTGCTCTCTTTCCGATTGCCGTTGGATTTACAAGCTCCATTATCCTAGCTGGTGCTCTCTTTACTACCATTAATCTTTACAGAATTTCTGAGATGGAGCTTTCCTTTAAAGATAGCCTGTCCTTACTTGACAACCGCTTCTTTACCCAGACATTTCTAACTCTATTGCTCAAGCGTTTCTATCTCTTTTTATGGAGCATCCCTAATCTTTTTGGAGTTTACTTGCTCTTTTATAGCAGCGCCATGGCTCGTAAATTTGTGGAACTTCATCCCGAATTTCCATCTGTCGACGTGACAAATCCAGATATCGAACACTTCCTGCTCACTTTTGCGCTCTACTTCTTTGGTAGTGTCCTTGTAATGATTTTGGGAACCATTCTCTATCTTCCGCAATACTATGCTTATTCCCAAGTTGAGCTACTCCTATGTGACACTCTTGCAATTGGAATTGCTAAACCAAGTCGTGTGCTACATACCAGCCGCTTTCTCATGAAAGGCTATAAGTTTCAACGCTTCGTCCTTGATTTACAGCTACTTCCATGGTATCTCCTTATCTGGATAAGCTTTGGAATTGCAAGTATCTCTATCTTCCCTTATATCTATAGTAGCCAGATTTTCTTCTATCAAAGGTTACTTGAAATCAAACGCAGAAAAGTTTAATACCAGTTATTAAAAACCAGCACTTTCCATGAAGGTGCTGGTTGTTTTTATTTTAATAAGAGGATACTCAAAAGAGTTAAGATTGCTGGGCCACCTTGCTTGAGAATGATTTTTTTATCTGCAGTTAAGGCACCATAGGTCGCTGCTCCTATGACAAATAAAACAAAGATTGTTACGATTTCTAAGCTATGTGAGAAATAAATTCCATAAATAAGAAATACCCCAATCAAGGCATTATAAATTCCTTGGTTTTTAAACAGTGAGGTGACAGATGGTCGTGCTAATTCTTCCTTGTTCATATTAAAGACACGGCTGGTTGCGTCTGATTGGGTTGCGATACTCTCCAAATAAAAGATATAAAAATGCTCGAGGGCAACGATAGTTGCTAAGATAGTAGTAATGATTGACATCGTTTTCTCCTTAAAATTCTATTTTTTCTAAACCTGAGACTAGTTTTGTTAGTAAAGTTATCAGTTCTCTCTGCTCAGTTGTCGACAAAATGATCTCCATCTGTTCCTTCACTCGCAAGTGATGTTTAGGCGGATTGACCAAGAGTTGATTCTTGGCTTCTTGGGTTAATTCAACTAAGACTTCTCGCTGATTGATTGGATTCCGATTGCGACTGACATAGCCCTCTGACTCCAGTATCTTAAAATGACGAGTCAAGGCTGCTTGATCAATTTGCAATTTCTCCTGAACGGCAATTTGATTACAGGGTGACTGTTGCAGTAAAAACTGCAGGATTTGGTAGCGGGTTAAACTAATTCCCAATTGTTTCTCAAAAAGTTTAGTAATCGTCTGATCCACTAAATGGAGCTGATAAAGCAATTCATGCATTTCTGACATTGTTTCCTCCTTGTCAATGATTGATTTATCAATAGTTGACTTATCAAGTATATTACAAATAAATTGACGATGCAAATCTTTTGCTCACTCCGAAAAAGCCTCTTGGTTTCAATCCCAAAAGGCTATTATTTCTATATTCTAGATAAAATCCAGCACTAACCTACCAAATCTGCTCGAAGGATTTCTCCCTCTTTATCGATGACAACTTCGATAGCATGGCCTGCAAAAATTTCCTCGCTATCATCATAGTAGAGAGTCAATTCCCCATCTTCGTTGATCGATAGTTCACTCAAGTTGGTAAAATACTCTTCTGTTAACTCCACATCATTTTCATCTGAATCAATCCAGTCTTGGGCTGTTTCCCACAGTTCTTTGTCGATATAGTCTTTAATCTTAGCATCTTGAACTTGGAAAGATCCCATAAATTTCTTTAAATTATCGAAAGAACTTGGAGGAAGACTTTCATCTGCACCCGCATCAAACATAGCATGAATCTTACCGCCTTCATAGGTGATGAAGCCTTCAAACCAAGAATAGGCTCTATTTAGGGTGAACTCCCCAATAGCGTCTCGAATGATAACAGGTTTCTGGTAGGTTTCGATCAAGGTCTCTAACCTAGCATCCGTAGATTGGTCATCTAGGTATTCCAGCAAGCGGTAGCAATTGTTCGCCACTTCTGACATATAAGGCTCTAACTCCATGAAGGGACGTTTTTGACACTTAATGCGGTGAATTTTGTAGGGTTCAAAACTAAAGCCCCAATGATTTTCTTTAAATTCTTCCGGAGTCAGGAGCCATTCCAAACGTCCTTCAAGTTCAGAAAAGTCCTGAGTTTCGACATTGACACTAGCTTTAAAATGAACGGACGGCATTAGACACCCATCTTTTAAAGAAGCAGCCCCATTTACATTTTGGAGGGTAAAAATCAAGAGTTCGACAATTTCACCACAAAATTCCTGTTCAAAATCATCTCTTGTTTTCTCAAATGGGGGTTTTAATCGGTTTGTCATTCTTATCATCCTTTCGCTCTATGCTTAAAATCGTTAGTATAGCTTTGTATCCGCTTACATTATATCGTGTTTTAGATTTTATTTCACTTATAAAGTGTGTCATAACAAAAAAAGAAGCGGAAACTCAAGTTCCCAACTTCTCATTATTCTTAGTTCATCGATACGTGTACGTGGTCATAGTGGTTTTCTGTAACGCTTCCACGGTCTGGCATTGGATTCCATGTGTAGGCTGGTCCATATTTGCTATCGAATGGTGCATAGAAACGTTGTTTCCAGATGATGTAGCTGATGCCACGGCTAGCCATATTTTGGATAGCATAATCCGCAATTTGGTCTCCGAGAGCTGAGCTTACTGGAACCATAAAGTCAATGGCAAGACCTTTTCCGTGGTCTCCACTATCACCAGGACGGTAGCCGCTAAATGATGTAATACCAAACAAGTTCGCAACTTCTTCTTTAAAGGCAGCCGTTTGTGGTTGAAGACCTGCATTTTCTGATTTCGTAGCTGCGATACTTGCATAATCAGGTGCTGCTGGTGCTGCATAAGTTGTTGATGCACCTTGGCTTGCTTCAGCTTGGTAAGTTGATGGTGCTGATTGTACTTCTGTTACAGCTTCTGTTGTTGCTTCCGTAGTTGCTTCAGCAACTGTTGTGGTTGTTTCTTCCACTACAGGTGTTTCTGTTACTGGTGCTGCAGCCTCAGTAGTAGCTTCTGTTGTTGCTTCTGCTACAGGCTCTGCTACTGGTGTTGCTACTTCAGTAGTTGCTTCTACAGCTGTTTCTGTTACTGGTGCTGCAGGTTCTGTTACAACTTCTTCATTAGCTTGTGAATCTGTTGTTTCTGCTACAACTTCTGTTTCTTCAACTGGTTGCGTCAAATCTTCAACTTGTACAGTTTGGTCATCAACAGTGACTTGGTTATTTGTCAAATCCGCTGTCGCAGTTGTTCCTTCGCCACCGTTTTCTTGAGGTGTGTATACTTCAACTTCTGTTACTTCTTCATCTTCGTTAACAGTTGTAGTAAGAACTGTATCAGGGAAGATAAGATCAACGTTAAAGATTTTGTTCAAGTTAGCGAGAACATTAAGATCAATTCCTAAAGCCTCTGCAATCGTGCTCAAAGTATCTCCATACTTGATGGTGTAACTTGTTTTATTTTCGCTTGTAGAAATATCATTTTGAATTTGTTCAACGGTACGTGGAGTCCACGCTACTTCTTGCGCTTGAGTTGCCAAGGCTGGCGCAAGTGATAAGGCTACTGTTGATGCTAAAATAATTCTTTTCTTCATACTATTCAAACTCCTCCTTCAAATGTAGTACCTTTCTATCATAACATAAAGGAAAAAGAAAAAAAGCCCTTTGAGGGCTATTTAATAAAACTGTCCACGCTCTGTAATAAACCACATTAATTGAAATAGTTTGTATGAAATTTGTCATACAGCTGACATATTTCATTTCATGAGCCCTTCAAAAACTCAAAGAAGAAATCTCCTCTAAATGGGAAATCTGACGATTGCAAACCGCTGGAGATTCAAGGAAATTAATGCTCTGAATGCCACTATTTTGAGCAAATTCGATATCCAAGGTTCTGTCACCTATATAATAGGTCTGTTCTGGTTTTAAATGGTATTTATCGATAAGGTAAGTAGCTGCTTCTGGACTTGGTTTGCGGGCAAAACCACTCTGACTAGTTAAGATTTCTGTAAAATAAGAATCCAATCCTAAATCACGTAAAATGGTAAAGGCATTGTCTCCTTTATGAGTATAGACAAATTGCTGAATTCCTTGCTTATCCGCCCAGGCTAGAACCTCACGTGCACCTGGCATCAAGACGACTTGAGCATTTTTTTCAGCCAAGCTCTGAGCACGAACTTGATTGAGAAGCCCTGCATCTAGTCCTCGCTCTTTTGCCACTTGCTCCAATAAATCCTGGACAGAATATTTCAAGATAAAAGCTCGAACTTCTTTCTTATTATAAGGAAGAGAAAACTGACGATAGGTTTCCTCAATTCCTGCTAAGATGGCTTCATAAGAATCCAGCAAGGTTCCATCTAAATCCCAAATAAAAGCTGTTTCTTGCATTTCTCATCCTTTCGATATCATATAAACTTGGTAACGATAACGTAGGAAAATCCAACGGAAACCATTATCCAAAAGCGTCCCTGCCCAAATACCAGGCAAGCCCCAACCAAGAACAATTCCCATCAAGTAACCTGTTCCGATACGGATGCACCACATCCCGACACTTGTTGCATAAAAGGGGAGGCGA
>ERZ772942.623-NODE-623-length-15326-cov-2.953179_pt1 | contig 15326 bp, 15 predicted proteins | sample MGYA00511135_ERZ772942 | MGnify/ENA primary metagenome ERZ772942 (study PRJEB29015, sample SAMEA2738099) | human oral metagenome | biome: human oral; feature: human-associated habitat; material: saliva | place: China | collected 2265 ... | reverse complement strand
TGTTGGTAAGAATTTATACATGGGTATAAATATGGAATTACAACAATATATGGAAGAAGAATTTGAAAAAGATGGTAGAAGTGGTTCATTTGTAGCATTGAATCCAAAAACTGGTGAAATAATAACTATTGTTAGTTATCCAACATATTCATTGAATACTTTTAGTTCACAAATTTCACCAGAAGAATGGAATTCAATATCAAATGATCCAAGAAAAATTCTGACAAACAAGACTATTGCTGGTGAATATCCTCCAGGTTCAACATTTAAAATGATATCTGCTATTGCATTTTTAAAGAGTGGAATAGATCCTAAACTAAAATATAATGACTATACAGGTTATTATCAAATAGGAAATTGGAAATGGAGAGCATGGAAAAGAGGAGGACATGGAGCAACAGATATGAAAAAATCCCTTGTTGAGTCAGCTAATACTTACTACTATAAATTTTCTGATCAAATTGGTTATACTCCAATAGTAAAAACAGCTAGAGATTTTGGATTAGGAAATATAACTGGAATAGATGTTTCTGGGGAAAAAAAAGGAATTATACCAGATCCAGATTGGAAAAAGAAAAGAACAAAGACTGTTTGGTATAGAGGAGATACGATACTTCTTTCAATAGGACAAGGTTTTACACTTGTAACACCAATTCAATTAGCAAAAGCTTATACATTTTTAGCTAATAAGGGTTGGGCATATGAACCACATGTAGTTTCAAAAATAGAAGATTTACAAACTGGAAAGATAGAAACAGTAAGCACTCAAAAAACTGTTATAGAAGATTATCCTGAATCATTCTATGAAACTATAAATGATGCTTTAATAGCAACTGTTGATCAAAATAATGGAACAACAAGAATAATGAGAAATCCATATGTAAAAGTTGCTGCAAAAAGTGGTTCAGCACAAAATCCACATTCTAAGTTGACACATGCTTGGGTTGCAGGTTATTTCCCGGCTGATAAAGAACCTGAGGTCGTTTTTGTGTGTCTATTAGAAGGAGCAGGTGGTGGTGGAGTAATGGCAGGAGGAATGGCTAAAAGATTTTTAGATAAATATCTGGAAGTAGAAAAAGGAATAGTTCCTGTCCAAAATACACCTCATATAGAACCTAAAACTACTAATTCTACTATTCAAACAAGTGGAGAACAAGAAAATGAAAGTTCAGGGGAAGGAGTAGGAGAAGAAAGAGAAAATGAAGAAAGAGAAACAGAGGAAACAAGTACAAGTGAAGGAGAACAAAATTAGTATTCATGACAAAATAATGAGTATAAAAGATGATGTTCTAAATTTAAAAAGTAAAAAAGCAAAAGGTAAAGTAGCTAAAAAATTAACAGAAAAAGCAAAAAACATAAAAGAAAAAGTAAAAAAAATAGAAGTAACTCAAAATAATAGTAAAAAATTGAAAACTTCAAAAAAAGATTTGGATAAGATGTATGTTATTCCATTAGGTGGTTTAGAAGAAGTTGGAAAAAACTGTACTATAATTCAATATAAAGATGAAATAATTATTGTAGATGCAGGAGCAATATTTCCAGATGAAAATTTACCTGGCATAGATTTAGTAATTCCAGACTATACTTTTTTGGAAAATAATAAGTCTAAAATAAAAGGATTATTTATAACTCATGGACATGAAGATCATATTGGGGGAATACCTTATCTATACGAAAAAATAGAAAAATCTACTGTTATTTATGGTGGAAAATTAACAAATGCTTTAATCAAATCTAAGTTTGAAAATTTTGGAGTAAAAAAAGATTTACCAAAAATGGTTGAAGTTGGTTCAAGAAGTAAAGTGAGTGTAGGAAAATATTTTACAGTTGAATTTGTAAAAGTAACACATTCAATAGCAGATTCATATTCTTTATCTGTAAAAACACCAGCAGGACATGTATTTTTGACAGGAGATTTTAAAATAGATTTAACTCCTGTTGATAATGAAAAAGTAGATTTCGTGAGATTATCAGAATTAGGAGAAGAAGGGGTAGATTTAATGCTATCAGACTCTACTAACTCTGAGGTTGAAGGTTTTACTCCATCTGAAAGAAGTGTTGGAGATGCTTTTAGACAGGAATTTCAAAAAGCTACTGGAAGAATAGTCGTAGCTGTTTTTGCATCACATGTTCATAGAATACAACAAATTATAGATACAGCAGCACAATTTAAAAGAAAAATTGCTATTGATGGAAGAAGTTTATTGAAAGTGTTTGAAATAGCACCTAGTGTTGGAAGATTAACTATAGCTGAAAATTTACTTATTCCTATATCGTCAGTTGATAAATATGATGATAATGAAATCGTAATATTATGTACAGGAACACAAGGAGAACCATTAGCTGCACTTTCAAGAATAGCTAAAAATATGCATAAACATATAGCTTTAAGAGAAGGAGATACTGTAATAATTTCATCTACTCCTATACCAGGAAATGAAAAAGCAGTTTCAACTAATATAAATAATATTTTAAAATATGATGTTGATTTAGTTTTTAAAAAGATTGCAGGTATACATGTATCAGGACATGGAAGTAAAGAGGAACAAAAACTGATGTTAAATTTAATAAATCCAAAACATTTTATGCCAGTTCATGGAGAATATAGAATGCTCAAAGCTCATATGAAATCTGCTATTGAAACAGGAGTTCCTAAGGATAAAATTCTTTTGACTCAAAATGGAGATAAAGTAGAAGTTACCAAAGAATATACAAAAATAAATGGTAAAGTAAATTCTGGTGAAATTCTAGTTGATGGATTAGGTGTTGGAGATATTGGAAGTAAGGTTATAAAAGATAGACAACAACTATCAGAAGACGGTATAGTAATAGTTGCTTATTCTATTGATAAAAATACAGGAAAAATAGTTTCAGGACCTGAAATGTCAACAAAAGGTTTTGTATACTATAAAGACTCAGAAGATACTATAAAAGAGGCACAAGATTTATTAAGTAAAAAAATAAGTAAAAATGGAACTTATTTAGGTAAAGATTGGGCAGATTTAAAAGGAAATGTAAGGGATTTACTGTCAAGATTCTTCTATGAAAAATTAAAAAGAAATCCAATTATTTTACCTATGCTGTTAGAAATATAAAAATAAGGGAGAAGTATGAATAGTAAAAAAAGAGCTTTTTTAAAAAAGAAAGCACATAATTTAGAGCCTATTGTTAGAATAGGTAAGGATGGATTAAATCAAAATATAGTTCAAAGTATACTTGATGCAATAGCTTCAAGAGAACTTATAAAAGTTAAAATTTTACAAAATTGTGAGGAAGAAAAAACTATAATTTATTCAAAATTGATGGATATTAAAGATTTTGAAGTAGTAGGAATGATAGGAAGAACTATAATTATTTTTAAAGAAAATAAAGAAAATCCGAGCATATCATTAGAATGGAAAAATATATAAGTTTGGAGATACTATGAATGAGGAACTTACAAAAAAATGTGAAGAGATTAGAAAAAAATTAATAGAAGTTGTAAGTAAAAATGGAGGGCATTTAGGTTCAAATCTAGGTGTTGTTGAATTAACAGTCTGTTTAGATGAAGTTTTTGATTTTAAAGAGGACATTGTCCTCTTTGATGTAGGACATCAAGCTTATATAAGATATTAACTGACAGAGCAGAAAAATTTGATACTATTAGAACAAGAAAAGGTATTTCACCTTTTCTTGACCCAAGTGAAAGTAAGTATGATCACTTTATATCAGGACATGCAGGAACAGCACTTCCGGCAGCAGTTGGTTTTGCAATAGCAAATCCAGATAAAAAAGTTATAGTTGTTGTAGGAGATGCTTCTATATCAAATGGACATTCATTGGAGGCATTAAACTATATAGGGTATAAGAAATTAGAAAATATATTGGTAATTGTAAATGATAATGAAATGTCTATTGGAGAAAATGTTGGCTTTATATCAAAATTTTTAAAAAAAGTAATAACAAGTGGAAAGTATCTAAATTTTAGAGAAGATGTGAAATCTTTTATCAATAGAATAAAAGCAGATAGAATGAAAAAAACTCTTGAAAGAATGGAAAGATCAATTAAAGGCTATGTAACTCCTTTTTATGCCTTAGAAAGTTTAGGGTTTAGATTTTTTAATGTATGTGAAGGAAATAATATAGAGAAACTTTTACCTATATTAAAAAAAATAAAAGATTTAAAGGGACCTGTAATTTTATTAGTAAAAACAAAAAAAGGAAAAGGTTATTGTTTTGCAGAAGAAAATAAAGAAAAGTTTCATGGAATAGCACCTTTTGATATCAAAACAGGAAATACTCATAAAAGCTCTGTTTCTTATTCAGAAGTTTTTGGAAATAAAGTTTTAGAACTAGGAAAAGAAGATAAAGATATATATACTCTTTCAGCAGCTATGATAAAAGGTACAGGACTTCATAAATTTTTAGAAGAATTTCCTGAAAGATGTATAGACACAGGGATAGCAGAAGGTTTTACAGTAACTCTTGCAGCAGGACTAGCAAAATCAGGGAAAAAGCCTTATGTGTGTATTTATTCAACTTTTATCCAAAGAGCTATAAGCCAGTTAATACATGATGTATCTATTCAAAATCTACCAGTTAGATTTATTATAGACAGAAGTGGAATTGTTGGAGAAGATGGAAAAACCCATAATGGAGTTTATGACTTATCATTCTTTTTATCAATTCAAAATTTTACAGTGCTATGTCCGACAACTTCTAAAGAATTAGAACAGGCACTTGAAATATCCAAAAATTTTAATTCTGGTCCACTGGTTATAAGGATACCAAGAGATAGCATATTTGATATAGAAGATGAGAAGCCCTTAGAAATTGGAAGATGGAAAGAAATAAAAAAAGGAAGTAAAAATTTATTTATAGCAACAGGAACTATGCTAAAAATAATATTAGAAATATATGATGAGTTAAAAAATAGAGGAATTGATTGCACAATAGTCAGTGCAGCCTCTGTAAAACCTCTTGATGCAAACTATCTATTAAACTATATAAAGGAATACGATAATATTTTTGTTTTGGAAGAAAATTATGTGAGAAATTCTTTTGGTACATCCATTCTTGAATTTTTAAATGATAATGGAATACAAAAAATAATTCATAGAATAGCTTTAAATTCTGCTATTATTCCACATGGAAAAAGAGAAGAGTTACTAAAAGAAGAAAAGTTAAAGGGAGAAAGTTTAATAGAAAGAATAGAGGAACTTATTTATGGTAGAAAAAAATAGTAAGTCTAAAAAATTTATTGATTGCCTTTTAAATTTTCAAGATGTAAAAGATCTTGAGCTATGTGATGATCAAGGTGTGAAAGTTTCAACTCATACTTATGATGTATTAAATATTTCAATTAATAAAATAAAAGAAAAATATATCAAGCTAGAAGAAGCACAAAAAAAGGTTGATTTTTTTGCCATTACAGTTGGGATAATAATGCATGATATAAGTAAGTCAAGTATTAAAAGAAATGAAGAAAATCTTTCTCATTCCCAAATGATGATACAAAATCCAGAGTATATAATATCCGAGGTTTATGAAGTTTTGAATTTAATAGAAAAGCAGCTAGGATACACATTAATAAAAGAAGTTAGAGAAAATATAGCTCATATAGTTCAATCACATCATGGGAAATGGGGAAAGATACAACCTGCAACAGAAGAAGCTAATATAGTTTATATAGCAGATATGGAATCTGCAAAATATCATAGGATAAATCCTATTCAGGCAAATGATATTTTAAAATATTCTGTAAAGGGTTTAGGACTTACTGAAATTGAAAAAAAATTAAATTGTACAGCAGCAGTTATAAAAGATAGAATAAGAAGAGCTAAAAAAGAACTTAATTTAAAAACTTTTGCTGAACTTTTGGAAGTCTATAAAGAAAAAGGTAGAGTCCCAATAGGAGATAAATTTTTTGTATTAAGATCAGAAGAAACAAAAAAGTTAAAAAAATTTGTTGATAAACAAGGTTTTTATAATTTATTTATGAAAAATCCACTTATGGAGTATATGATAGATGACAAAATTTTTGAAAAATAAAATGAGATTAGATGAATATTTAGTTGAAAATGAATGTTTTGAAGATTTAGAAATAGCAAAAAGACAGATTATGGTAGGAAATGTTATAGTAAATGAACAAAAGATAGATAAGCCAGGAGAAATAATTTCACTTGATAAAATAAAATCTATTAGAATAAAAGAAAAGAATACTCCTTATGTCAGTCGTGGTGGTTTAAAATTAGAGAAAGCTATAAAAATTTTTAATTTAGATTTTAGAGCTAAAATAGTTTTAGATATAGGAGCTTCCACTGGGGGCTTTACGGATTGTTCATTACAAAATGGTGCTAAATTTGTCTATGCTGTTGATGTTGGAACTAATCAACTTGACTGGAAGTTAAGAAATGATAGTAGAGTTAAAAGTATAGAAAATAAACATATCAATGAATTAGAAAAAACTAATTTAGAGAATGAAATTGACATTATAGTAATGGATATTTCTTTTATTTCAATAAAAAAAGTTCTGTATAAAATTAAAGAGCTTCTAAAAGAGAATGGTTTTGCTGTATTTTTAATAAAGCCTCAATTTGAAGCTGAGAGAAATGAAATTGAAAAGGGAATTGTAAATGACCTGAATGTCCACAAAAGAGTAATAGATGAAGTTGTAGAAGAAGCAAAAAATTATCAACTTTTTTTAGAAAATTTAACTATATCACCAATAAAGGGAACAAAAGGGAATATAGAATATTTAGCAAAATTTTCTAAAAAAGATAAATTTTCAAATAAAGAAATAATAAATAAAATAGATAAATTATTTAGTGATTAACAGGGAGGAGAAAAGTGAAAATAACTTTTAAAAAAGCAACTGCAATTTTAATGATTGTAATTTCAAGTCTATCTTTTACAGAAGATGATAGAAGAGGATTTTTATCTAATATGAGGGAGCTGAAAGAAATATCTGATATTATGGATGTTATCCAAGATACCTATGTTGAAAATGCAAATGCACAAAAAAATAAAGAAGAAAAAAATAAAAATTCTATACGAAAAAATACAGGAGTCACAAAAAAATCATTAATGCAAGGAGCATTAAGAGGAATGATGGAATCATTAGATGATCCACATTCTGTATACTTTACAAAAGAGGAAATGAGAAGTTTTCAAGAAGATATAAAGGGTAAATATGTTGGAGTTGGAATGGTTATTCAAAAGAAAGTAGGAGAACCATTGACAGTAGTTTCTCCAATAGAAGACGGCCCTGCATATAAGGTTGGAATAAAACCAAAGGATAAAGTTATAGAAATAGATGGAGAGTCAACTTATAATTTAACAAGTGAAGAAGCTTCAAAAAGATTAAAGGGAAAAGCAAATACAACTGTTAAGGTTAAAGTTTTTAGAGAAGTTAATAAGATGACTAAAATCTTTGAATTAAAAAGAGAAACAATAGAATTAAAATATGTAAAGAGTAAAATGCTTGATGGTGGAATAGGATATTTAAGACTTACTCAATTTGGGGATAATGTTTATCCAGATATGAAAAAAGCCTTAGAAGATTTACAAACTAAAGGTATGAAAGGTTTAATCTTAGATTTAAGAAGTAATCCAGGTGGAGAATTAGGTCAATCAATAAAAATTGCTTCAATGTTTATTGAAAATGGTAAAATAGTGAGTACAAGACAAAAAAAGGGTGAAGAAAGTGTATATACAAGAGAAGGTAAATACTTTGGAAATTTCCCTATGGTAGTCTTAATAAATGGTGGTAGTGCTTCAGCCTCAGAGATAGTTTCTGGAGCATTAAAAGATCATAAGAGAGCAACACTTATTGGAGAAAAAACTTTTGGAAAGGGAAGTGTACAAACTTTATTACCTCTACCTGATGGAGATGGAATAAAAATAACTATTGCAAAATATTACACTCCAAATGGCATTTCTATTGATGGAACAGGAATTGAACCTGATAAAAAAGTTGAAGATAAAGATTATTATTTAATTTCTGATGGTATTATAACAAATATAGATGAAAATCAACAAAAAGAAAATAAAAAAGAAATTATTAAAGAAGTTAAAGGTGAAAAAGCTGCAAAAGGAGTTGATACTCATAAAGATATACAACTTGAAGCAGGGATAAAAACATTGAAAGAAATGATACAAAAGAAATAAGGGAGAAATTATGTTATACATAGTTGCAACACCAATAGGAAATTTAGAGGATATGACTTTTAGAGCAATAAGGACACTAAAAGAAGTTGACTATATTTTTGCAGAAGATACAAGGGTAACAAAAAAATTATTGGATCATTATGAAATTAAAAATACAGTATATAGATATGATGAACATACAAAACAACATCAAGTAGCAAATATTATTAATCTTTTAAAAGAAGAAAAAAATATTGCTTTAGTTACTGATGCTGGGACACCTTGTATATCTGATCCTGGTTATGAAGTTGTTGATGAAGCACACAAAAATAATATAAAGGTTGTTGCAATTCCTGGTGCAAGTGCATTAACTGCATCAGCTTCTATTGCTGGTATAAGTATGAGAAGATTTTGCTTTGAGGGATTTCTACCTAAAAAGAAAGGTAGACAAACTCTTTTAAAACAACTAGCAGAAGAAAAAGAAAGAACAATAGTTATATATGAGTCCCCCTTTAGAATAGAGAAGACTTTAAAAGATATAGAAGCTTTTATAGGGAAAAGAGATGTCGTTATTGTTAGAGAAATAACTAAAATATATGAAGAAGTTTTAAGAGGAAACACAACTGAGCTTATAGAGAAATTAGAAAAAAATCCTATAAAAGGAGAAATTGTTTTACTTATAAAACCACAAGAGAAGGAGCAAAGAGGGGGAAATAAATATGTCAATGACACAGATTAACTGGTATCCAGGGCATATGAAAAAAACTAAAGATTTAATTGAAGAAAATTTGAAACTTATTGATGTGGTTTTAGAAATTGTTGATGCAAGAATACCTTTATCAAGTAAAAATCCTAATATAACAAGTTTGAGTAAAAATAAAAAGAGAATAATTGTTTTAAATAAATCGGATTTAGTTTCAAAACAGGAACTAGATAAGTGGAAAAAATATTTTAAAGAACAAGATTTTGCAGATGAAGTTGTTGAAATGAGTGCAGAGACAGGTTACAATGTAAAAAAACTTTATGAAGCAATAGAAATTGTTTCAAAAGAGAGAAAAGAAAAATTACTGAAAAAAGGCTTAAAAAAAGTCAGTACAAAAATAATTGTTTTAGGTATTCCTAATGTTGGTAAATCAAGATTAATAAATAGAATAGTAGGTAAAAATAGTGCTGCTGTTGGGAATAAGCCAGGTTTTACAAGAGGAAAACAATGGGTCAGAATAAAAGAAGGTATAGAGCTTTTAGACACACCAGGAATTTTATGGCCAAAATTTGAAAGTGAAACTGTTGGAATAAATCTTGCAATAACAGGAGCAATAAGAGACGAAATACTCCCAATAGAAGATGTAGCTTGTAGTCTTTTAAAAAAAATGTTAGAACAAGATAGATGGGAAAGCTTAAAAGAAAGATATAAACTTTTAGAAGAAGATAGAGATGATAAAGTTTTAGAAAATATCTTATCTAAAATTGCATTAAGAATGGCAATGTTAAATAAAGGTGGAGAATTAAATGTCCTACAAGCAGCCTATACTCTTTTAAGAGATTATAGAGTAGCAAAATTAGGTAAATTTGGATTAGATAAAATATAAAGAGGTATAAAAATGAATAAATTAGATTTGAATTTAAAAGATGTCCATAATGAATTAGTTAAATTCTTGAGAGAAAATTTTAAAAAAGCTGGTTTTTCAAAAGCAGTATTAGGTTTATCAGGAGGAATAGATTCTGCACTTGTTGCTTATCTATTAAGAGATGCCTTAGGAAAAGAAAATGTACTTGCTATTATGATGCCATATAAATCATCAAATCCAGATAGTTTAAATCATGCAAAATTAGTTGTAGAAGATTTAAAAATAAATGCTAAATCTATTGAAATAACTGATATGATAGATGCTTACTTTAAAAATGAAAAAGAAGCTTCATCTTTAAGAATGGGAAATAAAATGGCAAGGGAAAGAATGTCTATATTATTTGATTATTCATCAAAAGAAAATGCCTTAGTTGTGGGGACATCTAATAAGACAGAAATTTATTTAGGATATAGTACACAATTTGGAGATTCAGCTTGTGCTTTAAATCCAATAGGAGATTTATATAAAACAAATATTTGGGATTTATCAAGATATTTAAAAATTCCAAATGAATTGATTGAAAAGAAACCTAGTGCTGATTTATGGGAAGGTCAAACTGATGAACAAGAAATGGGCTTAACTTATAAAGAAGCAGATCAAGTTTTATATAGAATGTTAGAAGAAAATAAAACAGTAAAAGAAATTCTAGCAGAAGGTTTTAGTAAAGATTTAGTTGATAATATTCTAAAAAGAATGAATAGAAGTGAATATAAAAGAAGAATGCCACTTATAGCTAAAATAAAAAGGTAGGTACTTATGAAAAATCAATTAAAAGAAGATTTGAATGATTTTCTAAAAGAAAAAGAAGAATTGAGAGAAGTTATTGGAAAAATTGGGGGAAATAATAATTCCCAAGCAAAAATAGTAACAACACTTTTTGCTGGAATAGTTTTGGTAATTTTTGTGACTGGAATAATATTAAAACAATTATCTCCAACAACAACACTTTTACTTTTAATTTTAATACTTAGTTTTAAAATAATTTGGATGCAACAACAAACTCAAAAATCTATGCATTTCCAATTTTGGATATTAAATTCTATTGAAATTAGAATTAATGAATTAGATAAAAAACAAAAAAAATTAGAAAAAATGATAGAAGAATTAGAAAAGAGACCGTAAAGTCTCTTATTTTTCCTCAACATAACCCAATTCTTTTAAAAATGGCTTTTTCTTTCTCCAATCATCTTTGACTTTTACCCAAAGTCCCAAGTAGATTTTTTCTCCTAATAATTCTTCTATTTCTTTTCTAGCTTCTACACCTATTTCTTTTAACATCTTACCATTTTTTCCAATGATGATGCCTTTTTGAGAATCTCTTTCAACATAGATATTTATATCAAATTTATCTTTTTTTCCTTCTTTTCTTTCCACATTAATTATCTCAACAGCAACAGAATGAGGAATTTCATCTCTTGTTTTTAATAAAATTTTTTCTCTAACTATCTCTGTTATTATTCTATAAGTGGACATATCTGTGTACATATCATCAGGGTAATATTTAACTCCCTCTTCTAAATAAGGCTCTAATGCCTCTAATAATTGACTTATACCAAAAGAATACATACCAGAAGCAAAAATTATTTTATCAAATTTTCCTAATTTTTCTTCTATTTCTTTTAATTTTTCTTCCTTTTGTTTATCACTTATTAAATCAACTTTATTTACGAGTAAAATTTTAGGTTTCTTTTTAGCATTTTCATTAATTCTATCCATTACAAACATATCCCCTGTTCCTATTGGTTTAGAGGCATCAATTAAAAAAAGTATAATATCTACATCTTTTAAAATCTTAACTGCAATATTAGTCATATATTCACCTAAAAGATGTTGTGGTTTATGTATTCCTGGTGTATCTATAAAAATATATTGATTGTCTTTAAAATTCAAAATTCCTTTTATATTATCTCTTGTTGTTCCTGATTTATCTGAAACAATAGCAACTTTTTCAGATACAAGTTTATTTATTAAAGTTGATTTCCCAACATTTGGTCTACCTACAACAGCTATAAATCCTGCTTTCATCTATTATTTATCTCCTATTCCTATTTCAAAGTATATTTTTCTAATATTTTCAATTAAGTCTTTTTCATCTTCTTGCATACAATTTTTTAAAGTTTTAAAATCTAAATTATATCTTTTTAAATCTGAAATAAAAGTTGATTTCCCATAAGCACCAAATAAAAATCTTTTTTCAATAGCATATTTTTCATAATAATTTTTTAATTCTTCTTCCATTACATTGTCTATATCATAAGTTATAATTTTATTATTTCTAACTATAATAATCTTTTGAAAATCATACTTTAATAGGTCTTTAATCTGAATTTCAAAAATATTAATAAGGCTAATCTTATACTCAACTATCATTTTAGAAATAAGCATTAACCTCATTTCATTAAAATTATCTGATAAAGAATCTATAAAATCTTGATATTCTTTTTGTTTGAATACAACATTATTCTTTTCATTAATAATTTCATTATTAGATTTATCAACTGATAATTTATATTCAAAAATTTTGTCTATATATCTATTTTTAAAAAGAAACTTATAAAAACTTCTTATAGTACTATATTTTCTATTAAAAGTAGCTGACTTATAATTTTTTTCTACATTTGAAAAATAGTCATTAAATATATTTTCATCAGTATCTAAAATATCTATATTTCTTTCTTTTAGAAATTTAAGATATTCATTTATATCTAACTTATAAGCTTCAACTGTTGTCTGCAATAAATTCTTTTTTACTACTAAATTTTCTATATATTTTTCTAAAATGTCCACATTATCCCTCATTTAACATTTTATTAGCTATCTCTAAAACTTTATCATTGATTTTTTCTCCAACTAACATTCTTCCTATCTCTTTTATTCTTTCATCAGGAGATAACTTTTTAACTCTACTGATAGTCTTAGAATTTTCTACATATTTTTCTATATAGAACTGTTGAGAGGCCTTAGAAGCTATCACTGGTGAGTGAGTAATTGAAATAATTTGAGTATTATCTCCAATCTCTTTAAGTTTTAAAGCTATTTTTCTAACAGTTTCCCCACCTATACCTGTATCTATTTCATCAAAAATTAAAATAGGTATATTATCAACTTTTGAAAAAATAACTTTAAGTGCAAGCATAACACGGCTAACTTCTCCTCCAGAAGCTATTTTACTTAAAGGTTTTAAATCTTGTCCAACATTAGTTGAAATAAAAAATTCAACCTCATCATAGCCATCATTTGTCATTTTCTCAATTTTATTTATTTGAACTTTTAATTTAGCATCTTCCATATTTAAGAATTTCAATTCATTTAATAACTCATTTTCTATTTTTAATGCTATTTCTTTTCTTGAATTAGAAAGTTTTTCAGCCAGTTTATCATATTCAGATTTAATGTTTGCAAGTTCTTGTTTTAATTCTCTTGTTTTAAAATCTCCACTATCTATATCAGATAATTTTTCTTTTAAATCTTCTCTATATGCTATAAGTTCTGAAAGAGTTCTCTTATACTTCTCTTTAATCCTTTTTAAAGTATTCATTCTACCAGCAATCTTATCCAAATCGCTTTCTGTAACATCTATACCCTTAGAAATATCTTCTATTTCATTAGCACAATCTTCTAACTCATAATAAGCATTTTCCATTCTCTTTGCCAGTTTCACATATCTTTCATCATATTTTCCAAGATATTCTATATTTCTTATTGAATTTGTTATTAGACTTAAAGCAGAGTCATCATCATCTTTTAAATATTCTAAACTTTCATAGACTTTTTCTCTAATTTTTTCAGCGTTAAATACTCTTTTATATTCATCCTCTAAAACTTCATCTTCTCCATCTTTTAATTTTAATTTTTCTATTTCTTCAAGTTGATACTCATAAAATTCTTTTTTTTCTATGGTTTCTCTTTTCTCTCTTTCAATATCTTCTATCTTTGTATTTACTTCTCTATATTTAGATAAAAGACTGGTTAAATTTTCTTTTAAATCTCTTTCATCTTTACTAAGAAAACTATCTAAAAGTTTGATATGATTATTTTTATTAAGTAACATTTGATGAGAATGTTGCCCCACAATATCAACCAAAGTTGAAGCTATTTCCTTTAAATCAGCTAAAGTTATTCTAACATTATTAACAAAAGCTCTTGCTTTACCACTTCGGCTATAAAACCTTCTTATAATAATTTCATCTCCATCTATATCTATACCCATGGCTTTCAGTTTTTTCTTTTGTTCTTCATCAATATCAAAAACACCCTGTGCAACAAGATTTTCTTCTCCATCTCTAATCATATCCACACTGGCTTTTTCTCCAATAAGAAGATTAATGCCACTCAATATTATAGATTTTCCTGCACCAGTTTCACCTGTCAAAACTATAAAACCTTTTTCAAACTCAATATCTAATTCATCTATAATAGCTAAATTTTCTATTTTTAGTTCTCTTAGCATAAGTTTTCTCCCCATTTAAGTTTTTCTCTTAAAACATTATAATAATTTCTTTCATCTGGAAGAACAATTTTTAAACTTTCTGTTGAATAACATATTTCAACTTTATCTTCAACTTTTATTTTATGATGAGTATGCCCATCTATATTTATAAAACCAACTTCACTTGGCTTTGAAATGATTAAAACTATTTTAACATCACCTGATAAGATTATAGGTCTTGTATTCAAATTATGAGGTGCTATTGGTGTTATTAAAAATAGTTTTAATTCTGGAGTTATGATAGGTCCACCAGCAGATAGAGAATAAGCTGTTGAACCTGTTGGCGTTGCAATAATTACTCCATCTCCTTTAAATTTCCCTAAAAATTTATCATCTATATAAATTTCAGAAGCTACTATATTCCTTTTTATAGTATCTCTTGTTAAAAATACCTCATTTAAAGCCTTATATCTCTTTTTTCCTATACTGACAGTTAAAAAATACCTTTCTTCAATATTAATTTTATCTTTTAAAATACTTTCATTTTCTTTTTGAAAATTTGCCATTATGTTAGGATTTCCAAGGAACATTATTTTTATTATTTTATGTTTTCCATTTTTTGCTTCTTTAAGACTTATATTTGTAATATCTGAAAAAACAAATCCAGCATCTGTAATAAGCTCATCTGTAGGCTTTCTGTCGTCTATGTTGAAATAATAATAGTCATTTACCAAAGTAAAATTTATATCATAACCTTCAGAGAATTTATATAAATAATCAATATCATCAGAAGTGAAATTTACTTGGTCAATCAGCTCCCAGTCTTTTGTTTTATGAATAGAGCAGCCGTTATTCAAAATAACATATCCTTCTGAATCAAGTTCTGATAGCCCAAGTTCCTCATAAAATGGTAAAATTCCATATAAAGGTCTACCTGTACAAAGTACAATTTTTATTCCTGCGTCTATTGCTTCGTGAATAGCTTCCTTTTGTGCCTTGTCAATGTGTTTTTTTTCATTTAGCAAAGTTCCATCCATATCAATTGCAATTAATTTTATCATTATTTATCCCTTCTTTCAAAAAAATATGCTTATCTAACTTCTTAAAGTTATTAATAAAACAGTTATGATTTATAAATTTAG
>ERZ772942.621-NODE-621-length-15367-cov-3.842738_pt1 | contig 15367 bp, 11 predicted proteins | sample MGYA00511135_ERZ772942 | MGnify/ENA primary metagenome ERZ772942 (study PRJEB29015, sample SAMEA2738099) | human oral metagenome | biome: human oral; feature: human-associated habitat; material: saliva | place: China | collected 2265 ... | reverse complement strand
CTTGGTTTCCATTTAGCGTACCCTGTTGTCCCAGGGAGAATATTGGTTTAAAACTGGAGTCCAAGCTTAGAATACCTGCTACCTTCACTCCCGCCTGTCGCAGCATAAGTTCTAAGCTTGGGTTCTAGTTGATAGCGCCCCAAATGCGTGTCCTTTGGAGTGGAACCCAAGCTTAGGAGATGTGTGGTAGGGGTTGCGGAGAGATTAGGGGAGATGGCCTGTTTCCTTGTTTGAGCTGCGTGTTTGCTTTAGCTGGGATTCCGGTTTTCAGGCGATTTCTTCCTGGGTAAACCAGAACTAGCAAACAGAACCCAAGCTAAAGCAAACGTCCTGTTTGGCGGGCTGCAAGAATGCTAAGCTTGGGTTCCGTGTCTAGGGCTAGGGGTGGGGGATTGGGGTGCGACTGGGTGGAACCCACGCTCAAGCCCATGCGGTGCGGCGGTGCAGTAGGGCAGGGTTCGAGCCTGAGGGTTGGCAAGGCGAGGAGGGCAAAATAATCCCTCCGGGTGGCCGGGCTTGGTCGGGCCTGGCTAGGCGCGGGTGCCACCGGGAGGGCGTCGTAAAGCGGGGGAGGGGGAGAGGGGGACTATCCGTAGCCTAGGCGGTGGAGATCATCCTCATCCAAGCCAAAATAGTGGCCAATTTCGTGCATCACTGTAATGCGCACCTGTTCTATAAGCTCATCCTCGGACCAACAATAATCCTTCAGGGCCTGGCGGTAAATCGCAATCGTGTCGGGCAGAAAACCCGTATGGTCGAAAGTACGTTTGGGCAACGCCACCCCGGTGTACTGGCCCAAGATGTAGGGGGAGCGGGGATTATAGTCCTCGATCAGAAACACCACGTTTTTGATGTGCTCGTGCACCTCGTCGGGAATCTGGGCGAGGGCCTGGTCGACAAGCTCCTCGAACCGTTCGTCACTAATCTCCATCATGGGCATTCACCTCTACTGGGGTTTCGGCTGCACGGACTGAAGCGCCTCGGGGTTCACAATGGGGGCACGATCCGGGCGCTCCGCGGGCGGCTGCCCATTGATCGTGAACTGGCCTTTCACCGAGCCAGCCAATGTGCCCAGGTGGCCGTTATCGTTAAACATGAGGGAACAGTTCACGCTGTGCGAACCACGATCCCACGAATTCGCCGGAATCGTCGCCCACAGCGGTTGCAACGTGGACTTATAGAGCTGGTCGTCGCCACCAATATAATCCTTCGCCGCCTGGGTGCACACCGTACGCAGGTGATTATCCTGGTCCTCGATCGACGGGGTGTTATTGGGGAACACCTGCAACAAATCCACGATTTGGGTGACTTCCAACTGGTGAGGTTGCGTGCAATCAATCTGCTTTTCGGAGTTTGCGCCATCCACGGCCACGCACTCGCCCACCCCGAAAATCCGGGCCTGGTCCTGCTGCGCCACCTTGCCGTTGGTAGTAATCACCTTGCCCGCCTCCTCTGTGGCCTGAATACCACACAACAAGGTTCGGTCACCCGCATTCCAGGCGGCCTGCGGTGGCAAAATCGACGCCACCGAATACCGCCCCAATGGGTCGAACGTGCCCCCCAGATACTTCATCGTGGGGTCCATGCACAATTCTTCCCGCAATTGGGCCTGCCGGGTTGTGTTTGGCATCGCGGCTTTCGCCCCAAACTCGGAGCTGGGGTAGGTGGATAAATCTTCCCGGGAGGAAACCTCAAACCGGTGGGGGCCGCCGCAGTCCGTTTGTTCGAAAGCGGTAATGGTGGTGCCGCTGTCCTGCCAGGTAAGGCAAGATCCCGCATCCGCAGAAGTGAAGGATGCTACACCTGGTTTCGTGGATTTGCCGTCATCAGCCTTACTGGCGTGTGTGGTCTTCCCGTCACTGTTTTTTGTGGGGGACATCAGATAGTAGCCTCCGAACGCCGCGGCGGCTGCTAATACTGCCACAATGAGAATGCGAAGGACATCCGTGGTACGCCAAGTTTTTTTCATAGTCCTTCTATTATGCTTTAGTAATCAGCGTGTGCAAAGCATAACGGTCGGTACGATACAGCGAGGAGCACCATTCGATGGGTTTCAGATTCGACCGGGAGAACCGCACCACCTTGAGGAGGGGGGTTCCCTTATCCACTTGCAGGAATTCTGAATCATCGCTGCCCGCTGCGATAGCGCTCACAATTTGTTCGGCGTCGGTGATAGGTACGTGATATTGGGCATCCAAAATGGCGTACACGGACTTGTATACGTCATTTTCCAGTAGGTCGGGGGCGAAAAGCGAGTTATACCAACCGTCATCAATGGAGAATGGTTTCCCATTGCCCAGCCGGAGGCGTCGTAGATGCGTGTGCGGCTTGGTCAACGGTGAATTGAAGAAAATTCGAATTTCTTCCGGGGCCGTTGTCCATGCCGAGAGCAAAATCTTTGATGAAGAGGTAATGTTTTGCGCCGCCATCTCGTCGGAAAAGCTGGCGAGATGTACTCGCGCCACCAGCGGCGAATGCGCAACGAACGTTCCTTTGCCGCGGGCGCGCCGCAGCTTACCGCTGGCCACAAGGTCGCCAATCGCCCGGCGCACGGTGATACGAGAAACGCCATATTGTTCCTCTAGCACTCGCTCACCCGGCAACATGTCGCCCGGGTTTAAGTAGTTAATGCATACGTCTTCGAGGATCTCCCTGAGTTGTTGATGTTTTGGAGCGTCACTCTCATCAGTCAGGGTCCTGATGGGTAGCTCCACAGGAGGATCAGTCATACCCTAATACTACTCCTAGCGGTCATAACCAGTACAGACCCCCCATAATTATGGGGCTACTTTTTGTTCATTTTCTTCCCCCCATAAGGTTGTTTCTAGGGGCTATGCTCCGACACCTTTACAACGACTTTACAACAAGTTCCGGGGGATCATCCATAACAGATAGACTAAAATGCATGATTGACCTGAAATTCCTCCGTGAGAATCCCGACCTTGTACGTGACTCCCAACGCACCCGCGGCGCTAACCCCATTTTGGTGGATCAGCTCATTGCTGCCGACGAATCCCGGCGCGCCGCCATCAAAGCTGCCGACGAACTCAAGGCCGAGCAGAACGCTTTTGGTAAGAAAATCGGCCAGGCTGCTCCCGAGGATCGGCCGGCGCTGCTCGCTGGTGCAAATGAACTAAAGGCGAAGGTCAAGGCTGCGGAAGACGCGCGGAAAGAAGCCGAGGCGGCTGTGACCGATCTGCAGATGCGGATCGACAATATTGTTGAGGGGGCGCCGGCCGGCGGCGAGGACGACTTTGTTGTGCTCGAACATGTGGGCGAACCGCGTAGTTTTGACTTCACGCCTAAGGATCATTTGGATCTAGGAATCTCGCTCGGTCTCATCGATATGGATCGGGGTGCGAAGGTGTCCGGCGCCAGGTTTTATTATCTCACTGGCGATGGCGCGTTTCTGCAACTCGCCATGTTGACTCTTGCCGCACAGAAGGCTCGGACTGCCGGATTCAAACTTATGATTCCCCCCGTTTTGGTGCGTCCCGAGGTTATGTCCGGTACGGGATTTTTGGGCGAACACGCGGAAGAAATCTATTATCTTGAACGAGATGACTTATATTTGGTGGGTACATCCGAGGTGGCTCTTGCTGGATATCACCAGGATGAGATCATTGATTTGAGTAATGGGCCGCGGAAGTATGCGGGGTGGTCGTCGTGTTTCCGTCGGGAGGCTGGCAGCTATGGGAAGGACACTCGCGGCATTATCCGGGTTCACCAATTTGACAAACTGGAAATGTTTGTCTATTGCAAGCCGGAGGAGGCTGCCGCCCAGCATCAGGAGTTGCTGGGGATGGAGCGCGACATGCTCTCTGCCATTGAGGTGCCCTACCGGGTTATTGATGTTGCCGGTGGTGACCTGGGATCTTCCGCCGCACGCAAGTTTGATACCGAAGCGTGGGTTCCGACCCAGAATACGTATCGGGAGTTGACGTCTACTTCGAACTGCACGACGTATCAGGCCCGCCGGCTGCGTACCCGGTATCGTGATGAGGCTGGTAAGGCGCATATTGCGGCCACCTTGAATGGGACGCTCGCTACCACGCGGTGGCTTGTTGCCATTTTGGAGAATCATCAGCAGGCCGATGGGTCCGTGGTGGTGCCGGAGGCGTTGCGGCCGTTTGTGGGCAAGGAAGTGTTTGAGCCGATCCGCTAGGCGGCCTGTAGGTGGCGGCCGGCCGGTGGGTGGCCGGGAGGGGCGTCGCCAAGCTCGACAAGCCCCAAAAAATGTGGGTAGGAAAACTGAAGTAGAAAGATTGTGCGATTTATGAAGGTACGTGCGGGTTGGCAGAAGCACGGAAGTTGGTATTGGGTGCGCCCCGGGTTCCGGCCCACTGCGATCAATAAAGCCGAGAATCGGGAGATTTTCTATAACCAGATCGTCATCCGATTGATGAAAACTATGCTTCGGTTTCAGGGCATCCAAATGTCGGTTGCGGGGAGTGAAAATCTTCCCGACACGGGTGGGGCGCTCTTGGCCTTGAATCACACCGGCTATTTTGATTTTATTTTCGGGGGCACGGCTGCGAATCTGCATGGTCGCCGGCTGGTGCGGTTTATGGCCAAAAAAGAGGTGTTTGACGTGCCGGTGGTGGGGGCGTTGATGCGCAAAATGAAGCACATTCCCGTCGACCGGTCGGCCGGTGCTGGCACCAGTGCGCTTGATGCGGCGGTCACGAGTTTGCGGGCCGGTAACCTGGTGGGGATTTTTCCCGAGGCCACGATTTCCCGCAGCTTTGAGATTAAGGACATTAAGACGGGGGCGGCGCGGATCGCCAAGGAGGCGGGGGTGCCGTTGATTCCGGTGGTGTTGTGGGGCTCGCAGCGGGTGTGGACCAAGGGCCATAAGAAGCGTCTGGGCCGGCATCATTTTCCCGTGTGGGTGCAGGTGGGGGAGCCGCTGGCGCTCACCGGGGTGGTGGAGGACGATACCGCAAAGTTGCGGGAGACCATGAAGATCATGCTTGATAGGCTTCGTAGCGAATACGAAACTGAATATGGCCCCTTTCCCGGGGGCGAATATTGGCGGCCAGCAGCTCTTGGTGGAGGTGCCCCCGCTTTGGAGTAGGGCTTGGGAATACCGCCCTAGAATAGGAAAATACTCATTATGCCCACGCATCTTATAGTCAGTGACATTGACGGCACGTTCATCACCAGCGCGGAGCGGGTGACTCCCCGGCTGCGGGATGCGGTGACCCATGCCGCCACCAAGGACGCCGAGCTGGTGCTTGCCACCGGCCGTCCGCCGCGCTGGATCTACCCGGTGCTCGACCAGCTTCCCATCCGCCCCATTTGCATTTGCGTGAATGGCGCGGTGCTCTACGATTCCGACACCGATCGGGTGGTGACCGCCCGCACCCTGCCGCCGGCCACGCTGACCAGAATCATGCAGCTTATCGACGACGTGTTGCCGGTCAGCTACGCCGTGGAGCGGGTGGGGGCGTCGGCCTTCGACAAGTGTGAGGAATTATTCCTGGTCACCCCGGATTTTCTGCACCTGTGGGATTCGGAGGAGCATACGGTGGTGGATAAGACCGAGCTGGCGGCCAAATCCGCCGTGAAGCTTTTGGTGCGTAACGATCGTAAGACCGCATGGGACCTGTATCACCTGATTAAGCTGGTGGTGCCGCCCGAGTTGGCCCATATAACCTTCTCCACGGATGAGGGGTTGTTGGAAATATCCGCGCCACAGGTGACGAAAGCCGCCGGCCTCATGGCGGTAGCCCAGTTTTATGGGGTGCCGGCTTCGGATGTGGTGGCGTTCGGTGATATGCCGAACGACATTGAAATGTTGCAGTGGGCGGGCCTGGGGGTGGCCATGGGGAACGCCGACGAACGGGTGAAGGTGGCCGCCGATGAGATCACCACCAGCAATGATGATTTCGGGGTGGCCCGGGTATTGGAGCGGCTGTTCCCATAGATTCCCATAGGGGCCTATAGGGCTTATAGGACCCCGGAGGTGCGCAAAAGCCCAACCCGTTAGGCTAGAGGACGGGTTGGGCTTTTGGCGGTTGTTGCTCGTTATATCGGAGACAACAAGTTTTTATTCTTCGGTTGTAACCGGGATATCGGCGTCGGTAGGTTCGGCGTTACCGGCGGCGGCACCGGTAGCACCGGTGGTCGCGTGGGCTGCGGCTTCTTCGCCGGCGGCCTCGCTGCCCGTGGCGGTAGCGGCCGCGGTGGGGGTTGCAGAGGTGGCGCTGTTGGCGCTGCTGGCTGCGGCGGCAATGTCGCTATCACCGGCGGTCGTCCCGGCCTGGACCGCATTATTGCGGGCGTTGCCCTTCTCGTTGGTCTTCACGTCGACTTTGCCGGTGGCGGAATCGTAGGTGGCGTACCCGCCCTCGAAATCGACGCGCACGAGTTCGCCATTAGCCTCTTCCTCGCTGACCGGCAACCCGAGCGGGCCCATGTCGAAGCCTTGCGCGGCCCAGGTGTCACCGATGGGGCCCCACAAAGCGTGGGTGCCGGTGGTGGGGGTGCCGACCACGATACCGTTCTCGAAGAAGGTGTAGGTGACCTCCTGGTCGTAACCGTTGGTGTAGGTCACCTCCTTGGTGCGAGCCTCGCCCAAGGAAGGATAGTTGGTATTGGCGGTGCGGAAAATCTGATTATTGCTCGATAGGGGTGCGAGCTTTTGGGCCAGGGAAATGATCTTGCCCAGGTCCAGGCCATTGATGATTTTGATGGTGCCCAGCTTGCTGAGCGTGCCGATCAGGCCACCGTTGGCGGACAGCACCTTGAGAATCAGTCCCACCAGCGAGTTGGAGTTATTGGTGTCGGACTTGTTATCCGACTTGCCTTGGCGTTGCAGCCCCTGCACCAGGGAGGCGGCATTATCGGCGCTCTTCTGGTTGTTATTGCTGACGCCCCGATTATTGGTGCCGGTGCCGGCATTGCTGCCACCGCTGTTATTGCTGTTATTGGAGGCGCCGTTGTTGTCGCCGGTGATGTCCTGGTCGATGGACTTGCCGCCCAGGGAATCGAACTTGGCCTTGGCGATTTGTCGAATCTGGTCCATCTTGGCGTAGGCGTAGTCACCGGGGCATTCGGTATTGCCGACGTCGCGGTGGGCGAAAATATTGGGTAATTCCACCTTGGTGCCATAGGGGTAGAACGTGAATTCGGTGCCCTCGGAGGTGTGGGTGCCTTTCCCTAGCGGGTCGATGCCCGCTACCTTGGCCCGCCAGCCGGCCAGCTCACCAACGCTTTTTATCATGACGTCGGTGGGTTCTTCCTCCTGGTAGTTGCCGAGCATGGAGATCGCCCAGGTGTTCTCATTGAAGCCGCCGGCGTGGGCGCCAATGACGGACTTATTCATGCCGCCGTAATGGCCCTCGTAGAGGTTGCCGAATTTATCGGCCAGGCTGTGGTAGCCAATGTCACACCAACCCAACTGTTGGGCGTGGTACTTGTAGATGCCGCGCACAATGCCGGCGGCCTCGTCCTCGCTGTAGTTATTCGACCCTGCGGTGTGGTGGATGACAATGGCAGACGTGTGGTCCGTGTATTCGGGTTCCTCACACCTGAGGGATTCGTCGGCGCCCCACTCGGCGCGGGAAATAACTTTGGGCAGGCCGTCGGAGTCGGCGGCGAGTTTAATGCCAGAGTCGGTGGGGGTGGATTTGCCGCCGTCGATAAAGACCGCGTTGAGGTCTTTGGCGGTTTTGTCTTTGAGCAGGTCAACGCCGGCTATAGACACCTGGACGGTGTTGGTGGGCTCGATGTAAATGAGGTCGGTGCCCTTGCGTTCGAAGGGTTTGGAGGACCCGTAGTCGAGGGGGTCGGTGTCGAACCATGGGGTCCAGGTTCCGTCGGCTCGTTGGCCGCGGACGAAGGCGGCGATGTCTTTTTTGCCGTCCCAGGTGAGGCCGAATTGGGAGAATGCCTCGTCGCGTTTAAATTCTTTGACGGTGCGGTTGGTGTTGCCATCGCCTTGTTTGCTGATGGCAGGGTCGTTGACGACGACGTTTTTGCCATCCGCCAGGCTGGCGGTGGTCATGGTTGGGTCGATGGGTTTAATGCCGTCTTCCTTGGTTTTTAGGATATTGGTGGCGGTTATTCCCACGGCGGCGCTGGCGAGTAATGCGACAGCCATAATGGTGGCTGTGACTGGCCGCGATTTCGCTGCTATGAGGCGGCGTCGTTGTTTCACTGTGGTCTCCCTGAGTTCGCGGATAACTTTAAATGTTTAGTTTAAGGTTAGTGACTCTAGTTAACAATAGTGCATTTATGTGAATAATGAAGCTAATGTTAAGGATGTTACTAATGCGAAATAGGGGGCGACCTGCGGAAAGCTGCCGAAAAAATTTTTTCCCAGGCGTGTCTCCCGCACAAAAATGTGACCAAGATAAAAATGTTTCCCAATTGTGGCTTTTCGACGCACGGTGCGGCGTCGAAAAGCAAGGTGATACGCTTAAGCACCATGAATACCTATGATCTGATTGTCGTCGGCTCCGGTTTCTTCGGCCTCACCATCGCCGAACAAGCCGCCTCGCAGCTCGGGAAGCGCGTCCTCATCATCGAACGTAGGAGCCACATTGGCGGCAACGCCTATTCCGAAGCCGAACCCGAAACCGGCATCGAAATCCACAAATACGGAGCTCACCTTTTCCACACTTCGAACAAACGTGTGTGGGACTATGTCAATCAGTTCACCTCATTCACCGGCTACCAACACCGTGTGTTTGCCATGCACAACGGCAGTGCCTACCAATTCCCCATGGGGCTCGGCCTCATTAACCAATTCTTCGGCCGCTACTATTCGCCCGACGAGGCCCGCGAACTCATCCGCGAACAAGCCGCCGAAATCGACAGTGACGATGCCACCAACCTGGAAGAAAAAGCCATCTCCCTCATTGGCCGGCCCCTTTACGAGGCCTTCATTCGGGACTACACCGCCAAACAATGGCAAACTGACCCCCGCGAACTACCCGCCGGCAATATCACCCGCCTGCCCGTGCGCTACAACTTCAATAACCGCTACTTCAACGACACCTACGAGGGTCTCCCCGTCGACGGCTACACCGCCTGGCTGGAAAACATGGCCAACCACCCCAACATTGAAGTACGACTCGACACCGACTGGTTTGACGTTCGCGAAACACTACGCGCCGCTAGCCCTGAAGCGCCCGTAGTGTACACCGGTCCACTCGACCGATATTTCGAATACTCTGCCGGACACCTCGGCTGGCGCACCCTCGACTTTGAAACCGAAGTGCTCCCCACCGGTGACTTCCAAGGCACCCCAGTCATGAACTACAACGATGCCGAATATCCCTACACCCGCATCCACGAATTCCGGCACTTCCACCCCGAACGTGACGACCGCTACCCCAAAGACAAAACCGTCATCATGAAGGAATACTCCCGCTTCGCGGAAGAAGGCGACGAACCCTACTATCCCATCAACACCCCCGAAGATCGGGCCAAACTCCTCAAATACCGGCAGCTAGCCGAGGCCGAAACCGAAACCAACCGTGTCTACTTTGGCGGCCGCCTCGGCACCTACCAATACCTTGACATGCACATGGCCATCGCCTCCGCGCTGAGCATGTTCGACAACAAACTCAAGGCCGAACTCGAAACCAACTAACCTGGACTACTAGTGGATCAGACGGTTCTCGACTTCTTTGTCACCCGCCGCACCGGCGCCATAACCCACATCCTCATTGGGTTATCGGTCATATTCCGACCAGCGCTGGTGCTGATTTGGGCGTCGATCATCAGTGCGAAACTTTGGGGAATGCGCTACGCATTACTGCCATTATTCACCGCAGTCGCAACTAACATCATCTCCCCAATAACCAAACACATTGTGCACCGACCCCGGCCGCCCCTGAACCTCCAACTAGCCCCAGAATATAATTACTCCATGCCTTCCGGGCATGCCATGACTATCATCGCCGTTGCTACCGCCATCAGCCTCATCCCCCACAAACCCCGCTGGGCCACCAGGCTGGCCGGAGTCACCTGGGCAATCGCCATCACGGTCTGCGTCGCCCGCCTCTACCTCGGCGTGCACTGGCTCACCGACGTCCTAGCCGGCGGACTCATCGGCGCCGCAACCACCCTCGCCCTCCGATGGGGATACTCACAGAGAGCACAACCATAATGAGCAACCCCTGGCACCTCGCCCTCGACTACGGCACCATCACCACCGTCGCCGCCCACACCACCGGACCCACCGGTGCCATCGCAACATTACTGGTCACTCCCTCCGCAACATACGTCTCCGAAGACGGCACCATCATCACCGGCGACGCCGCCCACACCAACCGGCAAAACCACCCCGCCCGGTTCATCCCCTACCCCAAACGCTACATCGAACACGAATTCGTCCCCGTTGCCGGCGCCACCATGCCGCTCGCCACCATCATCGGCGCCACCTTCCGAACCGCCCTCGACGCCGGCCGCGCCCAGCACGCCGGCCACCCACCCACCACCGTCACCATCACCCACCCTGAACCGTGGACCATCCCCGAGGTGATGACGCTCGTCGAAGCGGCGTCGACAAGCGGTATCAACCGCGACACCATCCGCATTATCTCCGAACCCCGGGCCGCAGCAATCCACAGCGCATCCGGCCCGCAAATAGCAATATGCGACTTCGGCGGCGGCACCCTCGACATCACCACCCTCCAGGCCGAACCCGCCGGCGACGTGCGCGTCACCGCAGCCACCGGCGACAGCAGCCTCGGCGGGCTCACCATTGACAATCTGCTCTACCAATGGTTCATCAGCCGCCTCGAACGCGACCACCCACACCTCGCCGCTGAACTCCACGCGGCACCACCCCAAATCATGCGGGCCGTCGAACAATCCATCCACAACGCCAAAGAACAACTCTCCATCGACACCGAAACCACCATCACCATTGCCATCCGGCGCCACCGCCACGACATCCACCTCACCCGCACCGAATTCGAACACATTATCGCCAGCGTGATTGGGCGTGTCGCCGACCTCGCCCGCCCCCTCCTCAACCTCGGCACCCCCCTCTACCTCACCGGCGGCTCTGCCCTTATCCCCTGCCTGCGCACCCGACTCGAAAAAATCGCCTCCGTCACGCTTGTCGACGACCCCAGCACCGCAGTCGCCCACGGGGCCATCGCCGCCACCCAACTAGGCCTCACCACCCCCATCCGCGACCTCCACCACCGACGCCGCCACAGCGGCACCGAAGCATTCCCCGCCGTCAACCCCGCCACCCCACCAGAGCCTGCCGAAGCCGAGGAACCCGTGGCGAACCCGACGGCTACCCCAGCGGAATCGGTGGACTCGCCCACCCCACCGGCGCCGGCCGCCCCCACAAAATCGAAGCCCAAAAAACGCCGTTACCTGCTGACAACCATCCTCGCCCTCATCTGCGTGGGCGTCCTCGCTGCCGCCGGATACTTCATCATCACCCAGAAAAAGCCCGACAACACCGCGGACCCAGCCCCCGCGGCGGCCACCTCCAAGCCGGCCCCCACATCCACACCCGCATCCGTCGGAGCCACCACAACCCAACCAACCACATCCGCACATCCCACCGTCAGCAAAGTAGCCGCCGTTAATACCGAAAACGGTGACGCCGAAATCCCCCTCATCGAACGCTACAACACTGCCAACCAATTCCTGCCGGAAAAATTCGTCAACGCCTCCCAGAAATGCACCGGAAAAGCCGACGAACACGACAAATACATGCCCGTCCCCGTCTACAAATGCACCCTGGCAGAAGACCCCGATGCCCCCAAACTCGACCACGACGTGAGCGTCGGCAACTACTACTGGGTGCCCGGCGAACACGCCAAAGCCGCCCGAGACGAACTCGAATCCGGCAGGTCCACCCTGGCGAGCGACCTCAACACCCTCACCAGGATGCACATCCAAAAAGCCGATGGGGCTAAACCCGAAATCGGTGCGGCCTTCCCCAAATCCGACTGGGGATACATTTACGTCTACTATCCCAAAGACAACTTCACCATGTACTTCTGGCGCAACGGCATCCCCACCCGAGAACAGGTCGACGCCTACCTGAAATACATGGACATCACCCAGTAGAAAGGTTTAGTGGGGGAGGGGGTGGTGGCTGGGTTGCCGGGTGGCGGGTGGCGGGTTTCCGCCCCGAGCGTTAGCTGGGGTTCCGACTTTTCTGGGATGTTTCCGGCTGATTGTGGGAGGTTTCCCAGCTAACGCTCAAACCGGGAAACTCCGGGAGGAAGCGTCGAAGAGGTGTTCAGGGAATCAGACCATCACCGCAATTGCTAACAGCTGGGGTTTGCTCCAGGACGGTCGGAAATCAAGGCACTTTGAACGCCAGTTTGTCGGAACCCCAGCTAACGCTTAAAACCATGGCCGAGACAAAGCCTGGGGAAACACCCGGCCGTAAGCCCGGCCTGCGTTAGTTTGGGTTCCCCACCTGGCGGGGTGATTTCGGGCCGCTCCAGGGAGGTTTCCCAGCTAACACAGGAACCAAAAACCAGAAGAAACTCGTCGGAGTAGGTGTGCCCTCATTGTGTTGCCGGACCCTACCGAACGCGCGCACCATGTTGAGCCTTCCTAGAGCGTTAGCTGGGAAACCCCTTCAGATGGGCCAAAAATGAAGTGGCAAGAACGGAAACCCAGCTAACGCGCGGGGCGGAACAGGGCGAAAGTAGGGAGATGTGGAACAAGGTAGTGTGCGGGGCGATGGGCTGGTGGCGGGAATCGGTTAGCTGGGATTCCCACCACGCCAGGCCAAAATGAGGCGTCGTTGAGCCAAAACCCAGCTAACGCAATGAGGAAATGAGGAGGAGAAACATCCCACTTTGATGGTTCGGTTGAACTGGTTACGCTATAGGCCATCATGAAGAACACAACATTGGTGATGGGGATCCTGGCGGTCCTGGCTACCCTGAGCGGCTGCGGGATCGGCGACGCAGGCGGCGTCGGCGTGGGGAGTGAAGCCGGGTCCTATAATGCTGGACGGGCGCGCAGGGAAGAGATCGTCACCACCAGGAATGCTATCGGGAGTGGGAGTGGTGAGGATCCGGCGTCGGCCTTTGGGGCGTCGACAAGCGGGGCGATCGTGTACTCACGATGCAGCTACAGCCAGCTCGACGAAGAAACCGGCGTCATGGGGGCAGCGCGACCGATTACCAGCGAGCTTGACGACGGGCTGCCGCTGGTCAGCAGCGCCGCAGTGACGGAATACGCCGGGCAGCAGCTTGGGCTGATTCAATACACCGGGGTGCTGCCGGCTGATCGGACCGTGACGTTTGCGCTGCTCAGCTCGCCGATGCGGGAACAATTTATCACCATCACCATGCGGGACACCGAGGTGCTGGCCGCGGACTATGGTGCCGGTGATCCCTTCGACGCGCAGACTGAGCGGATCGCGCTTGACCTTGCTGACGTGTCAGTCAAACCGGATGGGGTGCTGGTTGCCATGCCCTCGGACATTGCCTCGGCGTTTGGTGATTCAGCAATCGCCCTGTTGTCGTCCGATACTGTCACCTCCCAATGCACGCAATAAAAATCGACCCCCGGGAATCCCTGGGGGCCGATATGGATGATGCTAGATTTTAGTTCTTCTTACGACGACCGAAGAAGATCAGTGCACCACCAGCAATCGCAGCAACCGCGGCGATTGCCAGCATAATCAGGATGCCGCTCACACCGGTGTTGGCCAGTGCGGAGTTGCTCTTAGCGGGGCTTGCGCTCTTGACATCCATCTTGGAGGTGTTGGGATCCTTGTGAGCCACACCCTTTTCCTTGGGCTCGGCACCCTTGGTGTTGGAGTTCGTGGCGTTCTTGTTGTTCGGATCACCAGCGGCCGGGGCAGCACCCTTGGTGTCGCTCTTCGGGTCGGCTGCGCCGGCCAGAGGAGCGGGGGCTGCGTTCTTGGCGAGAACGTTGAAGCCAACCGCGGTCAGAACCAGACCACCAACGGCGAGGGCGCCGAGAGCCAGGGCGCCACCGCAGTCAGCGCCGCTGGTGCTGCCAGCCAGAGCGGCGGAACCGTTCTTGTTCTCAGAGTCAGAGCCATTCTGGGTGTCAGAGCCACCATTAGCGCCGCCGTTGCCTTGGCCCTTGCCTTCGCCGGAAGAGCCAGCGGTGGAACCACCATTGGTGCCACCATTGCCTTGGTCGTTGCCCGAGGAGCCGGCGCCGCCAGCGGAACCACCCTTGGTCTTGGTGTCGGAGGTGGAGTTAATGTCGGAGCCGCTCTTGCCGTCGGAGCCACCTTCGCCCTTGCCATCACCCTTGTTGTCACCGGAGGAACTGGTGTTGGAGCCGTTGTTCTTCTTATCCTTATCTTTGTCAGAAGAGGATCCGGTGAGAGCGCCACCAGCGGAACCAGCAACAGCACCAGCATCGGAACCAGTCTTGGTGTCGGAGCCGCCATTGGCACCGCCGTTGCCACCACCATTGCCGTTACCGCCACCGGTGGAACCGCTTGTGGAGCCGTTGTTGTCCTTGTTGTCGCCAGTGGAACCACCATTAGTGTTGCTGCCACCGTTGCCGTTGCCGTTGCCACCGTTGGTGGAACCGCCGTTGCTGTCGGAGCCGCCCTTATCCTTGTCCTTGTCGCCACCGAAGAGGCTGGAGGAACCAGCAAACAGGTCGCCCAGGGAGCCCTTGTTCTTGTCTTCCTTCTTGGAAGAACCACCGGCTGCGCCACCGGAGAAGCACTTGGAGGAGCCAGCGAACATGGCACCGGCGGAACCGGTTTTGGCAGCAGAGCTGTCGCTACTCATGTCCTGGTATGGCTGGTTGACGTAGATGGTTTGGTTCTCGTCGTTGATGTCATCGTGCTTGGCGATGAGCTTCCCGTCGGGGCCATAGGCCTCTTCGAATACAACCAGGGTCTTACCAGCGTAGCCCTCGGGGATTTCAAATTGCAGGTGGACCTCGTCATTAGGCTGTGCTAGTGTGAATTCCTTCTGTGCCTTAATGTCGGTTGCCACTGCTTCGATGGTGCCGTCGCTCTTCTTGACCCGCTCGTACAGCTGACCCTTCAGGGTGTATTCCTTGCCGACGATCAGGCCCTCGTAAGCCACGATGTCAACGATGGTGCCGCCCTTGGACTTCACCCGCTGCGAATGCTCGTCGCCCTTCTTGCGGGCGGTAGTGGAAAGGCTGGCGTTGGTGCCTTCCCACTCAATATAGAGTTCGGCTTCCTTGGTCTTGTTCTTGTCGTGGGTGACGATCAGGGTTTGGTGGTGACCGCCACCTTCCTTTGGAGAAATGATGAGGGCACCATTGACCTCAGAGGAAGCAGCCTTAGCGATCAGCTTGGCGGAGCCTGCTTGTTCCTCGGCCTTGAAGTAGAACTCTTGGCCATTCTTGATCTCATTGGCGGGGAACGCCTTGCCGTTCTTATCAACAACCT
>ERZ772942.619-NODE-619-length-15386-cov-6.926489_pt1 | contig 15386 bp, 10 predicted proteins | sample MGYA00511135_ERZ772942 | MGnify/ENA primary metagenome ERZ772942 (study PRJEB29015, sample SAMEA2738099) | human oral metagenome | biome: human oral; feature: human-associated habitat; material: saliva | place: China | collected 2265 ... | reverse complement strand
TGACCCTTAGTTGAAACTCAATTGATTAAAGCACCCTTTCCAGGAGCATATTTGATCCTTAAGCCTTTATTGTTATGCGATATTTCTGTTTTATTTGGAAGAGAAATCAAGAAATAGTACCTTTGCTGCATGAAAAAATGAGAACCTCATTCCCCCAAGATGAAGGAAATCGCGCTAAAAAATGGACCAATAAACTCGTGTAAACAAGTTTCTGGTGTTGAAAATCAGATGATTTCTACTTTTTTGTGCACGTTTCAACACTCTATCGTTCTCGATTAAGTTCTTCCCTGTCGCTGGATTGTACAATTTATCGGATTGTTTTTGGATTTTAGTCCTGCAGAGCAGTGGACTTTCGGACGGAAAGAGAATACTCCTACTATTCTATAACATTGAAACATGAAGAAACATCCCCTATATCTCGCAACCTTGCTGGCAGTGCTCGCTTTGCCAGTGAGCAGTTGGGCACAGGAGAAGACTCCCGTTGGACCAGAACTCTCGCAGACTGTGAAGGTGGTTCCTCGCACCCTCGAGGATTATCGTGCGCTTGCCTTGAAGCACAACAAGTCGCTCCAGGTGGCACAAATGGCAGTGACCAAAGCTGAGGAAGAACATCGTGTGGCACGCACCAACTATTTGCCGAAGGTGTCGGCTGTGGGTGCCTATTTCCACACGGGCGATAACCTTTCGCTTCTCTCCACCGACCAGCAAGCGAGCCTTTCCACCCTAGGCACGCAACTGATGCAGGGCGTGACGCCAGAGTTTATGCAGGCTGCACAAGGATTTCTTGCCAAACATCCCGACCTCTTCCCCTTGTTGCAAAAGGGAATGGCGGCAGGCAAACAGGCAGAAGCAGGTTTGAACGCGATGGGCAGTAACCTTGTCGACAAACTCACTCCCGACACGCGCAATGTGGCAGTGGGTGCGGTGATGTTCACTCAGCCTTTGTATATGGGTGGAAAAATTCGTGCCTACGACCGTTTGACGGGCTATTCCACCCAACTCGCCGGAGAGAAGGTGCGTCAGGCTCAGCAAGAACTGATGTATGATGTGGACAAAGCCTACTGGCAAGTGGTGAGTTTGCACTATAAGCGCGCGCTGGCAGTGGAATATCGTGACCTCTTGCGTCGTCTCAATGGCGATGTGGAGAAGATGGTGCGCGAAGGCGTGGCAACAAAAGCCAATGCGCTCGCTGTGGCAGTGGAATTGAACAAAGCCGACATCACCTTGCTCCGCGTGGAAGATGGCGAGACCCTCTCGCGCATGCTCCTGGCACAGATTTGCGGTTTGCCGCTCAACAGCACATTGCAGTTGAAGGATTTGGAGTCGGTGCCCGAGGTGAATGAGGTGATAAAAGACCGACTCAGTGCCGATGAGGCTGTGACCATGGCTTTGTCGCAGCGTTCCGAATTGAAACAACTGGCGTTGGGACAAAAAATCTATGAAGAGAAGGTGAAAATCGACCGTGCTGCCTTCTTGCCTACACTGGCGTTGACAGGAGGATATGGGATGACCTATCCCAGTTTGTTCAATGGTTTTGAGAAGAAGTTTAAGGGCACGTGGAGTGTCGGGTTGCTGCTCAAAGTTCCCTTGTGGGAATGGGGCGAAGGCAAGCACAAGGTGCGCGCGGCTAAGGCGGATGTGGCGATGACGGCTCTGAAGGCGCAGGAAGCCCAAGAGAAAATCACCCTGCAAGTGACGCAAAATCATCTGCTGCTTAATGAGGCACAAAAGAAATTGTCGCTCTCTCGCCGCAATCTCTCCAAGGCGGAAGAAAATCTCCGCATGGCGCGTGTGGGTTTTGATGAAGGAGTCCTCACCACTTCCGACCTCCTCGCTGCGCAAACCGCGTGGATGGCTGCCAAAACCGATGTGGTGGATGCGCAAATCGACTTGCAACTCGCCAATGCTGCCCTTCAAAAAGCAATTTCCAACTAAAAAGGACTAGAAAGACTAGAAGAATTTGATGCTCTAGAAGCTCTAGAAGAACTAGCCCCCCCCTAGAACCTCTAGCCACTAAATAAAAGATTAAAATGAAAAAGCAAGCTCCCAATTATATTCCAGCCATTATCCTCATCGTGGCTGTCGTAGCTCTCACCGCCGTATGCGGATATTTCGCCTTTCGTCCTGAAAAGGACGTCATTCAAGGTCAAGCCGATGTCACCGAATATCGCGTATCGAGCAAAGTACCTGCCCGTGTGGCACACATTCTCGTTGAAGAAGGTCAGTTCGTCCACGCCGGCGACACCCTCGCTCTCCTGGAAGCTCCCGAAGTAGACGCCAAGTTGGTGCAAGCCCAGTCGGCACAAGATGCAGCGGCTGCCCAAAGTCGCAAGGCAGACAAGGGTGCGCGCGAAGAACAAATACGCGGTGCCTATGAACTTTGGCAGAAAGCCATTGCCGGTCGTGAGGTGATGGAAAAGAGTTATGCGCGTGTGAAACGCCTTTTTGACGAAGGTGTTGCCACGGCTCAAAAGCTCGACGAGATGACGGCTCAGCGTGATGCGGCGATTGCCACTGAGCGCGCTGCTAAATCGCAGTATGACATGGCGAAGAATGGTGCGCAAATCGAAGACAAACAAGCGGCAGCTGCCTTGGTGCATCGCGCTAGTGGTGCCATCAGTGAGGTGAAGAGCTACCAAAAAGAAATGGTGCTCGTGGCACAGCTTGATGGCGAAGTGACCAGCATTTATCCTAGTGTTGGCGAACTTGTGGGCTCGGGTGCACCCATCATGTCGGTGGCTTTGATGGACAAGATGTGGGTAACATTTAATGTGCGCGAAGACCATTTGCAGGATTTCAAAAAAGATGCCGTGATCACCGCCTTTGTTCCAGCTTTGAACAACCAAGAGGTGCGTTTGCGTGTGACGAATCTCAAAGATGTGGGCTCTTATGCCGTGTGGCGTGCCACGAAGGCCATGGGAGGTTATGACCTCAAAACCTTTGCTGTGAAAGCCGTTCCCGTGAGTCAAATCAAAGACCTCCGACCTGGAATGACGGTTGTTAGACATTAGGGGTCGCAGACCCTTTTATGCTCGCCACGACAAGCGTGGCTCGGGCATTAGACATTATAAATTAGAGGTTAGACGTTAGAAATTAGACGTTAGAACATGATAAAAGTTATGCTCCGCGAATGGCGACGACTGCTGTCGCGTCCCATTTATCTCTTTTGCATCTTCATCGTGCCCTTGGTGAGTGCGGTGATGCTCACCTCGCTCATGGGAGAAGGACTGCCCACAGATATGCCAGTGGGATTGGTGGATATGGACAACACAACCACCACGCGCAACATCGCACGCAACCTCGATGCCTTTCAAAATACACGCATAGCCTATAAGTTTGCTGACGTGACCGAGGCGCGACATGCCATGCAGCGTGGGGAAATCTATGCTTTTTATTATTTCCCCAAGGGAACTACCGAAAAGTTGCTCCGACAAGAACAACCTAAGGTGTCGTTCTACACCAACAACACCTACCTCATGGCTGGTTCGCTGCTCTACAAAGATATGCGCACTATGAGCGAACTGGCTTCGGGAGCTGCCACACGCTCGGTGCTACTCGCCAAAGGAGCTACCAACGACCAGGCGATGGCTTTCCTCCAACCTGTGGCAGTGGATGCGCATCCCATCGGGAATCCCTCGCTCAACTACAACGTATATCTGTCGAATATCCTCATCCCTGGCATGCTCTCTCTGATGATTTTCTTCGTCACGGTGTTCTCCATCGGACAAGAAATCAAAGAATCTCACGGACGTGCCATGTTGGTGCACACTCGTGGTGTGGCGTGGAAGGCACTCTATGGCAAACTCATCGCGCAAGCCGCCTTGTTTCTCCCCGTAGCTTGGGCGCTGGGAGCTTATCTCTATGGCTATCTCCACTTCCCCTGCCAGTGCGGATGGTTCACCATGCTCGGGGTGCTCAGTCTCTTCGTCTTTGCCTCGCAAGGCATGGGCGTGTTGATGATTTGTGCCCTGCCCAATCCGCGATTCGGCTTGAGCTTTGCCTCACTCTGGGGCGTCCTCTCGTTTAGCATCTGCGGAATGTCGTTTCCAGCCATGGCGATGCATCCCATGCTCCACGGCGTGAGCTACCTCTTCCCCCTGAGACACTATTACCTCCTCTATGTCAACTGTGCCCTCGACGGCTGGTCGTTGTCGTCGGCATGGCAATTCTGGGGAGCACTCATCGCATTTGCCCTCTTGCCCTTGCTTTTCTCCACGAGATTCAAGACGATCATCACGAAGATTCAATACATGCCTTGACGAAAAAGTCGATAAGCCCCCTAGCGTAGCGGAGGTTTTCTCAGAGAATTTTCCACTCGAAGAGAATCCCAGCTGAGAACTCATCCGCTCTAACGAAATTAACTATGCATAAATCCTTTCGCAACACCCTGCGCGACATATTTACCGATGGAGGACTCATCATCTTCCTCCTCGTTGTCCCAGTGATTTATCCGATAATCTACGCCTTTATCTATAATGAAGAGGTGGTGCGTGATGTGCCAGTGGTCGTTGTCGATGGCGACCATAGCAGTCTGTCGCGCGACTTTGTGAGACGCCTTGATGCTTCTCCCGATGTGGAGGTGGTGGCTCAAGCCAATTCTCTTGCCGAGGCGCAATCGCTAGTGCGCCATCGCAAAGCCTATGGCGTGGTGTCACTGCCCACGCAGATGAATCGCGATTTGCAACGCGGAACGCCCATGCGCGTGCAGGTTTATTGCGACATGAGTGGTATGCTCTACTACAAAGCTGTGCTTGCCACTACGACCGATGTGGCATTGCAAACCAATGCGCGCATCAAAGTGTCACGTATCCCTGGAGCCACGCAGCGACAAGAGCAAATCACCACTGCGCCTTTGACCTACGAGCACGTGGCGTTGTACAATCCCCAAAGCGGATTTGCTAGCTTCTTGCTCCCTGCGGTGCTGGTGCTCATCTTGCAGCAAACCTTGATTCTCGGTGTAGGTATGGAAGCCGGTACGCGCCGTGAGCGCATGGAACGCACGCATGGATTTCCTGCCACGGACGATTTGTCCCTCGATGCAGCAGCTCTTCTCAAAGCCTCCGATGAGGCGCACCGAGAAGAGGTGAAGCGTCAGCGCGAAGCTGCCGAATCCGCTGTCGCTCGTGGAGAAGTCAGTGAGGTGAAAAGCCGATGGTTTCACCCCAATCATCCCCGTCGTCGCGATGCCCCTTGGCGCGCCCTCTCCAGTCTTTTGGGACGAAGCACCGCTTACCTCGCCATTTACATTCCCGTTGCAGTCTTTGTGCTCGGTGTAGTGCCGCATCTTTTCCACTTTCCACAGTTGGTGGGGGTGAGTGAATTGGCACTGTTCATCTTGCCCTATCTGTTGGCAGCGGTGATGTTTGCCATTACGCTCAGTGCTCTTGCCCATCAGCGCGAGAGCATCATCTTAATCATCGTTTTCACCTCCGTGCCCATGCTCTTTTTGAGTGGCGTGAGTTGGCCCGCAAGTGCCATCCCTTGGTATTGGAAAACGCTTGGTGCGCTCATTCCTTCCACACCAGCCATCAATGGTTTCGTGCGGCTCTCGTCGATGGGCGCGAGTTTGCCCGAAGTGGTGCGTGAGTGGCACCATCTCTGGTGGCTTGCAGGCGGATACACCCTCACCGCGTGGTGGGTGACGTGGCGCAATGAGCGGAGAAAAATGAGTTTGAAATACTATTCCAACAAGGAAATGAATGACGACAGGAAGTTGTCTTCTCAATAACGCACTGCAATAACGTTCTACTCAAAGGAGATGCTGCAAAAACGAATTTTGCAACATCTCCTTTCTCTCTTCTTGGTGTAAAATATCCTCATAATTAAGGGTTTTATGGATAGAGAGAATGATGTAACTTTGCAGTCGAAAAAATAAAACCTATCAAGACGATGCTAACAACTCTCGTTTGCTGCAGCGCATTGCTCAGCCTTCCCACAACTCAGGGGACAGACAAAACCACAGTCCCCACGGACTCAATGGCAAACGCTACTGTTGCCCCAGACTCACGCCACGAAGTGGTGCTTCCCACGGCACAAATCCAAGAAATGAAGTGCAATCGCAAAGACCTTGCGCCTCAACTTGGCGTGAAAGTGGAATCTTCACTGATGAACAATCATCAACTCCGCACGCTCAAAGACCTCACTGCCGTAGTGCCCAACTTCTATATGCCCGATTACGGGAGCAAGCAAAATGCTCCTCTCTACATTCGTGGCATAGGTGCGAAAGCCAAAGCACCCACAGCTGGTTTTTATGTAGATGGTGTGCCCCACTTTGAGGGAGCTGCTTTTGATTTTGTTCTTGACGATGTACGTAGCATCGAAGTGTTGCGCGGTGCACAAGGCGCACTCTATGGTCGCAATGCCATTGGCGGCATTGTGAATGTGCAAACATTCTCGCCTTTCGACCGCACAGGCACGCGTTTGCGCCTGGGCTACGGCAATTACAATGACTTCTCTGCCAATCTGTCTACTCAAACCACGTTCAACAATCGTTGGGGTGTTTCTCTCTCTGCAGGTGGGCACAAACGTGATGGATATTTCAAAAACAAATTCACCAACCAATCTGCCGATGCGCTCAAAGAACGCTATGCGCGTGTGGGCGTGGAGTGGCGTGCCAATGACCACTGGACGATGCGCCTCAGCTCTATGGTCGACTACACGGACCAAGGAGGTTATCCTTATGGTGTGTGGGACAAAAATACCCAACGTGTGAATGAGGTGAACTACAATCATCCCTCAGGCTACGAGCGTTTGCTCAATACCAACGGTATGCGCTGGCAATATGTAGGTAAAGGCTTCGACTTCAATAGCCAAACGTCTTATCAATATCTGAAAGATCATCAAACCATTGACCAAGATTTCACTCCAAAGCCCTATGCAGAGGTGGATTTCCGTACGCGTCAAAATTTGGTGAGTCAGGAGTTTTCGCTGAAATCTAACACGAACTCGCGCTATCAATGGATGTTTGGTCTCTTTGGCATGGCTCAATGGGTGAAAAACAATATTGATGTGGCGAATAATATGCCTTCGCCCAAAACAAAGCAAGGTGCAGATTTAAGATCTGTGTCAGATTATCTCTTGTCCACTCAGACCTTTGCCTTCTATCATCAATCTAGTTACAATGTGTGGCGCGGACTTTCATTGACAGCTGCTTTGCGCTACGATTTCGAACAAGCCACCGATGACTATAAGAATGAGAGATTTTCTATTTCCACTGGCAAGCCTTTGGGCAAGGGGAACCAAAATTGGGTAAGTAAATTGCATTTCTCTCAGCTCACGCCTAAATTTGCCGTGCAATATCGCTGGACGGCTGCCGATATCTATGCACAAGTAGCGCGCGGATACAAGGCTGGCGGATTCAACCAAACCTTCCGCAATGAGACAGAGCGCACCTTCTTGCCTGAAACCAACTGGAGTTATGAAGTGGGTACGCATTTCCATCTGCCATTTTGGGCTACAGAAGGGCAACTTTCTCTCTACTACACCGATTGGCGCGATCAACAAGTTGCGCTCACGATGCCTGGAGTGGGCAATATCTTGCACAATGCTGGACATTCTGACAGCAAAGGTTGGGAAATCTCTGTGCGCACTTCGCCGATCAAAGGCTTAATGTTGCGTGCTGCTTATGGCTATAACTATGCGCGCTTCGTGGACTATAAACAAGAAACTGTCGCTGCAGCTGGTAAACCTGCCAAGGTGGTGGATTATGCTCATCACATTGTGCCTCTCACTCCTCAACATACGCTTTCTGCGATGGGAGATTACACCATGAACAAGCCTCTGAATTTGATGGACCGACTCACGTTCTCTGTCGGCACTTCTGCCCTCGGTCGCATCTATTGGCACGAAGACAATGATGCTCAGCAACCTTTCTATGCGCTGCTCGATGCAAAAGTGCGTATGGAATGGGGAAACCTTGGGGTAGAACTTTGGGGAAAGAACCTCACTTCTACTAAATATGTGGTCTATGGCTTCAAATCTAGTGCCAATTATGCACAAGCTGGACGTCCGCTCACTTTCGGCTGCACAGTTAATTATCAGTTTTAATGGATAGTCTGTGCACGATGTCACAATCTTCACAAAACGTTACTCCCGACACGCAACATCGTGTCGAAAGCTCGCAAGGTGTTGCCCTCTCTTCTCACTGCCACGAAGTTGTGGTGGTGGGAGGAGGGCTCACGGGGCTTGTCACGGCGTTTATGCTCCGACAAAAGGGCGTAGATGTGGCTGTGGTGGAAAGAGAAAATCGCGTTGGTGGGCAGATTCACACCTACCACGAGGGAGATTTCACCTTTGAGAGTGGTCCTTCTACGAGCGCGTTGAGTCATCCTGAGGTGGCTGAGCTCTTTGAACTCCTCGATAAATCCACTTTGCTCAAAGCACGCAAAGAATCGCACGCACGATGGATTTGGCACAAACGGAAGTTTGTGGAGATGCCCCACGGATTGTGGAGCGGACTCACCACACCTTTGGTGACCCTCTACGACAAGTTCCGACTTTTGGCAGAACCCTTTCGCCAGCGTGGGGTGAATCCTGACGAAACGGTGGGCGAAATCAGTCGCCGCAGATTGGGAAATTCCTATTTCCGTAATTTTGTTGATCCGTTTGTTTCGGGAGTCTATGCCGGCGATCCCGACAAATTGGTCACTCGTTTTGCGTTGCCCAAATTATATGCCTTAGAACAAACGTACGGCAGTTTCATTCGTGGTGCAATACAGAAGATGCGCACACCCAAAACCGAACGAGAGCGTTTGGCGACCAAAGAAGTGTGGTCGTGCGAGGGCGGAATGGAACGCCTCATCGAGCAGTTGGCTGATGGCATCGGACGCGAACGCATCTATCTTGGTGTCAACTCTGCCGTGTTGCGACCAGAAGGGAAAGACGGTTGGGAACTCCACGGCACGGTGACCACAACAGAAGACGCGATGTCGGATGCTTCCGAATCTTCTTCGGCTTGCGGTGAACAGTTGTCTGAGAAAAAAGAAATGCAAACGGCAAAAAACAAATTCGTTTGTCGTGCGCAACGCGTCATCACCACTTGTCCAGCCTATGCGCTGCCAGAATTGTTGCCTTTTGTGGAAACTTCGTTGTTGAAAGACGTGTCTACCCTCACTTATGCACCAGTGGTGCAAGTGGCAGTCGGATTTAAGGACGTGCAAGGTCGTTCATTTCATGCCTTCGGTGGGTTGGTTCCCTCCACAGCAGGGCGAAAGGTGCTGGGCATTCTCTTTCCCTCTTCGTGCTTTTCGCATCGCGCTCCCGAGGGTGGGGCATTGTTCTCCGTCTTTATGGGCGGTGTGCGCCATCCCGAATGGGTGGCAGCCAGTGATGAGACTATCACCAAAACCGTTTTGGACGAACTCCAAACGATGCTGGGATTGCCCCGCGATTTACAGCCCGACTTGGTGCGCATCTTCCGTCATCCACGTGCCATTCCTCAATATGAAGCCTCATCGGCACAGCGATTTGCAGCCATTGCTGCCCTTCAATCGCAATATCCAACGCTCACCCTCGCAGGTAATCTGCGCGACGGCATCGGTATGAGCGACCGCATCAAACAGGCTTGCGGACTTTAACGTGCCATCCTCGGGGAATACTCGTCTTGAGTAAGGATAATCTTGAGGAATATCAGTCCTGAGGAATACCAATCTTGAGAAATGCGATGTCTCACGACACAACGTGTTGCTCATCTCCCCACTTGTGACTTGCGTCCAACTGCTTGGGCTTTTAGCCCAAATCGGTCATTAGATTCTGAACAGATTTCATTGGATTGTTGAGCAGATGGTTGGTTGTGAGTTCGAAGGCGTAGCGGGCTACGTCGAGAACGAACGAGAAATAAAATGCCAACAAGAGAATGAAAGATGACAGGAAGTAATCTTTTTCGTTACCAGTAGCACTTTTACGGTCTAATGACCGATTGGGCTTATATTCCATGTTGCATTGGCGTAATCACCAGCAAAAGAGATTTTGCAGAGTGGTTACGCCAATAATAGTTATGTCAATAGTAGTTGCGTCTATTGTCGTTATACCAATTTCTCTCCGCATTGTGAACAGAAGCGGTCGTTCTTTCGCACTTTTTGTCCGCAGCGAGGGCAACATCCGTGTTGCACTGGCTTGGAAGTTTCATTCACAAAGGTGGCAGTAACAATACCGGTGGGGATGGCGATGATCGTATAACCCAACAGCATCACCATCGACGAGAGGAATTTCCCCGTAGGTGTCACAGGCGTCACGTCGCCAAAGCCCACAGTGGTCATCGTCACGATGGCATAATAAACCGAAGTTCCTAAATCCGTGAACTGTGTGTGCGGTGCATTTCCCTCCACGATGTACATCAGTGTGCCGATGCAGGTGACCAAGATGAGGACAAAGAGGAAATAGACCAGAATCTTGTTGAAACTCCTGCGCAGCGATTCCAAGAGAAGATAACCTTCATTGAGAAAACTGAACAAGCGGAATACGCGAAACACGCGAATGAACCGGATGGAGCGAAGCAAAAGCATATAGCGCGCTCCAGGGAAGATGAACGCCAAATAAGGTGGAGCGGTAGAGATGAGATCGATGATGCCGAAGAAGCTGAGGGCATATTCTCTCCGCGATGGCGAGCAATAGAGTCTTGCCACGTAGTCGAAGGTGAAGATTACGGCAAAGAAGTATTCCAACACTTCGAGTGCCACTTGAAAGGGATGGGCGAGTGAGGGCATACTCTCCACAAAAGCCGTGATGATGCTTGCCAAGATGCCAATGATGAGCAAGACATCATAAGTTTTTCCAGCTGGAGTGTCAGCCAAAAATATGATGTGATATAGTCTTTCTTTATCTAACCAAGTGGGTCGTTTCATGATGTGTCGGTAAAGTTTTGTTGTAATGGTTAAAGTATTATGCCCTGTCACCATATTGTATTTGTGCGCAAAGTTACAAATTCGTGTGTAGAAAGGGCGAGAATTTGTGAGATAATGTAGGGAAAGCAGAAAGAAGATGAGAGCAATGAGCATGGAAAAGGAATGAAAAAAAGAAAAATCTCATTCGATATTTCGCTAATCACTATGAATTTATTACCTTTGCAGCATACAATTTGTAATCATTACAGCCCTGCTTGTTGAAAAACGAGCATTCTGGCTTGACTAGCCAGCCTAGATGTGGCATAGACTAACGATATATTTCTCCGAAAATGGAGACTTTCCACCTATGAATATTTTTCTGTTCTGTGGAAAGTCGAGCCATTTTCCTAGCCTTATACCAGCCTTTTACCCATCTCCCAAGGACATAAACAACAACATAACAATATAAAACCATAGGCTCTATGGCAAAGAAATTCATTACTTGTGATGGTAACCAAGCGGCTGCACACATCGCTTATATGTTTAGCGAAGTGGCGGCTATCTATCCCATCACCCCCTCGTCTACAATGGCTGAGTATGTCGACGATTGGTCGGCTCAAGGTCGCAAAAACATGTTTGGTGAAACTGTGCTCGTGCAAGAAATGCAGAGTGAAGGCGGTGCCGCTGGTGCCGTGCACGGATCTTTGCAAGCCGGTGCATTGACTTCTACTTTCACCGCATCGCAGGGTTTGCTGTTGATGATCCCCAATATGTATAAAATTGCGGGTGAATTCCTTCCCTGTGTGTTCCACGTGTCTGCACGTACCATTGCTTCTCACGCTCTTTCCATCTTCGGTGACCACCAAGACGTGATGTCTGCTCGTCAAACTGGTTTCGCCATGTTGGCAGAAGGTTCTGTGCAAGAAGTTATGGACTTGGCTGGTGTGGCTCACTTGGCTTCTATCAAAACTCGCGTGCCTTTCATGAACTTCTTCGATGGTTTCCGCACTTCGCATGAAATCCAGAAGATTGAAATGCTCGAAACTGAGGATTTGAAGCCCCTCGTTGACCAACAAGCGCTCTCTGATTTCCGCAACCGCGCCCTCACGCCCGAGCGTCCTGTGGCTCGCGGTATGGCTGAAAACCCCGAAACTTTCTTTGCTCACCGCGAAAGTTGCAACCCCTTCTACGAGGCTGTGCCTGAAGTTGTAGAAGAATACATGAACGAAATCTCTCGCATCACAGGTCGCAAGTATGGTCTCTTCAACTATTATGGTGACCCCGAAGCCGATCGCGTGATTATCCTCATGGGTTCTGCCACTGAAGCTGCACGCGAAGCCATCGACTATCTCCGTGAAGAGAAGGGTGAAAAGGTGGGTCTCGTGAGCGTGCACCTCTATCGTCCTTTCTCTGTGAAGCACCTCCTTGCTGCAGTGCCCAAGACGGCAAACCGCATCGCTGTGCTTGACCGCACGAAAGAACCTGGCGCTAACGGCGAACCTCTCTACCTCGACGTGAAGGAAGCCTTCTACGATCAAGAAAATGCTCCTCTCATCGTGGGCGGTCGCTACGGTTTGGGTTCAAACGACACCACGCCTGCACAAATCATGGCAGTGTATGAAAACCTCCAATTGCCCGAACCTAAGAACCACTTCACCGTGGGCATCGTGGACGACGTGACCTTCACGTCACTTCCTCCCAAAGAAGAAATCAGCCTTGGCGGTGATGGCATGTTCCAAGCTAAGTTCTATGGTCTCGGTGCTGACGGTACTGTTGGTGCTAACAAGAACTCTGTGAAAATCATCGGTGAAACAACCGATAAGTACTGCCAAGCCTACTTCTCTTACGACTCTAAGAAGTCTGGTGGTTTCACTTGCTCTCACCTCCGCTTCGGTGATCACCCCATCCGTTCTACCTATTTGGTGAACACCCCCAACTTTGTGGCTTGCCACGTGCAGAGCTACATGCACATGTATGACGTGTTGCGCGGTATTCAGCCCAACGGCACATTCCTCCTCAACACCCTTTGGGAAGGTGAAGACCTCGTGCGCAATATGCCTAACAAAATCAAGCGCATCCTTGCTCAACGCAACATCACGGTCTACACCATCAACGCAACAAAGATTGCGCGCGAAATTGGTCTTGGCAATCGCACCAACACCATCCTTCAAAGTGCCTTCTTCCGCATCACTAATGTGATTCCTGTGGACAAGGCTGTCAAGGAGATGAAATACTTCATCGAAAAGACTTACGGCAAGAAGGGTCAAGACATCGTAGACAAGAACTACGCTGCAGTAGACCGCGGTGGCGAATACCACGAATTCCCCGTAGATCCCGCTTGGGCTTCTCTCGCTGACGACGCTAAGGTGGACGATGGCGCTCCTGCATTCATCACCGACATTGCTCGCGTCATCAATGCACAAATGGGTAACGACCTTCCCGTGAGTGCCTTCAAGGGCTTGGAAGATGGTACTTGGCACCAAGGTACTGCCGCTTACGAAAAGCGCGGTGTCGCTGCCTATGTTCCTGCTTGGGATTTGGAAAACTGTATCCAATGTAACAAGTGTGCTTATGTTTGTCCTCACGCTTGTATCCGTCCTTTCGTGATGGACGAAGCTGAGAAGGCTGCATCTCCCAACTTGAGCGCTATCGAAATGAAAGCTCCTGCCCAAATGAAGGGTATGAACTTCCGCATCCAGATTTCTGTGCTCGACTGCACAGGTTGCTCAAACTGCGTAGACGTTTGTCCTGGTCGTCCTAAGACTGGTAAGGCACTCTCTATGTCTCCTCTCCAAGACCAACTTGGCGAAGCTGACAACTGGAAGTACCTCACTGAAAAGGTGACCAACAAGGCGCACCTCATTGACGCAGCTTCTAACCCCAAGAACACACAGTTCGTACAACCTCTCTTCGAATTCTCTGGAGCTTGCGCAGGTTGCGGTGAAACTCCTTACGTGAAACTCGTTTCTCAGCTCTTCGGTGACCGCGAAATGGTGGCGAACGCTACGGGTTGCTCATCCATCTATTCTGCATCTATCCCTTCAACACCATACACCACTAACGCTGAAGGTCACGGTCCTGCTTGGGCTAACTCACTCTTTGAAGACTTCTGCGAATTTGGTCTCGGTATGACCCTTGCCAACAAGAAGATGCGCGCTCGCATCGAACTCATCTTCAAAGATGCCATCGCCAATGGTGAGCACGTGAGCGAAGAGTTCAAGGCTGCCGCTGCTGAATGGCTCGAAGTGAAAGACGATGCCGCAGGTTCTAAGGCTGCTGCTGCAAAACTCAAACCTATGATTGCCGCTGGTAAGGCTGCTGGTTGCCCTGTTTGCAAACAACTCGACGAACTCGCTCACTATCTCACCAAGCGTTCACAATGGATCATCGGTGGTGACGGTGCTGCTTACGACATCGGTTATGGCGGTCTCGACCACGTCATTGCATCTGGTGAAGACGTAAACGTTTTGGTGCTCGACACAGAAGTTTACTCTAACACCGGTGGTCAGTCTTCTAAGTCTACCCCAACTGGTGCTGTGGCTAAGTTTGCTGCTTCTGGTAAGCGCATTCGCAAGAAAGACCTCGGTTTGATTGCCACCACTTATGGCTACGTTTATGTGGCACAAGTGGCAATGGGTGCCGACCACAACCAAACACTCAAGGCCATCCGCGAAGCTGAGGCTTATCCTGGTCCATCTCTCATCATCGCTTACTCACCCTGTATTGCACACGGTTTGAAGGCTGGTATGGGTAAGAGCCAACACGAAGAAGAACTCGCTGTGAAGTGTGGTTACTGGCAGCTCTGGCGCTACAATCCTGCGCTCGAAGACCAAGGTAAGAACCCATTCTCACTCGACTCTAAGGCTCCCAACTGGGCAGACTTCCAAGACTTCCTCACCGGTGAGGTGCGTTTCCAAGCGCTCAAGAAGCAATTCCCCGAACAAGCTAAAGAACTCTTCCAGGCTTGTGAAGAAAATGCTCGTCGTCGCTACCAAAGCTACGTGCGCATGACGCAACAAGACTGGAGTCTCCCTGAGGCTGAAACTGCTGAAGCATAAGCTTTAACACTAACTATGAGCGCGACATCCTAGTGCAGGGTGTCGCGCTTTTTTCTTTTGTCGCCTTTTGCGCGTCATTGTTTGTGAAACTTACTCTCAAATCGAAGTGTACTTTCAAGATAGAAGTGCAAGAAAGGCGCAGTTTGTTTGCTAAGACAAATATCGGGCTTAAGGTTTTGAGGATAAAAGGGAAAGTACTATATTTGCAGAACCAAAAGCTTGTGCCTATGAAAAAGGAAATTGGAAAATGGCTCATGGACATTGCGAAATACATTACCACAGCAGTGTTATTGTCTGCTGTATTTAGGGATATGGAATCACCTTGGGTTGTGATTGGTGGTATTTCGGCTGCAATGGGCACACTCGCATGGGGGCTTTACCTCATACGTGACAATGAAACGAGTCATAAACCTCATAAGAAACGTCAATAACATGGGAGCAATAGCTGTATACATTTTTGTTTTATTGGTAGCCAATGTAGCTGGTCTTTATTACTATTTCGACGACA
>ERZ772942.616-NODE-616-length-15418-cov-5.513376_pt1 | contig 15418 bp, 13 predicted proteins | sample MGYA00511135_ERZ772942 | MGnify/ENA primary metagenome ERZ772942 (study PRJEB29015, sample SAMEA2738099) | human oral metagenome | biome: human oral; feature: human-associated habitat; material: saliva | place: China | collected 2265 ... | reverse complement strand
ACTGTTAATCCGCAGGTCCCTGGTTCGAGCCCAGGTCGGGGAGCCAGATTTGAAAACCACCATCTTGTATGGTGGTTTTTATTTTATCTATTGGTTAATATTTTAAGATATTTTGATGATAATTGATTAAATGATTATACTTAATTCATCAGCCTTTATAGGAACAAATCATCAAGGTTACATCACAACCATCCATGTGAAAAGTGGAAAAGAGTTTTGGAAAGCTATAAATCGTAGCAATCCAAAAGATAAAACAATTTATGAAGTAAAATAATTTATGAAAGGTTAAAAATGATTTACTCAGCAAAGCTAAAAAAAATGGATGAAACAATTGAGGAATTTGCATATTTTTCTATAGAAAATAACGATCTATATTGTTTCCTTAATTGTTGTCCAATGGCTATTGAAGTGAATAAAGTTTACAATGTGGAACTTGACTATTTCATTATTGATGAGTTTATATTGGAAGAGGTTAATACAGATGAATCTGTTATTATTCCTTTTGAAAGAATAGGTAATAGTACACAATATAAGATAACAGGTAGGCTAGATGGCAATACATTTACAGCTGGAAATATTTGCTTTGAAGATGATGCTCTTCAATTAGAATATTCTTATTTAGATGGCAGATTAATTACTTTAACTGTATGGAGATTAAGTATATCCGTAATTTCTGAAAGAATATAATCGTTATATTTTCTAAGAAAATTATTGTCTATATAAACCGTGCCGTCTGAAAAAATCCCAATTTTCAGACGGCTTGAGACCTTAGTAAAAAAACTAAGTTTTTACCCAGACATTTAGGGAATTCCTTATAAGAATCTTCTTTCAGCAAACCGAACAAACTATGATCAACAAATACATCGACCGATTCCTTTTGTTAAAGCTGGAGAAAGTGATTGATTGGCAGCTGTAGGCTGTTTTTAAAAGAAAATATGCTGTCAGACTTTGCCTTTCTTTCGCCAAACTGATAAACTGTTTGCCATTATTTTTGGCCGGGGCATAAATTTTTCATGAAAGACGCAGAGCAGAGTAGTTGTTATACCGCTTCTTCCCTTTATCTATGCCCAAAATTTGGCAGTCTGTCCGTTTTAAGCGGAACGGCTGCCTTTTTGTATTTTAAAGGAACGCAATCATTATGGATTTCAGTTGGTTGGCCGAGCCGCATACTTGGATAGGCTTTGCCACGCTTCTGGTTTTGGAAGTTGTTTTAGGTATTGATAACCTTGTTTTCGTAGCAATTTTGGCAAACAAGGTCAAACCGTCGCAACGGGATAGGGCGCGGATAACGGGCTTGGGTTTGGCTGTCGTTATTCGGATTTTCATGCTGGGCTTCATGGCACACATCATGACACTGACGCGTCCTTTGTTTGAGCTGGGCGGCCTGGAGATTTCCGGTAAAGACATGATTATGTTTGCCGGCGGTATTTTCCTGCTTTATAAAGCGACTACCGAGCTGCACGAACGCCTTGAAGGCCACAATCAATTTGCGGTTGCTGAAGGACAGAAGAAGCATTCTTCTTTTTGGGGTGTTGTGGCGCAAATCTTGATTTTGGATGCGGTTTTCTCTATCGATTCTGTTATTACGGCAGTGGCGATGGTGGATCATATTGTGGTGGCAATGGGTGCGGTTGTTGTGGCGATGACGGTGATGATTTCCGCCAGTAAACTGTTGACTGCCTTTGTGGACAAGCATCCGACCGTTGTGATGTTGTGTTTGGGTTTCTTGTTGATGATTGGTTTCAGTTTGATTGCGGAAGCCTTCCATTTCCATATTCCGAAAGGCTATTTGTATGCGGCGATCGGCTTCTCGATTTTGATCGAACTGTTTAATCAGGTTTCTCAAAAGAATGCCCGCAAAAATGACTACATCAGCACTTCTTGGCGTAAGCGCACTGCTGAAAATGTGTTGGGTATGATGGGTATCCGCGAAAGCATTTTGGCAAAAGCAGGCGATAATGGCGGCGATGACGAGCATTTTGAAGAAAACGAAAAATCCATGATTCGCAGCGTGCTGACTTTGGCGGAGCGTCCGATTATGGGCGTGATGATTCCGCGTCGGGAAATTGAGAAATTGGATATTTCCCAAAGTCGGGAAGAACAAAATACGCAGTTGAAAAATACGCCGTATAGCCGGTTGTTGGTTGTCGGTAAGGCAGGTGTAGATGAGCCTTTGGGCTATATCAGTAAAAAAGATTTGCTGAACCAGCTGCTTGAATCGGGTGAAATCAATATTCAGACGGCCTTGCGCCAACCGTTGATTTTGCCGGACAGTACGACGGCGTTGAATGCGATTGAATTGTTCCGTCAAAGCAGCGCGGATTATGCGTTGGTGGTGGATGAATTTGGCGCAGTGTTGGGTATGGTGACCATGAAAGATTTGTTGGAAACCATTGCCGGTGAGTTCCCCGAAGAGTTTGAGCGTGAGGAAGAAGAAGCTGTTCCGGCCAGTCAGGATGAAACGCTGTCTGTGGATGGTGCATTGGAGTATGTGGAATTGGCTTCTCAATTAAATCTGCCTGCTCAAGAGGAAGATGCGGACTTTCATACCGTTGCCGGCTTGATTATGGAAGAATTGCAAAGTATTCCTGATGTGGGCGACTTCATCGATTATCATGGCTGGCGTTTTGAAGTGGTTGAGAAGGACGGACAACGGATTGCCCGTGTAAAAATTAATCGTTTGCCGGAAGAAGAATAAGTAAAGGCTAATATAGTAAAGGCCGTCTGAAAATGTTCAGACGGCCTTTTTATTTATTCAGTTTTAGTTGCCGTAATGTCCCGAACCTAAGATTCGGTGTGAATGTGCGCCGGTTGCATGGTGGGGATTGCTCGGAACTTGATTGCACCAACAGGCTGCAAGCCAGGCGAAAGCGGCGGCTTCGACCCATTGCGGATCAAGATGGAGTTTGGCTGTGCTGTGCAATTTGGTGTCGGGAGAAAACAGGGTTTCCAAGTCTTGCATCAAAACCAGATTGCGGATGCCGCCGCCGCAGATATAAAGATTATGAATTGCCGGAGCAGCTTGTTTGGTCGCATCAAAAATGGTTTGTGCAGTATAAAAGACCAATGTGCGTATCACATCTTCCGGCTTTTCATTACCTTTCAGACGGCCTTGAAGCCAGCTTAGGGAAAACAATTCTCGGCCTGTACTTTTCGGATAAGAGCGGCTGAAGTAAGGATGGTCTAGTAGGGAAGCGAGCAGGTCTGGGAGGACTTTGCCTTGTGCGGCTTTTTCCCCGTTTTTGTCGTAAGGCTGTCGCCAAATATGTTGCATCCATGCATCCATCAGCATATTGCCGGGGCCGGTATCGAAGCCGAAAGAAGGGCTGTCGGGTGGAAGAATGCTGATATTGGAAATGCCGCCAATGTTGAGTACGGCGCGGGTTTCATTCGCATCTTGAAACAACGCTTCGTGAAAAGCGGGAACGAGGGGCGCACCTTGACCGTCGCAGGCAAGATCGCGGCTGCGGAAGTCGCCGACCGTGAAAATGCCGGTTAGTTCGGCTAATAGGGGGAGGTTGACCAGTTGAATGCTGTAACCGTGTTCAGGCGCATGGCGGATGGTTTGTCCGTGGCAGCCGATCGCGGCAATGTCTTTGGCCGACAGGTTTTGTCCTGTCAATAGTTGTTGGACGGTTTGGGCGTATAGGCGGCTGAGTGTTTGCGCCAGGATATTGCTTCTGTGCAATTCATTTTCGCCTATGTCTTGCAGTGACAATAATTCTTGGCGCAGGCCGTCTGAATAGGGTAGAAAGCTGTGGGCAACGGCTCGTTGCCATTGCTTGCCCTGCATTTGAATCAGTACGGCATCGGCACCATCCATGCTGGTTCCGGACATGATGCCGATATAGTATTGGGGTTGCATTTTGGTTACAGAAAGAGAAGGTAAAACGACATTTTAACGCCTTTTGACGTTTTTACGGGAATTTCGGCATTTAATGTAAATAGTTGGTGCAAGAAAGATTACAAAAAGGTTAAAATAACGCGACTCAACATGTTTTCCAAAAGGAAACTTTCCATGGCTCAAACTCAGTCGAGTGCGAACTTGAAGCTGATTAATACGGTTTTTGCCGCTATGCTTGTGAGCATGGTCGGCTATTTTATTTATTGGGGCCTAGGTTATACCCACTACAACCACTCCGGCCTGTTTATCCTTGCTACCTTTTTCGGCGTCTTCATGGCGTTTAATGTAGGTGGTAACGATATTGCCAACTCTTTCGGTACAAGTGTCGGCTCCGGCACATTGACTATTCCGCAAGCTTTGCTGATTGCGGCAGTATTTGAAGTCAGCGGCGCAGTGATTGCCGGTGGCGAGGTAACAGATACCATCCGTAAGGGTATTGTCGATTTGAATGGCATGCATCTGGATCCGATGCAGTTTGTCTTTATTATGATGTCTGCGCTTTTGGCTGCGGCATTGTGGCTGCTTTTCGCATCACGCAAAGGCCTGCCGGTTTCCACGACACATGCCATTATCGGCGGTATCGTCGGTAGTGCCTTGTGTATGGCGGCATTGAACGGTGTGGATTCTGTTGCGCTGATTCAATGGGACAAGTTGGGCGAAATTGCCTTGTCTTGGATTTTGTCTCCGGTATTGGGCGGTATCGTTTCCTATCTGTTGTTTTCACGAATTAAGAAAAACGTTTTGGACTACAACTCTTGGGCAGATAATACGCTCAAAGGCATCAAGCTGGAGAAGAAAACCTATAAAGAAGAGCACCGCCTGTTTTTTGAAGCCTTGAGTGAATCTGAAAAAGTCGAATACGCCACCAAAATGGCGCACGATGCCCAAATTTATGATGAGCCGGACTTTGATCCTGAAGAATTGCAGTCTGAGTATTATCGCGGTCTGCACCGCTTTGACAGCCGTAAGGGCGAAGTAGATTCTTACAAAGCCCTGCATTCCTGGGTGCCGTTTATTGCTTCTGTCGGCGGCATGATGATTGCGGCCATGTTGATTTTCAAAGGTCTGAAAAATCTGCATTTGGGCATGAGCAATGTAAACAGCTTCCTGACCATTTTCATGATCGGCGCGGCTATTTGGATGGGTACGTTTGTATTTGCCAAAAGTTTGAAACGCAAAGATTTGGATAAATCGACTTTCCAAATGTTCTCATGGATGCAGGTATTTACCGCTTGCGGTTTTGCATTCAGCCATGGTGCGAACGATATTGCCAATGCGATTGGTCCGTTTGCCGCGATTATGGATGTGTTGCGTACCAACAGCATTACTGCTCAAAACGCCGTGCCGCCAATTGCCATGTTGACTTTCGGTATCGCTTTGATCGTCGGCTTATGGTTTGTCGGTAAAGAAGTGATTAAAACCGTAGGCACCAGCTTGGCAGAAATGCATCCAGCGTCAGGCTTCTCAGCCGAGCTTTCTGCTGCCGCCGTCGTGATGGCCGCATCATTTATGGGTTTGCCTGTTTCCAGTACCCATATTTTGGTGGGTGCAGTTTTGGGTATCGGCTTGGTTAACCGTAATGCCAACTGGAAATTGATGAAACCGATCGGCCTTGCTTGGGTTATTACCTTGCCTGCCGCTGCCGTTTTGTCTGTTGTCAGCTATTTGGTTTTGCAAGCAGTGTTTTAATTGATTATTTGATTTCAAAAGGCCGTCTGAAAGATATTTCAGACGGCCTTTACTTATGTTCATTAAAAGGAGATTTTAGTTTGTTTTAATGTCGAACAAATAATGTTGTTCAATATTTAAATTGATGCAAGAATAATCAGCGTAATAAAAAAATACCTTTTGGGAATATCTTAGAAAAAATTTTTGGTTTCAAAACTTGGAGTAGTGAGGCAAACAAAGCTATTTTTAATCAGCCCACTATAAGATTAATGCAATAAAAAGCCCCAATCCATCGACGTTAAAGATGTCGTATTGAATTGGGACTTTATTTATTTAGCGCAAACCTTATCAGGCCGTCTGAACATTATTCAGCAGCTTCGTTGGTCTCAGCTTGCACAGGAGCCGTTTCTGCTTCAGTGGTAGCCTTAGCGGCTTGACGTTCGGCTTGTGCAGCCAATGCCTGTTGAACGGCTGGGTGTTGTTGGGCGATGGTTTGTTCTTCTGCGCTGACTTCGCCTTTGAAGCGGTTGTTCAAGTCAAAACGTTTGCCGCCGCGAGCCAGGGCTTTCAGATAGCGCGGACGGCGGCAGTGGTTGGCCAGTACGCGTGCAATCAGTGCAGGGTCGTATTGGGGCAGGGCGGCAACCAAGTCTTGGTCGATACCGACGGCCAACGGTTTGAATCGTTTGAATACATCATATTTGCCGTAGATGTGGTCGGCAATCATGTCTGTCTGTTTTTTCTTGCTCATGGTTTGGACGGCAGATTTCAGCGCAGCGCCCAAAGCGGTTTCTTGTGCCATTGCGGTTGTATTCCTCTAATATAAATCCGTATTTTCGTCATACGGCAATAAGGTGCTATTGTAGTATAAAGACTGTGATTTGGCTAAATTTTTCTGAGAATATTCAGAAATAAACGGTTATTTCCCTAGTTTGGCAATGTCCGGTGTATTTACCTGAACGTCGGCATTTTGCGCACGATGGCGTAAGGTGTGGTCAATCAATACCAAGGCCAGCATAGCTTCGGCGATGGGTGCGGCGCGTAATCCGACGCAGGGGTCGTGGCGGCCGTGTGTGGCAAGCTCGACAGGGTGGCCCTCTATATCAATGCTGCGGCGCGGTGTGGCGATGGAACTGGTCGGTTTGATGGCAATATTTACATGGATATCTTGTCCGGTGCTGATACCGCCCAAGATGCCGCCTGAGTGGTTGGATAGAAAACCTTGAGGCGTGAGCTCATCGCCATGCTCGCTGCCGCGTTGCGTTACGCTATCAAAACCTGCACCGATTTCAACGCCTTTGACGGCATTAATGCCCATCATGGCATAGGCAATTTCTGCATCGAGGCGGTCAAAAACCGGTTCGCCCAAGCCGACAGGGACGTTGGCTGCTTCGATATGAAGTTTTGCGCCGACAGAATCCAATGATTTGCGCACGCTGTCCATATAGTTTTCCAAGTCCTCAATTTGGCTTTGATTTGCTGCAAAAAAAGGATTTTGGGAAATATATTCGTAACCTTCAAACTGGATTTCTTTTTCACCGACTTGGGTAACGTAAGCAGTAATTTCCGTGCCGAATTTTTCTTTCAGCCATTTTTTAGCGACTGCTCCGGCGGCAACGCGGGCAGCGGTTTCGCGGGCGGAACTTCTACCGCCGCCGCGATAGTCGCGTGTACCGTATTTGTGCCAGTAGGTGTAATCGGCATGTCCGGGGCGGAAACTGGTGGCGATATTGCCATAGTCTTTGCTGCGTTGGTCGGTATTGCGGATTAGGAGGGCGATGGGTGTACCGGTGGTTTTGCCTTCGAATACGCCGGAGAGGATTTCGACTTGGTCGGCTTCGCGGCGTTGGGTAACGTGGCGGCTGGTGCCGGGTTTGCGGCGGTCAAGGTCAAACTGGATATCCGCTTCGCTCAATTCTAATCCGGGCGGGCAGCCGTCAATGATGCAGCCCAAGCCTGCGCCGTGGCTTTCGCCGAAAGTGGTAACGGTAAAGATTTGTCCGAAGGTGTTGCCTGCCATAGGGATACTCTTTTGAAATTGGGTTTGGAAATTTTTTGCTGATTTGGATAATTCTCAGGCCGTCTGAACGGTGAAACGAGATCTTTGATTTCGTTTTTACACTTGTTCAGACGGCCTTTTGAGATGACTGCTTAGTTCAATTTACCGTGGCACTGTTTGTATTTCAGGCCGCTGCCGCAAGGGCAAGGATCGTTGCGGTGAACAATCAGACCGTTTTGTGCAAGCGCTTCAGGGCTGAAGTCTGTGCCATCAGGATCGAACGCTTCGGTAACCAAATCGGTTTGCGATTGACCGAGTAATTCTTCCATATCAGGCGCATCGGAGTGGACGGTTTGAACATCGCTGACGCTTTGTGCGGCAGTGTGGTCGTATTCGCTGTTGCGCTCGATTTGAACGGCAGTCAGCAAAGCGGCAATGTTTTGTTTGATACCGCGCCACAGGTTTTCAAACATGGCGAAGGCTTCGCGTTTGTATTCCTGTTTCGGATTTTTCTGGGCATAGCTGCGCAGGTGGATGCCTTGGCGCAGGTAGTCCATGGCGGCAAGGTGTTCGCGCCATTGCAGGTCGATGACTTGCAGCATGACGTTGCGTTCGAAATCCGCCATCGGTTTTTTACCGACCAGCTCGACTTTTGCCGCGTATTCTTCTTCCACGCGTTTAATCAGACGCTCTTTGATGTCCTGATTGTCCAAAGTGCTGTCTGCTTTGAGCCATGCTTGGATGTCTTCGTGCAGACGGAACTCGGCGGCAAGCTGGCTTTCGAGCCCAGGGATGTCCCATTGCTCTTCCATGCTGTCGGGCGGTATGTACAGATCAACCAAATCACTGATGACTTCTTCGCGGATGCGTTTGGTCAGGTCGCTGACGTCTTTGCTGTTGAGAATTTCGTTGCGTTGGTGGTAGATGACTTTACGTTGGTCGTTGGCAACGTCATCGTATTCCAATACTTGTTTACGCATGTCGAAGTTGCGGCCTTCGACTTTACGTTGCGCGCCTTCGATTTGACGGGTCAACATGCCGTGTTCGATAGCGACGCCGCGTTCCGGCGCAAGGCGGTTGAGGATGGCGGCGGCACGGTCGAGTGCAAAGAGGCGCAGCAGCGGGTCTTCAAAAGAGAGGTAGAAGCGGCTGGAGCCTGGGTCGCCCTGACGGCCTGCGCGTCCGCGCAATTGGTTGTCGATACGGCGGCTTTCGTGGCGTTCGGTACCGATGATGTGCAGACCGCCTGCGGCGACCACTTGGTCGTGTTCTGCCTGCCAGCCGTTTTCAAGGGCGGCGATTTGTGCGGCTTTTTCTTCGTCGCTCAGGTTTTCGTTGGACTGGATGGCTTCGATTTGGTGCTTGAGGTTGCCGCCGAGGACGATGTCGGTACCGCGGCCCGCCATGTTGGTGGCGACGGTAATGGCGCCGACTTTACCGGCTTGGGCAACGATCAGGGCTTCGCGTTCGTGTTCTTTGGCGTTGAGGACGTTGTGCGGCAGTCCGGCTTTTTGCAGAAGACGGGAAACCAGCTCGGAGTTTTCGATGCTGGTGGTACCGACGAGGACGGGTTGTCCGCGTTTGTGGCATTCTTCGATGTCTTTGACGACGGCTTCGAATTTTTCTTCGGCAGAACGGAAAATCTGGTCGTTGAAGTCTTTACGCTGTACGGGGCGGTTGGTCGGGATGATGACGGTTTCGAGGTTGTAGATGCTTTGGAACTCGAAAGCCTCGGTATCGGCGGTACCGGTCATGCCGGAGAGTTTGGTATACAGGCGGAAGTAGTTTTGGAAGGTAATGGAGGCAAGGGTTTGGTTTTCGCGTTTGATTTCCACGCCTTCTTTGGCTTCGACGGCTTGGTGCAGGCCTTCGGACCAGCGGCGGCCGGACATCAGACGACCTGTAAATTCGTCCACGATGACGATTTCGCCGTCTTGGATGACGTAGTGTTGGTCTTTATGGAATAACGTATGCGCGCGCAATGCTGCCATGAGGTGGTGCATCAGGGCGATGTTGGCGGCGGAGTAGAGGGAGTCGTTTTCTTGCAGCAAACCCATTTGAATCAGGATTTGCTCGGCGTGTTCGTGCCCCGCTTCGCTCAAGATGACTTGGTGTGCTTTTTCATCGACCCAGTAATCGCCTTCGCCTTCTTCGGTTTCTTGGCGGATGAGATGCGCGGGAAGGCTGTTCATGATTTGGTACAGCTGGATGTTGTCATCTGCCTGACCGGAGATAATCAGCGGGGTGCGCGCTTCGTCAATCAGAATGGAGTCCACTTCGTCCACTACGGCAAAATTCAATTCGCGCTGAACTTTGTCGTATTGGTCGGTTACCATATTGTCGCGCAGGTAGTCGAAGCCGAATTCGTTGTTGGTACCGTAGGTAATGTCGGAGCCATAGGCGTTTTGACGGTCAAACGGCTGCATATCGGCGATGATGACGCCGACGGTTAAGCCGAGGAAGTTGTAGAGCGGTTCCATAATGCCTGCGTCGCGGGCGGCAAGGTAGTCGTTGACGGTAACAACGTGCACGCCTTTGCCGGACAGGGCGTTGAGATAGACGGCAAGGGTGGCGACCAAAGTTTTACCTTCGCCGGTACGCATTTCGGCGATTTTGCCGTCGTGCAGCACCATGCCGCCGATAAGCTGGACGTCGAAGTGGCGCATACCGAGTACGCGGCGGGACGCTTCGCGGCAGACGGCGAAGGCTTCGACCAAAATGTCGTCCAAAGTCTGACCGTTGGCAAGACGTTGTTTGAATTCGGCTGTTTTAGCCTGTAAATCCGCATCGCTCAAGGCTTTCATTTGTTCTTCGAGTGCGTTGATTTTGGCAACGGATTTACGGTATTGTTTGAGCAGCCGGTCATTGCGGCTGCCGAAGATTTTCTTAGCAATGTTTGTCAGCATGAAATAGTTCCTGCGCCTGATATAAAATAATGGCGAAACGGGGATTTTAACACAAGCCTAGCGGCAAGGCAGTCATGCCGTTTGAAATAAAGGCAGTTTTACCGGATTTCAATCTTGATAATACAACCGTACACTTTGAAAAGGTCGTCTGAAACATATGAATTTGGAACAATTGGGCAAGCGGGATGCGCGGTTGGCCGGTTTGTTGCAGCAGTCGCAACAATGGCGCAGGCTGGATGCGGCAGTCAAACGCATCCTGCCGGCAAACCTGCACCCGCACTTTCAAACCGCCTGCATCGAAGAGGGCAGGCTGGTGTTGCTGGCGGCAAACGGTATGGCGGCTTCGCGCCTGAAAATGATATTGCCCGCGCTTGTGCCGCAGCTTCAGGAATTGAACGCGGGGATTCGGGATGTGGCGGTCAAAGTCGTGCCGAAGCCGCCGGCGCAACCCAAAGTCAACAGCCTGCATTTGAGCGGGGCGGCATTGGAGAGTTTTGATGCGGCGGCGGCAAAATTGGAAGACAAGCATCCTGAATTGGCTGCCGCGCTGGCGGAGTTGGTGCGCAAACACAGCCGTTGAGTTGGGAATTATTATTTAAATTGTTAATATAAGTTAAATTTCATTCGTTCGAATGAGAGGGTCTAATACTAAAGGAATAATACCTGAATAGTAGTCATTCTTTTTTAGGTAAACTGATGTAAATTTGCTATGGAATCTTGGACTTGTTTGGGTTGTTGTAGCAGAATACGGCTTCATTATTTCTTTGGTTCCGCTTGTAGATAGTAAACCCGAATATGGGTTTATTAATATATTCGCAAGTTTTGTTTTGTAAAATTTAACAGACTCTCATCATTAGGAGATACAAATGAAAGCATATTTAGCCCTGATTTCTGCCGCCGTTATCGGTTTGGCTGCCTGCTCGCAAGAACCTGCAAAACCTGCTGAGAATCCAGCGCCTGCCGCTTCTGAAGCCGCTCCTGCGGAAACTGCTGCACCTGCCGATGCTGCTCCTGCTTCCGAAGCAGCGCCTGCCGATTCTGCCGCAGCACCTGCCGCCGGCAACTGCGCGACTACTGTCGAAGCCAACGACGCTATGCAGTTCAACACTAAAGAAATCCAAGTCAGCAAAGCTTGTAAAGAATTCACCGTTACCCTGAAACACACCGGTACCCAACCTAAAGAAAGCATGGGTCACAACATCGTCATCGGTAAAGCCGAAGACATGGACGGTATTTTCAAAGACGGTGCCGGCGCTGCTGCAACCGACTATGTGAAAGCTGACGATGCACGCGTTGTTGCCCACACCAAACTGGTCGGCGGCGGCGAAGAAGCTTCCCTGACTCTGGATCCTGCCAAACTGGCGGGCGGCGAATACAAATTTGCCTGCACCTTCCCGGGACACGGTGCTTTGATGAACGGCAAAGTGACTTTGGTCGACTAATCCGTCCAAGCTTCAAAATACAGACAGCCTGCTTTATGCAGGCTGTTTTGTTATAAAATGGTCGTCTGAAAAGTACCCATTGAGAACACAAACATGAATCCGTTTGAAACCAAAAGCGTTACCTTTGCCGAACCGATTGAAATGCTGTACGCCTGCCACGGCAAAGTGCGCCGTTTCTGCGGCCAGGTCGCCATGCTGTCGGACTATATCGCCGAAAACGGCTGCAATCAGATTGTTTTGCAAACCATCCGCCAAATCGCCCAGTATTTCAACGTTGCCGCACCGCTGCACCATGAAGACGAAGAAGAAAACTTCTTCCCGCTCCTGCTGCAATACGCGCCGCAAGCTCAAGAAAGCGTGGACGAGCTTTTGCGCCAGCATGTAAGCCTGCATGGCAACTGGGATGCCGTGGCTGCCGAATTTGCAAAACTCGAAGCAGACAACGCCTATATCCCCGATGCGGAAGCGTTCAAACGCTTTGTGGCAGGTTACGATGTGCATCTGGCGATTGAAGAACCCTTGTTCGACATGGGCAAAACGTTTATCCCCAAAGAGAAACTGACCGAAATCGGCGAAATCATGGCGGCGCGCCGACGCAGATAAGGTCGTTTACAGATTGCCGTTTCTTCAAACAAAGGTCGTCTGAAAACTTGAAAACAGAGTTTCAGACGTCCCCCAGTATCTCCCTGCAAACCAACCACGTCGTCTGAAAAGGAAGCAACCATGCTGACGCCAAAAAGCTGCGATTTGTTCAATATCCCGTTTTTCCAGTTTGCCCAGCTCAAAAAATACCAGCCCGAGAGCATTCCGCAAATCAAAGCCGACTACAAGGAAAACTGGCAGATATGGCAGCAGCTGATACAGCAGGTCGCCGCAGATTTGGGCGAACCTTTCGCCCCGCCGCATATCGAACGCTGGTGTAACGGCTGGCAGGTTCGTGCCCATTTCTTCGCCTACTTCAAATACGCCCAATACAAAAATTCCGCCGCGATTTTATCGATTTTATTGAACCGCCGCCGCCTGAGCGTCAGCCTAGACTGGCACTGCTACAAAGCCGACGTATCACCGATTGCGCTGCCGGAATACAACCGCTGGCTGGACAATTTCGATACCGAAAAATACGCCGCATTCGATATGTGGCACGGCGCGGAAAGCGAATATGACGACTACCGCACCGTCGCACAACAAAGCGAATCCGACCGAAGGTTGCAAAACGACGAAGACTTTTTCTGCATCGGCAAACACATTGAACGCGACGATTTGGGCAAGCAGGATGTAGCGAAATGGATAGCCGAAACGGTGGAAGATTTGCTGCCGCTTTACGAAGCCTGTCATGGCGGATGAGGGGGAGATATTTGGGTATTATCTGAAAAACGAATATTTTGGTAGTATATGTATATTCGAATATCATTTTATAAGTCAAAATATATCTTTATTTCAAAAACTTTCCATATTATTAAATTTGTTATGACTAAATCACGTTCTCAAACTATTAGAATTTTTCTTCCAACAGGCAATCCGCGTGGTATCCGTAAGGTCAGTCGTTCTAGCAACAGCAATATCACATTATTTGTCGTACCACGTCTTCATTTGAATAGTTTCTGCAATATGGACGAATCGGGAAAAATGGGTATTTATCTTCTTGCGGACAATCACAAGCTCTATGTCGGACAAACTACAGAATTGCGAAACCGACTCAAGCAACACGATAAAGGTAAAACATTTTGGGAAAAAGCATTTGCTGTTGTTTTGAATAATGAATTTTGTACTAGAGATCATTTGGACTGTTTGGAGCGCATGACTATCGAACAAGCCCAACTGGCACAAAGATTAGAATTAGAGAATGGAACTGAAGGCAACAGACAAAACCATTTGCACGACTCTATCCGTTCCGATTGCGAAAACATTTTTGACGAAATTGATACTTTGCTAGCTGTGTTGAATCAGGATTTTTTTGAAAAGGCATCAGAACAAACAAATCATGTTTCTTTGGAAATAACACATCCAGTAGAAAGAATGGTTCCAGAGGAAAATCAAATAGAAGGGTCGTCTGAAAGCAATGAAGAAATCTTTTACTGCCGTAATGTGAAACGAGGGATAGAAGCACGTGGTAAATATCAGAAAGACGGTTTTTTATTGTTAAGAGGCTCTACATTAAGACTAGATCACACTCCATCTATTGAGTATGAAGCAAAACTTTCTGCGTGGAAAAAAATGATGATTGAGACAGGAGAGTTAAAAGAACATAATGGAGTGTTAGTTTTACAGGATGATTATTTTGTTAAAGGCAAACCAAGTGCATCAAGCGATAAGATTCTTGGTATAGTCTCGAATGGTTGGAAAGAGTGGAAAAATGCCGAAGGTAAAACATTAGATGAGCTGTATCGAAAAAATAAATAGCCACTATAAACTTGGAAAAGGAAGAGATTAGAAGGTTATCTCTTTCAAAACGCTGAGAAGTCCCTAACCTAACTGATGTCGTCTGAAAATCCAAAAATATTCAAATAAAACCGTCTGATCATGAACGAAAAACTCCCTCCCGACGCGCTCATCGAAGCCGCGCTTTTGACCCAAACCGAACCCCTAAACGAAAAATCCATGCGCGAATTGTGTGTGCCGCCGCTGTCGCAGGACAAATTAATTGATGTATTGGCGCAGTTGAAAACGCGTTGGCAGGGCAGGGCGTTGCAACTGGTGCATACGCACGAGGGGTGGCGGTTTCAGATTGCTCAGGCGGCATTCGAGCGGTTGGGTAGCCTTCAGGAGCAGCGTGCGCCGCGTTATTCCCGCGCTGTGATGGAAACGCTGGCGATTATTGCCTACCAGCAGCCGGTTACGCGAGGCGACATCGAGGGCATACGCGGCGTGGCGGTGTCGCAGAACGTGATGCAGACTTTGCAGGACAGGGGCTGGATTGAAGTGATCGGGCATCGTGATTCGGTCGGGCGGCCTGCATTGTGGGCGACGACGGAAACATTTTTGAGCGATTTGCAGTTGGACAGTTTGGAAGAACTGCCGCCATTGACCGAGTTGGGTGAATTGGTGTTGCCCGAACTGGTGGAAACGCCGCCGACAGGCGATGAGGAAGAGCCTGCGGAAGAGTCTGAAAATGCAGGCAGGTTGGTCAACTGAATTGGGAGGGGTCGTCTGAAAGGGTTTTCAGACGACCTTTCGTGTCTTGGGCGCTGCTTTGCCATTTGCAGGTCGGGCATGAATGCCGACCTGAGGTATTGGTTTTAATACGAGATCCGTCGTCAGCCGTCATTCCCGCGCAGGCGGGAGTCCATTTTTGAAATTCAGAAACTGTTCTTCAAATCAAGGTTTCTTACGTTTTACGATGGATTCCCGTCTGCGGGGGAATGACGGAATTGGACGACATACTGCATTCAAAGTTAAGTATAGTCAATTAAAAATAAAATAGTACAATACTCAACTTTGAAGGTTTAACCATGGCATACTCTGCGGACTTAAGAAACAAAGCTTTAAACTATTACGAACA
>ERZ772942.607-NODE-607-length-15514-cov-10.731936_pt1 | contig 15514 bp, 11 predicted proteins | sample MGYA00511135_ERZ772942 | MGnify/ENA primary metagenome ERZ772942 (study PRJEB29015, sample SAMEA2738099) | human oral metagenome | biome: human oral; feature: human-associated habitat; material: saliva | place: China | collected 2265 ... | reverse complement strand
TGCGTGAGCGCCTCGGCCTGCTCACCGAGCCGGTCGAGCAGGTGCGCACCGAGGCCCGTATCGAGCGCGACCGGATGACGGCCCGGCTGCGTGAGCACGATCTGCTGGGGGAGGCCCCCACCGAGCGTCAGGTGGTCGAGGCCCTGCACCGCTACGTGGTACGTACCCCCTCGGTCCTGGTCGGCATCGCGCTGGTCGACGGCGTGGGGGAGCGGCGCGCTCAGAACCAGCCCGGCACTGACCAGGAGTACCCCAACTGGAGGATCCCCCTGGCCGACGGCGCCGGTGAGGTCGTCCTCGTCGACGATCTGCCCGAGAACGCCCGCCTGGGCAGCCTCTTGTCCGTCGTGCGTGACGAGATGACATCGTCCTCCTGACGTCTGCGTCGGCTTGATCGACGATGACGATGCCGCGGAAGACTGTGGTCCCGGCCGTCCAGGTGACGGCCGGGACCACAGTCCATTCGTGCGAGGGAGAGACCGCATGCGACCGTGTATGACCGCATGCGGTAGCCCGGCCTCATGTCCAGGTCATGAGCGGGTCTCCGGCTTCAACCCGTCGCCCCGACGGCACCGGGGTCAGGACGGACTCCTGCGCCTCCAGGGCGATGACGGGGACGATCGGGTTGAGCCCATCTGCCTCGATCTGGGCAGGTGACCAGGTGATGGCTGGCTGGCCCGCATCGACCACCTCGCCCTCGGCCACCAGGGGTGTGAAGCCGTTGCCTCCCAGACCCACAGTGTCCAGGCCCAGGTGAACCAGGATGCTGCGACCGTTGTCATCGGTGATGACATAGGCGTGGGGATGGATCTTCGAGACGGTGCCGCTGATCGGTGCCAGGGCGCTGACATCATCGCCACCAGCATGGTCCGGGATGACCGCTACTCCCGGACCGACGATCCGGCCGGAGAACACGGGGTCGGGAACGTCGTCGAGAGCAACGACGACGCCGGTCACCGGTGACCGGACGACTTGGCTCACCGCAGGTCCTCGATGTCTTCTGCGATGGTGTCGGCGTTGGGACCGACGACGACCTGCACGATCTCACCCAGCTTGACGACCCCGTGCGCGCCCGCCGCCTTGAGTGCGGGCTCGTCCACGAGTGATCCGTCCTCGAGCTCGCAGCGCAGACGGGTGATACAGGGCTCGATCTCCACGATGTTGTCGAATCCACCGAGGGCGTCGACGATGCTCTGTGCCTGGGACATGGGTTCCTCCTGGGTCTGACCGGACAGGTGCCGGGTTCTGGGGTGGTGCGTGGCGGTGCCGGAATAGGCGTCAGAAAGTAGCGAAGGTGCACTGTCAGGTGACGGCTCCTTCGCCTTACCGGACTAGTGGTCCATACCAGTAGACCATGTTACAGGTCGTCATGGGCTTGTCCAGTGTCGATCGGTGATGTTTTCTTAAGGCCGAGGGCGAGAGGGGCGGAAGGCCGGCTTGGGGGCGGCCACCGGAACCCACAGGGTGTAACGGTCGGCGCGGAACAGGGTGCGCGAGTAGTCGATCGCGCAGTGCTCGTGGAAGGTACGTCGAGTGATGTCCAGGGTTGGGGCTCCCTCCTGGACGGACAGCAGTGCCGCCTCCTGGGCCGTGGCCGCATGGGCCTCGATCATGTCCTCGCCCCACTCGGGTGCCATTCCGGCCTGGGTCAGCTCTGCGTAGACCGAGAAATTCGGGCTGGTGCGCAGCAGGTCAGGAAGAAGCGCCGCGGGGATCCAGTTCTCCTCGATGGCCATGGGGATGGCATTGGCCGTCAGCAGGCGACGCAGGTGATGGACCTCGGTGTCCGCCTCGAGCTCCAGCGCAGCCGCCACGGTCTCGCCTGCGGGGACGGTCTCGGTCAATAGCATGACAACGCCGGGCTCCATCCCGCGCCGCTGCATCTCCTGGGTGAAGGAGGTCAGTCTTACCTGCAGATCGAGCTTCGGGGGTGCGACGAACGTGCCCCTGCCCTGGTGGCGCTCCAGGACCCCGTCGACGACGAGGGTGTCGATGGCCTGGCGCACGGTCATTCGGGAGACCTCGAACTGCTCGCACAGCTCACGCTCGGAGGGGACCGGGGAGCCGCTGGCGAGTCCGTTCCTGATGAGCTCCAGCAGATGGTTGCGCACGATGACGTACTTCGCCGGTCTCTTACCTGGGTTCTTGGGCATGGGGCTCCCTGGTCGACGGTGGATAGAAGCGGTCAGAAAGTGAACTGGTCGCAACCATTGTTTCCGCTCCGTTGCGTTTGCGTGCCTCATTATGGCTGAAGAGTGCACGCAGTGCTTGACATTGAAAGTTCTTTCGGTTTCTCTGGTGTCACTGGTCCAGACGTGTTCGGAGCCGAGCCGTCCAGACCGTCACCGTCATGGCGGGCAGCCATGCGGACAACTCCGATGCGGCAGTGACGCCGCTTGATCCTGAACTGGAGAACATCGTGGCAGACAAGAGGAAGAAAACGAGTGGCGCCTTCGCACTCGCTCAGCGGCTGGGGCGATCGCTGATGCTGCCGATCGCCACTCTTCCAGCGGCGGGCCTGCTGCTGCGTCTGGGGCAGGCGGACATGCTGGGAGCCGACGGGCTGGCTAAGAACTTGTCCTGGTTGCAACCCGTCGCAGACGTCTTCGCAGCGGCCGGCGGAGCGGTCTTCGATAACCTGCCCCTCATCTTCGCCGTCGGCGTCGCCGTGGGGTTCGCCAGGAAGGCTGATGGCTCCACTGGGGTGGCTGCCCTGTTCGGCTTCCTCGTCTACCGCGCAGTCACCTGGACCATGTCGCCCATCATCATGGGCAAGCCTGAGCCATTGAGCCAGGAGGCCCTCGACTGCCTGCACGGCTTCGATCCCGCCAAGGAGGAGATCGCTCAGGTAGGCCCTTGGAACCAGGGCGTCAAGATCTGTGACATTCCCACCCAGACACCCATCAACTACGGGGTCCTCGGCGGTATCGTCATCGGCGTCGTCGCCGCCCTGCTCTGGCAGCGCTACTACCGCGTCAAGCTGCCCGACTGGCTGGCCTTCTTCGGCGGACGCCGCTTCGTCCCCATCGTCACCTCCGGTGCCGCTCTTGTCGTCGCCCTGGTGATGTCGGCGCTCTACCCGGCCTTCAACTGGCTCATCAACGAACAGCTCGGCGGCTGGCTCATCAATGCCGGGAACTCCAAGGGTCTTGCCGGCGCCCTGGCGGTCTTCGTCTTCGGCACGGTCAACCGGCTGCTCATCCCCTTCGGCCTGCACCACCTGCTCAACTCGGTGCCCTGGTTCCAGCTCGGATCCTGCCAGACGGCCTCGGGCGGTACTGCGCACGGCGACCTGACTTGCTTCTTCCAAGGCGTGGACGGCTCGAACTCGTGGACCGGAGGCTTCATGACCGGATTCTTCCCGATCATGATGTTCGCCCTGCCCGCAGCCGCGCTGGCCATCTGGCACACCGCCAAGCCCGCCAAGCGCAAGGTGACCGGCGCCCTCATGATCTCGGTTGCTCTGACCGCCTTCATCACCGGCATCACCGAACCCCTTGAGTACGCCTTCGCCTACGTGGCCTTCCCGATCTACGCCGTCCACGCGGTGCTGACTGGGTCCTCCTTGGCGATCGCCAACATCCTGGGCGCGAAGGACGGCTTCTCCTTCTCCGCCGGGGCGATCGACTACCTGCTCAACTTCGGCAAGTCCTCCGAGCTCTCCGGCGGTGTGGTCCAAGGCCCGCTCATGATCGTCATCATGGGGCTGGTCTACGCCGTCATCTACTACTTCCTCTTCCGTTTCCTCATCATCAGGTTCGACTTCAAGACCCCGGGTCGTGAGGACGACGACGTCGACGCCTTCGCCGCCGCCCAGGCCGCTGCCGCGAAGTCCACGGGCAAGACGGCCGAGGAAACGCGTCGGCGCTGAGCGGTTTTGACAATCATCACTCACCTGGCCGGGGCCGGGCGCATCATGTGTCCGGCCCCGGCCAGTCCCTCTCTCGATCCCACTCCGAGTGAGTTCCCGAAGCGGCTACTCGCCGGTCTCAGCCGCCTGAGCTCTGGCCACACGTCGGGTGTCGTCGAGGTTCTCGCGCACGATCCGTCTGAGGGCCGCCGGCGCCTGGGCGTGGGACTCCAGCCAGACCTCCAGAGCAGCAGCCGGGTCCGCTCCGTCCAGGCCCACCGTGGCGCAGGACCACAGGCCGGTCAGCAGGTTCTCCGCCATGTGGAAGGTGCGAGAGGACCACAGGGAGTCGATCGCCTCCACGTACTCGCTCACGAAAGGCACCAGCAGGTCGGGTCGGCGCTCGACACTGGTCAGGCCGCGCAGCACGCGTACCTGGGTCTCGTTGGGCATGGAGGCGTTATCGACGAGCGCCCGCCATGTGGCCTCCTTCGCCTCCGGTGTCGGGATGGAGGCACGGGCCTCGGCGGCGCGCTCCCGTCCCGTGGTCGTGCGGTCCCGGGCCTCCTCGGCGTGGATCCGATCCTCACCGAAGCGGCAGGCAGCCACCAATCCGGTCAGCAGGTCCCAGCGCAGGTCCTGGTCGACGTCGAGACCCTCAAGTGCCGAGGTGCCTTCCAAGAAGCCGGCCACGATGTCGAGCTGCTCACCGGTCACTGCGTGGGCGGCCACGGCACGTACGAGCTGAAGCTGCTTGTCGCTTCCGGCCTGGGCCGCCCGAGCCAGCTCCAGCAGGCGGTCAGCGGTGCCAGGCGCGAGGTCTCGGCGCACGGCCGGGGGCAGGAAGGCCGACAAGCAGGTGGTGATCCGCCCCAGAAGGCCCTGGATGACCGAGGAGTGCTCCTCGACGTCCAGCGCCTGTAGTGCCGCCTTCAGGAAATGGGAAGCGGCGAGCTCGCCGTCGCGCACCATGTCCCAGGCCGAGGCCAGGACGATCGAGCGCGGCAGGGACTCGGTGAAGGCCTCGATGTGCTCGAGGCCGAAGGACAGTGAGTCCTCATCGAGGCGGACCTTGGCGTAGGTGAGGTCGTCGTCGTTGAGGACGAGGACATCCGCCCGCTTGGCACCGACCAGCTCGGGGACCTGTGTCAGCTCACCATCGACGTCGAGCTCAATGCAGCCGGTGCGCTCCAGGCGCGTATCGGCGCCCCTGCCGGTCGGGCTGTAGGAACCGATCGCCACCCGGTGAGGGCGCAGTGATGCCGGCGAGTCGGCCGGGATCTCCTGACGGACGGCTGCCTGGGTGATGACACCGTCGGCATCGGTGACGACCTCCAGGCGCAGGGTCGTCACGCCGGCCTCCTGGAGCCATAGACGGGTCCAGCTGCTCAGGTCACGGCCCGAGACCGCCTCCAGCTTCCGGAGCAGGTCGCCCAGCTCGGCGTTGGAGTAGGCGTGCGCCGCCAGGTATCGCTGGATGCCGGTGAAGAAGTTCTCCCGGCCCACGTAGCCCACGAGGGCGGCCAGCACCGAGGCCCCCTTGGCGTAGGTGATGCCGTCGAAGTTGACCTCAACATCGTGGAGGTCGTTGATCTCGGCGGCCACGGGGTGAGTGGAGCTGAGCTGGTCCTGGTTGTAGGCCCAGCCCTTCTCCAGGGTCTGGAAGGTCGTCCAGGCCTGGTCCCACCGGGTGATCTCAGCAGTGGCCAGGGTGGAGGTGAACTCGGCGAAGGACTCATTGAGCCACAGGTCGTTCCACCAGGTCATGGTAACCATGTCGCCGAACCACATGTGGGCCAGCTCGTGGAGGATGGTCACGGCCCGCCGCTCGACGCGGGCCTCAACGGGGCGGGAGCGGAAGATGTAGTCGTCACGGTGGGTGACGCAGCCGGCGTTCTCCATCGCCCCGGCGTTGAACTCGGGTACGAAGATCTGGTCGTACTTGGTGAAGGCGTAGGGCGTTGCGAACAGGTCCTCGTAGTAGGCGAAGCCCCGCTTGGTCAGGTCCAGGATCTCCGCTGAGTCCATGTGCTCGACCAGGCTCTTGCGGCAGTAGACGCCCAGGGGAACGGTGCGCCCGTCGCTCGCCACATACTCATCGGTGGCTCCCATGTAGGGGCCCGCGACGATCGCGGTGACGTAGGAGCTCATCGGCTCTGTGGGGGCGAAGGCGAAGGTGTGGGCGTCACCCGAGCCGTCGGAGTTCTCAGTGGGAGTCGGCTCGGGCGTGGGGGAGTTGGACAGCACCGTCCAGCTCGACGGGGTGGTGACGGTGAAGGTGAAGGATGCCTTGAGGTCCGGCTGCTCGAAGACGGCGAAGACGCGCCGGGAGTCGGGTACCTCGAACTGGCTGTAGAGGTAGGTCTCGCCATCGGCCGGGTCGGTGAAACGGTGCAATCCCTCTCCGGTGTGCATGTAGGCGCAGTCAGCGATGACGACCAGCTCGTTGTCGGCGGCCAGCCCCGTCAGGGTGATGCGTGAGTCCGCATAGACCTCAGCGGGGTCGAGGGCGCGCCCGTTGAGGGAGATGGAGTGGACGACGGGAGCGATCAGGTCGATGAAGGTGGAGGAGCCCGGCGTGGACGTGAACCGTACGGTCGTTGATGATCCGAAGACAGTCTCACCGCGTGTGAGATCGAGGGTGACGTCGTAACTCCGGGTGTGCACCGTCGCGCTGCGATCGGCGGCCTCGAGACGAGTCAGGTTCTGACCGGGCATAAGAGGAACTCCTGTATAAGAGGGAAACGCGGCTCATAGGGCGCCGGGCGATTGTCTCATCTTCCTGTCTCAGGTGGCGCGCCCGGGATGCACGACAACGTCGCCGGGGAGACGACACATGAGCATGTCGTCTCCCCGGCGACGGAAGGCAGTTCTCCTGATGCCAGGAATCTCACTCAGGAGACTGGCCGCAGAGCGGCTCAGGCCTTGTTGCGGCGACGCAGGAGCAGAACCGCCCCTCCGCCGACCACGAGAAGCGCGGCGATCCCGCCGAAGATCATGCCGTTGGCACCGGTGTGAGCCAGGGACCGGTCGGATTCACCGGTCTTCGTCTCACCAGCGGCCTTGTTCTCGGAGGAGGAGTCCTTGGCGCTTGAACTCGAGTTCTTACCGCCCTCCTCGGCCCGGTTGTTGGCCTGCTGCTCGGCTGCGGCCTTGTTGTCCTTGCCGCCGGCCTGGTTGTTACCGCCGTTGCCGTTGTTTCCGGCGTTGTTCTCGGAGGCGGAACGCTCAGTGGACTGGCTCTCGGAGGTGGAGGTCTCAGACTTCTGGCTCTCAGAGGTGGAGGTCTCCGACTTCTCAGACTTCTGGCTCTCAGAGGTCTCGGAAGAGCCGCCGTTCTTCTGGTTGTCACCACCGCCGTTGTTGCCACCGGCCTTGTTCTCGGTGCGCTCACGCTCGGTCTTCTCCGAGGTGTCACCGCCGCCGTTGTTCTCGGTGGTCTGGCTCTCGGTGGTTCCGCGCTCGGTGGTGGTGCTCTCGGAGGTCTCGATGGTGAAGGTGTGCTCCGAGACCCTGGTCACGGTCTGGCTCGTGGCCGTCTCGCTGTGGTGGGAGCCGGTCAGCACCAGGAGGTACTCGCCGTTGGCCGCGTCGGTGGGCGCGGGCAGGTTGCCCTGGAGGTTGCCGTTGGCGTCAACCGTCAGCTCTCCGAGGGTGTAGGTGATGCTGGAGTCGCTCTTGCTCTTGAGCACGACAGTCACCGTCTCGCTGGCGTAGAAGCCCTGGGCGTTGAAGGTGAAGGTCTGGCCCTGGCCTTCCGTGCGGGCGGAGACCTCGTAGGAGCCGGTGATGCGCGTGTCGTCGAAGTAGATCTGAGTCTGCTGCTGCGTAGTCACCTGGGTCATCTCGGTCTTGCTGCCGTTGGTCGTGCAGCCGGCGCCGATCTTCCACCCTTCGGTGGTGGTGGCAGCAGAGGTGCCGATGGACTTGATGAGCGCTTCCAGGTCAAGGTCAGCGGACCAGTTGCCGTCGGCGGCCGCTTCGGTCTTGACGACGTCGGAGACAGAGCCATCCGGGGCGTACAGCGCGATGCCGACAGTGGCCTGATCCCCGGTGCAGCCGCTTCCCGAGACGGTGAAGGACGTGTTGGTGCTGGCGGAGACGAAGGTCTTTTCCTGGGTGATCTTGAAGCTGCTGCTTGAGGTGGTCTCGCTGGAACCGCTCGGGCTCGGGCTGGCCTTAGGGGAGTCGCTGGGGCTCGGAGCGCTTTCGGAAGGGCTCGGGCTGCTGGGTGCGCTCGGGCTGCTCGTGGCACTCGGGCTGCTCGGACTGTTCCGGTTGGAGTTATTTGCAAGAGCAGGGGAGGCAATGAGAGAGGCTCCAGTCATTGCGGCCACTGCGCTCGCCGCGGCAAGGGGACGTCCAAGACGCATGTGTCCTCCTAGGTCTACGGGGAACGATGGCTGCCGGCGACCTGATTCTTCACCGGCTCGTTATCTACCGTAACGAGGAATGTGGCGATGTCGCGGGTATGTCATGTGATCCCCAACACTTCAATGAGTGGCCTCACTCACGTGATAAAAACGATGATCGTTGAGGATCCTCCTGAAATGCTGAAATCCTGGGGAACACGTGCGACTTCGGTAGCGGTGCGATCAGGAGCCTGCTGGATGGCAGGTCTTGGGGCTGTAGCCGTAACCGGCCAGCAGATCGCGAGACTGTCGGTTGGGGGAGATGATGATCGATTCGTCCCGAGGTCCGGTCGGCAGGTCGATGATCGTGGTGGTCCCGGCCTTCTGTGCCTTGGCCGCGCTGCGTGCCAGGACGATCAGGTCACCGAGCCCGCTTCCTGAGTCCAGGGTGATGTTGCCTGCCACTGTATGTGCCAGCCGGTGGAGCGTCACAGGATTACTGGACTCCTGTCCGACGGCGGACAGAACCGCCTGCATCACCATGGTGGTGGACTGGCTGCGGTGCTGGGCGCCGTCGGCCTCGCTCATGGCCTCCCAGGTGCCGTTGCGCAGGATCTCCGGGTGTCGGGAACGGACGAGGGCAAGAGCGTCGATCCCCTTGAGCCGGTGACGGCCGGCCGAGGTGAGGTTCAGTCCGGTATACGCGTCCCGAACAGGTTCTGGGACATTCACCTCGACCCCGCCCAGGGAATCGATGATCTCGGCGAACTGTGCCATGTCGATGGTGACCAGATGCGTGGTGGGGATTCCCAGGCCGGTGCACAGGGCGTTGACCGTGTTCTGCGGTCCGGAGACATAGGTGGTCGCCAGGCGGTCCAGCTCCCTGTCCTTGCTGTTGATGGTCAGGTCTCGGGGCAGGTTGATAATGGTGAGTCCCGCCTCGGAGGGACGCGCCAGGGCGAGGACATCGGCTCGGGTCCCCTCCACCTCCTGAGCGGTTCCGTACCGGCTCTGATCTCCCGGTACGGTGGCACGTGAGTCCGTCCCCAGGATCAACCAGGTCTCGCCCGCCGTCGGAGATGACGTGGAGGGCATGGCGATGTCGACGCGTGCAGGGCGATGTGCCAGGACAACGAGGTCGGTCCCCAGGACAAGAGCGGCGGTCATGATCGCGGTACTCAGGCCGACAGTGATCCTGCGCCGCATCGGCCACCGTCTCGCGCGCCTGCGGCGGCGTTGCCGGGGCTGTGGGGAGCTGACGTCAGTGCCGTCCGCAGTGTCCTCGGAAGTGGCTGGGGGGCGTGCGTCGTGCTCGTCGTCGGGGGGAGAGCTCATGGTCTCAGTGTCCGCCTCAGGGAAGAGTGGTGCCGGCCGTGGTTGCTCTTGTGCCGCGCGGTGCCTCCGGGCGGCACAAGGCCGCCGGGGAGACGGCACACTTCGGTGCCGTCTCCCCGGCGGGACGTGTTCCCAGTCATGCTGGGAGGGTGGGTCAGGCCTTGCGGCGACGCAGGAACAGGGCGCCTCCACCGATGGCCACGAGGGCCGCGGCGATGCCGCCGAAGAGCAGACCGTTGGAACCGGTCTGCGCCAGCGGCTTGTTGGTGGCGCCGGTCTGGGGGGAGCCGGTGCTGGCCGGGGCGTTGTTGCCGTCGTTGGCGGGAGTAGTCGGACTGGCGGTGGCACTACCGTTGTCGGCGATGTTGTTGTCACCGTCAGCCAAGAGGTCGAGGACGCCGTTCTTGGCGACGACGGTCTTGTTGCTGCTGCCGCCCTCGCCGTAGCGGGCGCCCTCGAAGGTCAGCACGTATTCGCCGTCGGCCACATCCGAGGGAGCAGGCAGCTCGCCCTTGATGTTGCCCTCGGCGTCGGCCTTCAGCTTGCCGACGGTGTAGGTCTTGGAGGAGTCGTCCTTGCCGACGAGGGTGAGGGTGACCTCCTCGTTGGGGGAGAAGCCCCTGACGTTCACCTTGATGGTCTGAGCGCCGTTCTCGTCAGTGGTGATCTCGTAGGTGCCGTCCACCTCGGTGTCGTCGAAGGCGACGGCCTCCAGGGCCTGGCCCTTCTCCTCGCCGTAGGCGACACAGCCGGCGCCGATGGACCAGCCGTCGGTCGAGCCGTCCGTCTTGGCCTCAACGCCGGTCGACTTGACCAGGGCGGGGATGTCCAGGGTGGTGGACCAGTTGCCTTCAGCGTCGGGGGTGGCCTTCACGACGTCCGACATGGTGCCGTCAGGGGCGTACAGGGCGATCCCGACAGCGGCGTCCTTGCCGGTGCAACCGGTTCCGGCCACATCGAAGGCGGTGTCAGAGGGGCTGACGATGTTCTGCTGGTCGTCGGCGAACTTGATGCTGCCATCGGCCAGGGCGGGCGAGGCGGCGAGGGAAGCGCCGATGGCGGCGGCCATCACGCTCGCGGCGGCCAGGGGGCGTCCAAGACGCATGAGTACTCCTAGGTCTACGGGTGTAGGTGGCAACCGGTGAGACGGGGTGTCACCGCGTTGTTATCAACCTTAGCGTTCTATGGGAGGAGGTTCCATCGTTTTCTGAGAATGAGGTATCGGCCTCAGTGTTGAGTAGTCGCGCTTGTCCCATGTGGGCCAATGAGTTCGGGCGCTCGGATGCGATTCCGAGCGCCCGGGTCCTTTACCAGATGGAGACCCGTTTGTCCGGGGCCAGCCACAAGGCGTCGTCGGGCGTGACATCGAAGGCCTCGTAGAAGGCGTCGACATTGCGCACGATCCCGTTGCACCGGAACTCGGCCGGCGAGTGCGGGTCCACAGTCAGAAGCAGCTCGGCGTAGTCCGGGCGGCTCTTGGAGCGCCAGATCCGTCCCCAGGAGTAGAAGAACCGCTGCAGGCCGGTGAGCCCGTCGATGACCGGTGCCTCGTCCACTGAGTCGATGCCGGCGTCGGCCAGGGCCAGGGTGTACGCCTTGAGGGCAATCCCCAGACCCCCGAGGTCGCCGATGTTCTCCCCGATGGTCAGAGCGCCGTTGACGTGGGGGATCTCCTCCTTCGTCGTGCCCGCGGCCTCGTGCTTGGCGAGGATGACCTCGGGCGTGTAGGCGTCATACTGGCTGATGAGCGCCCGTGTGCGCTCAGTGAAGGCCTCCCGGTCCTCCTGGGTCCACCAGTCGCTGACCTTTCCGGTGCCGTCGAAGGTGGAGCCCTGGTCGTCGAAGCCGTGGCCGATCTCGTGGCCGATGACAGCGCCGATGCCCGCGTAGTTCACGGCGTCGTCGGCATGCGGGTCGAAGAAGGGAGGCTGAAGAATCGCAGCGGGGAAGACGATCTCGTTCATCGTCGGGTTGTAGTAGGCGTTGACGGTCTGAGGCGTCATGTGCCACTCGTCGCGATCCACCGGCTTGGTCAGCTTGCCCAGGGAGTAGGCCATGTCGGCCCTCTCCACGCTGCGCACCGAGGCCAGCACGTCCCCGGGCGTGACCTCGACGGCGGAGTAGTCGCGCCAGCGCACCGGGTAGCCGATCTTGGGGGTGAACAGCGCCAGCTTCTCCAGGGCCCGCTCCCGCGTGGCCGGACTCATCCACTCCAGTGAGGAGATGGACTGCCGGTAGGCCTCGATGAGCCGGCCGACCAGGGCCTCCATCGCCGACTTGTGCGACGGCGGGAAGTGCCGCTCCACATAGATCTCGCCCAGTGCCTCGCCCAGGCAGGACTCCACCAGGCCGACACCGCGCTTCCACCGGGCTCGTAGCTCGTCGGTCCCCTGGAGCGTGCGGCCGTAGAAGGCGAAGTTCTCCTCCACGAAGGCGCTCGAGAGCAGAGTGGCGCGCCCGTGAACGACGTGCCAGGCAGCCCACGCCTTGAGGTCCTCCAGGTCGGCGCCCTGCCAGATGCCGGCGGCGTGGGGCAGGTAGTCGGGCTGGGTGACGATGGCCTCGTCAAGGAAGGTGGTCCGCTCGACGCCGGCGGCCCGAGCCGCGGTGAGGATCCCCTCGCGCCACTCCTGCCACGGCAGGCCCGGGGCCGAGTCCACGATCTCCTGCCAGGACATCGGGTTGTTCATCTTCTCCACGTCGCGGCAGGTGACGCGGTCCCAGTGGCCCTTGGCCAGATCGGTCTCCACGGCCATGACGCGCTCGGCGAGGCTCTCTCCGGAGGCGGTGAGGGACTCGGTCAGCCCCGCCAGCTCGAGCATCGTGGCCACGTGCGCCACATAGGCCTGGCGCAGGGGGGCCTGCGCCTCCTCGCGGTAGTAGGACTCGTCCGGCAGGCCCAGCCCCGACTGGCCGATCCAGCTCGTGTAGCGCTGCGGGTCATTGATGTCGACCTCGACGTCTGCGCCGACGACGCCCATGAACCCCAGCGGCGTCATCTCTCCGAGTGCCCGGGCCAGCTCCTCCTTGGAGGAGGCGGCCAGCACCGGCGTCAGCTCAACGGTCAAGGGCTCGGCCCCGAGCTCCTCCAGGCGCTTCTGATCCATGAAGGCCGCGTAGAGAGCACCGACACGGCCCCGGTTCGTGCGCAGGACCTCGGAGGACGCCGTGGAGAAGTCCTCGGCGAGCTCCTCCACGATCTGGCGGCAGGCGGCCTCGGCCTCGTCGCGCAGCACGGTGAAGGCACCACTGCTAGGACGATCTGCCGGGATCTCGGCGGTGGCGAGCCACCCGCCGTTGACGAAGCGGAACAGGTCGTCCTGGGGTCGGATCGAGGAATCGCTCGTGGCCGTCTCCAGGACACCGGCGAGAACCGGGGGAGCGGTCTCAGCAGCGGCGCCCAGCCGCGTGGAGGGCCGCGATGGTGAGTCGGAGGAAGGACCGGTGAGAATCGGCGAGGCGTCAGTCATGACGGACACGCTAACCCGGCTCGGCCCCGTTGGCGTCCTGACGACGCTCATGCTCTCCTGGTGCGAAGCGCTGTTCGCGTGAGGCACAATCCTGCCTATGCGCATCCATATCGCCTCCGACCACGCCGGCTTCGAGCTCAAGAGCGCCGTGATCGAGCATTTGCGGAAGGAGGGGTACGACGTCATCGACCACGGAGCCCACTCCTACGACCCAGATGACGACTATCCCGCTTTCTGCCTGGCCTGTGGAGAGGCCGTGGTGGCCGACGCCGGAAGCCTCGGCATTGTTCTCGGGGGGAGCGGCAACGGGGAGCAGATCGCCGCCAACAAGGTTGACGGGGTACGCGCAGCCCTGGCCTGGTCGATCGAGACCGCCCGGTTGGCTCGCCAGCACAACAATGCCAACATCGTCGCCCTGGGCGGGCGCATGCACGACCTGGGAGCGGGCCTGGCAATCATTGATGCCTTCCTCTGCGAGCCCTTCAGCGGAGACGAGCGTCACGTGCGCCGCATCGCCCAGCTCACCGACTACGAGATGCGCATCCACGACGGTATCGCCCCCGCCGGAGTCCCCACCGGCGCCCCTACCAACACCCCTGCCGGGGACTGACCGGAGCCGCCACATGCCGGAGGGCCACACCATCCACCGGCTCGCCGCTGCCCTGGACGAGCTCTACGGTGGACAGAACCTGCACGCCTCCTCCCCACAGGGGCGCTTCGCCGAAGGGGCCGGACGCCTGGACGGTCAGGTGCTTCTGGGCAGCCAGGCCCACGGCAAGCACCTCTTTCTTCCCTTCGGTCCCCGTGCCGACATGCCCCACGACGACCCCGGCGTCACCTGGCTACGTATCCACCTGGGCCTCTACGGTTCGTGGACCTTCGACGGCGACCGCGAGTTCATCGCGCCCCACGCCATCGGCGCGCCCCGCAGGCGCGTAGGCGAGCGCGGCGAGCACGCCCTCAAGGGCGGGGGAGGCTCAGCCCTGGCCGGGCTGGACGGCGGTGCTGCTGACGTCGACGACGCTCAGCGGAGTGCTGAGGGCGCAGACGTCTCCCCTCACCATGGCCCGGCTCCCGATGAGTGGGAGCCACCCGAGCCCCGTGGCGCGGTGCGGTTGCGGCTCCTCGGCCGGCACGGTGTGGCCGACCTGACGGGACCGGCGGCCTGCGAGCTGCTGGATGCCGAGGGCGTGGCCGCCGTGCGTCGCAGGCTCGGACCGGACCCGCTGCTCGCCGACGCTGATCTGGAGGTCTTCGTGGCCAAGGCCCGCTCGCGGCGCAAGAGCATCGGGGAGCTCCTCATGGACCAGTCCGTCATCTCCGGGGCCGGCAACATCTACCGGGCCGAGACGCTCTTCCGGGTGGGGGTTTCACCCTTCCGTGCCGGCAACCGCATCAGCGAGGAGCGGCTGCGGGCCATCTGGGAGGACCTGCGCCCCCTCATGGAGTACGGGGTGGCCACCGGCTTCATCACCACCGTCGACCTCGACGACGTCCCAGACCCCCTGCCGCCCGACGACCCTGAGGCCGGCCGGTGGTACGTCTACCACCGCACTGGCCGTCCCTGCCTGCGCTGCGGAACTCCGGTGGCGGAGCGGGAGGTGGCGGCCCGTCGCCTCTTCTGGTGCCCGACCTGCCAGGCCCGCTGAATCCGGCTGGAGTCCCGCCGAGCGCCACTAAGGTGGCGGCATGTCGAACGCCTCGCCCGCCCTGCACTCCTCGAGCTGGTCCTCCTCGACTGCCGGCCTGCTGACCCGGGACCACCACCTGACCGTTCCTCTGGACCGCAGCGGCCAGGGGGACCTGGCACCGGACGGCACGGGCTCCATCACCGTCTACGCCCGTGAGATCTCAGCCGCGGGCATCGACCCGCTCTCCCGGCCTTCACTGGTCTTCCTCCAGGGCGGGCCGGGCTGCGAGGCGCCGCGCCCCAGCGCCGACGCCGGGCTCGGCTGGATCGGCGCGATCCTGGAGCACCACCGGCTCATCCTCATTGACCAGCGCGGTACCGGTGCCTCCAGCCCGGTGGATCGGCCCGATATCGCCGGTGCCCCCGCAGCCACCGCCCGGCTGCTCACCCACCTGCGCGCCGACGAGATCGTCGAGGACTGTGAGGACCTGCGCCGTGCCCTGGGCCTGGAGCGCTGGAGCCTCCTGGGCCAGTCCTTCGGAGGGTTCTGCGTCACCCGTTACCTCTCCGAGTACGCCCAGAGCCTGGAGAGCGTCTACATCACCGGTGGCCTGCCCGCCATCGGGCACAGTATCGATGAGGTCTACACCCTCAGCTACGAGGCGATGCGGACCAAGAGCGTGGAGTACTACGCCCGCTTCCCCCAGGACCGCGACCGGATGGCGCGTCTGACTGAGAAGGCCGGTCGGGGTGAGCTGACGACGGTGGGAGGGGACATCGTCGGACCCGAGCGCCTGCGCTCGCTCGGTGCCCTGCTGGGACGGGCCGGGGGAGCGGACACGATCCACTACCTCCTGGAGCGCGACCCCGACTCCTG
>ERZ772942.606-NODE-606-length-15547-cov-3.339788_pt1 | contig 15547 bp, 9 predicted proteins | sample MGYA00511135_ERZ772942 | MGnify/ENA primary metagenome ERZ772942 (study PRJEB29015, sample SAMEA2738099) | human oral metagenome | biome: human oral; feature: human-associated habitat; material: saliva | place: China | collected 2265 ... | reverse complement strand
CCCAGAACCCATTGATTAAGAGTCAATTGCTCTGCCAATTGAGCTAGAGGCGCTTGTTTGTTTTTCAAGGTTTCCCTTGCAACAGAAAAATACTATACGCGAGTTTTTGTGGTGTGCGCAAGTTGATTTAGGGTGAGCCTGGACACATTGTTTGGGTGGGGTGTGTGGGACACTAGTGTGTGTACTGTGTGGGGCGCCTGTCCCCTCCCTTATTTGTTGTTTTGAGGAGTTTTTGATGAGTGTTCGTCTTGAGCCGGGTGTTCCGGCGCCTGCTTTTACCCTTGCTGATGCGTCGGGTGTGGAGCATAGTCTGAGTGATTATGCGGGCAGTAAGGTGATTTTGTATTTTTATCCGAAGGCGTCGACTCCGGGTTGCACTAAGGAGGCGTGCGATTTCCGCGATAATTTGGCGTCGTTGAAGTCGTTGGGTTACGTGGTGTTGGGTGTTTCTCCAGATTCGCCGGCGGCTATTGCGCGTTTTGTGGAGAAGGAGTCGTTGACGTTCCCGTTGCTATCTGATGCTGATCATGCAGTGGCTGAGGCGTATGGTGCGTGGGGTGAGAAGAAGAATTACGGCAGGGTGTATGAGGGTCTGATTCGTTCGACGTTTGTGATTGATGAGCAGGGTGTTGTTGCTTTGGCTCAGTACAATGTGCGTGCGACGGGTCATGTGGCGAAGTTGCGTCGTGATTTGGGTATTGACCCGAAGTAGGATCGTGCTTTCTGTGTGTGTAGTGTGAGGGGCGGCGGCTCTGCACGAGGGTCGCTGTTTGGCGTGTTTGCGGGCTTTTTGCCCTATGGGCGCTTCTTTTAAGGCTTGGAGAACCTTGGTTCCTGGTGTACACTAATTTTTTGTTGCCTCAGACGCATGCATCTTCGGGTGTGGGGGTGACACTGCGCGCGAGTGGTGAAATTGGCAGACACGCAGGATTTAGGTTCCTGTGCCTTATGGCGTGGGGGTTCAAGTCCCCCCTCGCGCACACACATTCACATTGGGCCCGCCGTCACGGTTTTCGTGGCGGCGGGTTCTCTTGTATGTGCCTTGCCGTGGTGGGTGTGTCTCGCCCGGTTGGGTGTTGAACCGTTATCCTGAGAGATAAGCATCCGCGACGGAAGAGAGGACCCTCCCGTGCAGCATCAGCCTTATGCATCGTCAGCTGTTGGCAGTTCTGATGCGCTGCTGCGAGCTACTGCCGGCTCGAGTGGCTTGAGTCGACGCGCCGTTTTGCGTTTTGGCGCGCTTTTTAGTGCTGGTTTGGCGCTTTCTGCGTGTTCCGATCAGTCTTCTGCTGGTTCGTCTGCTGGTTCTTCGGCGAGTGCGAGCGCGTCCTCTGCCAATGCGCGTCGTGTGTTTCGGTTTGCGCAGGGTGCGGCGCCGCTGGGTTTGGATCCGGCGTTGTTTCCTGTGGCGAGTACGTATCAGGTGACGGCGCAGGTTTTGCAGACGTTGTTGGTGGCGAATCATTACACGGGTGATCCTGAGGTTCAGGATTCGTTGTGTAGTGACTGGAAGGTTTCTGATGACCGTTTGACGCATACGTTTGTATTGCGTGAGGTGCATTTTAGTAGTGGCGTTGCGTTGACTGCGGATGCTGTGGTGCAGAATTTCCAGAGGTGGCAGGCGTTGGCTACGGGCGAGGGTACTGCTGCTTTGGCGGTGCCTGCTCAGCCGTTGTTTGCGTGGGGTTTTGGTGTGCCGAAGCCGGGTTCTATTGATCCTTCGGCGGTGGAGCCTGCGCCTGTTCAGGCGTCTCCGTCGGGTGCGGCTGCTCCGACTGCTTCTGCGAGCGCTTCCGCGACTGCTTCTGAGACGGCTACTCCGAGTGCGTCAGCTTCTGAGACCGCCGCTCCGAGCGCCTCCCCGTCGGTTTCCACTTCTGCGAGCGCTTCTGATGCCGCGCGTCCGGGCGATAAGAAGCCCGCACAGAATGATTCTCAACCGTATGCGGTGCAGTCTTTTATGCCGTTGGTTTCGTCGGTGGTGGCGAAGGGCAACTCCGTGGTGGTGACCCTGTCGCGTCCTTCGTTGGCGTTCCCGCGTATTTTGACTCAGCAGGCGTTCGGCATTATTGAGCCTTCGCTTTTTGGCGCTGACCAGAAGCTGACGGGCAACCCGGTGGGTACGGGTGCGTTCCGTGTGGAGTCGTTCGAGGGCGGCACGGTGCGTCTGCTGAAGAACACCCATTTTGAGGGTCAAGCGCCTGAGCTGGATGAGATTCAGATTTCGACCCTCACTTCGTCGGATAAGCGTTATTTTGCGCTGATGGAGGGTCATATTGACGCGTGCGATCAGGTGAATTCAACTGATCTGGGTCAGTTGGCGCGTGATGGTTATCAGACTCCAGGTCGTGACCCGTTCTCGCTGGTGTATTTGGGTTTGAATACGGCGCATCCGGTGTTGAAGAATATTTCGGTGCGTCGCGCTATTTCGCATGCGGTGGACCGTGGCGCACTACGTCAGTATTATCCGCAGGGCACCTCGGATGCGCAGACGCTGATTTCGCCGTCGTTCCGAATTAAGGCTGATGACGCGAAGGAATATACGGACCGCAATCAGGATATGGCGCGCTCGCTGTTGGCGGCGGCAGGGTACGACAATCAGGTGATTGAGTGCTACTACCCTGCCGATGTGTCTCTGCCGTGGATGGATACTCCACAGAAGGTGTATTCGGAGATGGTGGCTTCGCTGATTGAGGTGGGCCTGAATATTAAGCCGGTGCCCCTGCCGTGGGCTGAGTATCTGCCGAAGAGCCGTGAGGTTTCTTCTGAGCGCGGTATTACGCTGGCCGGTTTCTATGGCATGTACCGTGACCCGTATGCGTTCTTTGGTCCGGTGTTGGCGCCGCTGATTGCTGAGCATCAGGTGCGTTCGTTGATTACGAATGCGCCATCGGATATGACGACTGGTTTGACGAAGAAGAGTTCTGATGTGCCCTCGTCGGGCGGTTCAGATTCGAATGTACGGATTTCTGCGACTCCGAGCCCGCACCCGAGCTATTCGCCGGATCCGTTGACTCCTGAGGAGGAAGCTTCGGCTTCTGCATCGCCGAGCCCGTCGGCAACTCCTTCGCCGTCGCCTACTGCTGCGGCTGTGGCGCCGTCGCCTCGTTTTACGGAGATTCTGGAGGCGATTCGTACCGCAGATTCTGCCGATTCGGTGGATTCGCAGCGTGAGTTGTACGCGAAGGTTCTGTCTCAGCTAGGTCAGTTCATGCCGGCGGTTCCGTTGTTGAATGTGACGTCTAAGGTGGCTGTGAGCCGTGAGGTTCAGGGTTATCAGACGGAGCAGAATGCGATTGAGCTGTTCGGTAAGCTGCGTAAGTTGTAGACAATTCAGGTTTGAGTGTTGCGTTGCATGTGTTTGGCGTGCCTTGGAGGGTTTTTGCCCTCCAGGGAAGCTAGCATGTGAGCTGCAATACTCTCCTGTTATTTGCTGATTCTAGCTATGCCTCCCCCGCTAAAAGGAGTAGGCTAGATGATGTACCCCACAGTCATTGTGCCCAAGGCCGGGCACCCGCACCCCTAAGGGAGAATTCAGTGGTAGCACGTACTGAACGAACCGACGTCGTCCTGGTCGGCGGCGGCATCATGAGCGCCACCCTCGGTGTGTTCCTCAAGGAACTCGAACCGAGCTGGAACATCGTCCTGCTTGAACGCCTCGATAAGGCCGCTCAGGAATCCTCCAACCCCTGGAACAACGCAGGTACCGGCCACTCGGCACTGTGCGAACTCAACTACGCCCCCGCTGGCCCCGACGGCACCGTCTCGGCAGCTAAGGCACTGAATATCAACGAGCAGTTCCAGATTTCCCGCCAGTTCTGGGCATCCCTGGTTGAAGAGAAGATCCTGGACAACACCGACTTCATCAACCCGGTCCCCCACATGTCCCTGGTCTTCGGTGAAGACCACTCCAAGTACCTGGCTGCACGCTACGACTCCTTCCGCAAGGAGAAGCTCTTCGAGCGCATGGAATTCTCCACCGAGCGCGAGAAGATTGCCGAGTGGGCACCGCTGACCGTCAACGGCCGCAAGGGCAACGAGCCGATCGCCGCGACCTGGTCCCCCGAAGGTACCGACGTTGACTTCGGCGCCCTCACCCAGCAGATGATTGACCACCTGCAGACCAAGGGCGTTGAGGTTCGCTACGGCTACCAGGTCACCAACCTGAACCGCGAATCCAACGGCTCCTGGACCATTGACGCCATCAACCGCATCAACAAGGAAGAGCCGCTGACCATCAACGCTAAGTTCGTGTTCCTCGGCGCCGGTGGCGGTGCCCTGCACCTGCTGCAGAAGTCCGGCATCAAGGAGGGTAAGGGCTACGGCGGCTTCCCTGTCTCGGGCCTGTTCCTGCGCAATACCCACGAGGCTACCGCGCAGAAGCACAACGCAAAGGTCTACGGCCAGGCATCCGTGGGTGCTCCCCCGATGTCCGTGCCTCACCTGGACACCCGCTACGTGGACGGCAAGCGTGCCCTCATGTTCGGCCCCTACGCGGGTTTCAAGACCAACTTCCTGAAGCAGGGTTCGCTGCTGGACCTGCCCCTGTCCCTGCGTCTGAACAACATCTACCCGATGAGCCGTGCGGGCCTGGACAACCTGGACCTGGTCAAGTACCTCGTCTCCGAGCTACTCAAGAACAAGGAAGCCCGTCTCGAGTCGCTGTACCAGTACTACCCCGAGGCTAACGGCGGCGAGTGGGAGCTCATCGAGGCCGGCCAGCGCGTCCAGATTATGAAGAAGGACGCGAAGAAGGGCGGCATCCTGCAGTTCGGTACCGAGGTTGTCTCCGCCGCCGACGGTTCGATTGCTGCACTGCTGGGCGCATCCCCGGGTGCCTCCACCGCGGCTCCGATTATGTTGAATCTGCTGTCCAAGTGCTTCCCCTCCAAGATTGCCGGTTGGGAGCCTCGCCTGAAGGACCTCATCCCCGGTTACGGCGTGAAGCTCAACGATAACCACGACCTGGCTGATGAGCTGATGGCTCACACCGCTAAGGTTCTGGGTATTCACAACTAGTTTTCAGCTAGTCGACAACAGCATCTGACAAGGCTTTTTGAAGCTTTTTGGGGCGGCGACCCTCTCTAACTGACCAATAGGTTAAGTATCTGCACTCACAGAAAAATGTGGGAGGGTTAGAAAACCCTATAATGTCACCGCAGGGGCGGGAAGGACAGCTCATTGTTCTCCCCGCCCCTTCTGTGCGCCCACACGCTAAAACCCGCAGCTGAAGCCCGCACGCTGAAGCTAATAGGCGCACCACTGTGTACATCCCACTCATTCAAGGAGCCCCATTGGCTGCACACACCGGCTCTTCCACGGACACCTCCTCAACCACGGTGTCCGCCGGAGCTCGACGCGGACTCTTCTCCCGTAAGAAGAAGTCCGCAGCCCCCAAGTACGCAAGCGTGAAACTACGCGACTTCCCCAAGGGCAGCATCCTCTACATCCTGCGCTGTGCCATCTTCAAGTTCGGCGTAAATGGCGCAAGCGACATGGCGGCAGCACTCACCTATTTCACCGTGCTGTCCATCTTCCCCGCCCTGCTGGCGATCGTCTCGCTACTGGGTGTGTTTGGGCACGGTGAGGAAAGTGCCGCGGTCATCCTCTCCTTCCTCAAGGACAACGCCCCGGCACAGATGTACGCCATTATGGAAGACCCCATCAAGCAGATTACCGGCGACCATGGCGCAGGCCTGGTGCTGTTGACCGGTATCCTCAGTGCGATCTGGTCCGCCTCCGGGTACACCGGATCCTTCGGCCGAGCACTCAACACCGTCTACGGTGTGCGTGAAGGCCGCCCCGGCTGGATTCTCAAGCCGCTGAACGTCCTCGTCACCACCGTGATCATCATCCTCGTGGTACTCATGATGCTCATGCTGCTACTGGGCGTAACTGTCCTGGACATGGTCGGTCAGTATGTACCCAAAACCGTGGACATGGAGCTCATCAAGCTCATCTGGCTCAACGGCCGCTGGGTGCTGATTCTATTCATGGCGATTGCCCTGATTACCCTGCTCTACTCCACCACCCCGAATGTTCGCCGTTTCAAGCCGTGGAAGCTCTCCCCCGGCGCGGCGCTGGCACTCTTCGGTATGGGTCTGGGCGGTTTCGGCTTCACTCTCTACGCCAATAACTTCAGCAAATACAACGCCACCTACGGCCTGATTGGTGGTGTGATTGTGATGCTGCTGTTCATCTGGATCATGAACAATATGCTGCTCTTCGGCGCGCACCTGGACGCAGAAATCATGCTCATGCGCCAAATCATTGCCGGCGAAGACGACCGCGGACTCCTGAAGGTTCAGCCGCGCAGCACCACCGCATCCCGTGCGATGAAAGAACAGCGCGAACGCCTCATGTCCGCCGGGCACGAACTGCAGCAGCAGGCGGTGGGCCAGGGAATGCTCCCCAAGCCGAAGGGCCCCTCCATTGCGGATCGCGTACAGAAGGCGGTGGACACCAGCACCACCAGTATTCGCACGCTCATTGCCGACGGTAAGGAACGCATCGAAAACGGCAAGGAGCAGCTACAACAGCAGGCGAAGGCAGAGGCTAAGGCGGAAGCTACCGAGCCTGAGGCGAAGACTGATTCTCAGCAGGAGGCGCTTTTCGACCCGAGCACCGACACGTCAACCGGTGAATCGCAGAAGAACTAAGCGGCAGCTCCGCTGAGCGCGTATCGCCTCAACCTTTCGGGCGTGGGACAGAAACCCCGCGCTGGTCACTAAGATAGACATATGACCAGTGCAGATTTCTCTCCCGCGCCCTTTGCTGTACCCAGCATTGCCCTGCCCGATCTCGCGTACACCCTCTACCAGCCGCAGCAGCTCAAAAGCCGCGTTCCCGCCCTCATGATTCACGGCTTCGCCACCCGCGGCGAACAGCTCTACGGCGGCACCGGTTGGATCCGCCAATACCTGCGCGCCGGATACCCCGTGCTGATTGTTGACCTGCCCTACCACTCAGACGAATACCTCAAAGACCCCGAATCCATGCACGCCATCGACTGCAAGCTCCCCAACAACACGGGCGTGCGCAGCCGCGCAATTCCGTTTGATTCGGTGCCCTCTGTCGACGCGGCAGGTCAGCCGCTGACCCCCATGCACCTGTACACCAACCTGCTCGCCCAGCTGCTGCGCACCGTCGCCACCGAGAACGACCTCGGCATTGAACTGGAGCCCCGCGCACACGTTATCGGTTTTTCCTTCGGCGCCCGCGTCGGTTGGGAACTCGCCCTCACCCACCCGGAGGCGGTCGCATCCCTCACCCTGGGCGGCCTGCCCCTGCACGACCACCTCATCACCCTGCGCGCCATGCTCGAAGCGCACGAGGGGACCAGCGCCTCCGCGAGCGCAGAAACCCCGGCGGCGGACTCCACCGACGAGGCAATCGCCTCCTTCACCTCGATTATTGACAACTCCCCCATTCAGCCCGACGCGCTGCTGAAGTTCGTGCGGATTCCCTTCGGCCCGTTCTTCGACGTGCCCGCCCTGCGCGCCGGCTCCCCGGATTTGCCGGCGGGTCATCCGGGTGCCCATCCGCACGTACCCGTTGCGGTGGTACTCGGTGACGCGGACACCATCGCCGCAGACGGTGCGGAACTCTACGACATGGTGCGCGAGGATAACCCGCTCAACCGCTTCATCTCCCTGCCCGGCCGCGACCACGTCAACGCCCTGACCTCGGGTGCGTTCCGACGCGGTGCGCTCGCCTTTGCTGCCGAGGTAGATGCGGCGACGTCATAAAACGTCAAATTCGCGGGGGCGCTTCACTATCAGCTTTATCGTGCGGCAGGTGCGCCATTGCTCGTAGAATGGAACGTATCAAAAAACCTTTATCTGCGGTTGACCCTCATCTGCTGTTGAGCATCAACCGCAATCCCCAAGCAAAGGAACAGCATGCACAAGGTTAAGGCTGTCGTAGCCCTCGCCCAGGACGCACCCGTCACCGTCACCACCATCAACGTACCCGACCCCGGCAAGGGCGAGGCCCTCGTCAAGGTCCTCACCTGCGGCGTCTGCCAGACCGACCACCACTACGTCACCGGCGGCGTCGGCCAGGACTTCCCCTACCTGCTCGGCCACGAATCCGCAGGTATTGTTGAGGCCGTCGGCGATGACGTCACCGACATCGCCCCCGGCGACCTGGTCATCCTCAACTGGCGTGCCGTCTGCGGCGAATGCCGCGCATGCCGCAAGGGCCAGCCGCAGTACTGCTTCGCAACCCACAACGCAACCCAGAAGATGACCCTCGAGGACGGCACCGAACTCACCCCCGCGCTGGGTATCGGCTCCTTCGCGGAGAAGACCCTCGTCGCGGCAGGTCAGTGCACCAAGATCACCGCTGACATCAGCCCCGAACAGTACGCAGCAATTGGTCTGCTCGGCTGCGGCGTCACCGCGGGTCTGGGCGCTGTGCTGAACACCGGTGAACTCAAGCGCGGCGAATCCGTCGCTGTCATCGGTTGCGGCGGCGTCGGCACCGCAGCAATCGCAGGCGCACAGCTCGGTGGCGCAACCACCATCATCGCCGTCGACATCGACGAAGAGAAGCTGGCACGCGCACGCGAGCACGGCGCTACCCACACCGTGAACTCCTCCAAGGTCGACCCCGTCGAGGCCATCAAGGAACTCACCGGCGGCTTCGGTGCAGACCTCGTCATCGACGCTGTCGGCATCGCACCCACCTTCAAGCAGGCGTTCGAAGCACGCGACCTGGCTGGCCGCGTCGTCCTCGTCGGCGTGCCCGCACCCGGCACCTCCTGGGACATCCCGCTGGATGAGGTCTTCGGCCGCGGCGGCTCCATCAAGAGCGCCTGGTACGGCGACACCCTGCCCTCCCGCGACTTCCCCGAGTTCGTGGACCAGTACCTGCTCGGCCGCCTCGATCTGGACAGCTTCGTCTCCGAGCGCATCACCCTCGAAGACGTCAACGAGGCATTCGAAACCATGAAGACCGGCCGCGTGCTGCGCTCGGTCGTGGAACTCTAGGAGCGTAGCGTGAGCGAACGTATTGAACGAGTCGTCACCTCCGGCACCTTCTCGCTGGACGGCGGCTGCTGGGACGTCGACAACAACGTCTGGATCGTCGGCAACGGCTCCTCGGTCATCATCATCGATCCCGCCCACGACGTCGACAAGATCTCCCGCACCGTCGCAGGCCGCACCGTGGAGAAGATTCTGCTGACCCACGCCCACGACGACCACATCCGTAGCGCCAAGGAGGCGGCAGAACGCTTCGGCGCGCCCGTCTACCTGAACCCCGCGGACCGTGTGCTCTGGGAAATGGTGTACCCCTCCTGGGACTTCGACCACGAACTCGCTGACGGCGACGTACTGCGCATCGGCGACACCGAACTGAAGGTCCTCGCCACCCCCGGTCACTCCCCCGGCTCCGTGTGCTTCTACGCCCCCACCCTCAGCTGGGAGAACAGCGAAGGCGTCGTCTTCTCCGGCGACACCCTCTTCAACGGCGGCCCCGGCGCAACCGGACGCTCCTACAGCGACTTCGACACCATCATCGAGTCGATCTCGACCCGTCTGCTGACCCTGCCCGAGTCCACCGCGGTCCTCACCGGCCACGGCGACAGCACCGGCATCGGCCTGGAAGCACCCGAGCTTCCGGCATGGATCAAGCGCGGTCACTAAACGGTAGCCTCACGCTGAGGTTCTCAAGCCGAGGCTCACCACAAACCGTGCACGGTACACAAAAGGCGGATGCCCCGCCACCTGCAGAAGGTGGCGGGGCATCCGCCTTTTAGCATGCGCTCGGCACGCTCAAGCTGCCCGCAGGGAACAAGCCGCAAGGAACTAGCAGCGCCCTAAACTAGCCGCGTTCCGTCTCAGCCAAAGGAGCCAGCTGCTCCTCATGCTCCTCACGCCACAGGTAACCGTACAAATGGCCCAACGCAAAATACATCGTCGCAATAATCACCGGAACCATAAACGCATTACGGTAATACGGAGCGTCGCCCATATAGCCGCCCCACATGCAACCCATCGCAAGACCAACGCCCAACATCGAACGAGTAAAGAAGCTTGCCTGCGAATCAGGAATATGCTTGAGCGAACGGTTCAGCCACAGCTCATGACCGCCAAACGCAACGCCCAGCACCGCGCCGCAGAACGCCAGCGCATAGAAAATCGTGGATGTATCATCGCTTGCCGGCAAATACAGCGCCGCCATAATCAGCAGAATACCGCTCACCAGCCAGCCGTGCCACGGATTCACCGAACGGCCACCCAAAACCACCGGGAAAGCCACCACCACGAGCGCGCCGGTACCGGTCGCAACCATCGCCATAAACAGGTTCATCGAACCGTGAATCAGCGAGAAACCCAGCAGACCAGAACCAACCGAACCCATGCACGCGCCCAGCAGCACCAGGCCAAGAATCAGCACCACCGTCTGACGGCTCGGACGCACCAGATTCTGAGGCGGAGCCATACGAATACGCGAAATATCAGGCAGCCACATCGGCGCGGCTAGAACCACAATGAACAGCAACGCATCCAGAATAATCGTGATCCAGAAACCCGCATACTCATGATTCGGGGTGATGTACGCATCACCCAGCCACACCAACAGAGCAGCCAGCGGGTACATCGACATATTCGCCGTCGTACCCCACGACACCGCAGTCGACAAGCGAACATCACTGTACTGGTAGTTACGGCGATACAACGACTCAAGAGCGAACGGAGTCCACGGCGGAGTCGTAAAGCCCATCGCCACACAAGAGAGCGCATGGTAGGTCGTACTCACGTTATTCGGGTCAACCGTCAAACGCCAACCAATCACCAGCATATTCAACACCGCAGCAATATTCAGCACCGACGTAATCGCCAGCAACGACCGCAAACCCAGAGCACGCACCAGCATCGGGCCGAGCATAATCTGCACCGAATACGCGCCAGTAAACGCCGCCACCGCATAGCCGCCATCATGCACACTACCCAGATGGCTCGCCAACAGAATATACAGCGCAAACGCCGAAGAAGCCGCCGGAATGTGGAACAGAATCGTCAACACATTACGGGCAAAACCCTCAGCACGAAGCACCGCATACAGGTGACGACGCTGCTCCTTACCGTTGCGCTGAAATAACGCCCAATGCTGACGCAAAATATCCGGCAGTGAAGCGTTCGTATTAATCTCATCCGCAGCCGGAACCGGGCGAGGCGGCAACTCCTGCAACACGTGCTCATTGTTGCGCACCACATCCGTCAGGGAAGTGCCCGGAACCGTCGGAATACCCGTGCCCGAAGCACGCATTTTATTCAGCGCATCGGAGGCGGGCGCCACCTTCGTGGTGCGCGGAGGAACCTCCGGCGCGGATGTGCTAGCGCGCGCATCAGCCGAAGGTTCCACACGATACGTTGAATTCGGTGCCCTATCCTGAGGTGTCGAGGTCATCATCTCTTTCACGAATAAGCCGCCGGACATGCTACAACAGAGGCCCGGAAGCGAATTTATGCCTAATAGGAGTTTACCCTCACCGACGAGCCGTTCTGACCCTTTTCAACCACAATCTGGGCGGGAATACGGTTCTTCATCTCCTCCACATGCGAAATCAGGCCAATAGTGCGGCCACTATCACGCAGGGACTCAATCGTGCCCATCACCATGTCCAAAGTTTCAGCATCCAACGTGCCAAAACCCTCATCAATGAAGAGAGTATCCAGCTCGATACCGCCGTTATTCGCCTGAACAACCTCAGCCAAACCCAACGCCAACGACAGCGACGCCAAGAACGACTCGCCACCGGACAGCGACGACGCCTCACGCGGCTCACCCGTCCACGTGTCAGTGATCTCAAGGTTCAGGCCGCCACCGGAACGGCTACCCTTCGCACGGTGATCGCTGAACACCATGCCGTAGCGGCCCTCACTCATCCGGTCCAGATGCAGCGACGCCGAGTGCAGAATCCGCTCAAACTCGGCACCCAGCACGTAACTCACCAGGTCAACCTGATGCTCATAGCCGCCCAGCGTGTCACCGCGGGCAGCCGCCGCCAGGTTCGCCAACATCTGCGCACGGTCATAACGCTGCGCCGTCTTCGCACGGAACGCCGCATACTCGCCACGCAGCACATGCAAAGAACGCAGCATGCTCTCCCGCTCACCCTCACGAAGAGTCAAACGGTGCGCCGCCGCACGCAACTGCTCAACCTGCTCACGCACACCCTGCAGATCATCCGGCGCCTGCTCACCAGCGGCGGCACGCGCCGCCACCGCAACAATCGCCTCACGACCAAAGCCCTCAAGGAGGCGGGCATGCTCCAACTCATACGCGGCAACAGCCTGCTCCAGGGCATCAACACGCTCGGGGGTGCGCACCGCCGCCTGCACCAGCTCAGCGCTCTCAAACGAAGACTCAGCCAGCAAACGCTCAGCCTGCGCCGCCGCCAAAGCATGACGCTCACGCGCCTGCCCCAACAGCAACACTGCACGAGCAAGACGCTGATGCGCCACACGGTAACCCTCAACAGCCTCAACACGTTGCGCAAAACCCACCGCTGCACGAGCAGGCGCCAACTCAGCCGCAGCCGCCTCACAGCGCGCCGCAGCATCACGGTGACGAGTCTGAGCCTCAACCGCCGCGCTCTCGATGGTGCGTAGCGCCTCCTGAGCCTTCTGCTGCTCGGCACGCACCCGCTCAACCTTCACCAGCACGCCGTCACGCGCGGTCACGCGCGACTGAGCCTGCGCGAGGCGGGTCTGCGCCTGCTGCAGCTGGGCGGCAGTCTGCTCAACATCGCACTCGCCCTGAGCCACCAGGGTCTCGTACTGGGTGCGGGCGGCGGCAAGCGCCTCGGAGGCTTCCTGATGTGCCTTGGTCGCCCGATCCTTAGCCAGTTCGTGGGTACGCGCCTGCTTGTGTGCCTTGTCTTCACGCTCCTTGGCGGCGTCCAGGTCGGCACGCTCAACCAGCTGCTCGCCCTCGGCAATCCGCGCCGGAGCGGGGTGCTCCACTGAACCGCAGACCGCGCAGGGTTCGCCGTCCTTGAGCTCACGCGCCAGCAGGGAGGAGGCCTGAGCGAGGCGCAGCACCTGCAGGTTCTTGAACTCCTCGGTCGCGGCGAGCGCCTGCTGAGCCGAAGCCTGCCACTTTTCCTGCGCCTTCTGTTCGGCGGTGGCGGTGCGCTTGCTCTGCTTCTGGGCCGCGGCGACCGCGGCGGAGGCGGCATCCAGCTTCTGCTGCATCTGCTGGGCGGCATCGTGCTTCTGCTGCGCCTCGGTGACCAGGTGCGCGGCGAGAGTGCGCTCCTCGTCGGCGGTGCTGTAGCCGGCGAGTTCTTCGGCGAGCTGCTCGGCTTGGGCGGTGAGGTCGCTCAGCGTCTTTTCGGCATGCAACTTGTCCTGTTCGAGGGAGTTAGCCTGCTTCAGCAGGGCGGCTGCGGCGGCTTCCTCGTCGGTAAGCTGCGCGTCCTTCTTCTGCAGGGCGCGCAGGGTGTCGAGGAGCGCCTCGAGCTGGGTCTGTTGCTCGGCGGGCTCAAGATCCGGGAGTGCAGCGAAGGTCCTCTCCTCGGGGAAGGTGACCTCTTCCGCGGTTTCCTCGTCGCGGAGTGCCGCAAGCAGGGCCCGGCCGTTCTCCTCCAGCGCGGATGCGCACGCCGCCTGCTCCTGCTGACGGGCGGCGAGCGCCTGCGATTCGGCGTGGACCTGCGCGTACTGTGCGTGCAGGGGCGCGGCGGCACGCGCCTGCGCCAGCTCTTCACGCTGTGCCTTGTGCTCGTCGGCGCGTTCGGTCAGGCGGGTGCGGCGCTCGCAGAGCTGCTCGTATTCGCGCCAGTCGGCCTGCAGCTGGGCGCGTTCGGTGAGCAGGCGGGTGTGCCGGTCGGCTTCCTTGGTGAGGCGCTGCTGTTCCTGCTTTTCGCGTGCGGAGGTTTCACGGGCGCGTTCTACTCCGCCAGCGACCCATGCGTCGAGGGTTTCGGCGGTGACGTTCTCAGCGGTGAGGTTTTCCGGCTCCTCCCCCGCCTCCACAGACCCTTCAACAGCAGAGCCCTCGGTATCGGTGCCCTCGGCATCCGGATCCACAGCGTCCAGTAGTGCCTGCAGGGCGAGCATTTCTACGCGGGCACGTTCGAGGTAGCCGCGCTGGGTGTTTTCGTCCTGGGCGACTTCCTGCTGGGCGGTTTTCGCTTCTTCGGTGAGCGCGGCGAAGAGCTGTTCGTAGTGTTCGACGGGGAACATCTTTTTGAGCAGTTCTTTGCGTTCTTTGGGCTTGGACTTGAGGAATTGCGCGAACTGGCCCTGCGGCAGGAGTACGACTTTGAGGAATTGTTCTTTGGTCAGGTGGGTACGTTCGGCGATGGTGCGGTTGACTTCGGCGACGCTGCTGGAGATGGGGGTCCAGGCTTTTTCGTCAGCGGGGTCGGCGCCGGGCGCGAGTTCGGCGAGGGTTGCTTTGGCACTTTCTTCGCGCATCTGGCCTTTGCGGGCGCCGCGGGTGATGGGCTTGTTGTAGGCGGGGGTGCGGGCGATGCGCAGGCGCTTGCCGTGGAGGGTGACGTCGAGTAGCACGCGCGGTTTGGTGCCGCTGTGTGCCGCGTAGGTGGAGTGCAGTTTGGCGGATTCGCGGTCGCTGCTGGTTTCGCCGTAGAGGGCGTAGCAGATGGCGTCGAGGATGGTGGTTTTACCGGCGCCGGTGGGGCCGTTGAGGAGGAATACGCCAGCGTTGTTGAGGGTGTCGAAGTTGATTTCTTGGCGCTTGGGGTATGCCATGAAGGCTTCGAATTCGAGGTTGTGCAGGATCATGCGTTGTCCTTGTGGCTTTTGATGTGGTCGCTGAGGGTGGTGATGACGTCGCGTTCTTCGCTGGTGAGGGGGCGGTTGCGTACGTATTGGTGGAATTGGTCGAAGGTGTCGACGGGGTCGGCGTCGCGGGTGGGTTGTGCGGCGGCGGGTTTGTCGGCGGCGGGTTGGGTGCTGCGGTAGCTGAAGTGCGAGATGGTTTCGTACCGCTTGCGGAGCGTGTCGACCGCGCCGACGGGAAGGGTTTCGTCGGTGAGCTCGATGCGGCAGTAGTAGCCGCGCTCGTAGGGGGTGTATTCCGGGTTGTTGAGCAGATCGTCCATGGTGCCGCGGAGGGTTTTCATGGGAACGCGGGTCGCCCATTCATGCCCGGTGATGACGGGCTCTTCGCCGGGTGTGAGCTCGATGAGGTAGGCGCCGTTGCGGTTGGTTTCTTCGCTAAAGGAGAAGCCGAGGGGTGAGCCGCTGTAGCGAATGGTCGCGGTGACGGGGTACCGCTTATGAATGTGCCCGAGGGCTACGTAGTCGAAGCCGTCGAAGAGGGAGGCGGGTACCCAGTCGATGCCGCCGACGCTGATGTCGCGTTCGGAGTCGCTGCGGGGTGTGGTGTCTGCGCTGCCGGTGGTGTCGCTGACGGTTGCGTGGCTCATGACGATGATGCGGTCGGCGCCTTCGCCGCGGGCGTGACGTTCTGCGGCGTCGGTGCGGATGGCGTCGGTGACGGCGCCGAGGACGGCGTGGTGGGTGGGATCTACACCGAGGGCGGTGGCATGGAGGCGCGGCGC
>ERZ772942.602-NODE-602-length-15573-cov-3.344632_pt1 | contig 15573 bp, 22 predicted proteins | sample MGYA00511135_ERZ772942 | MGnify/ENA primary metagenome ERZ772942 (study PRJEB29015, sample SAMEA2738099) | human oral metagenome | biome: human oral; feature: human-associated habitat; material: saliva | place: China | collected 2265 ... | reverse complement strand
TTACCAGCTGATTCAAGGAATTTTGCATTAACTGGCATCATAGTAGCAGTCGTCAATTTAGAATTCCAGAAAGATTCTGGTTGGTTCAAAGTATATTGAAGAGTGTGATCATCAACAGCTTTTACCCCAACGGTTGAGAAGTCTTTGGTTTTCCCGTTTACATAGTCATCCAAGCCTTTGACTGAGTTTTGAACCAAGTAAAGAGCATCCGATTTTTTATCTGCTACGTATTTTAGAGATGTCACGAAATCTTTTGCAGTGACGTCAGCGTATTCATTTCCTTCTGAATCATACCACTTCGCATCTTTTCGAAGCTTGTAAGTATAAGTCAGACCGTCTTTTGAAACAGACCAGTCCTCAGCAAGAGCAGGCACTAGGTTACCGTATTGATCGTTTTCAAACAAACCATCGACCAAGTTGGTTGTAATGTCGCTTGTAGTTGAACGATTTGAAGTCAAATAGTTCAAGGAATCAGGGTCTGTACCATACACGTAGTTGTAGGTAGTCCCTTTTGACGCATTAGAAGATGAGCCACATGCAGCAAGGAAAAGCGTTGAAGCCGCGGCGACACCTGCTAAAAGAGCAAGCTTCGATTTTTTCATATTCGTGTCTCCTTTTGAATAATTTTAATTATTATACTCCAATCAATCTACAAAATAAAGTGTTTTTTGAACTTTTTTTGCATATTTACACACCGATATACAGTGAAAGCCTTGATTTTAAGGGATTTTTAAGGAATAAAAATTTTTTTGAAAAAAGTTACTATTATGCTTTACATACTAGTCGAGAAAGAGTATACTGATAGTGAAGAGGCTAGTATGTAAAACCAACTAGTGGACGAAGAAAGAGGTGAGAAGGATGAAAGAGTCCCAATTGCTAAAAGGAGTCTTGGAGGGCTGTGTGCTGGAGATTATTTCTAAAAAGGCCATCTATGGCTATGAATTGATCCAAAGTCTCAAAGAGATGGGATTTGATAAGATTGTCGCCGGGACCATTTATCCCCTGCTTCAAAAATTAGAAAAACAAGGGGTTATTCATGGGGAAATGAGGCCGTCTCCAGATGGTCCCGATCGCAAGTATTTTTCACTCAGTGATGCTGGAAGAGAGCGCTTAGAGGAATTTTGGGACCAGTGGCAGGAGCTGGTCACAAAAGTAGAACGTATCAAGAAGGAGGGAGAAGAATGGTAGAAAGTTATACAGAAAAAATGTCAGATGAATTGATTCATCTAAACAAAGAGGATCAAGCCTATGTGAAAAAAATGGTGGCTTATATTGGGGCCAAGTCCTATTTTTATGATGATGAAGCGCTCGGTGAACAACTCTACAATATGGTTTGCGATCTGAAAGTTGCTGAAAAAGAAGGCATTCGGGCGGTGGAGTATTTTGGAAAGGATCCACGGTCGATGGTGGATCAAGTTCTTTCAGACTTGCCTAAACGCTCTTTAGGATCTTATGTGGGACTCGTCTTCATACTTGGAGTGATCTTAGTTGGCATGCGTTATTTAATGGATTTTACCTGGATGACACCACTGAAAATCGAACCCTTGACCTATGTTGTCATTCTACTCAATTTCTTGGTGTTCAGCCAGTTCATCACGTGGCTTTGGTCCAAACAGAGCTATGGTGAAATGAAGTGGTCTTGGGCTATGTTTATCAGTGTGATCAGCCTGATGGTGTTTCTGAACATCGTACGACTATTTTCGATCTATTTTGGCCACATTGGGAGTCTCTTCTTATCAGATGGTTGGGCGATTGTTCTTGCTGTCCTAGTCCTACTTGGGTTTACGGTCATGGCTGTTAGAAGCAGGGAGCGTTTGATGACGAGTCTACTAGTCATGGGCCTGACTTTCCTAGTTACTGGATGCTGGATGCGTCTCGTGAATCAGGAAACTGCTCATTTAATAGGCTGGCTCCTTCCTCTCATGGGACTAGTCCTGACCCTTGTTGTATTTTGTCTCCAAAGAAAGAAGGAAGAAGCATGAAAACCGTTAGTTATTATGAAGAAACGCAGGCCTTGATGCAAACCTTTAGCCAAGAGGACCAAGCCTATTTCCAAGATCTCTGGGATTATTTCAATCTTGCAGGTTTCTTATATGAGGAGAAAGCCTTAAGAGAGCAGGTCTATAATCTAGCACTTGACTTTTCACAAGCAGGAGCGGATGGCCTCACAGCAAAGGATTATTTTGGTCTCGATCCAAAGGAAATGGCAGACCAAATCATCGAAAATATGCCCAAAGAATCGACACGGTCTGTTTTGAAATATGGGGCTATCTTTTCAGGTATTGTGATTTTTTATCGCCTCTTAAGTGATTTTGCTTCTCAAGCGGTCCTTGTGCTCAAGCCACTAGTCTATTTAACCGACATCATTTTGGGACTCCTAGCTGTTGGGATGATCTTCTATCTCCTTCGTCGCCTCATTTTTGCGGAAGAAAAAGCGAAAAAAGCAATTTATGTAGCATTTGTTCTAGTTCTAGGATTCTATTTTGTTGGTGAAATAGTGGGGGTCCGTTTCTTGCCAGCTCTTGCATGGTTTGTAGTCCCTAGTCCTTGGGATGCTCTTCTCATGACAGGGGCTAGTGGAGCTCTCATTCTTTGGCAATGGAAAGAAGAGTTTGGACGAGCTTTCATCTTTCCTATCGTCGCCTTTTTAGTGGTTGGATTCTTACATCGCTGGACCTTGGCACAAGGAGCTCAGAATCTTGGTATGACGGTTCTTCTGCCCACAGTGATCATCGTTTTTGGGCTGGTAATTTATTATTGGTTTACGATTCGTGCTTTGAAAAAGAATAGGACGGAAAGTGATAAATAGTAAGAAAAGGGGGAAAAAGAGTCTCCCTTTTCTTGTCTAAGTATGATAGAATAAACTCTTAGACAGGAGAATAGAGATGAATTTATTTCGAAAAAAGGGACTTGGGCAAGTACACCCGGGTCTAAATCGCCATTTACGATTGTGGGATTTGATTATTTTAGGAATCGGTGCCATGGTGGGGACAGGGATCTTCACGATTACAGGGACTGCAGCAGCGAATTTAGCTGGTCCAGCCTTGATCATTTCGATTGTGATTGCGGCTTTTTGCGTCGGCTTATCTGCCCTCTTCTTTGCAGAGTTTGCGTCTCGCATCCCTTCAACCGGTGGAGCCTATAGTTACCTCTATGCCATCTTTGGAGAGTTTCCAGCCTGGATTGCAGGTTGGTTGACTGTGATGGAATTTATGACAGCTGTATCAGGGGTGGCGTCAGGTTGGGCTGCGTATTTCAAGGGCTTGTTGGCCAATCTTGGCTGGAGCCTGCCGACAGCTTTAAACGGGACTTTTGATCCAGCTAAGGGAACTTATGTGGATCTCTTGCCTATTTTGGTTATGGTCCTCGTCACAGCCTTAGTCCTTATGAATGCAAAAGCGGTTTTACGCTTTAATTCCTTGCTGGTCTTACTCAAGTTTTCAGCTCTTGCCTTGTTTATTCTTGTTGGGATTTTTCACCTAAATCCTGGCAACTGGGCAAACTTTGCCCCTTATGGATTTGGCGAAATCTATGGTGGTCAGACAGGGATTATGGCTGGAGCTTCGCTCATGTTCTTTGCCTTTCTTGGTTTTGAGTCCATTTCAATGGCGGTCGACGAAATCAAGGAACCACAAAAGAATGTCCCTCGCGGCATTGTCCTCAGTCTCTTGATCACAACCATTCTTTATATCTTGGTCACCCTGGTTTTGACCGGTATGGTTCCTTTTAAGAACTTAAATGTAGAAGACGCGGTTGCCTTTGCCCTTCGTCAGGTCGGAGCTGGTTGGGCTGGAAATTATGTATCCTTAGTGGCTATTTTGACCTTGATTACCGTCTGCATTTCCATGACCTTTGCCCTTTCACGGATGATTTACAGTTTGGCGCGGGATGGGCTTTTGCCAAAAGCTATGAAACAGCTCGATCCAAAAACTAGAATTCCCAAAAATGCAACACTAGTAGCTGGCTCGATGGCTGCCATTGCTGGTGGAGTCTTTCCACTTGCAAGTATCGCTTCCTTCTTAAATATCTGTACCTTGGCTTACCTGGTTATGTTGGCCTTTGCCCTCTTGAAATTGCGCAAGGAACACGGGGCTCCTGGACCTGGTGAATTTAAAACACCCTTGGTTCCAGTCTTGCCAATCCTATCGATTGTGGTCTGTCTGTCCTTTATGACCCAGTATTCCCTATCGACCTGGCTGGCCTTCGGAGTTGCTCTCTTGATCGGGGTCGGAATTTATTTCGGTTATGGCTATCGCCATTCAGAAGAAAATCAATAAAAGATGAAAGCTAGAGTAGTAGAACTCTGGCTTTTTACATAGAGAAAGCTCTTTTTTTGGTATAATAAAGGGAGAAAGTTAACTAGATAACAAAGGAGAACATCATGACATTTGAAGAGATTTTACCAGGCTTAAAGGCTAAGAAAAAATATGTACGAACGGGTTGGGGCGGAGCAGAAAACTATGTCCAATTGTTTGATACCATTGAGCAAAATGGGGTGGCTCTGGAAGTGACGCCTTATTTCCTCATTAACGTTTCTGGTGAAGGGGAAGGCTTCTCTATGTGGAGTCCAACCCCTTGTGATGTCTTAGCGACAGATTGGGTGGAAGTCCATGACTAAAAGAGTCTTGATTACAGGCGTGAGTTCCGGGATTGGTCTGGCTCAAGCTCGCCTCTTTCTAGAGAAGGGCTACCAGGTCTATGGGGTGGACCAGGGAGCGGATCCCCAGTTAGCAGGTGATTTCCATTTCTTGCAGAGGGACTTAACTCTTGATTTGACGCCGATTTTTGACTGGTGTCCTGAGGTAGAGGTCTTGTGCAATACGGCTGGGGTTTTGGATGATTACAAGCCGCTTCTGGAGCAAAGCTCTCGGGAGATTCAGGAGATTTTTGAGATCAACTATGTGACTCCGGTGGAGCTGACGCGGCATTATCTGACTCAAATGTTGAATAAGAAGCAAGGTATCATCATCAATATGTGCTCCATTGCTTCTAGCCTGGCAGGAGGAGGCGGTCACGCTTATACCTCGTCCAAACATGCCCTAGCAGGCTTTACCAAGCAGTTGGCGCTGGATTATGCAGAAGCTGGGATTCAGGTCTTTGGCATCGCGCCAGGAGCCGTCAAAACAGGCATGACCGCAGCGGACTTTGAACCAGGTGGATTGGCTGACTGGGTAGCCAGTGAGACACCCATCAAGCGCTGGATAGAGCCAGAAGAAGTGGCAGATGTCAGTCTCTTTTTGGCTAGCGGGAAGGCATCTGCCATGCAAGGACAAATCTTGACTATTGATGGTGGATGGAGTTTGAAGTAGGGAAATGAAAAAGCAGGAGTTAAAATCTTGCTAAGAAATGTAATTGTTTTTTCCTTACTGAAAGAGGATCAAACCTAGATGAACAATTAAGTTAGGACAGTGGTGAGACAGATATTTGCCTCTATGCTAAAGAAGATCTTACTGAACGAAATTAAACCTACCAGAGTGATCAGGATGAATCAGATTTCTTTATGATTGGTCACGATGGAGATCTAGCCTATTTCATCAAAAAAAGACAGGGATAATAACAATTATGAAGATAACTGAGGGTAAGTTCAGAAGAACTTTTTGAATGGGCTACCTGAAACCTTAAGAGATTGTTTTAGAAGAAACGAATAGTACAATTGATTTGCTAAGTTATTGTGGAATGAAGGTGAAATCATGATTAAATTAGTGAATGTTACTAAATGTTTTAGTGATGGATCGAATGTCAGATATATTTTCAAAAATTGTAATTTTGAATTTAAAAAAGGTAGCACGACTGCAATAGTTGGCCGTTCTGGATTAGGAAAAACTACTCTTGTTAAATTAATATTAGGGATTACCAGTTTAAATGAGGGGGATATCTTAGTCTGTGGTAGTTCCATTTTAGATATGAAAAATTTGAGTAAGGTAAGGCGTAGGAATATTGGCTGTGTCTTCCAAAACTTTAATTTGATTTCAGGTTTCACGGTGAAAGAGAATATTCTACTTCCAAGATATTTTTTTGAAAATGGAGAGAATAACATTAACGAAATTTGTAACACTTTAGGTCTTTCAAAGGAAATGTTAAGCAAGAGTATTGATAAGATTAGTGGAGGTGAAAAACAAAGAGTTGCCTTGGCAAGAGCTCTTATTAATAATCCAGAAATATTGATAGCAGATGAACCTACTGGTAATTTAGACGCTGCTAACGAACAAAATATAATAGAATTGTTGAAGCGGATCAATGAGGAGTTAGGTATCACGATTATAACAGTAACTCATAGTGATAAGGTGGCGAATAGTATGCAGTCTATTTGCACAGTTGTTGATGGCAAAATTGAGTACGTAAGGAGATGATAAAATGAATCATTCCATATTATTCATTGCTAAAAGAGATTTAGAAGTTAACAAACGAAGATATAGATTAGTTCGACTGTCAATAGCGATCTCTGTTTTGCTAATTGTTTTAGTGATGCTCATTTCTAATTCTTTCTATAATAAAATGATTAAAGAAATGACTGTAGCAAATAAAAATGTTGTTACTGTTGCCTTTGGTAATAAAGAAAATTCTCTGAATTATAAAGCTTTGCCTTTATTTTCTAATGAAGATATTGATCGAGTAAAAAAAATAGATGAAGTAAAAAATATTACTGGTGTAAAACTATTATTTACGGATGATATCAAATTCCAAAATGGTAAGACATCGGTTTCCAATACTATCCATTGTCTAGAAGAAAAGTATTTAAAAAATCTGAATATTAGAATTGCTGAAGGAAAATTTCCAGAGAAGGACAATGAAATATTAATCGGAGATTCCGTACACAAGGCTACATCAATGAATGTCGGAGATACGGTGACTATTAAGATTGATAATCATTATGAAAAGTTTGTAATTTCTGGCATTATAGACAAGCAAGAAGCGCAGTTATTTTCTACCTTGCCAACAGAAATAAATCAAATGATGGCGATCAATACAAATAGTAGTAGCGTTTCATCAAATAAGTATTACTATCTGAATGCTACTGTAAAAAATGGAACCGATTTAAATGAGGCAGCAAACAAGATAGAAAAGACTGTTTTAAAAAATGAAAATTTAAAACAATCTTTATCAGGAACAGGATTAGATGTTGTTGTAGCAACACAACAGGATGTTATCAATATGCTATCCAGATGGTTTTCCTACATCGATCTATTTATCCTCTTAATCATAGTTCTTATCTCTATTGTAGCGATTATTAATATCATCAATATTCTAGCCATTACCATTCAGGAGAATCATAAACAGATCGCAACTTTTAAAATCATCGGTGCATCTGATCGACAGATAAAAAGAATATATTTATTTGAAAGCTTCATGATGGGAGTACGAGGCACAAGTGCGGGATTGGTGATAGGAATTGCTATTTCTTATTTGATCATCTTTTTGAGTGGATTACCACTAGATATTGAACTTACCAGATTGTTGTTCCCGGTATTAATAGGGATACTCACTTCAGTTTTTGCAGGATTATTGGTATCTAGAAAAATTACTAAAATTGATATTGAAAAGGTATTAAATCAATAGAGAAGAAATGATTAGGGTCAATAAGAGATGGTGTTGCAAAAAGAATAGCTATACTGGTTTCACTATCGACTGAGCTTTGAATGAAAGTAGGAGGATTTGATGGAAATCAAAAATCACTTTGGCGTCTACGGAGTCTGTCTTCAAGAGGGGAAACTGCTCTGCATTGAAAAAACAAGAGGCCCTTATCAGCATCGTTTTGATCTACCGGGTGGTAGTCAGGAACTCGGTGAGGGGTTGACAGAAACCCTCAAGAGAGAAGTTCTGGAAGAGACGGGCTATACCCTTAGCCGTTACTCAAATCCTAGGGGTTATGACGTGCTGGTTCAAGAAGAAAGGCAAGACTTCTGTCTAAGACGGTTGATTGAGCGGTCAATATGGGTTGAAAAAGCAAAATAATAAAGTAAAATAATAAGAATGAAATGAGTCTAGCAAAACAGCTGGGCTCATTTTCTATTTTAGCTTTATGGAAAGGGAATCTTATGGTATGATAGCCTAAAAGGGACCTGTAATATGGAGGTCAAATAAAAAAAGCCTTTGGGAAGAGAGACTCAAAAGGAGACGAGATGCTAGTATTAACAGACACAGATCCAGCTATTTCAAGCGAAGATTTTTTACAATTTGAGGAGATTCTTGGAAAGAAATTGCCGGAAGCCATGAAGGATTTTTATCTCAAGTACAACGGTGGCCAGCCCCAAGTATGGGGTGTTCACGATAACCGTCATCTCTTTCCTTTCAATTCCTTTGATTCACTGGAGGAGATGAAGAAGTCTCTTACCTGGTTTGATGATGAGGTGGTGCCTGCGGGATTTAAGGCCACAGATCTTCTCCATTTTGCCTATGATCCTGGATCGGGCAACTATGCTCTTTCTCTAAGGGCAGAGGATTATGGCAAGATTTACTTCTATGTTATAGAAGAAAAAGCTGAGATCTATGGTCAATGGGCTTCTTTTGAGGAATTTTTGAACTCTTTTGTTGAAGAGTGCGATTAAAAAGGATACGAGATGCGAAAACACCAAGAACTTTCACTAGAGCAGATAATCGAGCAGGTCATAGCGGATCAATTAACGTCAGATGATTTTTGCCTCTATGGCAAGGAGGATGGAGAACTGGCACTAGATAGCCTCTATTGGGTATCCGATTATCCGGATGTCGTGGAAGACCGTGATGTCTACCCGACAGAAGTGACGGAGCGAGATCTGCAACTAGTCTACTATGGAGAGCAGTTGATTGATGTTCTTGCAGTCGCACTTGAGGAAAAGCCAGATGCTAGTCACAATGACTTGGTCGAGGCTTTGAATTATTATCAGCAGCATGATTGCTTTATGAAATTTGAAGATTAGCTAGGCCGATTAGAGAAATGGCATCCGAAAGGAGGAAAGATAGTGATGAGAGAATATAAATTTGATATCCATAACGAGATGTATGTAGCAATTCCAGAGGAAAAGGAAAAAGTCTGCCTTGCTTTAAGTGATTCTTTAGAGGTTATCAATGAGGAGTTGACTCCGTCTTATAAAGCAAAACTCGATCATTTACTGGATCAATCATCAGTATGGTATCCTAAAGCTTTGGAAAAAATTCAGGAGGAATTTCCAGGTCTATCACATGCAAGACTCCTTTCCATTTTTATCTTGTCTGAACAAAGTGACGTTGACTTAATTTTCGGCTTGGAATTTGGACTGAGAGAGGATTCGGAGCATGGTAGAGGACTTAAATTCTCCCTCAATAGTTTTGAAATTTTAGAATATGGTATAGGCGAAGTGGCATACTATTAGGTGTAGTCGATGACAAGAGAAGCACTAGAAGATGGAGCAGGATATGGTTGAGAAAGATGGGATTATCATAAAGGATGGCCAGGTCATCCTAAACAGTGGTGAGAAGCTATCGATTGAAAATCTAATAGAGGAAGCGAGTAGGATTCGTTTCATTAGTAATCAGCACTTTAAGGATACAAGCATCAGTATACTAGAGAGTTCACGAGTCATATTTGAAAACTGTATCTTTGAGAATGTCGTTTTTGAAAACTGCGATTTAAGGGACATCGGCTTTAAAAATCATACAGTTATTCGAAACTGTACTTTCAAAAGCTGCAATTTAAAGGGAACATTATTTTATGACAGTCACATAATATCGTCTACCTTCCTTTCTTGTCAGATGAAGCGTCCTCTTTTAGAGAATGTCAGCGAGATGAGAGATTGTCTCTTTAAAAAGTGTAGGATGAACGATATTTTCTTTCCTCTACCAGAATTTCAGCAGAATAAAATTGTTGGAAAACTGTCTGAATGTACCTTTGGGTCGAAAACAAAGAAAGTAGAAAAGTTATATGCAGATCTATCAGAGGCTCATCTCAGTTTTGTCGAGTTTACAAGGTGTGATTTGACAGAGACCATTTGTCCCTCGGATCCAGATATTCTCTATATAAAAAATCTGAGTGAACGGTCAAAGAAGGCTCAGGAAAAAATTGCGACAATCCAAGATGATAGAAAAAGGCAGGCCCTTTCTATTTATACAGAAAGTTGGATGAATGAAAAGTATGTGGATTACTTGATGAGTCGCAAAGATTACAAATGGGCCTGGGATGATTATTTTGAGGATGTGTCTAGGTGTTTGGGACTTGAATGGAAGTAACTAGCTCTTGTTTGAAAAATGACTGAGATAATTGCCAATAGGTAAGCAAAAAAAGGGAGATCGGATAGAGAAATGACAGTCAATATCAATGAATTAGTGAAGGAGCAAGGTTTTTGTGTGGTGCCTACAGAGGAGAAACCATTTAGTTTGGATGAGGTCCGTTTCAACCTTTTGGCATATTTAGAGGATTATTCTAAAATGGGATTTTCTTTTGTTAAAGCAGGTGACGAACTAGTCGAACTCAGGAGAAAGCAAGAGGTCTATAGGCTTTTTGGTCAGTGTTTTTTAGGTGCTTTTGTAATTGGAGAAGAGGAGCAAGTCTTCTTGCTTTGCAATCAAGAAGGAAGGGAAGTTTTTCAAGAAGAGAGGATCTATGTTAATTCTTCCTTGCATACTTTTGTTTCCTCTTATTCGCTCTTTTTATCAAGCATCTTTCTTTTGAAAGCAAAGTTTTATGAGATTGAGCAAGATGAAGTCGAAGAAATTGCAGCAAACTTGATGAACCAAGTGCTAGCTTTAGAAGCTCCCCTTGAACAAGAATTACCCTTCTGGGAGCACATGGCCTATTTGATAGAAGACGATGGAATTGTTCTAAGAGATGATCTCTTTCATATCATAAATAAAGAGCAGTAGGAATGGATTTAAATTAATTATGCAGAAAAAATTGCCCCAGATAAAGATTCGTGAGTGGAATGAAAAGCCAAGAACAAAAATGCGATTTATTAAAATTGGTGATATTTTTTGCTATCAATTTTCGGAGGAAATGTTTGTATTTGGTCAAATTCTTGGAAAAGTGAATGTTGGTCATGTCATTCAATTTTTCGATATCTTTCAAGCAAGTCCTACTATAACAGTTGAGGAGCTAAGTCGTGCTCAATTTATAGGTAAGCCCATCATTATAGATTCCTACACCTTGTTTGATCGAAGTCCAGTATGGTCTTGGCAGATAATTGGTCACCAAGTGGATTTTGATCCAAGCCCTTTTAAGGATTTAGCCTTTAAATGGGGAGACCCAAGTGGTACTCAATTTGGGAAGGTCTGGCTAGATGGTAGGACAGAACCTAAGATTTTTTCTAGGGAAGAAGTTGACGACCTAGACTGGGAAGCCTGTGTCGGAAGTATAGTTTATAACAGAATACTGGAAGAAGAACTGGCAAGCAGAGGAAATAAAGGAGTTTGAGATGGACTATGTAGATGAGTTAACTTCAGGACGTACGCCCTTGGTAAAAAAAGCTGCGAAAAAAATTTTAAAGGGTAAACTAAAAGGATATGGACCATTCTTGCATCAAGCCTTGGAGGGCGAGATGGAAAAACCTAGATCGTGGGAATCACAAATGTACTTACTCTACGCCATGGCCGCAACGGATTGTACAGAAGAAATCCCCTATCTCAAGTCATTGCTACTGAGAGATATTCCAACCCCTGTAACCTATCGCTCTCTAGCAGTAGCGATTGCTTATCTAGAAAATTTAGAAACAGAGAATTTGTCTTTTGTTTATGAGTCCTTGGAATCGAATAACTCATCTCAAGCTGCAGGTGCCTGTGCAGCGATATATCAGAGAAAGATTGTGCTGAAAGATGACGATTTTAACAAAATTATGTCTTATGTGACTCAGCCTAAATATCTTGAGCATATTGGTCAAGTCATAAATCCATTTTTATTTATCTTAGCAGCATCTTATCTATATCCAGAAGAGAATCGCCAGAAAATTGTTGACTTTTCTCGTCAGTTCGATATATCTATCGTCAAGGACTTAATCAATGACGTTACAAAAGGAAAGGACGGCAGAAGAGTTAGTCTATTCTAAAATCTACTTAAAGAGAGAAACAATAACTCTTAAAAACAAGTCTTTTATTCATTTTTAAAAAGGAGTTCATACTGTGAAATGGTTTGAAAAAGCAGTAGGAAGGGAAAAGATTATTCATTTATTTGATGGTGATTTGGACTTGAATAATGTTTTTCTTGATACTGTGTTATGTTACGATTACAAATTAGATCTTGTCTTTTATTTATTTGATTTGCCAACTAATTTCCCTGAAAAGTGGCAGAAAAGTGCATTTAATGCCATAAAAATTAATTTAGAGTTTTTTAATTTAGATGAAATCCATTTTTATTCTAAGGGGATTCATAAGGTGAATGGTCAACTGGAACTGCTTTTTTTAGAGAATAAGGTTGAATTCAATTTTATAAACCAAAATGATGTGATGTTATCGGGATCTTCTGACCTTATTAGAATTGCTGAGATTGGTCCTGTGAAAATAGATACTTAGAATTGCATTCCTAGATTAATGGCGGAGATTCTAGATGATCAAACAATCCTCCATTACTAGGAGGGACACCGCGACTATGGGAAAAAGTGAAGGAAGAGCACAAACATTAGACCTTGACCTAAGGCTAGACCTTTATACAAAGAACACTGCGAGACCACGAATATGAAGTTACAGTATTTTGAATTAGATAAGCCCTATGTGGAAAATCAACAGAGGATTGAGGAGCTGATGGACTCAGCTACGCTAACTTACGAGGAAGCTAGAATTAAGGACTATCGGCAGAATTGGAAAGACCTGCGAAGAGCGTTCGTATATGAATCCAAATGTATGACCTCTATGGTAGAACGGCTTTTCAAACCAGTTATAACCCAGGATTGTTGGAAAATCAACATAGAATGTGTAGATACGATTGGTAATCCAGCTATCATGAACCTACTTGGTGTCTATACTGTTCAGGTCTTATTTGATTTTTCTAGCTATGAAAGCTCGAGTCCATTGGAACAGAAAAAGATGCTCTTAGGGGCCTTGCTAAAAGGGGTAAAGCGCGTGTTTCAGGAGCTCTTTATTCCATGCTCCTTGATAGAGGATGTAGTCAATGAAATAGAGAAAAACGATTATGAAAATAGCTGGGAGTGGAAAAGGAAGAAGATCCAATCCACGACCTATTCCATTCAAGTGGAGCATCAGCTAGATAAGGTGGATTTGTTTTGGAAGATAGAGCACAAGGATAAGAGCATCCGCCAGTTGATTCAATCCTGCCCTGCTCATGAGATGGATTATGGGGCTAAGCTTGGTAAACTGGAAGCAAAAGGTAACTTCCTATATCTGCTGGATAAAGAGAATGAGGTTGTGAGCAAGCTAGAGCTTGAAACAATAGCTGAATGAAACCCAAAAACTAGCCATTGTCCAAAAACACTTGTCAACAGCAAGTAAGCAAGATAGTAGGAAATGGCCATATAACAAAATAGAATACAAAAAATTAAGGTTCAAAAACTATGGTAAATAAATTAGCAAATGTTTCCGGTGGAGAAATTTTCGCAATTCCTTTGTTTTTAACTGATAGATCCGATTTAGAGAGATTTAAAAAATCTGATTTCTCTGGGGAAAATAAAAAATTCGCCTATTGTAGAATCATCAAAGATCTAGGTGGTGGCGGTATACTCATAGAGGTTTTTACTTTAATCGATGGATTGTCTCCTGAAATAGAGGACATCATCCAATCAGGAAGGTTATTTCCGCCAATTGCCATAAATGGTCTGGGAATATATAAAAAACGTTGGCCGAAAGTCGGACAATAAGAGAAGTATGACTGCGAAATAGATTCTCTTTTTTCTCAAATACAGTTAGTTCTTCCTGCCTTACCGCATGAAAAGCCGAGATTATGGCAGAATGGTCAAGAAAAGTTTATTTCTTTTGAGGAGAGCAAGGATTATGAAGAATGGACAGTTTGGCTTTCTTCTCATTTAGAAAAAAGGATTATTGAAAGTTTAAAAGCAAGAGGAATAGACGTGTAGCTTTCGAGAGAGTGAGAACAATGAGTGAGTTAAAAAAGAGATTATCTTTATTAAAAGTAGAAAAACGAATCAATCAGTTGAAGGGGATTAAGGATGTTCATTTTCTGACCGATAAACCTAAAGAAATTGCTTGGTATGCTGGGGAGTTGAATCCTATAGACTCTCCGCTTCCTTGCTTTAATGAGTTTCCTCTTGCCCACACTACTCAAGATTTAAGTAGTTTAATTCAAAGTCTAGTTGGCAATAGCAGTCGGTTTATCCTAGTTTTTTGGGAGTTTTCACCAGTTTACGTCTTGTTTCAAATGGAGTCTTTGGATGACTTTTTGCCCTCTTATTCTACTGAATTTTCTACCAGAGACCTGACACTTTTCTTTCAAGACCAGGAAAAAGTACTGGATCTCCATTTAGCGGAGGATAAATTAGAAGTGAGAGTCTTGGAGAATAAATCTAAGAGCCCGTAGATTCTATAAATTGAAAATGAATATAGAATTAGTCGATGAAAGAGGCAAAAAGGAAAGAATGCCATTCTTGGAGAGACAAATGGTAAAGGAAGATTCTAATGTGTGAAAAAGAATATTATTATTATGGCAATAGTGAGTTTATGACAGGCCTAGGAGTTATTTATACAGAGTTTACTGGTCAGCGTGCAAGTCGACAAATTAACGTTTTGAATGGGCACTCTTATGCTTCCTCTTGCCTACAGGATTATGTTCCAGAAGTAGGGTTTCTACTCTATGATGGTCGAAAAGATGAGTTGGATCTATCAGACTCCATCAAGATTAGTCAAGAGGAATTTGAACGAATTTGGGCTCAGGCTGTCGCTAGCGGTCAGAATGATACGTAATCGTCAGTTGAAAATAGCCAAATATAATCCCAAAAATGTGAGAGGAGTCTAATAATGATGTTCAATTTGTTGAAGGAATTTGTAGAAGTCTATCATAGAAACAAGGGCTTAGGAGAGCTTGTATTTACTAGTGACTGTCTCCATGTCGAAAAGCCAGATTTGTCTGGTCAATTGAAAGAGTTCTACCAACATTTGAGCTTTGAGGAAGAAGCTTATTTTAGAGGAGCTCCCTATGATCTTGCTCTAATTCCTCTCCCTCTATGTGAAGCTGCATCAGAAGGATGGCAGGATACTAGCTGGAAAGAGAGTTATGTGGTTTTTGCTCACATGATGGGGGATGAGCCAATTTTTTGTGATCTAACTAGCGAGCTTAGTCCTGTATTTGGCAAGATTCCTGGGAATTCCAAGCTCTATTGCTTAAGCCCCTCTTTATCTACTTTCTTGTCTACTTATAGTCAGATGAAAAAGCTAGAAATCACCAAGTTTGAGAATGACATATACATTGATGAGGACTTGTCGGACTATAAAGAAGGTTTTTTAACAGGAATCATGGCTATTATCGAGGAGCAACTTCCTGAAGCCTATCGAAAAGACTTTATTGAATTTATGCTTGGCTAAAGCCAAAGATGAAGAGATGAGAAGCAAATGAAAATGAAGAATTTTTTAAAATGTTGTGAGGATCTGGTCATACAAGAAAGTGGGGCTTCAGCTCTTGAACTAGAAAAACTCAAAGCCAGACAGTTTCCGCAAGCTCACCTGGAT